>Ga0070689_100000158_pt1 | contig 39830 bp, 38 predicted proteins | sample KBSS23HmetaG_FD_64669 | JGI IMG/M metagenome (GOLD analysis project Ga0070689, IMG submission 64669) | Switchgrass rhizosphere microbial communities from Kellogg Biological Station, Michigan, USA - KBS S2-3H metaG | ecosystem: Host-associated > Plants > Roots > Rhizosphere ...
TGGCATTGGGCCCCATCGACGTGTCGTCGAAGGCTTTGCAGGACAGCCAGCTACTTACCCCCTCTTTTCAGAAGATCAGATCCGGTTCCTCGCTCCACTGCTTGCGGAGGGTTTACGTTCTGCAACCGCCAACCAGGCGATCGAGTATCGCGTGGTGACGACGCGCGCAGGTTCGAATAGACTTCAATCGTCGATCAAGGAAACGACCAGCGGTTCTCTCTATGCCCATGGCCGAGAGCTGTATGTGATCCTCTCTCAATTTCGCCACAACCCGATGCGCACGAACCTTGACGTTGGCGATATCGCCTACCGGTCACAGGAACCACTCGATTATTCAGGGCTTAGGTACCGTACTCTGTCATTCACTCCAAAAGCCGCTCTCCGAATGGATAGCCCTGATCCTCCGACCATGGACAAGTCGACCGACAGGTTTGTGGCAGTCGATTATCAGCTATTAGACCAAGCGACTCACGCGATCAAAACCAACAGTCGCTCCACAGAAGCCTTGACCCAGGAAATGGAAGCCCTCAGGCAGGAATTAGAATCCATTAAAAAACAACTCGGCAACCAGAATCAGCAGCAAAAATAGGCTGAAGGCGGATAGACTGAAGCTTCGGAAGGCTGAAAGCCGAAGGCTAAAAGATGAAGAACAGCATCCTTGTGGCCCTACTCTGTGTAGCTACCGCCGCTTGCAGTACGACCGCCCAGGTCGGAACAACCCTCTTTGAGGACCCTCGCGGATCCGTGTCTCTAAGGACGATATCTACCCCGTTGCTTCAGGCTACTCATCCGATCAATCTGGAACCAGCCATGCTCGCCCAGCTATTGAGAGGCTTAGAGATCGATGATGGAGGTGTGGGGGCCCACCATGTCAAGAGCATGCAGTCTTCGATCACAGGAGCGGTTGCGATCTCCCCCCTCTTCTCGGAAGATCAAGTCCAGTTCCTCGCTCCACTACTTGCGGAGGGCTTACGCAGGGCAACTCCCAATGAGTCTGTCGAATATCGTGTCGTGACGACGCACGAACCTTCTAATAAATTTCAAACCGCGCTCACGGAAACGACCGCCGGATCTCTCTATGCCTATGGCGGACGGCTGTATGTCATCCTCTCTCAATATCGCTTCAACCCGACGCTGATAAGAATTTCAGCGCAACAAGTCGATTATTCAAGCCTCAGGTACCGTACGCTGCGGTTCACTCCGAAAGCCGCTTTCCAAGCTGATAGCCCGGATCCCCCGACTTTGAAAAAGTCGACCGACAGGTTTGTTGTCATCGATTATCAGCTACTGGACCAAGCGTGGCGGGCCTTAACAATCAAGAAGGGCGCGGCTCCTCGGGTAGAAGGCGGTGCCGACCCGGCTGGCGAATCGCCAGAAGCGACCAGCGCGATCGACGCGCAGGCTTTCGCTCAGGAGGTGGAAACCCTCAAGAAGCAACTGGAATCCGTCCCGAAACAACCCGGCAACCAGAAATAGGCTGCCTTCCAGCCTTCAGCCTTCAGCCTTCAGCCTTCTTCTATACCCATTCGTGATCGGCATCCGCCTGTCCTTCCCCAACGCTCGATGTGTGATTTTGATGCCGATCGGCGCCTGCCGGCGCTTGTACTCGCTGCCATCCACCAACCTCATCACCAACGCCACCGTGGTTCGGTCATATCCGGCTTCGACGATTTCTTCGAGGGACCGGTCTTCCTCCACATAAGCCTGGAGAATAGGATCCAGAATTTCGTAGGGCGGCAGGGAGTCTTGATCCTTTTGATCCGGCCTCAGCTCAGCGGTTGGCGGACGGTCCAGTGTCCGCTTGGGAATGACCGGGGTTGCCCCGCGGAGGTTGCGGAGTCGCGCCAGGCCATAGACCATCGTCTTGGGCACGTCCTTAATCACAGCAAATCCGCCTGCCATGTCCCCATATAAGGTGGCGTAGCCGACACTCATTTCGCTCTTGTTGCCGGTCGTTAGCACCAGATGGCCGAACTTGTTGGAAAAGGCCATGAGGAGAGTGCCCCTGATCCGGGCCTGGAGGTTCTCTTCCGTCGTATCCGGCTTGCGCCCCGCGAATGTCCCCGCGAGTTCCTGCAGATAGTGGCCGAAGAGCCTCGTAATGGAGATCGTCTGAACTGAGATACCGAGTCTTGTCGCCAGTTCGGACACATCCGCGTGACTGTCCTGCGACGTATAGGGGGACGGCATGAAGAGGCCCTGAACGTTTTCAGCGCCAAGCGCATCGACCGCAAGCACGGCAGTCAGCGCCGAGTCCACTCCACCACTCAAGCCGATGACGACACGAGTAAATCCGTTTTTCTTCACATAGTCGCCCACTCCCAACGTCAGAGCCAGATAGACCTCCTCCAGCTGGTCCGAAACCGCTGCCACATCGGGAACGACGCGCACGCGATGTCTGTGCACAGGAACGGCCGCTGTATGGAGCTCCACCGCCGTGGCAATCCGCCGCGGCAAGGGCTTTTTCCTTCCGGTTCTTCGCACCCGCGCGACTGATTCCATATTCAGATCTGCAACGATCAAATCTTCTTGAAAGGCTTTGCCCCGCGCGATGACTTCGCCGAGGTGATCGACGATCACGCTGTTTCCATCGAAGACCAATTCATCCTGACCTCCGACCGCATTGCTGTAGGCAAGCAACACCCCGTTTTCTCGCGCGCGGGTTGCCAACATCTGTTCGCGGACCAGGCTCTTGCCGACATGAAACGGCGAGGCGCTGATATTCACAATGACCTCTGCTCCTGCTGCAGCCTGCAATCCTGTCGGACCTTCCGGCAACCAAATATCCTCGCAAATATTCACCCCGACCACTGTGCTGCCCATGCGAATGAGAGGCAACCGCCGGCCCGGATGAAAATACCGGCTCTCGTCGAACACACCGTAGTTCGGCAGATACCATTTGCAGTAGGTCGTGATGAGCCGCTGATCTGCGAAGACCGCCGCTGCGTTATACAATTCATGCGCGCCAGCAGATACCACCGACGAGCGAGCTTGTTTGGGATCGACGCCATCCCGCTCGCTGACGCAACCGACAATAGCGGCAAGGCCACGACAGTGACGGGCAATTTCCTGGAGCGCCTTGCGATTGTCCGCGACAAAACGTGGCTTTAGTAACAGGTCCTCCGGTGGATAGCCTGTAATCGCCAGTTCTGGAAAAGTCACCAGGTCGGCCTTTGCCTTCTTCGCCTCCCGCACCCAGGCAGTAATCAGGCGAACGTTCCCGTCGATGTCACCGACCGTCGGATTTATCTGGGCTATGGCGATTCGGAAAGTACGCATAGGGGAGTTATAGCATAACAGGCTGAAGGCTGAAGGGATTCGGGCTGAAGGTTCGGACTGCCTTCAGTCTGAACCCCTTCAGCCTCAATACCTTCTTAAATTCGCCGCTGGAAGATTCCATAGGCACTTCCGAACCGCCGCCCAGAGATCCCCTAATATCATGGTAAGATCAGGCGCAGACCTGGCGACAAGTTTCACTGCCAGACCGGGGGCAGCAGGCCGGGAGACCGCGCCGAGGACCTTGCCAGGACAGGTCTCAAGAATGTCCGCGAGTGTCGTTTCGAGAGTAGCCCAGACGCTCGGTTCGACCCTCTCCCCAATCAGAAAGAGCGATCCCACATAGTCCCACTCCTCTGCCAACCCAACCGCGCCCGATCCCTCTCCCGGTTTGAGGGCATACCGTTCCATGAGCGACTGGCCCGTTGAAGTCGTGATCCTTATTTCGTTTTCAAGACTGGTAAAGCTCCATCGTTCGCCGCGCGCAATCCGTCCGGAGGCGATCCCATCCCATAATAGCACCACGGCGCCTTCCTCCAGCTGCACCTGAATCGACTGCCGAAAGCGTGATCCTGCAAAGGGAATGGTATGTTCGGGGAACCACTCCAGAATGGCGCCTGAATCGAGACGAATCTTGATATCCTGCACTGAAGCCTCTGCTAAAGAACGATAGACTCGGTTCGCCGACGGGGTGGAAATGAGCACATGCGCCTCCTGCCCCAGATGCATGTCGATGGACAGCCGATCCCCTCCCACCAGTCCCCCCGATGGGTTCAGCAACAGCGTATAGGCCGCGCCGGTATCATCGAGGTAAATAGGAGGGAAGAGGTGCCAGGGAGATTGGCAGTTCGTCCGGGCAAACACGGTGCGTGCTCCCTGCCGGACATAATCGACAGCGAGCCTGCCGATCCGTCCGACAGATTCAGATTGGACAATCGCGCCGGTTGGTTTGGGACGTGGCATGAACGGCGGCGACGCGCTAATCACCCTGCCGCACTCGTTGCGGGATACAGTGCTCAACCCATTTCACCACAGCATCGAGGCCTTCGCCGATCAGGAGATTTGTAAAGAGGAACGGCAAGTCGCCGCGCATGCGGCGGCTGTCGCGATCCATCACCGAAAGGTCAGCGCCGACATGCGGAGCGAGGTCGATCTTGTTGATGACGAGCAGATCCGAACGGGTAATGCCTGGACCGCCTTTGCGCGGGATCTTGTCGCCAGCCGCGACGTCGATCACATAGATGACATGATCGACCAATTCAGGGCTGAAGGTTGCGGCAAGATTGTCGCCGCCGCTCTCGACGAACATCAACTCCACGTCGGGATGACGCTTGAGCAAATCGTCGAGGGCCTCCTGATTGTGCGACGCATCCTCTCGAATGGCCGTATGGGGGCACCCGCCGGTTTCCACACCAAGAATCCTATCTTGCGGCAATGCGCCTTTTCTGGTGAGGAACTGCGCATCTTCTTTCGTAAAGATGTCGTTCGTGACGACAGCCAGACTATACCGGTCACGTAGTTTTCGGCAGAGGGCTTCCACCAGCGCAGTCTTGCCAGAGCCGACCGGACCGCCGATACCGATCACAGGGATGTGCTGGCCCCGTGCCGCCGTGACCAGCCCGCTGCCTGTGACATGTTCATCGGCTCGATGCATGGGCCTCCTAAGCGCTAAAGAGCTTATGACCTTCAGGACCGAAAGAGCCGGGACTCCAGACGGCTGTGCCTCATGGCATAGATATCTTGCACGGGGGACCAGGAACGGAGTACCTGCTGTTGTGCTGCCCCCCGGCTGACCTGTTGGATGACGTCAAGCCAGCTGTCGATGAGCCGCTGCCCTTCCTTCTGTCCAACCGGCAACAGCTTCATCGCGGCAGACACATATCCGGTCGCCGTCTGATGGAGAAACGCCGCGATGGAGTCTTCCTTTGACCAACCGGAAGCCGCGAGCGTCATCCCAAGCGTCACCGCCAGATGGCCGGGTGTTTGCTCCGTCTCCACAGCTGCCAGAAATTCTTCGAGGAACGGACACTTCGTGCCCTGATCCACCGCCAGCCTCATGACCTGCCGGCCCATCTGCCGGCTGGCGAGCCGCGACTCGCTACCCAGCTTCATGGCCTCCAATTCTCGATCCGAATCGAATGCAAGACCCATGACGCCAGAAACGCAGGCATCATGCGCGAATCCCGCCGCAACCGCCTCGCGCTCGCCGATTCCAGTCGTAATCAACTCAACCACATAACGCGACAGTTCTTCCGCATTCCGAATCGCGCCACCCTGCACCGCCGCCTCAAGCCCGGAGGAAAACGCATAACCCCCTGACGGAAAGAAGCTATCGACGAATCGAAGACCTTTCAGAAGCGAGAGAGTATTCATACCTGACACTCACCAACCACCAGTTACCCCCAGCAGGCTGCTCAAAACGTTGTCCAGCAAGGCCGCAGCCGCCGAACGCACCGGAGACGTAACAGTTCTCACCCTCCCACCCACGAGCTGCCAAGACAGCTCTTTTCCCAATCGGGGTACGTTGAGGAGGCTTTCGAGGCGAGAACGCAGCTGAGCGCCATTTTCAGCAGCCGTTAAAACAAGAAATAGCGTTGGGCCATGGGAAGCACCGCCGCCGGTTCGCAAGTCAGCCGCACGCCATCAGCCGTCACGATATAGGTTTCCGGATCCACCTCGATCTTGGGCAGGTAATCATTCAGTTTGAGATCCCGCTTCTTCACGGTGCGACAATTCTTCACCGCGGCCACTCGTTTCTGCAAACCGAGCATCTTGGGAATCTCCCGCTCCAACCCTGCCTGCGACATGAAGGTAAAACTCGTGCTGCTCAGCGCCCGTCCGAAGGCGCCGAACATCGGCCGGCTGATGATCGGCTCCGGCGTCGGGATCGACGCGTTTGGGTCGCCCATCTGCGCCTGGGTGATGAAACCGCTTTTGAGGACCATTTCGGGCTTCACGCCGAAAAAGGCCGGCTTCCAGATCACCAGATCCGCAATCTTTCCTGTTTCCACCGACCCGACTTCGTGGGCGATCCCATGGGCGAGAGCAGGATTGATCGTGTACTTGGCCACGTAGCGTTTGGCCCTGAAATTATCGTGCTGCGATGAGTCCTTCCCGCTGCCTGGCGCCAGATGTCCCCGCTGAACTTTCATCTTATGGGCGGTCTGCCAGGTTCGGATGATCACTTCTCCCAGCCGGCCCATCGCCTGCGAATCGGATGACATGATACTGATCGCACCCAAATCGTGCAGGACATCTTCCGCCGCAATCGTTTCCCGCCGGATACGCGACTCGGCAAAGGCTACATCTTCAGGCACCCGCTTGTTCAGATGGTGACAGACAATGAGCATGTCCAAATGCTCGTCCATGGTATTCACAGTGAACGGCATCGTGGGATTGGTCGAGGCAGGCAGCACATTCGGCTGGCCGCAGACCTTGATGATGTCAGGCGCATGGCCGCCGCCGGCACCCTCTGTATGAAAAGAGTGGATCGTCCGTCCCTTGAATGATTTGACGGTATCTTCGACAAAGCCTGCTTCATTCAACGTATCTGTGTGGATCGCCACCTGCACGTCGTAGCGCTCTGCGACGCTCAGACAGGTATCGATGGCGGCTGGCGTGGTCCCCCAGTCTTCATGCAATTTCAATCCGATCGCTCCAGCCTCGATCTGCTCGTTCAACCCTTCAGGCTGAGACGAGTTGCCTTTTCCGAGGAAGCCCAGATTCATGGGGATCCCCTCCGCTGCCTCCAGCATCCGATAGATATTCCAGGGTCCCGGCGTGCAGGTCGTCGCGTTGGTGCCCGTGGCGGGACCGGTGCCGCCCCCGATCATCGTCGTAATGCCGGCAGAGAGCGCCTCCCAATATTGCTGAGGACAGATAAAGTGGATATGTGTCTCGACACCTCCTGCCGTCACGATGCAGCCTTCCGCGGAGATGGCTTCGGTTCCTGGCCCGACCTCCATCCCCTTCGTCACGTTCGGCATCAGATCGGGATTGCCTGCTTTTCCGATCCCGACGATACGCCCGTCCTTTATCCCGATATCCGCCTTGACGACGCCCCAATAATCGAGAATGACTGCGTTCGTGATGACCGTGTCGAGCCCGCCGCTCGCACTCGTGGCCCTGGGAGACTGCCCCATCCCGTCCCTCAAGACTTTGCCGCCGCCAAAGACTGCTTCATCCCCGTACGACGTGAAGTCTTTTTCGATTTCAATGAGCAGCTCTGTGTCTGCGAGCCTGACACGGTCGCCCTTGGTAGGGCCGAAGAGGTCCGCATATTGTTTGCGTGGAATCTTCATGATGCTTCGACTGTTGAAAACGGCTCCCAGCTTCGTTCTCGGCTCGCCAAAGTCCTCAACGTACCCCAGAGGGTACGCCTCCGGCTTTGGCTTCTCCTGCGGCCTTGCTGGAAGCCATTTTGAACAGCCTTTATCCTTTCTTTTCTGATTCTGTCCAACTATTTTCTCGAGATGAATCCCTGCTCGGCGGCCCGCGACAGCGCCTTCGCCTTCACCTGTGCATCATCCAATGCTCCATCGGTCAAACCGTTAATGCCATGGGCAACCCGCTTACCAGCCAACGCGACAACCGTCACTCGTTTTTCCTCCCCCGGCTCGAACCGCACTGCCGTACCGGCTGGAATGGAGAGACGAAATCCAAAGGCTTGGCCACGATCGAACTTCAGCGCCCGATTAGCTTCGAAAAAGTGGCAATGGGACCCTACTTGAACTGGCCGGTCGGCTAGATTGGATACTGTCAGTTCCTTGGTCGCGCGGCCTGCATTCGCATCGATGTCGCCAACACCGATCAATATTTGGCCGGGGATGACTGGCTTGGATAACTCCGCTTTGATCACAGATGCCAGGGAGCCGCTTTTTTTTGTAGAGGCCTTGCTAGGCGCTCGCTTCGTCTTCTTCGGCATATGCCCCTCCATGACGAATCGGAAAAGAAGTCAGAGAACCGGGTCTCTGGTTACCGAATCGGATCGTGGACCGTCACGAGCTTGGTTCCGTCCGGAAATGTTCCTTCGACTTGAAATTCGTGAATCATTTCCGGGACACCCGGCATCACATCCTTGCTCGAAAGGAGTGTGGTCCCGTACGTCATCATCTCTGACACGGACTTGCCGTCGCGGATGCCTTCGAGAATGGCTGCGGTCAGATAAGCAACGGCTTCAGGATGGTTGAGTTTCAAGCCCCGCTTCTTGCGGTCTGCAGCAAGCTGCCCTGCTGTATAGATCAACAGCTTTTCTTGCTCTCTCGGGGTGAGATGCATAGGCTCCCCTCTCTTCGATTAGATGGGCTCCATTAAGAATTATCTTGCGGAAGGTCGAAATGCTAGTCTAGGATTTTGTCCCTTGTCAAGCAGCGCCCTATAATTGAGTGAGCGGAGGTCCCATGGCTCAGCAGGCAATGACGGACCGGTTCAGGGATCATCCGACGCTGGGGTTCGTCGACTGGGTCTTGCGTGGAATCGGTCAGGTGGTCTTTCAGGACAACCCGATCTCCGGCGCAGTGATCCTGGGAGGCATCTTTTATAATTCCTGGATCTACGGCGTCGCCTGCCTGTTCGGCACCATCATCAGTACGCTCACCGCCCTCCTATTCAAAGCCGACAAAGGTATGATTAAGGCTGGTCTGTTCGGGTTTAACGGCGCTTTGATCGCCATCGCGTTAGTCGCCTATACAAGCCAGAACTTCACAACCGGCAACATACCCAACGGATATCTTATACTCTACATCGTGCTCTGCGCGGCCTTCACGTCTTTGATCCTGCCAGCGTTCGGCGCGTTGCTGGGCCCGCACAAAGTTCCCGGCCTCACAATGCCGTTCGTATTGGCCACCTGGTTCGTCCTGGGTGCATTTCTGCAATTCTCCACCATTGATGTCTCCAACGCTCTCAAGCCGACCTCCCCCTCAGACTTCACAGGCCCGCGGCCGGACTACACCTGGATCACCTGGTTTCACGGTATCACGATGGGCATCGCGGAAATCTTCTTCCAGGATAACTGGGTCACCGGAGTGACCATCTTGATTGGCATCGCGATCAATACCCGCATTGGCGCCCTCATGGCGCTCATGGGTTCGGCCCTGGCTGTCGGCGCTGCAGTGCTGTATGGCGCCCATGACGAGGCGATCCGTGACGGACTGTTTGGCTACAATGCCGCGCTGACTGCGATGGCCCTCGGCGGCCTCTTTCTCGTATTAAACGTTCCGGGTTTCATCTATACAGTCATCGGCGTCTTGGTGACGGTACGGGTCTGGCCTTCGCTTGGCATCTTTCTGGAGCCCTCCGGGATGCCGGTCCTCACCTCTGCCTTTGTGTTCGTCACCTGGCTCATGCTGTTAGCGAAAACCGGGTTCTCTTCTCTGATCCCTGTCGCCCCGGCCGATGCGACGACACCGGAGGAGAATCTCGCTCGCTATCGGGCAAGCCGGAAAAGGTAGCTCCTCTCTTTTCTATTCTCTCGAGGAAGCGGGAAAGTGGCATGAGCGGGACGGCTAGGTTGGGCTCTCCTGCGCGCGTCGAACGAGCACATTCCGATCGTGCGCGTTCCGCGAGCAAGGAGCCCACCTAGCCGTCCCGCACCCCCCCTACACCGTCAAGTGCTGCTTCACCATGTCCGCGCGCAACTCATCGCTCTTGCCCGCCGCCACCACACTTTGATCAGCGTTATCTAGCTGATCACATTACTGCGCACCTTGCCCGCCGACCCTCGAACCACCAGGCATCCTCGTATGAGGTGTAGCGGCTTTCTCCCCTGTCCCTTCCGGCTGATAAGCTTGCCCACCTGCCCTCTGACCACCCTTCTGCCTAGTGTGAGGTTTGCCAACTTTCTCCCCCCCTACAACCAGACCCGCATCCGACTGACTACCTTGTCCGCCCACCCTCGGACCATCCGTCTGCCTCGTGTGAGGTTTGCCAACTTTCTCCCCCTCTACAGCCGAAGCCGCGTCGGCTGCCTGCGCCGCGTTAGACAGGCCAAAACACAGGAGGAACCCGCAAGACATGAGACCGATGATTTTGGGAGTAGATACCATAACAAGCCTCCTTGGTTATGATGTGATCCTGATCACTCAACTTCTTCACTACACCGTCAAGTGCTGCTTCACCATCTCCGCGCTCAACTCATCACTCTTGCCCGCTGCCACCACCGCCCCCTTGGCCATCACGACATACTTCTCCGCTAACCTTGCAGCAAAATGAAGTCCCTGTTCGACGAGCAGAATCGCGAACCGGCGGGACTCTTTGAATCCGATGATCACATCTTCGATATGATCGACGATCGAAGGCTGAATTCCTTCTGTCGGCTCATCGAGCAGTAGCAGCTTGGGATTTGACAAGATCGCGCGTCCGATCGCCAACTGCTGCTGCTCGCCGCCGCTCAGGACGCCTCCCGGACGATTGAGAATTTGGGTAAGCTTGGGAAAGAGATGATAGACCTCCTCGAACGCCGTCTTCTCCACCGATCCATTTGCTTTGTCCGACCTCGCCCAGAATCCGAGTTGCAAATTTTGCTTCACCGTCAAGTGGGGGATGATCTCGCGACCCTGCGGCACGTAGGCTAATCCACGGCGTGCTCGCCGGTCGGTTGCCTCTTTCGTGATATCGGCTCCATCGAACATCAACTGTCCTGACCTTGCCGGCAGGAGACCGGTCAACACCTTTAATGTGGTTGTCTTGCCGACACCGTTCCGACCCATGAGACAGACGACTTCTCCAGGGTCGATGGTAAAGGCCACGTTCCTGAGGATGTGGCTTTCACCATAGTAGGCATTGATGTTCTTCAGCTCAAGCATGGTGTAAGTGAACGGACCTCAAAATAAATTGATCTCGACCCGCAGCCCCATACGATGACACCCACCGCAGGATGTTCAAACGAGCCTCCAGCAAGGCCGCAGGCGAGAGAAGACCGGAGGCGTACCCTCTAGGGTACGTTGAGGATCTTGTCGAGCCGAGAACGAAGCTGGGGGCACGTTTCAACATCCTGCTAATGGGCAACTTTTTGGCGGCCCAGATATATCTCCCGCACTCGCTCATCGGCCTGTACCGTCTCGACCGTACCTTCGCAGATGACGGTTCCCTCATGCAAGACCGTCACGATCCTGGCGATCTGACGGACGAAGTCCATATCGTGCTCGATGACGACGATCGCCCGGTGCTCCGCCAAGGATTGGAGCAATCGCCCGGTCTGTTCCGTTTCTTTGTCGGTCATCCCCGCGACCGGTTCGTCGACCAGCAGCAACGAAGGCTCTAGCAATATCACCATGCCGATCTCCAGCCATTGCTTCTGCCCATGCGACAGCGATCCGGCTCTGGTATGGGCATAATCTTTTAGGCCGACCGTTTCAAGGTTCTCAGCGATTCTTGCGCGTTCTTCCCCCGTCGATTTCCCTAACAGCGTAGGGAAGACACCTTTACTCTTCCGTTTCAACGACAGATCGAGATTCTCCCACACAGTCAGGTTGCCGTAGATCGACGGGGCCTGGAACTTCCTCCCGATGCCGAGCTTCACGATCTCATCTGCCTGTTTCCCGACCAGCTCCTTGTCTTGGCCGAAAACGACACGGCCGGATGCCGGTTTCGTCTTCCCGCAAATCACATCGAGCAGCGTCGTCTTTCCTGCCCCGTTCGGCCCGATGACGACGCGCAATTCCTTGTAGTCAACCATGAAAGTCAGGTTGTTCAGGGCCTTGAACCCGTCGTAATCGACGGTCACGCTATCGAGATAGATAATGGATTTTTGAAAGGAGCTTTGATCAACCACCTTCACGCTTCCCTTGAGACGGCGCCGCTGCCTTTCCTGTCCCAATCCGTTCTTTCACCTTGCGCATGATCCCGATGAGCCCGTCCGGGAACAACAGCACCACGGCGACAAAGAGCCCACCGAGAATGAAGGGCCAGAGTTCGGGGAAATAGTTCGTGAGTATACTACGCCCATAATTCACGCTCACCGCCCCCAATACCGCCCCTGCCAGACTGCCACGGCCACCCACCGCCACCCAAATCACCATTTCAAGCGACGGCAGCACCCCGATCTGAGCCGGCGTGATGATGCCGACCTGAGGCGCATAGAGCATCCCAGCCAATCCGGCCAAAGCCGCGGCCACGACAAAGACGAACAGTTTGTAATTCGCCGGGGTGTAACCGGAAAACGTCACCCGCTGTTCGCTGTCCCTGACGGCGACCAGCACCCGACCAGCCCTTGTGCGAATAATCCAGCGGCAGAGGAGATAGGCCCCCCCAAGACAGAGTACGGTGAGCACATACAGCGCCCGTTGCGTGTCGGGCTCGGACAGCCGATACCCAAGCACCTGTTTGAAGTCGGTCAAGCCGTTCGTGCCGCCGAGATTTGTGTCGTTCCGGTTGAAGACCAACCAGGCAGCGAGCGCCAGCGCCTGAGTAATGATCGCGAAATAGACCCCTTTGATGCGGCTGCGGAAAGCGAAAAATCCAAACACCAGCGCGAACAACATCGGCACCAGGATCGCCCCAATGACCGCAACGGGAAAACTATAGAAGGGTTTCCAGAAAAGCGGCAACTCTTTTACCTGGTTCCACACCATGAAATCCGGCAGATCGCTGCCATAGACACTCTCCTTCCCGATCGTGAGCATCATGTGCATGCCCATGCAGTAGGCGCCTAACCCGAAAAATACCCCCTGGCCCAAGCTTAAAATGCCGGTGTAGCCCCAGATGAGATCGAGCCCCAGGGCCAGGATCGCAAAGGCGAGAAACTTGCCGAATCGATTGAGACTGAAATCGGAGAGGTGCAGCCAGGAATCTTCCGGCGGCAAGATGTTCAGGAGCGGCATGGCCACAAGCAGAATGAAACCGACAACCCAAAAGGCCAAACCACCGCAGCCTGGAGCAAGCGACTCCGATTCTCTCGATGCTGTCATGGTCTAAGTCCTGCTTCCCCAGGGAACAGGTCAAGGTTAAGGTTGAGGTTCAGCGAAGAGTTCCCAGTGTTCATCTCAGCCTTAACCTCAACCTCAACCTTCCCGGATTAAGAGTCGGCGCTTCGCCCCTTCATCGCAAATAAACCCGATGGCCGCCACTGCAAGAACAGAATCACGAGCACGAGGATGAACACCTTCCCATAGACTGCGCCGAAACTCGGCTCGATGAGCTTGTTCAGCCCACCGATCCCCAGCGAGGCGACGATCGTGCCGGCCAGTTTGCCAACCCCGCCCGTCACCACGACCATAAATGCATCGACGATGTAGTTCTGGCCGAGGCCCGGGTCGACGTTCCCGACCATCGTGAGCGCCCAGCCTGCGATCCCTGCCAGTCCCGACCCAAATGCAAAGGTATACGAGTCGACTTTCCTGGTCGGGATGCCGAGACAGGCGCTCATATTTCGGTTCTGAGTCACAGCGCGCACGCGTATGCCGAGATTCGACCCAAAGAGCGTGTAATAAATCGCGAGGACGCAGACGATTGAAAGCCCGATGATGAATATCCGGTTATAGGGCAGATAGACCCCAATCATCACTTGGGCGCCGCCTCTGAGAGGCCCCGGCGCAATCACGGCGGTGAGATCACCGAAGTAGACCCGGGCCGCCTGCATGAGGACCAGGCTCACTCCCCAGGTCGCCAACATTGTTTCCAACGGTCGTCCATAGAGAAACCGGATCACTGTTGCCTCCAGCAACAATCCGGAACTGGCAGCCGCAAGGAAGGCGATCGGCAATGCCGCAATAAAATACCAGTCAAACACATCTGACGGAAACCAGGCCATGAAACATTGCTGCGTGACAAAGGTTGCATAGGCGCCGACCATCATCAGCTCGCCATGGGCCATGTTGATGACGCCCATCAAGCCGAAGACGATCGCCAGTCCCAGCGACATGATCAGCAGAACTGAGCTGAGGCTGATTCCGCGGAAACAGGTTTCAATCACATTCGACCAGAAACCCCAGTTCTCAATGCGCTGGATTGCTTCGCCGGCCGCCTTTGCCACCACCTTTTCCGGTTCGGTCGCCTCGGTGCCCTCGCCTACCGCGACGAGTTTCTTCAAGGCCGTCACCCCGTTCTGACTACAGAGTTCGCCAAGCTTTGCGGCTGCAACGGTCCTGACCAATGGATCGTCTGATGCGAGCCGCAGCAGCGCCGCAGACTCTTCCATCGTGTACCGCACCCACTTGTTCGGCTCGTTCGCCGCCGCAGCTTCCAGCCACGGAATCGCCCAGACCCTACCGGCCGAGCCCAGATCCGTCGCAGCCGATCGGCGAACATCTGTGCTGGGGCTGGTCAGATTCGCCCGATTCTTGAGGGAATCCATGAGCGGCTTGATGGCTTGGCGGGTGCTCCGGTCCGCATTGGCGCGGATCTGCTCCAACCGCGGAAGCAGGCCGGCATCGCCCTGATCAACCAACGTACGAATGGCTGCGTCGCGAACTGATTCGTCCTCGCTGGTCACTTGGGAGAGTGCTTGCTCAATAGAGGAAACGACCGGAGGAGTGGCACCAGGCTCATCCGCTTCCCCTGCGATCGCCCAACTCTGGACGGAAAACAGAAACAACCCGATGAGGCTCAGTGTTGCTGCGGTGCGACCCAGAAAAATCATCATAATGGTGAACCGTTTCTCCACAAGACACACGAATGACGTAGACATCTCGTCCCGTCAACCGCATTTCACGCACACGGCAGAGAGGGCAACTGACTTGCCCTCCCTACCGTGACGGATTATTTTTGATAGGTCCCTTGATGACCGACCCAGTCGCAGCCCTTGTCCGGATTCGTATATTCGCTCCATGGTTCGGGCTTCACCAGCCCCTTTGAACGGGAGACCACCTTGAACTGCCCGTCCGCCAAAATCTCGCCGATGAGTACCGGCCTGTAGGTGTGGTGATTGGCAGCGTCCATCATGATCTCACCGCCAGGCGCCAGGAACTTGCTGCCATAGACCGCCTTCCGGACCTTGTCGACTTCAGTCGAAGCAGCCTTTTCGACCGCTTGCTTCCAGATATATACGCCGAAGTACGCAGCCTCTATCGGATCGTCCGTCACTCGCTTTTCGCCATCCGGAAGATTGTTCTTCTTGCAATAGGCTTTGAAATTGGCCACGAATTGCTTGTTCTGCGGGGTATCGACGCTTTGATAGTAATTCCACGCTGCCAAGTGCCCGACCAACGCCGAGGTATCCATGCCGCGCAGCTCGTCTTCTGCCACGCTGAAGGCCATGATCGGCGCGTCTTCGGCTCGCAACCCCTGGTTCGCAAATTCTTTGTAGAACGGCACGTTGCTGTCTCCGTTGATCGTGCTGATTACGGCAGCTCCTCCGCCCGCGGCAAATTTCTTCAGTTTGCCGCAGATGGTTTGGTAATCCTGATGGTGGAACGGGGTGTATTCTTCCATGATGCTGTCCGCCGGTACTTTCTTCGCCAGCAGCATCGCCCTCAGGATCTTGTTGGTGGTGCGGGGATACACGTAATCGGTACCGAGCAAATAGAACTTCGTGAATCCTCCCCCCTCCTTGCTCATCAGATAATCCACCGCAGGCACTGCCTGTTGGTTCGGGGCGGCGCCAGTGTAGAACACGTTGCGGGAGCATTCTTCTCCCTCATACTGGACTGGATAGAACAAGAGCCCGTTGTTTTTCTCGAAGACCGGCAACACCGACTTACGGCTGACTGAGGTCCAGCAGCCGAAGACGACCGACACTTTATCTTGTAACAGGAGCTGCTTAGCCTTTTCAGCAAAGAGGTCCCAGTTTGAGGCCGGATCGACAACGACCGGCTTGATCATCCGGCCCATCACTCCACCCTTCGCGTTGATCTCTTCTACCGCCATCATGACTGTATCGCGGAGCGAGACTTCGCTGATCGCCATGGTTCCACTGAGCGAGTGCAGAATCCCTATCTTGATCGGTTCCTTGTCTGCTGCGTAAGACAGGGCCCAGTTGCCCAAGTTGCCGAGCAGTGAGGCGACCCCGATACCGGCCACAATCTTGCCTCCCTTTACCAGAAGCTCACGCCGCGAGGGGCCCTCCTGCTCACCCGCAGCAACCTTGTCCGGTTCGACCGGGTTTACCTTGTCAGGCTTGTTCGTTTCCATGGTCTGACTCCTTTCTCTCACACGTAGATGTTGTGCCAGATCGAAAGCAGGAAAATGTTGCTATAGAGTTTCAAGATGGCTCCGCTCAAGCTACGTATAGCCACCGCCCACTGTCTTAATACTGGAACTGCAAGGCCACCGTGACAGAATCTTGATGCACACCGGGGCCCCCGGGAGTACTAGTTAGCATGGTGTTATTCCCCGACGCAGGTCCGGCATAAGCCGTATTCCGGTAGTACGCCGAAATGCGGGCATTGTGACCAGCAATGATGTAGTTCACCCCCCCTTCAAATTCATCGACTCCCTGGTTGTACACGCTGTTCACGAAGGTATATCTCCCATAGGGCTGGAATCTGCCAATTCCCACCTCCTGAGGAAACAGATACATGCCGTATGCGGTCACGGAAGTCCCGTTAAACATGCAATAGCAGCCCGCGGCACCCCCCGCAAGTTGGGCGGCGAGGTCCTGTGCCCAATACCGTTTGTATTCAGCGTTGAACGTGATCACACCTTTGTCCGGGAGGACTTTCTCATACAGGACATCGCCCGTAAAGTTCCCATACACTGATTGATTCGTGGCTGTACCGGCAGCCGTATTCTGATATTCTCCACCTGCCCCAAACGCAAGAATATCACCCAGTGTCCCGTAATAGGTGCCGCTGGTATAGTAACCGGGGTTCTTCTCTTCATTCAGCAGGTTCCACGTGATACGGCCGGCATACTTTATGTTATTTCTTTGGTTAGGTCCGACGCCGTTGCTTGACTGCAGTCCCGTGAATACCCCCGCGACATATTGCAGATGGGTCCCACCAGGGTGGACTTTTCCATAGAAGGTTGCGCCATTGTCGCGGCCATAGAGACCAGCCCCACCAGCGCCAAAATTTGGGCTGAAATCGGATTGATTTAGCGGGGTCCTAAAACCATCAAAGACCGAATGATAGAATGGACCGTTCAGTTCGCCGCGTTCTGTCGGCACCAACATCCGCCCGACCCATACGTTGACGAGCTCATTAAACTCGAACTTCCCGATCGCATCGAGCAGGCCCATATTAGAATTACCACCGAAACTATTTCCACCTCCGTTAACGGCACAGTTAAAGCACTCAGTGTTGAACTCGAACCCGAGGTACTTGTGGATCTTTCCGTTGACATAGAGACGAGCATTGTTGATGCCGAAGGTGTTGCTCCATTGCCCTCCACTCGCTGACGCATCTTCTGCTGTAGTGAAATTGGTTCGTACCCCCATTCCGAGAGAAATCCACTGGTCGTCGTCCACCTTGATCGTGCCGCCGGCGTAAACACTGGGAACAGTAGATATCATCCCAACCATTAGCGCAATCGTGGCCCCAGCAACCACAAACACTGTCTTCACTCTTTTCCAATCTACGTTCATGGTAACAGCCTCCCATGCCCCGTTGATGATCTATTTGCTCACTCACCAGGATCTTTACTTCGACGGCATCGTCGCTGCGCACGCCCTTGTGCGCACCCTTCAGCCCTTTGCTACCAATCACCTTTTGGACGAATGGTGGGCATCTATACGCCGAATGTGGCGGCAAACAACTAGGCATCTCCCTAGGAACCTGAAGGAATCTCCCTAGCAGAGTATCAGGAGAGAGTGTGAGGCAAGCGAGGAATGTGCGATAGGCGCGAATGGCGGAATCGGTTTCATCAGTCCCGTCTCACGCCAGTCTCGGCAGGTGCTAAAAAAAGTCCGCTTTCTCACCCGCCCAACCCCCTGCGCGCCAGGACGCGCCGTTGCCGCAGGAAAGGCCGCAGCAAACCACCACTTTAAGAGGTGGCTAGGATGATCTCCCTTGCGCGCGTCCAACGAGGGCCCTTCCGAGGCCGCGCGTTGCGCGAGCACGGGATCATCTTAGCCACCTCGACCTCTTTTTCAGCGCCCTGCTACTCGGATGTGAGGAGGCCATGGACTAAGGCATATTTGGTAAGCTCCGCCGTCGTATGGAGATCGAGTTGTGTCATGAGCTGCGATTTATGAAACTCGACCGTCTTCGGCGAGAGATTGAGGGCCGATGCAATCTCTTTGACTGTTTTCCCCTCTGCCACCAGTTGCAACACTTCCCGTTGACGCACAGTCAAGGATCTCTCTTTCAGATCCGGCGGTTTGGTCCCTGTGACGACTGTCTGCACCAGACCCTTCGCAACGAGCGGAGTGACGTAGCACTGTCCGTCCATAACTGATTGGATGGCTTGGCGTAATTCTGAACCGGCGGATCGTTTGAGCAGATAGCCGGAGGCGCCGGCCTTGAATGCTTCATTCACATAGGCCGGGTCTGCGTGCATGGTCACGAAGATCAACTTGGTGCGAGGTAGAATCTTCTTAAGCTTTTTGGCTACATCGACTCCATTGAGCAGAGGCATCGAGATATCCACGGTGACAAGATCTGGCTCAAGCTCCTGGGCCATTCGAATCAACGTACGGCCGTCTTCCGCCGCGCCCACGATTTCGCATTGATCCTCCAACAGCTTCCGGAATCCGTCCAGCACCAAAGTATGGTCATCGCCCAGGAGCACTCGCGGCCTAGTCATGACACCTCCTCCGGAACGAGTACCACGACCTGCACCTTCGTTCCCTTCCCCACGGCTGATACAACTTGCAAGTCCCCCTGAACCAAGGCGACCCGTTCTTTCATGCCGAGCAACCCCAGTCCATGTGGTCCATGCCGTGGCTGATCTGAGTCGAATCCCACTCCGTTATCCGTAATGGTGACGCTCAGCCCGGATCGAGATCGGCTCAACTCCACATCGACGCGAGACGCAGCGGCGTGACGGGCCACGTTGCTGAGACTTTCTTGGGCCACACGGTAGAGACAGGCCGCGACCTCCTGCGGAATGACAGAGGGAATATTCTTATGCTCAAAACTCCCCTGGATTCGGCTTCGAGCGGTAAACTCGTCGACCAACCGCTGTAGGGCGATAGGCAGACCGAGGTCGTCGAGGATGGAGGGATGGAGCTGGTAGGCCAAATGACGCACCACGTCGGACAATTCCACAACCCGATCTTGTATCGCGCGGACGGCCCGGCCTAAGTGGTCCGGCGAGGAGCTGAGCCGTCGTTCTACCCCTTCGATATCCATGGCAAGCAGTGCGAGCCGCTGATTGATGTCATCGTGCAAATCGCGCGAGATGCGGCGCCGCTCATCCTCCTGCACACGCAACAGCTGAAGCGCCAATTTCTGCAGCGCCTGCCGGCTGTTTTCGAGCGATGCCTCGGTTTGCATCCGTTCGGCGACTTCCGCGACTAATGATTCGTTGACCGCGGCCAGTTCTTGTGTCCTGATCTGCACCCGCTTATCCAGGGCCTCATTGAGTCGTTGCAATTCCTCTTGGTACAACCTGCTCTGCTCCTCCGCAAGCTTCCGTGCCGAAATATCGCGGACGAACGCGCTGAACGTGTGGGCTCCCCCCTGCCCCAGGACCGGGGAGATCGCCAGTTCTATTGGAATCTCGTGTCCGTCCCGATGCCAGCCGTCGATTTCGATACGTCGATTCAATATCGGTCCTACACCGGTTGCGAGGAAGTGACGCAATCCCCGTTCATGGGCTTCTTTGTGTCGTGCCGGAATGATGGTGTCACACAGGAGCCGGCCGATGGCCTCTTGCCTGGACCAGCCGAAAATCTGTTCAGCTTGGACATTCCACTCGGTGATGATCCCTGCTGCATCCATTCCGATAAAACCATCCAGCGCCATCTCGACAATGCGCCTGGTGCGGGCCTCACTCTGGCGGAGCGACGCTTCTGCCTCCCTGGCGAGCGCGCGTTCTTGCTGCGCATGCCGATATTCTTTCCGCACTCGCGTCACAGTCCATACCAAGAGACCGAAAGTCGGAATCACCAGGGCGCCGCCTGCCAGACCAAGATTCCAGAGGACCGCTCGAATCGGCGCCAGCACGTCGGCCCGGTCCATACGCATCAGCACTGTCCATCGCATCCCCTCAAATCCACGGCGGGCCGACAACTTGGCATAGCCGGTGATGACAGGCACGTGGCGCCGCAAGTGCTCCTCCTCGACGTAATTGGACAGGGCCCCGTCGCTTGCCAGGGCTGACGGCAGGCCGAGTTGTCTGAGATTGACGTGGCCCTTGTGATCGAGATCCGAATCAATGAAGGCCACCCCCTTCTCGGTCAGAAATTGGTATTCGAGCGCTCCCCAAAATCCCTCCCGTTCCCGGAACGCCAGAAGGGTCCCGGTCATGAGATTCTCCAGCCCGGGAATGCCCACCCTCGTCGTCACGACCCCCAGGAATTCTCCGCGCGGTCCAGTGATGCGAGCAGTCACGGCCAGCGCGTCGGGACCACCCATGACGGCAAACGGTTCCACGTCTCCCGTATGGACCACCTGCCCGTTCCTCGCAACTTGAAACCATGGTTGGGAACTGTAGTCTCGCCCGATCGTGGTCGGGTCCGTCGCGACGACAACCAGCCCCTGCTCGTTCGTCGCGCCGATCCATAGGTAATCCGGATAGGCAGCTTTCAACCCTTCGACATAGGCAGTCTGAAATTCCCGATTGTCAGGCTGCACGCTGAACGTCCTGGCCATCATCAACACATTGGTACGCCGTTCAATGAGAAACCGGTCCACATTGTTCGAAACTTCAGCGGCCGACAGAGCCAGGGTTTCTCCTGCTGTCGCAACCATGCGGGTTTCAATATAACGGAGTGCCATGGCGCCGATCGCGAGCATGACGATCGGCAACACGCTGATGAGTATGAGCAGCCAGGAATAGGGGCGGGGAGCCCGAGCTTCAGACAGGATCATTCCATGCTCTCGAAATGACCCTGGAGGGCTTGCTGTGGAAGGAGAAAAGGCCATACTGGTCATTCTGTCTGTTCCGACAGGACGCCATTGTCCTTTGCTTACGTTCCGGCTGAATCAATGGACGTCGCTGTCCATGACTCAACCCGTACCCTTGGGGTGCTGATTCTCGGAGTCTCTTGTCCTCCTGTCAAGTGGCAGGATGCGCTCCTATACATTGGAGGAAGTTGCCGGTGTCCTCGCCAAATAGGTTATGGTAGACTGGGTCCCCGTATATACAGTACGAATCGACGATGTCTTTTCATTCATCACGACGTGCCCTTGTCCTGCTGATCGGAATCACGACGACCTTGTCTGCCTGCGCGACGGGACCTGATCTGGATGTCACGATCCATGAGTCCGAACGCGGCGCTGTGTATGTGGAACGGATTCCTGATCGGTCTTTTCACGCCGCTCACCCCGTGACGTTATCAGTAGATACGATGGCACGAGTCCTTCGCGGAGTGGTCGTCAAGGATAGCCGAGGGGTGGTCTTGGGAAACCTGATCCCCGGCAAGTCGGTGGTCGGTCGTGCGTTTGAGGACAAGGACGTTGAGTACCTGGCGCCGCTCCTAGTCACAGGACTCGCCAGGGCTGCATCGGATCAGCAGGTCGGGTTTCGCGTCGTACAGGTCGCCACGCCGGCCAATTCGCAAATTGCCGGACTGACCTTCTGCGTAGACTCGGTGCGTTTTCCCGGTACTTGTGAGTCTGACCTGCCCTCGGAAGCGGTATTCGAAGAATCGACAGCAGGTTCGCTCTATGCCTATGGACAGTCGCTGTATGTGACCTTGACTGAGTATCACTACCGGACTAAACGGGACGAAATGAGTACCACGGCCAATCGACGGATTTTCAATCCGTCAGGAATGGGGAACCGCACGGTGCAATTCGTCCCAGAATCTGCCAAGCGCCCCGAGAGCTATCGAACAGCGCTTTCAACCGATACAACTCTGGTTATCGACTACGGCCTGCTCGCCACAATGCCTCCCACGGCAGAAATACGACCAACTGCAGCCCAACCACAGACACCTACGACAGGGAAACCCGCTCAGCGGGATACCGATATGGAGGAGGTGCGGAAAGAGCTGCAGGAGATCAAGAAAAAACTGGCTGAGCAGGAAACGGAGCGGAACCGTTCAAAGCCTTGAAAGAACCCGTGACAACGTTTCTTATCTAGGCCCGATGTTTTTCAACCCGTTGGTCGAGTTCACCGGCTAAGAGCACTGCTTCAGCTATCTCGCGCATCGACTTCCGCAAATCCATACTTTGCCGCTGAATGAGCTTGAAGGCCTCTTCTTCCGTCAGTCGCCTCGAACGCATCAGGTAACCCTTGGCCCGCTCCATGAGCTTTCGAACCGCCAGCGCCTCCTGCATCTCAAGGGATTTCTCGACCAAAGCCGTATGTTCGATGGCGATGGCAGCCTGATTGGCAATAGCCTGGAGCAACTTGACCTCTTCGCCGGTAAACACATGCGGAACAGACGTATAGCTATTGATCACTCCCATCGCTTTTTCCCGCACCATCATCGGCACTGATACCAACGAGCAGAGCCCCTCCTGCTTGGCCATGTCCCGGTACACATAGTCCCGGTCCGTGGTGACATCGGCAACAATGATCGGCCGGCGATCCTTCACTGCGCGGCCACTGATCCCCTGCCCCAGTTTCAAGTTCGCCTTGCGGCGATACTGTTCGCTGAGGCTCTGCGTCGCCTCGATCCGCAGCTCCCCGCTGGCTTCGTCCAGCAACATGATTGAGCAGATCTTGGAGTTCATCAGTTGCGCGGTCATCGTCACCATGAGTTGCAGCACATCCTTGATCAGCCGATTGGACGCGACGGTTTCCGAGACCTGCGACAGCGTCTCCACTTGCAAGGCTTTGCGTTGCATTTGATCGTAGAGTCTCGCGTTTTCAATCGCTCCGCCAACTTGATTGGCAATAGTCGAGAGTAATGCAATTTCATCCGCCTGATAGCGTTTTGGGCGTTTATGTTGAACATTGATCACGCCGACCACTTCTTTTTTGGCCATGATAGGCACGGAGACAAAGGCCTGGTAGCGGTCTTCAGGGAGGTTATGGAAAAACTTGAACCGTGGATCATCGTTCGCATTGCTCGGGATTACGACGCGCGTTCGTTCCTGCGCAACCCATCCGGTAATGCCTTCTCCCAACCCGATCGTAATGCGGCCGATCAATTTGGGATGAGGGTTTTTCGAGGCTCGAAGGATGAGTTCATCCTGGGTATCTGACAAGAGATACAATAGGCAGGCATCCGCCCTGGTGACTTCGACGACCACTTCGACGATATGTTTGAGAATCGCTTCCAGATCCAGCTGGTTGCTGATCGACGCGGAGATGCGGTGGAGCACGTCCACTTCACGTACCTTCTCACGTAACGCCTGTTGGAGCTGCGCCATAGATGGCGTGCGTGTGGTCGTCATAGCAATCTACCCTCGTGCGGAGACCTGACGGCGGCTCCGTATCCGACTCCCACGGCCATGTTTGTTCTGATACCATGCTGCACAAACCTGCTGCTCGATCGGACGAATGACCACTTCCCCGACCTTCACCGGCCATACCCCGACGACCTGCCCTCCGAGTACCTTCTTATCATGTTGCATGGCGCCCCAGAGAGACGCAAAGGATGTCTGCGGGATCTGCCCGGATAACCCGGCTCGCTGCACCAAACATCTGATCCGTTCGACAACTTCTGCCCCACAGAGGCCCATGTGATAGGCCAAATCCGCTTCCTGCACCAATCCGATCCCGACTGCTTCTCCATGGATCAACCCATGATAGCCTGCGAGTGACTCTAGAGCATGACCAATCGTATGCCCATAATTGAGAATGCGTCGGCGGTCCGACTCCCGCTCGTCTCCGGCAACCACCTGGGCTTTGAGCTCGCAGGATCGCTGTATCACACGCAGAACAGGCGCTTCCTTGAGTTTCAACAGAGCAGGAATCTCCTTTTCCAAAAAAGCGAAGAACTCCTCGTCAGCGATGATGCCATATTTGATCACTTCAGCTAAACCGGCAATCCATTCTCGGCGGGGTAGGGTGCGCAGCGTGAGAGGATCGATCCATACAGCGCGCGGCTGATAAAATGCTCCGATCAGGTTCTTTCCCAATCGATGGTCCACGCCGGTTTTTCCGCCGACGCTGGAATCCACTTGAGCCACGAGCGTTGTCGGCACTTGGACGAATGGAATTCCCCGTTGATAGATTGCTGCAGCGAAACCTGTAATATCACCAATGACGCCCCCTCCAAGAGCCAGCAATACGGACTTCCGCTCGAACTTCTGCCTCGCCAACTTGTCGAGAATTTTGGTAATTGTGCCGAGCGTTTTTGTTCGTTCCCCTGGCGGCAAGATGATCGGAGTTGGATCGTATCCCGCTTTGCGAAGCGACCGGAGGACTCCTTGAAGATAACGGCTTGCCACATGCCGATCTGTCACAACCCCAATCTTCGAAGAAGTGGCAAGGGCCTTAAGCCTGTCACCCACTGATGCAAGTAACCCGGGATGCAGAGCGATATTGTAGCTTCGCTCCCCCAAGGTCACTTGGACAATCTGTTCTGCCACCGAAGCCATGCTCAACGACGGTTTTTCTTGGCTCAATAAGCTCGCATTATTCATGACTGTTCGTGGCGAAATCGCCAAACTACGTCGTGAGACCGACGCGCGGAGCCCAGAGGACCTGAGGCGTACGTGCAGTACGTCGAAGTCTGAGGGACGAGCCCGCCGGCCGGAGGTTTGTCGCAACAGCGGATTGCCGATTGTAGCAGAAGAGTCATGAATAATGCGGGCAAGATTCATGGCACATTGTTAATCAGGGAATGACGATTTTCGCGGATTAACCCGGGGAGGATGGTATCACAACCGTTTGGAAACTAGAAGGTTTTCAAATGAAGGCTTAGGTCAAAAGATCAACTCGGATTCAATAAGGATGAGAGGACACAGGAGGGTCAGAACGAAGAGCTAGGAGCGATCTCCTAGCTCTTCACGAGACTGGAGGCTAAGAACTCTTCACGATACTCGGCGTCAAGAAGATCAGCAGCTCTTGTTTTGCGACAGCCTCGCTCTTCGACTTGAAGAGCCATCCCAAAACAGGTATGCGAGAGAGATAGGGGATACCTATCACGCTGTTGGTCTGTTGATCGATAAAGACCCCGCCGATCACCATCGTTTCGCCATCGCGGATAAGGACCTGGGTATTGGCTTCGCGTCGGTCAATACTTGGACCGGCCGGATTGCTTCGTGCACCGACGGCATTTCTGGTCGCGCGAACCTTCATCATGATCTGCTTACCGACTTCCTTCGGATCACGGGAGGTAATCTGAGGAGTTACGTTCAGTTCCAAGTTCGCATCCACAAAGGTCGTCTGGGTCCCTTGGAGAGAAGTCGTCTGAAACGGGATCGATTCTCCCTGTGAGATCTTGGCCTCACGCTTGTCCAAGGTCGTGACCTTCGGTGCGGCAATGACTTTACTCAGACCGAGCAACTCGCCTGCCGACAACCGCATGTCAAGCAACGCTCCGTCAGTTTTCCCAATCGTAAACCCGACACCAGGGGTTGATGTCAATCCACCGACTGTGGCGGGAAGATTGACCAGGAAGTTAGACGTTTGAGCGCCAAAGGCACCGGTCGTACCAGATTTGAAGTTGGCTACCGCCCCGCCCGAAAGCAGATTCACATTCTGGACACCCCACTGAACGCCCAGGGAACGGGAATAGGTCGTGTCAGCCTGGACTATTCTGGCTTCGATTTGGACTTGAGGGACTTCGAGGTCGAGCCCATCGATCAGCTGTTTGATCACCCCTACCTGGATTTCCGTATCCCGGACGACTAAGGCATTGGACCCTTGGCTCATTTGCATCAGCCCTCTCGGGCTCAGATATGTCCGAAGGGACGTCATAAGTTCCTGCGCTTGCAGGTTTCTGATATAGAACACTCGGTCGACCAGAGGTGCTGCTTTTACCTTGGCATCCTGTGCCTGGGCTTCCTCATTTTGCTGTTTTGCAATATTTGCCAGTGTATCGATCCATAGGATATTGCCCTGTCTGATCTTGCCTAAGCCATTCATCTTCAGAATCATATCGAGTGCCTGATCCCAGGGCACACTCACAAGTTTCATCGTAACCTTGCTCTTGACCCCTTCACCAACCACCATGTTAAACCCACTCACCTCGGCAATGAGGCGCAGCACATTACTGATGTCAGCCTGCTGGAAATCCAGTGAAATGCGCCTGCCGATATAGTGCGTTTCCCCAACAACCAAGTCTTCCTTTGGTGTGCCGACCTCACCAGCATCTGTCCCGGATGCCATCTGAACAGGCTGTATGTAAAATTTCGTTGGGTTGCGCTGAATCAGGGCGGCTGTCCGCTGACCTAGCCTAGAAGTGCCTACTGTCTGGACCACCGGCATTACACGATTCTCTGACCCGATCGCTTCGACCGTCTCACCACGGGACGAGTCCTTATCCACCCCCACCTCTGTACCGACACTCTCCCGAAGCGTCACAATAAGATTGGCCCCTTGCGGTTCAACTGAATAAGCAACCGTACCGGTAAGATCTAATACCACTCGTACCCTATCACCATGATAACCCATACGGACCCGCTTCAAGAACTGATGATTGACAGATATAGCAGGGGTACTGATGGCGGAAGCGACACCTGGAATGTCAATCAGGAGACGCCGTTCATCGAGACGCGTCACGTCATGATGCGGTAATTTGCCATCCCCCGAAATGACGACGCGGATTTCATTCGTGCCACGCTGAACATCGATACCGGTCAGGATTGCTGCCCCTCCTCTCTCGATGCTCGAAGGCATACCTGAATCGCCGACAGAAACCTCGATTGATGCTCCCAACGATGGTATGGCCAACGGGACAGTCAGCGCTCCCACTGCCGAGAGCATGCGAACAAATGCTGTGGTTGTTACGGTCTGCTTAGGTGTCATTCTGCGCCCTCTTTCGGGTGGAGGAGCTTGACATATTCCCGCTCCTGTTTACTCCCATACACATCTGTAAACCGTTCTTGCACCACAATACCTTTCTCCGTCACAGCACTTACCACGCCATTATTAGGGCCGATCCGCGTTCCTCGACGCACGGTATATCCATTCCCATCCGGTGTCTGGATCATAGCCGTATTGCCGTAGGCCCCCCAGACGACAGCAATCAGATTCATCTCCGTGAGCCCGACACGTTGGAGCGGAGGTAACGAGGGGTCGATCGGCCCGACTCCCACTTGTTGCAACACCGGCACGAAGGGATCACGACGCCCGGAAGGGTCATAAGAACGTGGATTCATTGGTTCCAATATTGAATTGGGTGCGGCTTGTTGAACAGCCTGATCGCCGACTGCCACAGCTGGGGTTTGCTCTGTCTCCGCAAAGCATAGGCCGACTGAGACAAGGAAGCACGCACATCCGATCAGAGCTCTTTTTGTTGTTTTCATGATCAATTGCTCGCTTGGGCCTCGAACTGCCGACGACATTGTGCCCTATTTCTTCTGAGGGCTCGCAGGAACCGCCGCAGACAGCTTGACTTCCTCTGGCGCCGCATAGGCAACAAGGTCAAACACCGTTTGGGCGACAAACCGCCCCCTCTCAACCTTTGGAGCTCCCATCTTAAGGCCGGATACGGTCACAATTCTTGGCAATGCGTTGATTCGGTCGAAAAATAAGGCCGCGGTATGGTAACCACCAGAGACCTCGACATTGACCGGCATCTTGACAAATAGTTTCGATGGATCTTCGGTCTTGGCGCTGGGCTTCCACAGCTTAATGTCAAGCCCAAGACGAATCCCTAGATCTGATACCTGCTTGAGCAACATTACCGCCTCTTCTTCAGGCGGCAATCGCTCTTTCTTTTTCGCGAGTTCGATCTCGAGTTGCTTGTTGGCAGCAATGAGTTCATCAAGATGCTTGACTTTAATGGTCAATGTTTGAATCTGAGTGTCTAGCCCGCCGATCTCCCCCTGGAGTGATGCAATCTCCGTAGACTTTGGCTCTGCGACATAATAGTAAAAGCCCGCGATAATCCCGGCGAGAACCATCAGTAAAAGTCCCACCTTCTGAACCAATGGGATCGACCGCAAGAGGTCAAGATTTATAGCAGGCAGCTTCATGGTTCTTAACCTTTGAGACGGAAGCCCAGTTTAAACTGATAGATATTGAGTTGATTCTCCACCGCAGATCGGCTCTCTTGGAGATTGATATTCGTGAAATAGTCGGTCCGGCGCAGGTTGTTCACGAATTCCACCACATCGTCATTGGTTGCCGCACGACCTTCAAGCTCGATGTCGTTCGCAGTGACCGCCACTTTCACGAGCCACAGCTTCAGCGGTTCTAGGCTCTGGCTGACATGATCGAGTACCTTGACAGGGCCGACACGCGATTTTTCCAATTCGTCGATAATTCGGTTTTTGTCTTCCAGGACTTTCTTCCGACTCTCGAAATCGGAAACCTGCTTCACTTGCTCCTTCAGTTGTGCGACTTGCTTTTCCTTGTCAAGCTTTTCGGCCTGCCGTGCGGCGATCTCTTCATCGAGCGACGTCGAATACCACCAGCACCCTGCGAGGGTGATAAACAACAAGCCTACGCCCAACAACGCCTGTGCTCTGACATCATACTGGGGCTTGGCCTTGTGCCCCTTAGGTCCAGGCAGTAGATTAATGCGAATCATCGATCCCCTACCGATCTGAGCGCCAATCCAACCCCCACGGCGGCCAGCGGGGCCATCTCAGTTAGCTCATTCTGATCAAAACCACTTCCTGAGGTGTCGATTTCACCGAACGGATTCGCAACTTCGACAATGGCTTGCATCCGGTCACTCAACTGCGGGACCAAACCCTTGACCTGCGCGCCCCCTCCGCACAAAAGCACCTGTTGAACATCCACATCCGACATGGTTGACTTGAAATAATCGATGGTCCGAGCAATTTCTGAAGCCACCTCTGCATTGACACTGTCGACCACCGTCGTCAATTTGGCCTCATTGCTCCCCACCGAACGCCCGCCTTTCTTCGTTTCCTCTGCTTCATCATAGGACATCCCCAATTCCCGCTGAATCGCTTCCGTATAGCGATTTCCTCCGATGGGAATGTCACGCGTAAACAGCGAGGTGCCGCCTCGAACAATATTGACATTCATGACACTCGCGCCGATATTGACGAGCGCGGTCGTTTCCTCCTGCGAAACAGGGTAGTTGATCGCGTGCATGTTTTCGATCGCGAAGGCATCGACATCCATGACGATCGGAAGCAGTCCGGCCCCTTTGACAAGTTCGGTCAGCTCATTGATCTTGTCCTTCTTGGCTGCTACGAGAATGATCGACATCTCTCCCTGGGTATCGCCCGTTGCGTCTGAAGAAGGTAATACGCTGAAATCGATGTTCACTTCATTAATGTCGAAGGGGATATACTGCTCCGCAGCAAGACGTACCTGCCCTTCCAACTCCTCTTCAGGCATCGGCGGCAGGCTGATTTTTTTAATAATCACCGCATGACCGGAAATCGACACCGCAACTTGCTTTACCTTGATCTTCGTTTCCTCAAACAACTCCTTAATCGCCGATACCACTCGCCCCTCATCCATCACCGTGCCATCGACGATGACCTCTGGCTCGAGTGGTTTGAAGCCAAACTTCTGGAGAATGTATCGCCCGCGGCTTTCCTTTAACTGAACGAGTTTGATCCCGCTTGACCCGATATCCAGACCGACGAGCTGGCGCTTCGGCGTGAACATCGAAAACAAATCCGTTTCGGCTAAACTTTTAAATGAATTCAACATACGTGCCCCTGACTGTACATGACTATTCCAGGAGCGCAAATCTTTATGTGAATTTCACGCAGAATGTCCCTCATGACCGCACTCCTACGAACTTGACCGCTCCAAATCAGGAACATATTTCTAGGATTTTCTCTTCACTCAGCACGCCCTGATAACCACTCCACATCCCTCTAAACTTACTTATGAGAAGCCTGAAGCCCGGCGTTATGCACAGGCTAAGTATAGTTCATGGCCGCCACCTGTCAAGGAAATCACTTTCGATGCACAGGTCTGAAAACCAGCCTAATGGTTGTATTATTGCAGTAGAAGAGGGGGCTAGAAGCTCTGAGGATTATTGCCTGTCGAGATCGCGATGCACGGCAGTCACTTGATAACCCAGCGCTAAAAAACTTTCTTGGAGGCGACCTGCAATTGCCACGGACCGATGTCGTCCTCCTGTGCAGCCAATCCCAACATTCACATAGCTCCGGCGTTCTCGTTCAAAGAGAGGAATGAGAAACTTGAAGAAGCCCTCCAGCTGCCCGATGAAGGCAATGGCATCCGGGTCGGTCAATACATAGGTCCGGACCCGTGGGTCCTCTCCTGTCAATGGCTTGAGGTCAGGAACGAAGAATGGATTCCGCAAAAACCGGACGTCGAACAAGAGGTCAATGTCGTACGGTACGCCGAACTTGTAACCGAATGTCACGAGTGAAATGGTTAACTTGTGCGGCGCATCCTCCCGTCGGAACTCCCTGATCAACAACTCCCGCAACTCATGCACCGTCAAATCCGAGGTATCAATGATGCGATCGGCGTGGCGCCGTAAATCGGCGAGACGATCCTTTTCAAACCGGACTCCTTCCAATACAGGGAGATGAGATAGAAGCGGATGGGGTCTCCGAGATTCAGAGAATCGACGAACCAGCACTTCCTCACGGGCTTCAAAGAATACTAACTCAACTGCGTGACCGAGTACCTTGATTCGATCGAGAATCCCCACGAGATTGGAAAAGAACACACGCTCCCTGACATCTATGCCGAGGGCAACATTCTTAATTTCGCCCCCCTGCTGGTGGCATAGCTCGACAAAGGCTGGCAAAAGAGCCGGCGGTAAATTATCAGTGCAGAAATACCCAACGTCTTCCAAACACTTGAGGGCATGCGACTTTCCTGAACCTGAAAGACCGCTGATCACGACCAAGTTGAGTCCGGCCATACCTATTATCTGCCCCTTACGGATCGATCAAGATCATTCGATTATGAGCTACACGCTGCAGAATCTGCAGCTTTCCAGAGGCCAGCGCGGTGAACACCAGTAAGGAGCCAGGCAGGGAATTTAATTGACGTTTGGCATCTTCGAGAGTCAGGACAGCTCGGACTGGACGAATGACTTCCAGTTCCTCTTCTTCATTACGGGGAACAAGAGGAGCGATCTTACGCGACAACCGCTTCGCCGGCTCTTTATGATCAGCCTGACGTTCCTTGTGTTTTCTGATCTGGGCTCCCAAGCGGTCCACAAGCTGGTCGACCGTTGCGTACATTTCAGGCGTTGAAGCTTTTGCCTGAATTCTTCTTCCTTGCATCGTACAGACGACTTCCGCACTATGCTGAAGTTTGCTCACACTGAGAATCACGGACAGATGGCTCAGCGCCACTTCATATCGCACCAGCCGCTCAAACCGGCTTTCAATGTGTTGTCTGAGGGCCGGTGTTATCACAAGGCGTCGTCCTGTAATTTTCATAGGCATCCATCCTTTCGAGCGAATAACTCCGCCCTCTCTGTGAGATAGACTACGTTTGTATACTTTAAGCATCCATACCCCTAGAGAGATACCGGGCAGGAAGCACCGACGAGTGGTGATGGACAAGGCATGGTAGGCGAGCGAGGCTGGTAAGACCGGTTGATCTGGTTCATCTAGTTTATATTCTACATCTGGTTAATTTCTCTCAACCACACACCAGACAGACCAGACAAACCCGATAACGAGCTCCATACGCTGGCAGATTTTTCAGCACTCTGCTAAAAGAATCGCTTGCGCTGAGTGGCGGAGGGGATATGCTCTTCCGCCCGATACTTGGCTACCGTCCGCCGGGCGATGACAACTTTCTGTGTAAGCAGCCGCGCGGCGATCTCCTCGTCCTTGAGCGGGTGGCTCACATCTTCTTCTGCCACCATTTTCCGAATCATCTCTCTCACTGTCACGGACGACATCATATCGGAGGGCTGATCCGCCCGCTGTAAACCTGCATTGAAGAAAAATTTCAGTTCCAACATCCCTTGCGGGCAGTACATATACTTATTGGCTGTCACACGGCTGATGGTCGACTCATGCATCCCAATATCCTCAGCCACTTGCTTCAGCACCAACGGCTTGAGATACTGCACGCCCTTTTCAAAGAACTGTTCTTGAAATTTTACAATACTCGACACCACCTTAACGATCGTCCTGTTTCTCTGATCGATACTCCGAATAACCCACTGCGCTGCCCGCAGCTTCTCGTCCAGGTAGGCTTTTGTTTCAGCCGCCCCATTCTCACTTGCCCCCATCAATTGCTTGTAGTATGGGCTGATGCGCATACGGGGCAGCCCATCGTCGTTCAGCAATACCACCCATTCCCCTTCGTTCTTGACAACGAATACATCGGGGACAATCACATAGTTTTGTGTGTTCGTAAACGGCCGTCCGGGCTTCGGCTCGAGGACTTCGATGACCTTGGTAGCCTGAAACACCTCCTCTACCGTGACATCTAAGGCTTTCGCGATCCTCGCATACTGTTTCTTCTCCAAGTCTTTGAGGTGGTGTTGAACAATGGCTTCAACAATCGATCCCTTCAAGGCGCCGGGCCGGGCCCCCAAAGAACCCATGGGACTCTTTCCCAAATGTCCGATCTGTAAGAGCAGGCATTCCGCAAGGTCTCGCGCCGCCACGCCAGTCGGATCAAAGCTTTGAACGTCCTTGAGGACTGACTCAGCTTCCACCTCGGTGAAGTCGGTACCATCGACGATCTCCGCGAGAGGCATGCGCAGATATCCATCATCGTCAAGGTTACCGATGATCAACCGCCCGATCCCCTTCTCACGGTCGGATAAACCTGAAAACGACAGCTGCCAGAGGAGATGGTCTTCCAAGGATGTCGCTTTCGACATGGTTTGTTCATAGGAAGGAAACTCCTCCTGTGAGGAGGACTGAGATTCAGACCCTCCGATGCGACGATCACTTCCGAAGTACTCTTCCCAACCGGCCGCTGAAATCTCATCCGGCGTGTCTCGTTCTTCCAGAGTCGACTCTTCCACATTCGACGGTTCACTATCCGCCGATGCCGCAGCATCTTCCGCCTTTTCCTCGGCACCTGTCGCCTCGCTTTCCTCCGCCTCAGTGGGAATATCCTCTAAGAGCGGATTCTCCATCAAATGCTGGGTTAGACTCTGCTGCAACTCGAGTCGGGACAATTGCAGCAGCTTGATCGCCTGCTGCAACTGTGGAGTCATGATCAGCTTTTGACTCAGCCGAAGATCGAGCCTGAGCTTCATGCGCGCAGATCCTTCAGCATCATAACTTGAACCGTTCCCCTAAGTAGACAGCCCGAGCCGCCTCACTCTTGACGATGTATTCCGGAGGACCCGCCTCAAGGATCAGCCCTTCATTGATGATGTAGGCCCGATCCGTGATGGAAAGCGTTTCCTGAACATTGTGATCGGTGATCAATATTCCGATCTCTTTTTCTTTCAATCGCTTAATAATCTGTTGGATGTCCCCAACCGCGATCGGATCTATTCCTGCAAAAGGTTCATCGAGCAACATGAAGGACGGGCTTGTCGCAAGTGCTCTAGTAATTTCTAACCGCCGGCGTTCCCCACCCGACAAGGCATAGGCCATGCTCGTTCGAATATGAGAGAGGTCCAGTTCCTTCAGAAGCATATCGACTCGATCGCGACGTTCTGCACGAGAGTAGTCCAGCATTTCAAGAATTGCCAGAATATTATCTTCAACTGACAACCGTCGAAACACAGATGATTCTTGAGGCAAATACCCTATTCCTTTCCGCGCACGTCGGTACATCGGAAGGTCAGTAATCACCTCTTCACCGAGTGAGATCGCCCCCTCATCTGGCTGACACAAACCAACGAGCATATCGAAAATAGTGGTTTTCCCAGCGCCGTTGGGCCCCAGTAATCCCACGACTTCACCAGCGCAAACCTCGATCGAGACTCCTTTTACGACTTTGCGCGAGCGAAAACTTTTCACCAATTCCTTCGCGCGTAGACCGATTGTTTTCGCACCATTCACCGGAGAACCAGCCGACGCAGTTCGCCCCTGAATTGCCTCGATCACTTGGCTGTTCTCCCCTCTGGCTCGATCCGCACATGCGAGCCGCCTTCCACCACACTCCGGTCTTCCGCCAAAAACATCGTGATTTGCTTGCCGCTGACCCTTGTTCCCTTATCCCAAGCCACCGGATCCCCTGTCAGGACGATCTTATCGCCCTCATGATAATAGACCGCTTTCTCACAGGTCGCACTCCCTGAATCCTTCTCGATTTTCACTCGTCCAGTCGCCTCAATCCGATTGACCGATCGATTCGACACCCCCGGGAGAGCATCAGGCCCTTTCGACATCTCGCCCCCTTTGACGGATTGATGCCCTTTCTGGTTCTGACCCGTCGCCGGGTCTTGTTCGCGAAACATCACCACCATGCGATCGGAATGGACAACCAATGATCCACGAATCAGTACAACCTCGCCTTCAAAGACTGCCTGGCTATCCTGATTCTTTACGGTCATCTTCTTGGCCGTAATGGTCGTGCTTACCGCGCTCTCACCACCACTTTTGGGAAGGGCAGCATCAGCCAACTCACTTAAGGAAGCCATTCCAAGCGGAATCAAGTTAAGAAGCAGGAACCAAATCCACATGGACATCCTCAAGGATTTCAAATTCTTCGCGGTCCAAATGCCCCAACAACCCACGACCCGTCACCTCAAGCCCATGACCCACGATACGGACGGGATCCTGCGTGCGAATCTCTCTCGTTTGATCAGTCCAAGCCAGGTGGTTGGTATAGATCACATATCCACTTTCGGTTTGAATCACGAGTGGTTCTGCTCGATTCGCGAGCACAAAGTTCTTCGTCTCCGTATTCAATGTCCCTTCATCTCCTATAACCGTCAATTCTTTCCCCTGCCGTCCAAAGAGCGTGACTGCGACGGTTTGGAGTATCGCCTGCTTGTCCCGCTCAAAAACCCGAGCCTCTTGCGCCTGCACCTGCCACTGGACCGTATCGCCCTTCGTATGCGTAAACATAAACTGGGAAACCGTGGCATCGGCTTTGTCTATAGATCCGGACACAGCCGCCGTCGGGGTAGGAGCCGTTGTCGAATTGGTTATGAGCAGGTATCCAAGAAAACAGGCTAAGACCACACTGAGCGTCAGTAAACCTCCTCGTACCCATCGTTGCCACACCTTGTTCCTGTACCTTTTTCAGTAGCATGTAGGAGACTGGCACGATAGTAGCATGGGCTCAAAACCAAGTAAACTTATGCCACAACCCCGGCATGGTCTGTTGTATAGAAATGGGATGAATGAGATAGGAAATGACCGAAATGATACCAAGGCGGTGGATTCTAGCGCAGGTTACGGTTGAGGACAAAGCTGACCAAGAAAGAAATGTTTCTAGGCCTTGACCTCAGCCCCTTCCTCCTAATTTCTCCGACGGAAATTTCAGCAACCTGCTAGCTGGCTGCTGGACTCGCAGGCGTAGATGCAGCAGGTGCCTGTTTCTTGGCAGTCGAAGTATCCGGTCGCGTGACGAGTTCGATTGCAACAAGTTTGGCGGCATCGCCGATACGCCGCCTCGTCTTCACCATCCTCGTATAGCCACCGGAGCGATCTTTAAATCGAACCGCCACGTCGCTGAACAATTTTGAGACAACGTCCTTACTCCGAATAAATGCGAGGGCTTGCCGGCGAGCGGGTAATGTTCCCGCCTTGCCAAGGGTGATCATCCGATCCGTAAATCCTCGAATTTCCTTTGCCTTGGCCTCTGTCGTCTCGATACGTTCGTATTCGAGCAACGAGGTAACGAGGCTTCTGAATAGAGCCCACCGATGTTTGGTCTGTCGCCCAAGCTGTCTGCCTTTTTTTCTATGACGCACGGAGTCCCTCTTGTTTCGTTACTCGCTCTTCTGACCGCCGCTGCTCTGTTGTGCTCCGTCCAGCTTCACACCAAGCCCCAAACCCATCTCCGTCAAGATTTCTTTAATTTCGTTGAGTGATTTCTTGCCGAAATTCTTCGTCCTCAACATTTCCCCTTCGGTCTTCTGCACAAGATCTGCAATGGTTTTAATATTCGCATTCTTCAAGCAATTCGCGGCGCGAACTGACAGCTCCAACTCGTTCACGCTCCGGAAAAGATGCTTATTGACTTCCCGTTGTCCTTCGTCGCCTCCGAGATCGGCACGCCCTTCGACTCGTTCATCGGGATTGATAAAGATATCGATGTGATCACGCATAATGCCTGCCGCCGTAGACACGGCATCGCGCGGCGAGATGGTCCCATCCGTCCAGACTTCCAAAGTCAGCTTGTCGTAATCGGTCATGCGTCCGACACGAGCATTCTCCACATGAAAGTTCACGCGCTTGATCGGTGAAAACACCGAGTCAATCGCAATCACACCGATCGGCAACCCTTCCTCCTTATTTCGCTCGGCAGGCACATAGCCCCGTCCATGCTTCACCGTCATTTCCATATCGAACGAAGCATCTTTGTCCAACGTCGCAATATGGAGATTCGGGGTTAAGATGGTGACGTCCGCGTCATGAATAATATCGGAGCCCTTTGCTTCGCCCGGCCCCTTTTTCTTGAGGCGGAGCGTCTTCGGCTTATCGGTGTGTAGGGCAAGCCGCAGTCCTTTGACATTCAAAATAATTGAAGTCACATCCTCTGTGATACCAGGGATCGTGGAAAACTCGTGCAGGACCCCCTCGATTTTCACCGTGGTCACAGCCGCACCAGTCAGCGACGATAACAGCACACGTCGTAATGCGTTGCCAACCGTGGTCCCAAATCCACGCTCATAGGCTTCGGTCGTAAACCTGCCGAACGTTTGAGAATGCGTGTCTTTGTCGACTTCCACCCGCATCGGGATCTGAAAGTCTTTCATTGCTTTAATCATGACTCCCCCTTCATCTCATCGAATAGCAGACAGCTGAGCAGGACCAGTTCACCACAGAAACCGGCTTCCACAATCCACGCCTACCTGGAATACAATTCCACCACCATCTGCTCATTCACCGGCAACGAAATCTGGTCTTTCGACGGCAGTGCTCGCACCGTCCCCCTAAAGGCGGTCTTGTCGAGATCCAACCACTCTGGAATGCCTCGTCCCTCGACAGACTCTAAAGCCGTTTGGATCGAAACCAATGTGCGGCTTCGCTCCCTAACGCTGATGACATCTCCCGCTTTGACCTGTGCACCAGGCACATTGATTTTTCGGCCATTCATGGTCAGATGTCCGTGGCTCACCAGTTGCCTGGCTTCTTTTCGCGAGGCGCCGAACCCTAATCGGTAGGCAACATTGTCCAACCGGCATTCCAGTAAGCGCAGGAGCACTTCTCCTGTAATACCGGACTGGCGCTCCGCGCGCTCAAACACTCCGCGAAACTGGCACTCCATCAAACCGTAAATTCTGCGGAGCTTCTGTTTCTCTCTCAGCTGCGTGCTGTATTCAGAGTTCCTCGGACGCTTTTGCCCATGCTGTCCAGGAGGATAGCTTCGTCGCTCAATAGCGCACTTCTCTGTCATACAGCGCGAGCCTTTCAGAAACAATTTCTCACCCTCTCGCCGACACAACCGACAGACGGGACCGCGATACTTTGCCACTGCTTCCTCTCCCTCGTTAATCGTTATCCGCTATTCGTTAAACGTGCCGTTTCTCCTTCGATTAACGATTCACGGTTAACGTCATTCTTACACTCTCCGACGTTTAGGGGGACGGCATCCGTTGTGGGGGATCGGTGTCACATCACGAATCATATGGATCCGCAATCCAGCGGACTGGAGAGAGCGAATCGCCGATTCCCGACCGGACCCAGGCCCGTTCACATACACATCCACTGAGCGCATTCCGCTCTCCATCGCTTTGCGCGCCGCAGCCTCGCCGGCTCGCTGAGCGGCAAACGGCGTGCTTTTGCGAGAGCCTTTGAAGCCTTGGTTCCCCGAGCTTGCCCATACGATCGTATTGCCGCTCATGTCGGTAATCGTGACGATCGTGTTATTGAAGGAGGCTTGGACGTGAGCCACCCCGCTCTGCACAATCCGACGCTCTTTCTTTTTCCCCTTTTTGATGCTCATGACAGCTCCCTACTCAAGTAACGACCACGCCCTAGGCTGGGCGCGCAGGCGGTTTTGGTTTGCTTCCCACACCGGAACGGCGACCTTTCCTCGTCCGGGCATTGGTCTTGGTCCGCTGGCCGCGGACCGGCAACCCTTTCCGATGGCGCAGGCCACGGTACGTGCCACTGTCGATCAATCGTTTAATATTCATCGAGAAAGTCTTTCGTAGGTCACCTTCGACCTGAAAGCCTTCCTGAATAATCTCCCGGATTTTGACGATGTGCTCTTCGCTCAAGTCCTTGACGCGAATGGCTCCGTCGATCCCGGCCTTCTCCAAGATAGAGAGCGCGGACGCCCGCCCAATCCCATAAACATAAGTCAAACCGATGTCCACCCGCTTCTCTCTCGGCAAATCCACTCCGGAAATACGAGCCATAGTTCCTCCCCTTACTTCACTTCACCCTTCAGTCTGAGGATGACCTCGTCAGACTCTCATGCGCGCGTTCAACGAGGGCCTTCTGAGGCCGCGCGTTGCGCGAGCAGGAGTCTGATGAGGTCGTCATCAGACACCCCCTACCCTTGGCGCTGTTTGTGGCGTGGATTCTCGCAGAGGATTCGCACCACACCTTTGCGCCGAACCACCTTACACTTTGCGCAGATCGGCTTGACGGATGATCTCACCTTCATAACTCGTTCGCACTCCTACTTAAATCGATAAGTAATCCGCCCACGTGTCAGATCGTACGGCGACAGTTCCACCGTGACCTTATCGCCGGGAAGAATACGGATGAAGTGCATTCGCATTTTCCCGGAAATGTGAGCGAGAATCTTATGGCCATTGTCCAATGACACCCGGAACATCGCATTCGGTAACGTTTCATTCACTGTGCCTTGAATTTCGATCACATCTTCTTTCGGCACTACCTCTACCCCTTCCCCTAAACTGCGCCAGCCCATCCTCAGCTGGTTAGAGCTGGGTCAAAATACGCGGAGGCCCACTCGGCTCAATGACGATCGTATGTTCAAAATGTGCAGAAAGACTCCCATCCACCGTTACCGCCGTCCATCGGTCCTCAAGAATCTTGACGGCAGCGCCACCCATGTTGACCATCGGTTCAATCGCGAGGACCATTCCAGCCTGCAGGCGTGGACCCTGTCCAGGCTTCCCATAATTCGGCACCTGAGGCTCTTCATGCAATTGCCGACCAATCCCATGGCCGACAAATTCTGTCACGACCGAATAACCGGCAGCCTCGACATGCCGTTGCACCGCATGTGAAATGTCGGACAACCGATGGCCAACCACAGCTTGTCCGATCCCAAGATACATGGCCTCTTCAGTCACTTGCACCAAGCGAGCATTTCGTTCGGTTGTCTTCCCTACCGAGACTGAAACCGCCGAATCTCCGTAAAATCCTCCGACGATCGCCCCCAAGTCGAGTCCGATAATATCGCCCTCTTTCAGCACTCGCTTGGAGGGAATCCCGTGGACCACCTGATCATTCACCGAGGCACAAAGCGTTTTTGGATAACTCCGATACCCCTTAAAGGCCGGC
>Ga0070689_100000160_pt1 | contig 39742 bp, 22 predicted proteins | sample KBSS23HmetaG_FD_64669 | JGI IMG/M metagenome (GOLD analysis project Ga0070689, IMG submission 64669) | Switchgrass rhizosphere microbial communities from Kellogg Biological Station, Michigan, USA - KBS S2-3H metaG | ecosystem: Host-associated > Plants > Roots > Rhizosphere ...
CCGCGACCCTTCCGCGATTACATCTCCTGGTTGCAACAGCAGGATCTCGCGCAGGCGGAAGCCTTCTGGCGCAAAACACTCAAGGGCTTTACCGCTCCGACGCCGCTGCCGGACGCCGGGCCTGGGCGAATTGCAGAGACCGGTCAGCCACGCTTCGCCGAGCAGCAACGCCGTCTCAGCACCGACGCCACCGAGCGCTTGCAAAAGTTCGCCGCAGCACACGAGTTGACGGTCAATACGCTAGTGCAGGGAGCCTGGGCACTGTTGTTGTCACGTTACAGCGGCGAGCGGGACGTTGTGTTTGGCGTAGTGGTGAGCGGACGCCCGGCGGAACTGAGCGGGTCAGAGAAGATGGTGGGATTGTTCATCAACACGTTGCCGTTGCGAGTGCAGATAGACGGCGAGGCAGTGGCGGTGGACTGGTTGAAGAAGATACAGACAGGTCAGCTGGAGGCGCGGCAGTATGAGTATACGCCGTTGCTCGAGGTGCAGGGCTGGAGCGAAGTGCGCAGGGGAGTAGGATTATTCGAGAGTCTTCTCGTCTTTGAAAACTATCCTGTGCAGCCCCAATCGCGCGGCCAGAACACAGGCCTGCAAATACAGGATGTACATTCGGTGGAGCAGACCAACTATCCTTTGACTCTCATGGCGGGGGCTGGCCCACAACTTACCTTCCGCCTCATCTACGATGTCACGCGGTTCGACGCTGCGATCATCGAGCGCATGCTGAGTCATACAGAAACTTTGCTCACCGGTCTCGCGGTCAATCCTCGATCGAGGCTCTCCGACATCCCGCTGCTGAGCGCAGCCGAGCGGCAGCTAATACTCTTTGAGTGGAACCGGACCGCGCAGGATTACCCAGAACAGAAATGTATCCACGAGCTATTTGAAGCGCAGTCCGAACGCACGCCTGACGCTGTTGCTGTCGTTGACGGTCAGGAGCAGGTGAGTTACGGCGAGTTGAACCGCCGGGCTAATCAATTGGCCCACTACCTGCGGCAGTTCGGTGTTGGACCGGAAGTGCTGGTCGGGTTATTGGTGGAGCGCTCCGTGCGGATGGTCGTCGGCCTGCTTGGCATTCTTAAAGCCGGTGGGTCGTATGTGCCACTCGATGCAGCGTATCCGTCGAAACGGCTGGCGCTGATGTTGGAGGATGCGCAGGTGCGCCTACTTTTGACGGAGGAAAAACTGGTCGAAGTCTTGCCGGAACATCACGCAAAAGTTGTTCGGCTGGACGCGGACGGAAAAGCCATCGCGCGTGAAAGCGTAGAGAATCCGGTGCGAGTGACTGGTCCAGCCAACACTGCATATGTCATTTACACGTCGGGTTCGACGGGAAAACCAAAAGGCGTCCAGATACCTCATCGCGCGGTCGTCAACTTCTTAACTTCGATGAGCAAGCAACCGGGATTGACTGAGCGCGATACATTCCTCGCAGTCACGACGCTCTCCTTTGACATCGCCGGGCTGGAAATTTACCAGCCACTGATGGCCGGTGCGCGGCTGATCATAGCCAGTCACGAAGAGACGGCGGATGGCGCATTGTTGTCGAAGAAAATAAAGGAGCACGCCGTGAGCGCGATGCAAGCAACGCCGGCCACCTGGCAGATGCTCATCGAAGCGAAATGGCTGGGCGATCCGCGTCTGAAGGTGATCTGCGGCGGCGAAGCTCTGCCATGGCTGTTAGCCACTCAACTGCGGCAGCGAAGCGGTTCGCTGTGGAACATGTATGGACCAACGGAGACCACCATCTGGTCGGCTCTCAGCGTGGTTGAATCAGGTGACGGCCTGGTGACGATCGGACGGCCTATCGGCAACACCCAAATTTATCTGCTTGATAGAGAGATGCAACCGGTTGCCTGCGGCGTCGCCGGAGAGTTGTACATCGGCGGCGCGGGACTGGCACATGGCTACTTGAATCTTCCCGCGTTGACCGCCGAGAAATTCGTTCCTGATCCTTTTGCTACGCAAGCAGGCGCACGTCTCTATCGCACCGGCGACCTTGCTCGACACCTCGACGATGGACGGATTGAATTCCTCGGTCGCATCGACCAACAGGTCAAGGTAAGAGGCTACCGGATCGAACTCGGTGAGATTGAGACGGTGTTGATGAGACATCCGGGGGTGCGCTCCGCTGTCGTAGTGACGAGAGAGGATGTCGCGGGTGATAAGAGACTGGTGGCGTATCTGATCCTTGAGGGAGCGCCGCCGCCGGGTGGGTGGCGTAGCTTGATGAAAGAAGCGCTACCGGACTACATGATTCCGCAGGCTTACGTTCTATTGGAAAACCTGCCGCTCACTCCAAACGGAAAGGTTGACCGTCGTTCGTTACCCGCGCCGGAATACACCGGAGCGGAGGCAGAGGGCAGCTACACTGCGGCGGGCAACGCCATCGAAGAAATGATCGCGGGCATCTGGTGCGAAGTGCTCAGAGTTGAGCGCGTGGGCCCACTTGATAGCTTCTTCGAACTCGGCGGCCACTCGCTGCTAGCGATGCAAGTGGTCTCAAGGGTGCGCGAAGCATTACAGTGCGAAGTGCCTGTACGCCTCCTGTTTGAAACACCAATCCTCAGGGAGTTTGCCGCGAGTATCGAAGCGTCGCGCCTCACTGCGCAAGGCTTACAAGCCCCGCCCATCCAATCAGTGTCCAGAGACGTGGCTCTGCCCCTCTCATTCGCCCAACAGCGGCTGTGGCTCCTTAACCAGCTGGAGCCTAAGAGCCCGGCTTACAACATTCCCATCGCGGTGCGTCTCAGCGGAGAACTCAACGTCGCTGCCCTGGAACGCACGCTCGGCGAGATCATCAAACGGCATGAAGTTCTACGGACGACTTTTTCTATTAAAGACGGCACGCCTGTACAGGTCATCGGCCCGGCGACACCTTTCCGTCTGCCGTTGATTGATCTCAGCACCTGGTTTGAAGTCGAGCGAGAGCAGGAGACGTTAGTGCTGGCGGCGCGTGAAGCAGTGCGACCCTTCGATCTTGAACAAGGCCCCCTGCTGCGCGCCACGCTGTTAAAGCTGAGTGAGCACGAGCATGTCGCGCTCTTTACCATGCACCACATAGTAAGCGACGGTTGGTCCATGACCGTGCTCATCAAAGAGGTGACAATTCTTTACGAGGCTTTCGTTCGTGATCAACCGTCGCCGCTCGCAGACCTCAACATCCAATATGCCGACTACTCAGCGTGGCTGCACGACCATCTACGCGGCGACGTGCTGGAAATGTATTTGCGCTACTGGCGAAAACAGTTGGCAGGTGCGCCTGCACTACTGGAATTGCCGGCAGACCATCCTCGACCACCAGCGCAGACTCTTAACGGCGCCACTCACTCAATCATTCTGCCCACCCGGACCGCCGCGGAAATCAAACGGCTGAGCCGCGCGGAAGGCGCGACGCTGTTCATGACTCTGCTGGCGGCGTTCCAGACGTTATTGCACCGCTGGACCGGACAAGATGACATTGTCGTCGGCTCTGACATTGCGAATCGCAGCAAGTTGGAGACAGAGGGGTTGATTGGATGCTTCTTTAACTTCCTAACCTTGCGCACCGACCTTTCGGGCAACCCGACTTTTCGCCAATTGCTGGGACGAGTGCGAGAGATCACCCTGGGAGCTTATACACATCAGGACCTGCCGTTCGAGATGCTGATTGAAGAGTTGAAGCCGGCGCGCGATCCGAGCTACTCACCGCTGTTTCAGGTGCTCTTTGATTTCCAGAGCATCGCGCAGCAACCTTCGCCGGAACTGCCGGGACTGACACTGTCGGTGTTGCCGCTTCCAAGCACGGTAGCCAAGTTCGATCTCTCCTTATTCGTGGTGGAGCGAGCAGAGCAGCTATCTTGCACGTTGGAATACAACACGGACCTCTTCGAACCTTCCACCATCGAGCGATTGCTAACATCTTTCGATACCTTGCTCGACGAGATTGTTAAGAATCCCGACGTCGCGATTCAAAGAATCGCAATGCCTGCGGAGCAGGAGAGCCGGCAACTGATACATGCCTTCAACGACGATTTGGGTTGAGACGGCTTTGCGAAAGTCTGGAGAGTGAGATGGATTTTGGCATCATGTTCTTTTCCAGCGCCGATCAGCAGTCGGGCCACAGTAAATATCAACTGCTGATCGAGGCAGCGAGGTTCGCCGATCGAAATGGATTTTGCTGTGTCTGGACACCGGAGCGCCACTTCCATCAATTCGGCGGGCTGTTTCCGAATCCCGCGCTGCTGACCGCGGCCCTGGCCATGGTGACTCGCAATATTCAGCTTCGCGCCGGTAGCCTCATTTCGCCGCTGCATCACACTCTTAGACTAGCGGAGGAGTGGTCTGTGGTAGATAACCTGTCGGGAGGACGGGTGGCGGTCTCGTTCGGCTCCGGGTGGAACGTCGACGATTTCGTTTTGTTCCCGGAAAGATATTCGCGGCGCCATACGATCATGTATGAGCAGATCGAAACGCTCAAGAAGCTGTGGGCGGGCGAGCGCATGACTCAGCTTAACAGCTTCGGTAAAGAGATAAGCGTAGAGATTTACCCCAAGCCTGTACAGAAGGAGTTACCTGTATGGGTTACCTCATCCGGCAACACCGAGACCTTTGTTAGCGCCGGCAGGATCGGCGCAAACGTCCTCACCCATTTAATCGGCCAGAATGTCGCAACGCTCGCATCCAAGATTCAGAGTTATAGAGAGTCGCTCGCAGCCAGTGGCTTTGATCCACATCAGGGCAAAGTCTCCTTGATGCTGCACACTCATCTGGGATCGAACGTTGACACTGTGAAAGCCAGGGTGAGACTTCCGTTCCGCGAATACCTTCGTTCAGCCATCAGCCTTGAGGAGAAGGCTGCGCTCGGGGGAGGCGTCATCAGCGGCGGACACAAAGTTGATCCGCAAGAGATATCGCCTGACGTCATGGAAGATTTATTGGATCTGACATTTGAACGCTATTTCCATCACGCCTCTTTGATGGGTACGCCGTCCGGCTGCAAACAACTCGTGCTGGAGTTAGCTGAAATTGGCGTGAATGAGCTGGCATGCCTCATAGATTTTCTTCCCGACGAAGAAGCGATTCTTGGAAGCCTGGACTACCTGGACGAACTCCGCAGAGCGTTTTCGGCTGAAACCATCAACCACAGCATCGCTGCAACAGTCAACGCATTCGTCGAAGAACTGGATTAGTAAACTCCACCCGACACTCAAGCAGGCACTCAAAGTCATATGTGTGGTTTTGCCGGTTATCTGGATTTGCGCAGCGGCCGCGCCGCCAAAAAAGAGGTGTTGGCTCGCATGGCGCAAACCTTAGTTCATCGCGGGCCGGACTCGTCCGGTTATTTCCTGGAAGAACAGTTTGGGCTGGGATTCCGGCGGTTGAGTATCATCGATCTTGAAGGCGGCAACCAGCCGATGACTAACGAGGATCATTCAATTGTCCTCGTCTGCAACGCAGAGATCTATAACTACCGCGAGTTGAAGACCGGGCTGGAAGAGAAAGGACATGTCTTTCGCACAAAGTGCGATGTCGAAGTGTTGCTCCATCTATACGAGGACAACGGTGTTGACTTTCTCAATAAACTGAACGGCCAGTTCGCGTTCGTAATCTATGACAGAAAGAAGAAGGAGCTTTTCCTGGCGAGAGATCAAGTCGGCATCAATCCTCTCTACTATACAATCGCTGACGGAGTTCTCATCTTCGCTTCCGAAATCAAAGCTATCCTGGAACATCCCTCGGTGCGTCGTGAAGTTGACCTGACCGGACTCGATCAGACGCTTTCATTTCCCGGCGTGGTCAGCCCGCGAACAATGTTCAAAGGCATCGAGAGTCTGAAGAGCGGCCATTACATCACGGTCAGGAATAACGAGCTGCGGGTCACAGAGTACTGGGATCTGGATTACCCGAAGCTCGGCGAGCTTTCGTATGAGCGGCCGGAGAGTTACTACGTTGATGAATTGAAAAATCTGCTGGCTCAAGCGGTCAAATACCGTTTACAGGCCGATGTTCCCGTTGGCTTCTATTTGAGCGGTGGTCTGGACTCCTCGTTGATCGCGGCCCTGGTTCAGGCGAACACGCCTAACGGTCATGGGCGCTCTTTCTCCATCAGTTTTACCGAGCGAGAAATCTCAGAGGTTAACTATCAAAGGATGGTGGCGCAGCACGTTGGTTCCGAACACCACGAAATCCTGTTTGACTGGGCAGAAATATCCGAGCGACTGCCGCGGATGGTTTATCACTGCGAGTGTCCGGTAAAGGAGACGTTCAACACCTGTTCGCTGGCGCTTTCGGAGGCGGCGAAATCCGCCGGGGTCACCGTCATACTCGCCGGGGAGGGGGCGGATGAGCTGTTTGCCGGTTACGTCGGTTATCGCTTTGATCAACTCGGTCTCAGGGCTGCCAAACCCTACGATCTGGAAACGATTCTGGAAGACGAGTTGAGGGAAAGGCTTTGGGGTGACAAAGATCTTTTCTATGAAATCGATCAGTATCCTTTGAGAGAAATCAAGACGGCGCTCTACTCATCCGGGGCCAACGAGTTGTTCGCGGAGTTTGAGTGTCTCAACTTCGAATTGGTTAATAAAAAGAGGCTGAAGGACAGACATTTTATTCACCAGCGATCGTACCTGGATTTCAAGCTCCGCTTGTCTGACCACCTGCTCTCCGAACATGGCGACAGAATGGCTCTGGCAAATTCCGTAGAGGGGCGCTACCCGTTTCTGGATATCAACTTAATCGAGTTTTGCCGGGAAATCCCGCCGGACTTAAAGCTCAATCACTTCAACGAAAAATACATCCTGAAGAAAACGGCTGAAGGTCTGGTACCTCCGGAGATCATCAATCGTGAGAAGTTTGGTTTTCGCGCGCCCGGCAGTCCTTATTTGCTGCAACAGGGAATCGAGTGGATCAACGATCTGCTCTCGTATGAGCGCATCAAGCGGCAGGGATACTTCAACCCGGATGTAGTCGAGCGTTTGAAAGCGCAGTATTCGCAAAGCGGCTTCACGCTGCACCCACACCTTGAAAGCGATCTCCTGATGATCGTGATTACCTTCGGTATGCTGCTGGACTTGTTCAAGCTGCCCGACCTGAATTGACTTAACCGCAGTGCAAGCAGAAAAAGAACAAACCAAACTCCTGGGTATTCTGGGGGGACTTGGACCAAGAGCCTCGGCGGAATTTCTCAACACGATTTACGAGCACAGTCTTGGCGAGCGCGAGCAAGACTCACCTCGAGTCGTGTTGTATTCCGATCCGACTTTCCCGGATCGGACGGAGACGTTACTCACCGGCAATTGCGACGACCTGCTGAAGCAATTGATCGTCTCGCTAAATAGCCTGTGTAGTCACGGTGTCTCGCGCATCGTGATCTGCTGCGTGACGATTCATTACCTGCTGCCGAGACTCCCGGAAAATTTACGGGCGCGGATCACTTCCCTGGTTGACGTTGTTCTGGCACAGCTCAGGCGCAAACAGGAAAAGCACCTCTTGATTTGCAGTACCGGGGCACGAAGATTGAAGATTTTCCAGCACCACCCGCGCTGGAAAGAGGCGGAGGATTACATCGTCTGGCCCGACGAGGACGACCAGCAAACGATCCATCGCCTGATCTATCGAGTCAAGGCAAACGAGAACACACAAGAGCTGATCCCCATAATCGAGGTGCTGCTGGAGAAATACAACGTTAACTCTTTCGTGGCGGGCTGCACGGAAATACATGTGCTGGCAAGGCGCCTGCACCAGGCCAATAGCGGGTCCGGTCGCTACGGTTGCCTGGACCCACTAACCATCATCGCCGAAGAACTGGCGCAGAAGGGAATATGAACCGTCAAAGCATTATCGAGTTATTCGATCAATCGGCTGAAAGGTTTCGCGGCCGTCTCGCTATTGAGTGTGCGCAGCAGCGCGTGACTTATGGCGAGTTGGCAGACCGCTCTACCAGCCTCGCGAATTACCTCATTTCACAGGGCGCTGCTAAAGGTTCGATTATTGCAATTCTGACCGAAGACGCCATCGAAGTCATCACGTCCATTATCGGAATCCTGAAAGCCGGCTGCGTCTTCGTGCCGCTTGAGCCGAGGATTCCTGAATCAAGATTGCAAGCCATGATCGCGGAAGTATCGCCAACATGGTTCATCGTCGAACCGGAATTCCTTCCGCGCCTGGGAAAAGTAGTGGCGAGCGGCGCCAGAATCATCTGCGTTGACGGAAACGGCGCGCATGAGCATCGTGGCGAAAGCTCCGCTTGCACTGAACATGAGCGCATTCCGCTCGACACGCAGACGCCCGGCGCCGCATCAGGCCCGGACGATATGTGCTACATCTACTTCACCTCAGGCTCAACGGGTAAACCGAAGGGCATTGCCGGGCGTCGCAAAGGAATTGATCACTTCATTCAGTGGGAGATAAAGACGCTGAACGTGACCGAGGAAACTCGTGTCAGCCAACTGACGGGAGCTTCGTTCGACGCGATGCTGCGCGATGTTTTCGTTCCCCTCTGCGCCGGCGGAACAATCTGCGTCCCGGAAGACAGGGAGACGATTATCGATGCTCCCAGGCTGATTGACTGGCTCGATAGCGAGCGACTCAGCATCATTCACTGCGTGCCCACCGTCTTTCGCTCGCTGGTCAATGAGCGTTTGCGCCCGGAATATTTTTCTGCCTTGAAGTACATCCTCATGGCGGGAGAGCCGCTGCTTCCGGCAGATGTCAAAAAGTGGATGGAGGTGTACGGCGAGCGCGTTCAGCTTGTCAATCTCTATGGGCCAACCGAAACGACCATGACGAAGTTCTTCTACTTCGTCACGCCTCAGGATAAGGACCGGCGCTTTATCCCGATAGGTAAGCCGATGGAGGGCGCCAGGGCGCTGGTTGTTGATGCGCGAGGCAGTGCTTGTTCTCCGGGTGCGGTTGGTGAGATTTATATTCGCACTCCGTTCCGCAGTCTCGGCTATTACAACCAGCCTGAGCTGACCAGGGAAGTCTTCATCAAGAATCCGTTCAACGATGACCCGAATGACATTGTCTACAAGACGGGTGACCTGGGCAGGGTGCTGGAGGACGGAAACTTTGAGTTCCTGGGCAGGAAAGATTCACAGGTGAAGATCAGAGGTGTTCGCATTGAGTTGGCTGAGATTGAAAGTCAGTTGCGCGAGCACGAGTTCGTCAGGAATGTGGCGGTAATAGATCGCGAAAGCTCCAGGGGCGACAAATACCTATGCGCTTACGTCGTGTCGACTGGTGAATTCGATCATGGAGCGCTCAGAAGTTTCCTCTCGCAAAGGCTGCCTGAGTACATGATTCCCGCCTTCATGCAGGTAGACGAGTTGCCGGTGACACTTAGCGGAAAAGTCGACCGGCGGGCGCTGCCTGACCCGAAACATGTACGCCTCGACGACGACGATGTGACCGGCCCGCGCGACGCGGTCGAACTTCGACTAACCAATATCTGGAAGGATGTCCTGAACGTTAAGCCCATCGGCGTGCAGGACAACTTCTTCGACCTGGGCGGCCACTCGTTTCTGGCAGTCAGCTTAATGAGTCGCATCGAACGCGAATTCGGCGTGAAGCTACCTCTGGCTGTCCTGTTTCAAGGGGCGACGGTCGAGTCGCTCGGCGTCATGGTGCGACAACAGGTGGGGTCGACTTCCGCGTCGTCGCTGGTCAGGATTCAACCGAACGGTGCGAAGCAGCCTTTATTCTGCGCGCATCCCGCCGGCGGAAATGTAATCTGCTATATGGAACTGTCACGACATCTCGGCCCGGAGCAACCACTGTACGGGTTGCAAGCGAGAGGTCTGAATGCCGAAGCCGAACCTTTGACTCGCATTGAAGAGATGGCAGAGCATTACATCGAAGAAATACAGGCGGTACAACCCACCGGCCCATATCGTCTGTTGGGGTGGTCGCTTGGCGGCATTGTCGCGTTCGAGATCGCACAACAGTTACATAACCGTGGGGAGCAGGTGGAGCTCGTCGCTTTGCTCGATACGGGCATCCATGACCCGAGGGACGCTCCGAAGGAAGTGGAAGAGGCTGACGATGCTTACAAGCTGCTCGGCGCCATCGGCGAATTGCGACCAGAACTGCTCGAGCATCTCAGAACCCTCCAACCCGATGAACAAATTGAATACGTTGTCGACTGGGGGCACCGCACAAACGCCTTGCCACCAGATTTCGGCTTCACACAGGTTCGCCATCTCTTCAACATCTACAAGAGCAATGTCCACGCTGTCAGAAACTACATTCCGAAGGTCTATCCCGGTCAGGTGACACTCTTTCGAGCGGAAGAGGAATTGGCGAAGAATCCGCACAGGCTCTTGCATGGTTGGGACAAATATGCGGCAGGCGGCGTGGACGTGCACGTCGTGCCGGGTAGTCACTTCGACATGGCCTACCGGCCGCACGTCAGCGTGCTTTGCGAACAACTGAATCTCACGCTTGAAAAACTGCAATCGGAAAATCACTCGCAGGTAATGACCTCGAATATGCCATGAAGATTCTTAAATTTTTCTTACGCACATCTCCTCGATACATGATGTTGGTGATCCTCGGAGGGGTCATTAGCGGCGCCGCCAGTATCGGTGTGCTGACGCTGATCAGCTCGGCGTTGGCTAATCTCGACCGGTGGACCAGCTTCCATGTGATAGCGTTTGTCGTACTCTGCGTGCTGGTGCCGGTCAGCAAAGTCGCTTCTGAGATGACACTGAATTGGTTAGGGCAAGCGACCGTTTTTGAGCTGCGCCAGCGTTTGAGCCGCCAGATTCTCAACGCGCCGTTACGTGAACTGGAAAAGATTGGCTCTCACCGTTTGCTGGCTGCCTTGACGAGCGACGTTCTCAGCATCGCCAACTCTTTGCAGGCTGTGCCGATGTTCTGTATCAACCTGGCGATCGTCATCGGTTGTTTGCTCTTCATGGGCTGGCTTTCGCCGGTGGTCCTGTTATTTGTGCTCGGCTTTTTAGTGATAGGTGTCGTGAGTTATCAATGGGCGATCGGCCGGGCAATGGGTTATATGCGAGTGGCTCGTGAGCACGAGGATACGTTGTTCAAACAATTCCGCGCGCTCACTGACGGCTCTAAAGAACTGAAACTTCATCGCCGCCGTCGTCTGAGTTTTCTTTCTGCGTTTCTGGATAGGACCAGTGAAGCCCTGCGTCACAGTAATGTGAGAGGCAATGCCGTCCTTAGCATCGCGGGCAGTTGGGGACAGATGTTTTTCTTCGCTGTCATCGGCGCGATGATTTTCGCGGTGCCGCTGCTGAGTAAGGTCAACACCGCTACTCTGACCGGCTCAACGCTCGCCGTTCTTTTTCTGATGGGGCCGTTTGCGCAGCTACTGAATGTTTTTGGTGTTTTGGGGCGGGCCAGCGTTGCGCTGCGGAAGATTGAGGAACTGGGTCTTTCGTTGTCCCGCTCTTCTGAAAACGACGTCAGCATCGCGCTTGACGTTGAGTTTAAGTTTGAGCGTTTGGAGCTAATCGACGTCACCCACAGTTACCAACGTGAAAACGAGGCGCACGACTTCATCATCGGTCCTCTCGATCTGAGCTTTGCGGCAGGCGAACTGGTGTTTATCGTGGGCGGCAACGGTAGCGGCAAGACTACTTTCGCCAAACTGCTGGCGGGCCTTTATCTCCCCGAAACGGGAGAGCTACGACTGAACAACCAACCTGTCACCGGAGCGAATCGCGAATTTTATCGACAATTCTTCTCGGTTGTATTCTCAGACTTCTTCCTCTTCGACAACCTGCTCGGCGTGCTCGAAGTCAAGCTCGATGCACGGGCCAGCGACTATCTCGAGCAGCTTCAGCTCCAGCATAAAGTCGAAGTGAAGGACGGAAAATTGAGCACCACGGAATTGTCGCAGGGGCAGCGCAAACGCCTCGCGCTTCTCACTGCCTACCTGGAAGACCGTCCCGTTTATGTCTTCGATGAGTGGGCGGCCGATCAGGACCCGCTCTTTAAGACAGTTTTTTATGAACGATTGTTGTTGGATTTGAAAGCAAGAGGTAAGACGGTTTTAGTGATCACTCACGATGACCGCTATTATCACATCGCCGATCGCATCATCAAACTTGACGATGGTAAGGTCGTATTCGATCAACGCACGGAGCACACCGTCACGGTAGGTCTCCCGACGGATCTTACGCTGGCCCAGTTACGCCCGCACGCTGCGTCCGCAGACGCAAAACCATAACCCGACCGATGTTTAAACCAGGCGAGCCTGCCGCGGCCTTGCGCTGCGTCGATCTTTGACGGATTCCGAAAAGAGAAGAGAGCAAATGTTCTCAGGCGATGAAGCTACGGCAACCTGCATCAGCGACCGCCGGCCTGAAACGCTGCCGGATCATCTCGTGAGTTTGCCGGGATGGGAGACGAAATGGGGTCTCTGGAAGTGGGTGGTACTCCGCGGGGCAGGTTTTGCGGTGGACGGAGTGCTGGCATTGGCCAGCAGCGAAGGTACACGGGCCGCAGATGAGTTGCTGGCAGCGGAGGCAGAAGCCGAACAAGCATGGGAATGCGCGCTCGATGCCGTCAATGCCGCCCTGGATGCACAGCCCTGGCGAGTCGACGGTTATCGCAAAGACGAGCGTGCGCTTCTGCTCATCAAAGCATCGCGATTACTAAAAAAAGGTAAGCAGCCGCCGTTGTTGGACGAATGCACCACCGTGGGCCAGACGATCCGCGAGCTGCAACAGGCGTCGGCTCGCGTCGACGACGCTTACAGCGAGTTTGTTCGCTGTTTCGAGGTTGTACAGGAATCGGAGAACCAGGCGTTACGAGCGGCAGCGCAAGACAAACGTTTCCTTGAGGCCGTTACCTGGCAGAACCGCCGGGCATTTGGCCGGGGCATTGACGCGATGCTGTGCGATCCCTCCCCTAGTTGGCGGCGAAAAAAAGAAAATCTGGTTGCCAGCTATTTGCAGCGGTACTGCACCAAGAATGACAGCATTGGCTTCTTCGGCCCCATCGGGTGGGCTCGCATCTCTACCGTCACTCACAACTTCAGCGTACGCCCGGGTCAATCTCTGTTGTCGTCGCGCGAGGTCTACTTTGAATGTTGGACCATCGATGCGCTCTGTGAGCGACTGTCTCAGGACGCGACTTTGCGTCCCTGGATGCGACCTCGTCGCCTGCCCTCCGTCCGTCTCGTCGACAGCATGTTGCACCCCCCTTTCAAACCTCCTGTTCAACTCACCTCGGAACAAGCCCTGGTGCTCTCGGCTTGTAACGGCGAAACCACTGCGCGAGAGATCGCCCTTCGATTGCTTGCAACTCCCGCGGGTACGCTCTACAGCGAACAGCAGGTCTACGGCCAGCTTGAACAGCTTGAAGCGCAAAACTTAATAGTGTGGCAAGTCGAGGTCGAAGATGAAACACATCCCGAGCAGCGGCTGAGAGAATTGCTTGAAGGAGTGGAGGACGAGACGGCGCGGGCAGGAGCGCTGGAATTACTGGACCAGATAGAGCAAGCGAAAGCGAAGGTCGCGCGATCCGCGGGAGACGCAGAGCAGCTAGCGAGCGCGCTGGAACAGTTGGACGTCCTGTTTGAGCGGGAGACGGGGAAAGAAGCGACGAGGAAAGGCGGGCAGATGTATGCGGGGAGGACCCTGGTGTATGAGGATTGTCGCCGCGATGTAGAGGTGGAGATTGGAACAGACGTCCTCGAGGGATTGAGTGAACCGTTAGGCTTGCTGTTGGAGAGCGCGAGATGGATGGCGTGGAAAATCGGGGAGGAATATCGAGGAGCATTGCATGAAATCTATCTCTCTCTCGTCCGTAAGTTCGGCTCAACTGTTGTCGACATCGAACCTTTGTGGTTGCAGGCAGAGCCGCTTCTCATCGGTTCCGAGAGGCGCCTGCTCGACAAGGTCCGCGGCGCCTTTCAGCAAAAGTGGTCTGAAGTAGTCTCGTTGAACCCAGACGCTCGTTCGGTTCAATACTCGAGCGCGGAACTCCGCGGCCGCGTGGCCGCCACGTTCGCGGCGCCACAAACAGAATGGAGCGCCGCGCGCTATCACAGTCCGGACGTAATGATTGCGGCGGAAAGCGTCGACGCGATTCGCCGCGGGCAGTACTGCTTCGTGCTGGGCGAACTTCACGTCGCCACCAACACCATGAGTGCTGCTCCATTAGTTTCACAACATCCCTCACCTGAAGACCTCTTCGAGGCGATTGCCGTTGACCTGCCGCGGCCACGGGTCGTGCCCGTGCTTCCGAAAAATGCACCTGTCCCTAAACGCGCGGCTCCTGTTTTGTGCTCGCCCCAAGATTTCCTGTTGGCATTTGGCGACGGAGCACCAGGCATACCGCCGGCAAGATTGTTGCCTGTTTCGGCACTCGTCGTAGAAGCGTCCGGCTCAGACCTCTTGGTGCGCACGCGCGACCATCAGCACCGCTTCGACATTATTGAATTCTTCGGCAGTGTTTTGTCAGGCACTATCATCGACCAGTTCAAGCTGTTTGAGCGAATGGACCACACACCGAGGGTCAGCATTGACCGGCTGGTGGTGCAACGCGAGTCGTGGTCCGTACCGGCGGCGGAGATGGCTTTCGCTTTTGAACGCCACGAGTCTGATCGCTTCCTCGAAGCGCGCCGTTTCCAACAGCAGTATCAGATGCCACGACAGGTGTTCTGCAAAGTGCCGGTGGAAATGAAGCCGGTATATCTGGATTTCAACAGTGCGACATATGTCAGGCTGTTAGCGAAATTAATCCGGCGGAGTGTGGAAGAGGACGGAGAGGGAGCCCGCGTGACGGTGACCGAGATGTTACCCGGGATTGAAGAGGTGTGGTTGCCGGACAGCGAGGGGAGACATTACACCTCCGAGTTTCGTTTTGTCGCGCTCGACTTGTTCGCTGCCTAGACAAGTCATCCACAGATTACACAGATTCAAGAAATCAGTCTGTGTAATCTGTGGATGAGGTTGCTCCCTCGCAGATGAGAGAGAAGATCATGTCGACCACTAAAAGGTCCACGGCAATCGATACCGAACCAGAGCCGCCGGCAATTCTTGCGGAGCATCTGGTGAGACTTCCGGGAACGGAGCAGTGGGCGCTGTGGAAGTGGGTGGGATTGCGCGGAGCAGGCTTTGCGGCAGACAGCGTGCTGGCCCTGGCGTCAGGCCGGAGCGCCGCGGCGGCAGATGAATTGTTGACAGCGGAGGCTGAGGCTGAAGAGGCTTGGGAAGGCGCTGTCGATACCATCCGCGCAGAGTTGCAGACAGCGACCGGGCTGCGACGCGAACTCCTCGTCAAGGCGCTACGACAGTTGAAGAACGGGAAAGTGCCGCGGCCGGCGGAACTGCAAGACGTGAATAACACACCTGGTCCCAGCTCAGAGGTCGTCACGAAGTTGAAAGAGTTCGAATCAGCTTACAACAGGGTGAGCGAGCAGGGAGCTAACTTCGAGCAGCAGTATGCGGAGGGGGTGCAAAAAAGCTCCGAAGCTCTGCAAGCGGCGGCCGGCAGCGAACGGTTTCGTGAAGCGATCATCTGGCAGAACCGAAGAGCGTTGCATACCGGTATCGATTCATTGCTACACAAATCCTCGGCGACGACCAGTTCCAAATACCGCCAGCACCAGGAGCTGGCGGCCAGCTACCTGCAACGCTATTGTGTAAAGAACGACAGCATCGGTTTCTTTGGTCCAGTAGGTTGGGCGCGACTCTCACCCGCCCCCATCTCTCTCAACCTGCGTCCCGGTCAGTCATTCTTAGCTTCACGCAGAGTGTACTTCGAAGCCTGGACCATAGACGCTCTCTGTGAGCGGTTTGCCCAGGACGCAGCCTTCCGATCCTGGCTGGCGCCGCTTCGCCTGCCGTTTGTACGGCTCGAAGGTCAGAAACTCTACGTATCGCTCAAAGAGGAACAAGAGTTAAGCGCGGGGGAGGCTTCAGTGTTGGCGGCATGCGACGGTCAAAAATCGGCAAAAAGTATTGCCGTTGAGTTGCTTGCAAATCATCGCGCGGAGTTTGTGAGTGAGACGCAGGTCTACGAATTACTGAAAGGTTTGCACGATGACGGCGTGATTGCGTGGCCTGCAGGCGTCCCTTATGGTTCGCATCCTGAAGAGTCTTTGCGTTCGCAACTGGAGACCATCGCTGATGAAGGGCTGCGCGGGCGCGCGTTGGCGGTGCTTGATGAGCTCGAAATTGCTCGGGACGTGGTCGCTGCGGCGGCGGATGATCCAGCCGAGTTGGATGAAGCCTTCAGTAAACTCGAAGAGACTTTCATTCGACTCACTAACGTGGCTTCAACCAGAGCCGAAGGGAGAACTTATGCCGGGCGTACCCTGATTTACGAAGACTGTCAACGCAACGTCGAAGTTGAGATCGGAGCGTCAATCCTTGAGAGTCTGGGAGCGCCGCTTTCTTTATTGCTGCACAGCGCGCGTTGGTTGACGTTTCAAGTTGCCGAGGAATGTCGCAAGTCATTCCAGGACATATATGCCAGGCTCGTTCAGGAGAAACAATCCGCACGCGTGGCGGCGCTTGATTTTTGGCCGCAGGTACAACGATTCCTATTTGGTAGCAAATCAGTTTCCCTCAAGCAAATTCCTTGCGTATTCCAGGAGCGATGGACGGAGATTTTCTCTCTGCCTGAGGGCCAGCGGCGCGTTTCATACAGCAGCGAACAACTTCGCTCGCGCGTGCTTGCTGCCTTCGACGTGCCCGGCGTGGGTTGGCAGTATGCGCGATACCACAGTCCTGACATCATGATTGCTGCCGAGAGCGTCGCCGCGATCCAGCGCGGAGACTACCAGGTTGTAATGGGTGAGCTTCACGTTGCCATCCACAGCTTGAGCTGGTCGTTTTTCCTGGCCCAGCATCCCGCGCCGGCGGAACTCTTCAGAGGGATTGATGCTGACCTGCCTGCGCCGCGAGTGTTGCTGCGTCCGCCTAAATCGTGGCCGGGAGTGACTTCACGTAACTTCAACACGCTCGCTTCACCCAGGGATTATCCACTGGAATACGCCGTCGATTCTGCCGGGGGACTAAGTTCGCGGGCGTTGTCTATTGCGTCGCTGGTGCTTGAAGACAAAGGCAGTGGATTGGTGGTGAGCACGTTTGACGGACAACTGCAGTTCGATGTCATCGAAGTTTTTGCGGACCTGCTTTCAACCGAGATTGTCGATTGGTTCAAACTATTTAAGGCGCGGGAGCACACGCCGCGCATCAGCATTGACCGGCTGGTGGTGCAACGCGAGTCGTGGTCTGTGCCGGCGGGCGAGATTGCTTTCGCTTTTGAACGCCTTGACGCCGATCGCTTTCTCGAAGCGCGCCGCTTTCGACAGCAGCATCAGATGCCCCGCCACGTGTTCTGCAAAGTGCCGGTAGAAGTGAAGCCGGTGTACGTAGATTTTGATAGCGCGATCTACGTCAACCTGCTGGCGAAGTTAATCCGGCGGAGCGTGGAAGAAGACCGGGAGGGAGCGCGCGTGACGGTTTCGGAGATGCTGCCGGGCATGCAGGAGTTATGGCTGGAAGATGGCGAAGGGCAGAGATACACAAGTGAATTCCGCATCGTGGCACTTGATCTTTGCGAGGCAACGAAGTGTTGAAGGAATCAGCAACGGTAACCAGGCCGGATCAGATCGCGCGAAGCGCAGAGTGCGAGTTGGCCGGACATCTGGAGATGCTGCCGGGAGGGCAAAACCGCTGGGCGCTTTGGAAGTGTGTAGGGTTGCGCGGCGCCGGCTTTGCTGCGGCAAACGTGTTGCGATTAGGGAGTGAAGATAGCGGGCGAGCAGCCGATGAGTTGTTTGAAGCGGAGGCGAACGCTGAGCAGGCGTGGGAGCTTGCCCTCGGCGCCGTCAACGAGGCCTTTAACGCGTTGCCCTGGAACGCAGACGGCTATTGCGAGGACAAGCGCGTGCGCAGTCTGTTCAAAGCGCGGCGATCACTGAAACAGGGTAAGCCGCCGCAGGTCTACGACGAAACGACCGCCGAGGGTGAAGCTATCAGAAATTTTGTGACGGCAAATGCACGGGTGGATGACGCTCATGCGGAGTTCATGCGCCGGTTTGAAACCGCGCAGGCCGAGGCCAGGCAGGTCATCAGAGAGGTGGCAACCGAGGAACGTTTCCGTGAGGCGGTGACCTGGCAGAACCGCCGTGGATTACACACCGGTATCGACTCGCTGTTGCGCAGCTCGTCCAATACCGCTTTGTCAAAACAAAGATCCAGCGAAGAATTGATCGCCAGTTATTTGCAACGTTACTGCACCAAGAATGACAGTATCGGTTTCTTTGGCCCGATCGGCTGGGCCAGTCTCGATTCCAGTTGTCCCAATATCACAGTCCGTCCGGGCCCTTCGTTGCTCGCCAGCAGAGAAGTTTACTTCGAGTGTTGGTGCATTGATGCGTTATGCGAGCGGTTAGCAAAAGATGAAGGACTGCGACCGTGGTTTGTGCCGCGACTTTTGCCTTCCGTCGGAATCGAAGGCCGGATGCTGCGCCTGCCGTTGCGCGAGGCAACGCAGTTGAGCGTGGGCCAATCGCTGGTTCTGGTAGCCTGCGACGGAGAGCGCACTGCCAGGCGCATCGCCTCCGACTTGCTTGCCGGTTCACCCGCAACGTTCCACAGCGAACAGCAAATCTACCAACTGCTCACTGAGCTCGAGCAGATGCACTTGATTGTCTGGAAGCTGGAAGTGCCTGACGGTCCGCGCTCAGAGTTGAAGTTGCGCGAGTTGCTGGAGCAGGTCACAAACGACGAAGTAAGGGAGCGGGCGCTTGGTGTGCTGCGGAAACTCGAAGAAGCGCGGCGAGAAGTAGCAGCAGCGTCGGGCGATGCGCAACGGTTAGACAGCGCCCTGGCAGCGATGGAAGATCTCTTCACGGAGGAGACGAGTCAGGGAGCGACGAGACAGGCGGGCCAGCTCTACGCCGCGCGGACACTGTTGTACGAAGATTGCCGCCGCGATGTAGACGTCGTGTTAGGTCGCGAAACCATGGAGCGACTGGGCAGGCCCCTGGCGTTGTTGTTGGAGAGCGCGCGCTGGCTGAGCGCGGAGATAGCAGAGGAATATAGACGAGCACTGCACCACCTTTATATGAAACTCGTGCAAAGGAGCGGCGAGTCCGCCGTTGATGCCGGCATTTTCTGGCTGTATGCGGAACCGCTGCTGGGAGTAGAGCATTCAGAGTTGGTTGCGAAAGTGGTGAAGCGGTTTCAGGAGAAATGGGCCAGGGTGTTGCCGCTGGAGAGCGACGCACGGCGGGTCTGCTTCAGCAGTGAAGACTTGCGCGGATTAGTGGAGACGGAGTTTGCCGCGGCGAAGGCCGGCTGGCAAGACGCGCGCTATCACAGCCCTGACGTCATGATTGCCGCTGAGAACATCGAGGCTATCCAGCGCGGTGATTACGAATTTATCCTGGGCGAACTTCACGTATCCAAAAACACTTTGAGTAGTGTGGCAGCGCTAATGCAGCACCCTGAGCCGGAGCAGCTTTACCGGAATTTCGCTATAGACATGCTGCAGCCGCGTGTTGAAGCCGTCTATCCGAAGAATGAACAAAATCCTATTCGCACCAAACCTGCGTTTGAGTCACCGCAGGATTTTTATCTGGAACATAGCGGCGGTGCGCCGGGTGTGCCGGCAGCAAGGAGTTTGAGGACCGCGACGCTCATCGTCGAAAGCCTGGGTGACGATCTCTTCATTCGTACCCGCGACCGCCAACAGAAATTCGACATCATCGAATTCTTCGGCAGCAATTTGTCAGGCTTGGCGACCAATTCCTTCAAGCTATTTGAGAAACGGGAGCACTTGCCGCGCATCAACATCGATTGCCTCGTGGTCCAACGCGAGTCGTGGTCCCTGACTGCCTCCTCTCTCCTCTTCGCCTTCGAACGTCTCGACGCCGATCGCTTCCTGGAAGCTCGACGGTTTGCCCGCGAGCATCAGATGCCGCGCCACGTTTTCGTAAAAGTGCCGGTGGAGGCCAAGCCGGTATATGTGGATTTTGGGAGCGCGATATACGTCAACCTGCTGGGGAAGTTAATCCGGCGGAGTGTGGCGGAAGGAGGGGAAGCGCAGGTGGTGTTCTCCGAGATGTTACCGGGGATTTGCGAGACATGGTTGCCGGACGGCGAGGGAAAGCATTACACTTCCGAACTCCGTTTTATCGCGCTCGATCTGGTTACGTGATAGCAGTTTGCTCACTTCGATTTGAAAAACTGCGAGGGAGATCAATATGTCTCACGATACAGAAGAAATTCGATCAGAACAGAACAACCGCGTGAGCCAATGGTTCCAGGAGTTTCGTCAGGACGTGCGTTATAGCGTGCGGATGCTGATCAAAAATCCTGGCTTCACGATCTTGGTCGTGGTGTGTCTGGCGCTTGGAATCGGCGCCACGAGCGCGATTTTCAGCCTGGCCAACACGCTCCTGTTCCGAGAGTTGCCGATTGACAAGCCTAAAGAAGTGGTTGCGATTAATCGCGGCCCGGGGCTGGGGCCACCCAGTTCCTACCCTGATTACAAGGACTACCGCGATAACAACAAATCATTTTCCGGTCTCATGGCAACCAGCATTACGCCGATCAATTTCAGCAACGGTGAGCAGACTGAAGTCATCCTCGGGGAAATTGTTACTGGCAACTACTTCACGGTGCTGGGCATTAATGCCGCCAGCGGACGCACGTTCCTGCCGGAAGAAGATAAGAATCGCGGAGCGAACCCGGTCGCCGTCGTCAGCCATAACTTTTGGGAACGCCGCTTCAATTCTGATCCTAACCTGGTAGGGAAGCCCGTGGTTTTGAATGGCCAGCCGTTCACCGTCATCGGCATCGCTCCCAAAGAATTTACCGGCGCCATGGTGATGTTCAATCCCGACGTGTGGGTGCCGATGGCGATGCAGGCGCAACTCATGCCGACACGTCGCGACTGGCTCGATAATCGCCGGGCTGATTGGTTGAATGTGTTGGGCCGCCTTAAGCCGGGCGTCTCGATGGAACAGGCAACGGCCGATCTGAACTTGATCGACGGCCAGCTAGCCCAGGCTTATCCCGACGTTCACCCAGACAGCTCCTCGCGCGAATTAAACCTTTCGCACCCCACCGGTATTTACATTCCGCACCTGCGACGCCTGATTGGCATGGTTTCCACTTTTTTGCTGGCGCTTATCGGGCTCGTGTTATTGATCTCTTGTACCAACGTCATGAATATCCTGCTGGCGCGGGCGACGGCGCGACATAAAGAGATTGCAATTCGCCTGTCGTTGGGTGCTCGCCGTGGACGACTGATTCGACAATTGATGACGGAGAGCCTCGTGCTTGCGCTCCTGGGAGGGATCGCGGGCCTGGCCATCACCATATGGCTCACGAGATTGATGTCGGCTTACCGGCCGCCCATTCCACCGCCCTATACTTTCGCACCTGACCTGCAGTTGGATTGGCGCGTTTTAACCTTTGGCTTGGTGCTATCGCTGGCCACCGGCATGCTTTTTGGATTAGTGCCGGCACTGCGCGCTTCTCGGCCAGACCTGGTGCTGTCGTTGAAAGACGAAGTGAGTCCCAGTACCCGGCGCTTTCGCCGGTTCAGCCTGCGCAATATTATTGTCGTCGCCCAGGTCGCCGTCTCGCTCGTGTTGCTCGTCAGTGCTGCTCTTTTTGTGAGAAGTTTGCAAAAGATGCAGGGAGTTGATCCGGGCTTTAACACCGACAATGCTTTTCTCATGAGCGTTGACCTGGATCTTCAGGGATACACGAAAGCTAAAGGGCGCGACTTTTATCGTCAACTCACCGAGCGCCTGAAAAGCTTGCCGGGCGTTCAAGCTGTCAGCCTGGTGAACTACTTCCCGCTTGGTCCCGACAACTTTAATGAAATGGTCTTTATCGAAGGCCAGGAGCCACCGCCCGAGGGAGAGCAAATCTTCATTCCCACGTATTTCGTTGACCCGGGATTTTTCCAGATGATGGACATCCCGCTCGTGAAGGGTCGCAATTTCACCGGGCAGGAACAAGAGACCTCTAACGGCGTGGCGATCATCAACGAAAGAATGGCCGAACGCTTTTGGCCCAACGAAGATGCGCTTGGTAAGCGTTTCCGTTTTGAAGGGGCGCAGGGACCGCTGCTCGAAGTCATCGGCATTGTGAGGAACAGTAAAATTCGCTCGCTGGGCGAGGCGCCGCGTTCCGTCATCTATATCTCGAACGCTCAGGAGTACGTTGCCGCGATGGACATCCTGACGCGGACCAGTGGCGATCCCGCGCAGACGATCGCGGCGGCCCGTCAAGAAGTGAGGGCGCTGGATCCAAACCTGCCAATCAAGAGCGTGATGACCTTCGACCAGGTGGTGGACAGCTCTTTGTGGCGCGAACGGATCGGGGCTTCGTTGCTCGCCGGGTTCGGGTTTCTTGGACTGGTCCTGACGACGACGGGTCTCTACGGCGTCATCGCTTATTTAGTTGTGCGGCGGACACCGGAGATCGGTATTCGTATGGCGTTGGGAGCTAAGCCGAAAACTGTGGTGAGGATGGTAGTGAAGCAGGGCTTCGTGCTGATCCTGATCGGCCTGGCTATCGGCTTAGTGCTCGCCTTTATTGTGAGCCGGCTGCTGGCGAATGCTCTTTTCGGAGTCGTCGCTGATCCACTGCCATTTCTGGCTATGCCCGTCATCATCATTTTCGTTGGGTTGCTAGCCTGCTACATCCCCGCGCGCCGGGCGGCGAAACTCAAGCCGCAGGTCGCGCTCCGCGCCCAGTAAAGATCGTCTGGGCGCCTAATCGATAGACATTCCAACCGTCTTCAATGGCGGAGCATGAAGTTGCGTGCATGAAAGCTGCTGAAGCGTGCAATCTGCCGGAACATCTGATTGAACTACCTCATACTGAGTGGTCGATCTGGCGTTGGTTTTCGTTGCGTGGCGCCGGCTTGCCTGTCTCCGAAGTACTCAAGCTGGCTACTCCGGATTGCGCCGCGGCCGCCGACCGCTTGCTCTCGTTAGAAGATGAGGCCGATCTCGCCTGGCAAGCTGCACTGTTCGCGTTGCGACGCGAACGGTACGAGGCTGACGGTGAAAAACGCACGCGGTTGGCAAAAGCAATGAAGCACCTGATGCAGGGAAAAGCGGTCAGGGTGGACGAAGTAACCAGCCCTACTGCGGCACTGCTCGGCGATTTTGAAAATGCCTGCGCGCGTGTAGACGGCGCGTCACAAGATTACCGAAATCAATTCGAGACTGCGTTGGCAGGAATTACCGCGGCCGTTCAGGATGTGGTCGGTAATGCTCGTTTTCGTGAAGCCATCATTTGGCAGAACCGCCAGGCGTTTCAAACCGGTATGGACATGCTGTCTGCGGCACCGCGCGGCGGCCTCAAGAGAGATAAGCAACTGCGCATCCGAGAAATGCTGGTAGCGAATTACTGTCAACGCTATTCAGTCAAGAACGACACCATCGGCTTCTTCGGTCCAGTCGGCTGGGCACGGTTTGTTTCCGGCGGTAAGGCGCTCAGCCTGCGACCAGGGGATTCTTTACTGGCTGCGCGCCAGGTTTATTTCGACGGCTGGTGTCTTGATGCGCTAGCCGAAACATTCAACTCCAACAAAGCCCTGCTGCCATGGATGGCGCCGCGTCGTCCACCCGCCGCGCAGCTCGAAGGCGCGACTCTTCATTTGCCAGTGCGCAAACCGCTGTTGTTGTCCAGTGATGAAGTGGCTGTACTGCAGGCTTGCGATGGCGAACGAACGGCGAAACAGATTGCCGCAGCGATAAACGAGAATCCCGCAACCGAACTTCGCGGCGAACAAGATGTCTATCAAGTGCTCGAGCGTTTGCAGGAGCTGGGGGCTGTGTCGTGGCAGGTCGAAGTACCGTGGACCATGCGTGTGCCGGAGGAATGGCAGGTGGAGCTGAACCTGCGGCGTGTGCTTGAGCGCATCGGCGATGAGCATCTTCGTGTGCAGTCGCTCGCTGGAGTTACCGAGCTCGAAAACGCCCGCGACGATGTGGCTCGCGCCGCCGGCCATCCCGAACAGCTCAACCAGAGTTTGAGTAAATTGGAATCGACTTTCACACGTTTGACCGGCGCTGCCTCGACGCGCGCTGCCGGCAAAATGTATGCGGGCCGGACACTGGTATATGAAGATTGCCGGCGTGATCTCGAAATGGAAATCGGACGGCCGGTACTCGCCGCGCTCGCCCCACCTCTCTCACTGTTACTGGAGAGCGCAAGGTGGTTCACTTACCAGGTTGCTTGTGAGTACGAGCGAGCTTTTGCAGATATCTATAGTTCTCTCGCGCAGCGTGAGGGTCGTCCGGCAGTAGACTTCGTGAGCTTCGTTAACCACGCGCAACCGCTCATCTATGGCGACAAAAACAGCCTGGTTGAAAACATCGTGCGGAGGATGCAGGAACACTGGCTGGAGATACTCTCGTTTCCGGAAAGCGAACGGACGGTCGTGCGTCAAAGCGAAGCGCTCCGGTCGCGCGTGCGCGCAGTCTTCGCTGCGCCTCATTCAGGCTGGCAATATGCGCGCTATCATAGTCCGGATGTGATGATTGCCGCCGAGAGCGTGGAAGCGATCGCGCGCGACGATTATCAACTCGTGATGGGCGAATTTCATGTCGGAACAAACACACTCGGTAATGCGCTTTTCGTCTCGCAACATCCGCGCCAGCAGGAGATTTTCGCGGCGCTGGATAGCGACCTCGACGCGCCACGTCTCATTCCGGTGCCTCCCAAATACCGGCTAACTTCGCGCGACTACACGCTCTTCACTTCGCCGAAGGATTATCGTCTTGAAATCGTTGATGAACCGTCGGGCGTTCCGCGTGCGCAAGCTTTGCCCATCGGATCGTTGGTCGTCGTGAGAACTTCGGACAACGAGCTGGCGGTGCAAACGCGAGACGGAAAGATCCGGTTCAGGTTGATCGAGGCTTTCGCCGATGCTCTTTCAGACAAAGTTTCGAACAGTTTCAAGATATTGCCGGCGCGCCGCTATTTGCCGCGTGTCAGTATTGACCGCGTTGTTATCAATCGCCGGTCGTGGTCTTTCTCGCCGGCGGAATTGGAGTTTGCCGCCGAGAAAGATGAGGCGGTTCGTTATCTTGAAGCGCGACGTTGGGCACAACAATACGACATTCCTCGCCTCGTCTTTTTCAAATCAGATTTTGAAAGGAAGCCCATCTACGTTGATTTTGCCAGCCCCCTCTTCATTAATGTTCTTGCCAAGCTGACACGGCAGACGCAGAAAGCCTGCCTTGAGGCGGAACACAATCCTGATGATCTGCTTATTACTCTGACAGAGATGTACCCGACTCCCGATCTCGCGTGGTTGCCGGACGCTGTTGGGCAGCACTACACCAGCGAGTTAAGAATGGTAGCGCTCGATCCAATGCGCGTGCCATCTTCCGTTCACTAATGGTACCCGGCAACTGCTTCAGTACCAACTAAGCAAACTGACGATCGAAATAACCAGAGGCGCCAGACGGCTTGCTGATGAATGCTTGTTTGGCGAAATAAATTTATGCGGCAAATAAAAGGAATAGATCACCTCGAATTTTACGTCGGCAACGCTCCCCAGGCGGCTTACTTCTATCGTACCGCTTTCGGCTTCACGCCGGTCGCGACTGCCTCGCTGGAGACGGGCGCAGGTGACCGGACGTCGCTGGTGCTCCGGCAAAACGAGATCGTGATGGTTGTGACCAGCCCGCTGTCGCCCGAGTCACCCATCGCTCAGCACGTCAACCTACACGGCGACAGCCTCAAGAACATTGCGTTTGCAGTAGACGACGCGGCGCAGGCTTTTGCCGAGGCAACCAAACGTGGCGCGCGCCCGGTGATGGAGCCGACAGAGTTTGAGCAGAACGGTGCGCGCACGGTGACTGCGACAATCGCAGCCTTCAGCGGCGATATGGTCCATTCGTTTGTACAGCGCGAGCCGGGCGCTCCGCTCCTGCCTAACTCCGTTCCCCTTGCGCATCCACCCGTCGATTCCATTGGCCTGCGCGCCTTCGACCACGCGGCGATCTGCGTCGAGACCGGCATGATGCAACCATGGGTGGATTTTTATGTCGACGTAATGGACTTTCGCGTGGCGCACCAGGAAGACGTTGCGACCGAGTACACCGGAATGTACTCCAAGCAGGTCGAAAACGCGGCGGGCACCGTCAAGTTTCCGATTGCCGAACCGGCGCCAAGCAAGCGCAAGTCGCAGATCAATGAATATCTCGGCTTCCATCACGGTCCCGGCGTGCAGCACGTGGCGCTATTGTCAGACGCCATCTGCGATACGGTGCGGGCGCTGCGCCTTTGCGGGATCGAGTTTCTACAGGCGCCAGCCACTTACTATGACCAACTGGAGGAGCGGGTCGGCCGCGTAAGCGGCGCGGACATGTCCTTATTACGTGAACTAAGCGTCCTGGTCGACCGCGACGAATGGGGTCATCTGTTACAGGTCTTCACAAAACCACTGCAAGCGCGTCCCACTCTCTTCATGGAGATCATCCAGCGGCAGGGCGCACGCGGTTTTGGCGGTGGAAACATCAGGAGCCTTTTCGAGGCGATCGAGAGTCAACAGGCTGCGCGCGGCACACTCTGATCGGATAGATGATGATGGAAACGATAATCGATACTAAAACTGAACTACGCCTGGCGAATTGGGCCAGCGTGACTCGTCGTTCTCCACTCCAGGAGATACTGACATCGGCCTCACGGCCCGGCATCATCTCTCTGGCCCTCGGCATGCCCGACGAGAATCTGTTTCCCAGCGCGGAATTCGCTCAGGCTGCGCAACGCGTGCTGGCGACCGACCCGCGTGCGCTTCAGTATGGTCCACATTTTCAGCCGTTGAAGGCACAAGTGGTCGAGCTAATGAAGCGGCGCGGTGTGGACTGCCGGGAAGAGCAGGTTTTTCTCACGGCGGGCGCGCAGCAGGGCATGTGTTTACTGGCGCGCATTCTGCTCGAACCCGGCAGCGAGGTTATTGCCGAAGAGTTGATCTATACCGGCTTCCAGCAAGTGATTGAACCCTTCCAGCCGAAAGTTCTCACCGTACCGACATCCCTCGAGACGGGTATGGACGTTGACGCCGTCGAGGCCCACCTGAAGAGTGGCGCGCGTCCGGCATTCATCTACGTCATCAGCACAGGACACAACCCCTTGAGCGTAAGTTTGAGTCGAGACAAACGTGTACGGCTGGTCGAATTGGCAAGGCGTTACGGCGTCCCCCTAATCGAAGACGATGCTTACGGTTTTTTATCTTATTCAGGAGAGTTGGAGGCGCCGCTCCGGGCGTTAGATGAGCAGTACGTCTTATACGTCGGCTCTTTCTCGAAAATAGTGGCTCCAGCGCTTCGCATCGGCTGGCTTATCGTGCCCGAGGCGTTAATCAAGCCTTTGTCAATCGTCAAGGAATCAACCGACATCGACTCGACAACGTTTCCGCAACGAGTGCTCAGCGCGTACCTGGAGACCGGAACGCTGGCCGGCCACATCAAACACCTGTGCTATCACTACGGCCTCCGCCGCGACACCATGCTTGAAGCTCTGCGCGAACATTTTCCTGAAGGGTCACGTTGGACCACGCCGAGCAGCGGCATGTTCATCTGGCTCGAAAACGACAAGGTTGACGCTGCTGAGTTATTCAACACTGCGCTCTCGAAAGCACGAGTCGCCTTCTTACCTGGATTTGTCTTCAGCGTTGGCCCGGTCCGGCTTAAACCCAATAGCATCCGCCTTAACTTCAGTTACTGTTCTCCCGAAAACATCAGAGAGGGAATCGCGCGGCTGGGTCGTTTAATAAACGATTGACGCCGCTGCCGACGTCCGTATTTAGATCCCGACTTGCACTCTCACGAGGAATGTGAGGGCTTTGGAGCCTTCCGAACTTTGTAGTTCTCACATCATCTCAACGACAAACTCAACAAATTCCAAGTGGTTACCTTAAGCAACTAAATTAATAGGGGGCTAGAATGAGCACAGCAAACGTTAGAGAATTCGTAGTAGAACAAATCGCAAATGAAGACTCCCTCACCATGGAGGATTTGGGCCTCCTGTTGTTCGGGCACTCCGCCTTCCAATATCTAAATGCCGGCTGCGAGTTGGGCGTGTTTGAAATTCTTTCGAATAGTCCGGGGCTGACCAAAAGGGAACTGGAGGAACACTTGAAACTCCAGCCGCAACCCACCAGGTGCTTACTGTTCGGACTTACGGCCTTGAAACTCATCGTCAAGTTAGGAAACTCGTACCGGAACAGCGCCACCATCGAAAGATTTTTTGCGGATGGAAAGTGGAAAGAATTTAAGGACACGGTGCGCTTTGAGGCCCGCATCGTGTATTTGGGGCAGGCGGATTTTGTCGATTCGCTCCGTCAAAACACGAATGTCGGGTTGCGGCACATACCAGGCAAATCAAAGAACCTCTATGAACGTTTCGGCGAGAGCAGCGAACTACAAAACGTGTTCTATGAATACATGAGCTCATGGTCGCGGTTGGCCAACCCGCTGCTGCTCGAGCATGTTGACTTCAGCCGCATGAGGAACGTGGTTGATGTCGGCGGGGGCGACGCGACGAATGCCATAGCGATTGCTGAGGCTTACCCGGGCCTGAAGATTACTTTGCTTGATATTCCTCCAAACTGTGAACTGGCGCGCCGGCGGATTGCCGCGCGCTCATTGTCAGACCGCATTAGCGTGGTCGAAGGAGACATGTTCGTTAACGAGTTTCCGACGGGCTACGACTGTTTCATGTTCATTCATCAATTGGTGATCTGGCCGCTCGAGGTGAATATCAGCCTGTTAAGAAGAGCTTACGAGGCGCTCGAACCCGGCGGCTCCGTATTGATTTTCAACTCCATTTCTTCGGACGAAGAAGATAGTCCGGTGATGGCGGCGCTCGACTCCGTTTACTTTGTCTCGATACCGGCAGAGGGAGGCATGATTTACGCATGGAAAGAACATGAATACTGCCTGAGAGAGGCGGGATTCTCAGACATCCGGCGAATTGAGTGTGACTTTTGGACTCCGCACGGCATCATCCTCGCAACTAAATGAAAATATCTCTCTTCATCACGTGTCTGGTCGATCAGTTTTTTCCGCAGGTTGGCGTGGCGATGGTGGAAGTGCTCACCCGTCTGGGTGTGCAAGTGACTTTCAATTCGACGCAAACCTGCTGCGGTCAACCAGCCTTTAATGCGGGTCTAAGATGGGAAGCGCGAGAAGTGGCGGCGCAGTTGCTCGCGATGTGCGAGCATGAACTGGAAACAGCAGACTACATCGTTGCGCCATCCGGCTCCTGCACGACGATGGTGAAAAAATACTACCCTGAGTTGTTCGCTCACGATGCCGAAATGAAGAAGCGTGCAGAGCGGGTGGGAGAACGCTGTTTCGAGTTTTCGCAGTTTCTTGTCGACGTGCTCCGGGTCGAATCTGTCGGCGCCGGCTTTCAAGGGCGCGTGACTTATCACGATTCATGCCATCTGTTGCGGGAGCTTGGGGTGTCGCGTGCGCCGCGAAAGTTGCTTGAAGCCGTAAGCGGCATTGAATTTGTCGAGCTGGAGGGAAGTGATGTCTGCTGCGGCTTCGGCGGAATTTTTGCCGTGAAATATCCGGAAATCTCCAACGCCATGGCCGCGGATAAGGCAGCCAACATCAGGCGCAGCGGGGCGAACACGGTGGTGACTTGCGACGCCGGCTGTTTAATGCAAACGGCGGGTTTTTTAAGTCGCCAGGGTTCAGAGGTGCGTTGCCTACATCTCGCCGAACTGCTGGCTTGCCGGGAGAGATCATGAGCGCTGTAGACCACGAGAATAGTCCGGAAACATTCGTGGAAAACTACCGGCGAGCGCTGCTCAATCCGGCGTTGCAAAGCGCCTTGTCAATTGCCACGGGCAAAGCGACCGGCGCTCGTCGCGAAGCTGTGGCGCTCGTAGGCGAGGAGAACTGGGAGCAACTGCGCCGGCGCGCGCGGGCTATCAAAGAGCACACGATCAATCACCTTGATTCTTACCTGGAAATATTCTCAGCCAACGTCGAGCGCATGGGCGGTCATGTCTTTTGGGCCGCCGGCGCGACGCAAGCCAATCGCTACATCACCGAGTTGGCCCAGGCGCGTGGAATCAGTCTTGTCGTCAAGGGCAAGTCGATGATGACCGAAGAGGTTGGACTCAATAAAGCTCTCGCAGCGGCGGAGATTGAAGCGGTGGAAACGGACCTCGGCGAATACATTGTCCAGCTTGCAGGCGAGCGCCCTTCACACATCAACATGCCTGCCATCCACAAAACCCGGAGCGACGTAGCAAACCTGTTCGCGGAAAAGTTGCAGGTTGAACGCACGGAGGAGATTGCAGAGATGACAGCGCTGGCGCGCAAGGTGCTGCGGCGCCGGTTCGTGGAAGCGGGAATGGGGATTACCGGAGTCAACTACGCTGTCGCTGAGACCGGGACAATTGTGCTCGTCGAAAATGAAGGCAATATCCGAATGACGACTTCATTACCGCGCGTACACGTTGCTTTGATGGGAATCGAAAAGGTTATTCCGCAGTTTGCAGATCTGGACATCTTCCTGAAGTTGCTGTCGCGCAGCGCGTCAGGACAAAAGCTGTGCTCTTACGTTTCCTTTCTGACGGGCGTGAAGCAATCGCATCTTGAGGAAGGCCCGGATGAGCTCCACGTCATTATTCTTGATAACGGCCGGACGAAAATACTGGCTAATCCGGATTTGCGCGAATCACTCTATTGCATACGCTGCGGAGCGTGCCTGAATGTCTGTCCCGTCTACCAGAAGATTGGCGGTCATGCATACGGTTGGGTGTATCCGGGACCAATTGGCGCAATCCTAACTCCGCAGATGATAGGCCGTGAGCGCGCCGCGGCATTGCCTTACGCTTCGACCCTTTGCGGCGCCTGTCGAGATAGTTGCCCCGTTTCGATAAACATTCCCGATATGCTGCTGCACCTGCGCCACGAAATTGCACAGTCAAAACATCTCACACCCGCATCCCGAACGGCACTGGCCGAGTCGCATAAGCCCAGCGACGGCCCATCTAACGCCGGCTTCAAACGGTTGATGGGCGCCACGGTCGAATATGTTGCCGCCAAAATCTGGCTCGCCGCCATGAGAAATGAGGCACGGTATCGACGGGCCACACAACTATTACGATTCGTGCAGGCGATCTTTGGCCGAAGAAGAAAAGATGGTGCGCGCAGTCTCTTCATCGCTCGTTGGTCTAACTTCCGCGATATGCCTCCGGTCGCGGCTCAATCATTCAGAGAACGATGGCCGGAAATAGCAGGATTGGCGATCGAGAAGCGAAATGGAAAATCAGACGGGTAGTAGGGAGCATATCCTTACCCAGATACGGACTGCGCTCGGTCGTTCTGCGTCCACCGTCGCGCCGGAGCCTTTGCCGCTTTTCGTCAGCCCGCCGGCGCTAAGCACTGATACCGAACTGATCAATCAATTCGGCTGCGAATTGGAAAAGGTCGGCGGGACCATGACCCGCGTGCAAACAGTTCAAGAGCTCCGGAAGCTTTTGCAAAGTTTGTTTCCCGCGGATGAGTTTGCTTCGGTGGCAGTGAGTAATGCAGAGGTTTTACGCCAGTTAGGAATACACGACTGGCTCATCTCTGACGATAGGCACATCGTTCCCTCGCGCGAAGAATTTATATTGGCCGGCAGGCAAGCGACGGAGCCATCCTCTCGCCTGCTGGACAACGAGAAACTAGCGGACGAATACAATCGTGTTCTCGTCGAGGCGCACCTCGGTATCACGTGCGCGGATTACGCGCTGGCCGATACCGGCACACTGGCGCTTGTCTCGGGCGGTGAGCAACATCGCCTAATCTCTCTCTTACCGCCAATCCATGTTTGTCTGCTCGACCCGCGTCATATCTTTCCCAGTCTCAACGAGCTGTTGGCGCACCTGCAAGTTGCCTGCGAAACGTGCCGCACGCTACCGCAAACGTTGACCTGCATCACCGGGCCAAGTCGCACTGGCGACATCGAACAGACAATCACACTGGGCGTACACGGCCCGCGCAGTTTACACGTCATACTCTACGAGCCCTAAGCCTGAATCATGAGCAAAGTCCTGGTCACCGGAGGAGGGTTAGTCGGCCTCCTGGTCGCCATGTTCCTCAATAAGAGAGGGAACGAAGTCGCTGTCTTTGAGCGCCACCCCGATATTCGGGAAGTGGGTATTCAAAGCAATCGATCGATCAATTTAACTTTATGTGAAAGAGGTCTGAGGGCGCTGGCCTGTATAGGGTTGGACCGGGAAATTTATGAGCTTGCCATTCCGGTTTACGGACGATTGATTCACTCTCCCGAGGGCGAACTGACCTATAGCCCTGAGACTGAGAGTCTTCTCAAAGGTTGGTTGGTAAAAGCCAGAGAAGAAACTTCGTCATCAGGCACTGGACAACTATGGAAGAGCGCATCAGTCCCCAGGCAATCTTTTCCCTGGGATTAAGTTTCTGGGGAGCAAAAGCATTATTGAGCGCCGTTGATCTGGGTCTGTTTACAGAACTGGCCAAAGGCGCCCAGGATGTTACAACGCTGGCGCACCACCTGGGACTGGACTCGCGGAGGGCGCGGGATTTTTTCGATGCGTTGGTGGCTTTAGGAATGCTGCAACGCGATGACGGGCAATACTCAAATACGCCTGAGACAGATATGTTCCTCGACCGCAATAAAGGCTCTTACATTGGCGGGCTGCTGGAGATGGCCGACAGCAGGCTCTATCCGGTTTGGGGTTCGCTGACAGAAGCGCTCACTAGCGGACAGCCGCAAAATGAAGCGAAAGAGGAAACGGATTACTATGCCAATCTGTGCAGTGACCCGATCCGTTTGCGTGGTTTTCTCTATGCCATGTCCGGCTTGGGCATGGAGACCCAAAGGTCATTGCGCAGAAGTTTCCGTGGGAAAACTATCGTACCTTCGTTGACGTTGGCGGAGCACAAGGCGGGCTCTCCGCGCAACTCGCTTCGGCACATCAACATCTCTCCGGCGGGTCATTCGATTTGGAGCCAATCGGGCAGTTCTTTGACGAGTATGTAGCTTCGTTTGGGCTGAGCCAACGCCTGCGATTCCACCCCGGCAACTTCTTCAAGGATACGTTGCCGGAGGCTGACGTTTTAATCATGGGCCACGTCTTGCACAACTGGAATCTTGAAGAGAAACGCGCGCTCATTCGTAAGAGTTTTGAAGCACTGCCGGAAGGAGGAGTGCTGCTTGTTTATGAAGCTCTCATCGACGACGATCGCCGCCACAATGCTTTTGGACTTTTGATGAGCCTGAATATGCTGCTGGTGACTTCGGGCGGGTTTGTTTACACGGCTGCTGAATGCGAGTCGTGGATGCGAGAAGCCGGGTTCCGGACGACGCGCGTCGAGCATTTGGTTGGGCCGGACTCGATGGTCGTGGCGACGAAGTAGCTCGACTGTGAGTAGTAGAACTCACACTTCGAAACACTGTTTGCGAAAGACCGCGCCGGCGCGGTTTTTTCGTTTTATTGGGTCTTTCGTTTAGAGACAACAAACGGTGCAATGCGAGAGGGGATAGCCCAATAACATTGCACCGTTGTTTTAACCCTAAGTCTCACGCCGGTACCAACGCGCAACTGTCGAGTCTATGTGATGCAGTCTAAGCGCGTGCGCGAGTCAGGTCAATAAACAGCCGCGAAATAAAACATATCGACGGACACAGTTTAGAGTTCAAGCATCAACCATCGGCGTCTCTGTCCTCTTTCCTGCAAACCATGGACGGCCTCTGAATTTTTAAAAAGAAAGGGACCGGGATCTAAGAGGGACTGTTGAAAAATCACCAAACGAAGGAATAGCAGAGGCTTTGTAACACAAGAAACACAATAAAAATGTTGACATTGCCGCAGACCATCAATACCATTCATCCGCCTCATGGCATGCCCTAGTAGTACTAATCCCGGTGGTTTATGACTTTGATTTAGGGAGCGTGGGCCGCTCCGAGTGGTCGAAAGCACTCTTTGGCGATGCTGGTATCCTTACATTCCATTCTTGAACAATCCTCAATCGCTTCTTCGAACTTCGCGCTTGGGGCAGGGATCGTATTGATGCGATCTAGCTGGGAGCGAATCGATGATTGCGCTCAATGGCAGCTTCTTATTCAGAGGCAGTAAGGCTTCACTCTATTGCGCTCTGCTGTTTTTCCTTTTCGTGAGTGACTGGTCCCTCGCGGACAGCCAAATCGTCTCCGAAAAACAACTGCGCTCTCGTGCGCAGTTCTTCACCTCTGATGTCCCGGTGTCGTTTCCTGAGCGACTAGTCGTCACTCCTTCAGGCAAAGCGTTCCTGCTGGATACGGATCTCTCTACTCTTTTCACCTTGGATAAAAGCGGCAAGCTAAAGCGAATGTGCGGGTCCGAATCTCTGGCTTCTCCGTCTGATATAAGTGTCGATGCAAGAAAGATTACGCGAAAATTCGACCGTCCTGAATTGCAGGCGAAGGTCTTGATTGAACTGACAAATAAAGCGCTCTCCAATCGTGACACGAGCTTGGCAACGGAACTACTTTCGGAAGCCTCTGATGTAACTTCGAAAGCACAAGCGACTCCTGACAAGGCCATCCTGCTTCTGAACATCGCTCAACAATTCGGCAGATTTGATACGATACGTGGCTTTGAGACGCTGGGAGATGCGCTCAAGCTTATTAATCAATTAAAACCCGAAGAAGCACCTGTGCGCTCTGTGGTGGCCAAATCAAGACCGTTGAGAATCAAGACCTACACCGTCCTCAACGGTAATGAATTCTCTGCCAGCGATCGCGCAACGCTTGAATCTATCAATTTCAGTCAATTGGGGTCTTTTGTGGCCGAGGACTACACTCAGACCAGACTGCTCGGTAATAAGCTCGAGCAGCCTTTGTGGCGAACCAAATTCCTGACAGCAGTCGCCAGCGCGATGCTATTAACATCGCAAACTCGTCCTGCGTCAAGACTAACTTCATCCAACTGATTTAAGTCGCGCTAAAGTGTGAATACAACGTTCGGATTGCTTCGCTTGTTCTTCCATTGCGAGCAGTGGCAAGTTGTTGAGGTCAACTCTACAGACATTCAGTTACTTCTCTCTCTCTCTCTTGGGTAATTATATACTTGACTGACTCCGGCCCTGTTTTCTCGGGCGCCGCCGCCGAACGGGCGTCCGGTACTTGAGCAAGTCAGGATGCTTATGTGCGATCATGTGCGTCAAGCCTTGGTAAGTCTTGCCTACCAGTTTCGCCGCGTGACTCACTTTGCCATCCGACTGCATGAGCGCCTGTTTGATTAAATCATGCTCATACTCCAATAGCTTTCGCTCTATGTCCAAAGGCTTTGCCAGGAGAATGTCAACTGCTTCGTCCCGGCTCAATTCCCGGCGCACGCTGGCAGCGAGTTTTCCCGCCGCAGCATTCAATCGTAAGAGCACGTCCAGACTTTGAGTGTTTGCCAGCCACTCCCGCGCTTGCTGATATGCCGCCTGCAAAGTATCCGGTGACAGGCGATCTACTTCCTCGATCAAAGTGAGGGCCGCTAATCCTGCTCTGTTGAGTGCGTCCGCTTCGTGGGCTGCTTCCATCGCTCGCTGCAAGGTGACTTGCGCGCGCGCCTCTTTCCCTAAACGGGCCTGAGCGATTGCCTGTAGGATTAGGGCATCTGCAAGCCAACATTTGTGCCCTGCTTTTTCTAATTGTGTTGCTGCTCTGCGGGCGACAGTTTCGGCGTCTTTGAATCTTCCCTCTGAGATCAGTAGCTCCGCGCGACTGCTGTCAATCTGTGCTGTTCGAGTGCGATCCTTGAACCGAACAGTTATCGTTCTCGCTTGGTCAAGATGCTTGTGAGATTCTTTGAACCTTCGTAGCTTTGTAAGCACGCGAGCTTCATTGTTTTTGACAGATGCGCAATAGACATAATTCTTTGCCAATTTTAATTGGTGCTCTGCGGCTTTGTATTCAGCAAGCGCGCGTTGAAAATAATCAGGCTGGTTTTCCGCGGTTCCGATTGTGCCCCACGTGATGGCAAGCTCATTGTGATATGAGGCTTTGACTGGCAGATATCTGACGCTCGCAAACACAGGCCTATTCTCAGTGAGAAGTTTTAGTGCGTCGTAGTGTCGTGCCGCCGAGTGTTCGACATCTACCAGTTTGAGAAGTGCCCGCGCCCTTTTGAGTCCTGTGGGCGGCAATCGTTCCAAAGCCTCAAGAAGCATAATTCGCGCTTCGTTGACTCTACCTTCTCGCCAGTAACAATAGGCGATCTCTGACTGTGCTTCGGCAGCTTCTCTTTTACAGTTGTTCGACTCGTAATAGGTAATGCTCTCAGTGAGCAAATCTCTCGCGCTCTCTTGCGCGTCTTTGATCTGATGGCGAGCGCCGATCCAGCCCGTGAGAACGCCAGTGCAAAAGAAAACATAGGCAGACGTTTCTGGTTGCAATCCTTTGGTGTCGGGCTGCGTGCCGACTCCGCGCCATAACGGGCGCATGATCTCGAGTGCGCCCTGTGGTGTTTCATTGTCCCGTTGTTCTAGCGCGATCTCGCATCTGGACAGAGCTTCCTCGTCCCGAGATAGGTGTGTCGCGTCCAGCCTTGGTGAGGCTAACTTCAAGAGAGATAGACCTTTTGCGGTGAGTTGTAAGAAGCCTTGCGGGCCGGATATTAAACGCAAAGCCGCCAGGCCGCAACAACTCCTGTATATGCTTTTGCTATATCTTGTACAAGTAAGCTTGCATCCTCAATCGCAAAAGGAGAACTCAAAACATGAAACGCTTTGTATTGGCTGTAGCTCTCACGGGACTAATGTCCGTAACCGTTCTGGCGGGCGATATACCGATCAACGGCGCGCCTGCGACGCCGCCGCCGCCAACGGCGCAGTCCGCAACCACGAGCACGGCGCTTGCTAACGTGGTGCTTGTGATCTTCACGCTGATAGGTCGTTAAAAAACTTAGGGATTGCTCAATTAGGCTTGGCTGTCAGTCGGCGGCGAGGTTGAAGTGTGCGCGATGGTCTACATGCCGCTTAGCTTGTATTGAATCTAGATCGGGCCAATTTGAATCACGATTTCTGAGGTGCGACAAAGCGGCAGTATAAAGCCGCAAATGGGCCAAGCGCCACGAAATAAACCAGAACGCTTAGGCGAAAAGCTGTTGCAGATCCGTAAGGCGCTTGGATTGTCTCAAAAGGAAATGGCAAAGCGACTCTCAGAGCGGACAGGATTCACGATTACTCAGACACACATCTCGAACTATGAACGGAATCGGGTGGAACTGTTTTTAGAAACTACCCTTGCCTATGCTCGCCTTGCGAATGTTCACATGGAGCAGGTCGCAGATGATGATCTCGATCTAATGCTCTGAAATTGTCGGCTAGCAATTTGTGGTAGCCACACAAAAAGCGGCGCTGGCGGGCTGATGGCTTCGTCGTGCAGAAATGACGTTTGCTCCGTGAATCGTGGTTTGGGGCGATTCGTCGTGCAAAGTTGGTTCAAGCTTCAGCTTGCTTTCCCGAAAAGGCAGCCGAAAGGCTGAACTCTGAACCTCCGAAGGTTGACACCGCGCCGAAACTCTAATAAGTTCCAAACGCTTCAATTTCCTGAAGTATTCCACAAAATCTCGTCGCTGTTTGCGGAGGAGCGCATTATGAAATCCCACAACCGATTCCGTCTCGCAATTCTCTCTGTGCTGCTGATCGTTAACGTCAGCTTTGCGCAGCAGGGTTACAAGAAGCCGCCCAGGGAAGTGCTCGATATCCTGAATGCGCCGGTTACGCCAAGCGCATCGGTTAGCCCCACTCACGACAACATCATTCTCACCACAGGCTTGCGCTATCCTCCACTCGCAGACCTCGCTCAACCAATGTTGCGACTCGCAGGGCGACGCATCAATCCGGCTTCAAACTCGCCGCACCGCTTTTCGTACTCGATCGGTTTGACGCTGAAGCGAATCGCCGACGGCTCCGAGATCAAGATCGACGTTCCTTCAGGCGCAAAGATAACCAGCGTGGACTGGAGTGACGACGGGAAGCAGTTTGCGTTTTTGAATACAACACCTAACCGCGTTGAGCTTTGGGTCGGCGATGCGGCCACTGGAAAAATCCGCAACCTGAAAGCGATCGCGATCAATTCAGTTATCGGCAATCCGTTGACCTGGATGCCTGACAATCGCACACTGCTGGTCCAACTAGTGCCACCAGCGCGCGGCTCAGCGCCCGCAACGCCGCTCGTGCCAACCGAGCCAAACACCCAGGAGAGCTCCGGCAGACCTGGACCAGTAAGAACGTTTGAAGACCTTTTGAAGAGCCCGCACGATGAGAATCTCTTCGAGTATTACGCGACTTCACAGCTGGCTCTCGTCGACTCAACCAACGGACGAGCAACGAACATCGGCCAGGCGGCAATCTTTCAGGATGTTGACTCGGCGCCCGATGGTCATCACCTCCTCGTGACACGCTTAAAGAGACCCTTCTCGTATATCCTGCCGGATTTCGCATTTCCGAAAGACGTGGAAGTGTGGGACACAAAAGGCAAACTGGTTTACAAAGTCGCCAGCCTGCCGCTTGCCGATCAGGTGCCGATCGATGGAGTGACCACTGGCCCACGCTCGATTCGCTGGCGCGCGAGTGAACCGGCGACACTTGTTTGGGCCAAAGCATTGGACGACGGGAATCCGAAGAACAAAGTGCCGTACCGCGATAGCATCCTGACGCTCAAGGCGCCCTTCAGCGGACAGCCCGTTGAGTTGATGAAGACTGAACAACGGTTTTCCGGCATCTTCTTTGGCGAAAAAGGCGGATTGGCGTTTGTCGCAGATTATGACCGCGATAAACGTTGGATCAGAATGTTCATGCTCGATGCAGACAAATCCGGAACGCCGCCGAAACTTGTCTGGAGCAGAAATCAACAGGATCGCTATAACGATCCCGGCTCGCCAATCACGCGGCCGGTCAGTCAACGCGGGATCATCCAAAACGGTGATTGGATCTATCTCGCGGGTGCCGGTGCTTCGCCGGAGGGCGATCGCCCGTTCCTGGATCGTTTCAACTTGCAGACATTGAAATCGGAACGGATCTTCCGCAGCGACGCCAACAGTTATGAAACAGTCGTGGCGTTGTTGAATGATGATGCAGGCAAGTTCATCACACGACGTGAGTCGCCAACTGAAGCGCCGAACTATTTCATCAGGAGCGCTGACGGCGCCACACCGCGCGCGCTCACTCAATTCCCGGATCCGACACCGCAGCTGCGTGGCATCAAGAAACAGCTCGTCACTTACAAGCGCGCCGACGGGGTGCAGTGTTCGTTCACCTTGTACTTGCCGCCTAACTACAAAGAGGGTACGCGTTTGCCGACAGTTGTTTGGGCCTATCCCCTCGAGTTTACCGACGCGAGCACGGCCGGACAGGTCACAGGCTCAACGCAACGCGCGACTTCCATCGTTGGTCCATCGCACCTGTTTTTCCTGTTGGAAGGTTACGCGATACTCGACAACGCCACGATGCCGGTAGTCGGCAGTCCGGAAACCGTTAACAACACTTACGTCGAACAGATCGTGATGAGCGCGAAAGCCGCGATCGACAAGGCGACTGAGATGGGCGTGACTGATCCGGATCGCGTCGGCGTTGGTGGTCACAGCTATGGCGCTTTCATGACTGCGAACCTGTTGGCCCACAGCGATCTCTTTCGCGCGGGCATTGCTCGCAGCGGCGCGTACAATCGCACGTTGACGCCGTTTGGTTTTCAAAGCGAGCGGCGCACGCTCTGGGAGGCGCCCGAGCTTTACCTGAAAGTCTCGCCGTTCATGT
>Ga0070689_100000164_pt1 | contig 39473 bp, 35 predicted proteins | sample KBSS23HmetaG_FD_64669 | JGI IMG/M metagenome (GOLD analysis project Ga0070689, IMG submission 64669) | Switchgrass rhizosphere microbial communities from Kellogg Biological Station, Michigan, USA - KBS S2-3H metaG | ecosystem: Host-associated > Plants > Roots > Rhizosphere ...
CTCAATAGTTCCCGCACGAGGGCGAGACCCAGTCCCGAAGTCCCTCCGGTAATCGCTACCCGCAGCCCTGAAAAATCATCTTTTGTCATCATCTCATCACCCTTACTTTCTAAAGAATAATCTTTAGTAAGTAGAAGCCTAGCACTGAGTATTGACTTTGTAAAGAGAATTCTTTAGAAATATAGCCATGAGTGCTGTAGTGCAGACGCAGGGCGAACGCAAAACGCGGCGAGCCATTACGAAACTGCTGAAAACCGAAGGTCCGATTGATTCGGCGCAGCTCGCGGAACGCCTCGGGCTGACGGCGATGGCGGTCCGGCAACATCTTTACGCGCTGCAACGCGAAGGTCTCGTGACCGCGGAAGAAAGACCGGTGCCGATTGGACGGCCGGCGAAGTTCTGGCGGCTAACGCGTGACGCGGATCGACTGTTTCCGGAGGCTTACGCGGAACTGAGCGTGGCGCTGATCGACTCGGTGAAGGATGCGTTTGGTGACGAGGGGCTCGAGCGTGTGTTGACCTCACGTTGCGCGCGACAGCGAACCGATTACGCCAAGCGCATCAGGCCTACTGCTCCGTTAGGAAAGAAACTGGAGGCGCTGGCGCAGGTCCGGACTGAAGAAGGCTACATGGCCGAGATCAGGAAAGAAGGTGAGGGCAGTTACCTGCTGGTTGAGAACCACTGTCCGATCTGTGCAGCGGCAAATGCGTGCCAGGGTTTCTGCTCGACTGAGCTCGATCTCTTCCGCTCGGTGCTTGGACCAGGAGTCAGCGTCGAACGCGCGGAGCACATCATCAAAGGCGATCAGCGGTGTGTGTATAGAGTTAAAGAAGAAGGTTTCACGCAAAGGCGCAAAGACGGCAAAGATAAGTCTTAAATCTTCTTTGCAATCTTTGCGCCTTTGCGTGAGATTTACTCGTGGCGACGGGCGACGCCGATCTTTCTTTGGACGAGGCGCTCGACTTCAAGCGGCACGCCGTCGGCTTTCGCCGCGCGGATGAAGTCGGTGTCGATCTTGAAGATACGCAGCTTGACGAGATCTTCGATCGCCAGATTGTTCAAGCCTTCATTTCGCATCTCCGTAACGAACTCCGGCGTGACTTTGAAGATCTGCATCTTCACGAGGCTCTCGAACGGTTCCTTCTCGAAACCCATCTGACTTACCTGTCTCACAAGCTCGGCGTCGATTTTGAAGATCCGTGCTTTCACGAGGTCTTCCATGCCGAGATCGAATCCGGTCGCTTTCATCTCGCTCATAAACTTAGAGTCGATCTTGAAGATGGCAGCTTTGAAGAGATCTTCGACGCGGAGTTTGCCGAAACCGGCTGAGTTGAGATCGTCTGCGAGCGCGGTGGTGATATTGAGCGCCGTCGCCGTAAACAGCCGGTCTTCGCGGCGCCGCTCGTTGTCGTCATTAGTCTGGTCAAAGTCGAAACCGCGGCTCTTCATAGCCGACACAAAAGCCTCGTTTCCAGTAAATCTGAACGTACCGGAGCCTTTGCCGTTTTGGAAACTGCCCTCGAAATCGATTCTTCCCGCTTCACGAACGAGACTAAAACTGACCGGACCTCCATTCGTCGCTTGCTCGCGAGTCAGACCCTGGAAATCTGAAAAATCGTAGGGCTGCCCCATGTTGTTACGCCCACCTTTGTCGCTGCGGCGTTCCATGTTCAGTTGGAGCTTGTCTTTTTCCTTTTCCTTGGAAATGGTCGCGGTCCAGTCGCCGGTCAGCGTGTTCTGGGCGCGCGCCTTCGTGCCTGCGATCCAAACGAGCAGCGCGAGGCTTGTGAGCAGCGCCATCGAGATGAAGAAGCGGTTGTAAATAGTCCTTGGCATTACAGACCTCCGGGGAATTCGAGATTTCATTTTCGTAGTGTTAACACTGGCGAGCAGCGGTTTGTGGCAGGAATGTTTGCCACGGATTACGCGGATAAAATTCTCTTCATTGACAGTCGAAGCTGGCGCAAGCTAATCTGTTACCCCGTGAATCACACGGTCGCCATTGTTCCAGCCCGCCTCGCTTCAACACGTCTCCCAGGAAAAGCGTTAATCGAAATCGCCGGAAAACCGATGGTTCGCTGGGTTGCCGAACGCGCACAAGCGGCTGCCAACGTAGACCGGGTTATAGTCGCCACTGACAGCCAGCAGATCGTCGATGTCTTTGAATCAAGCGAGATCGAAGCCGTACTCACCTCACCCGATCACACCAGCGGCACCGATCGTGTCGCCGAAGTCGCAGCCCAACTTCCAGACGCAAAGATCATCGTCAACGTCCAGGGAGACGAACCGCTGATCTCACCGGCGACGATCGAGCGTGCCGTCGACACGATGACTGCCGAGATCGCGAAACCAAACGGCGCCGGCATCGTAACAACGTGGGAACCGATCGAATCGATCGACGATCTGTTGAATCCGGATCTCGTGAAAGTTGTTTTGGACGAGAACGAGCACGGAATTTACTTTTCGCGTTCACCGATCCCGTATCCTCGCGATGCCGTGAAGAGACATGGTTCACCTGACACCGCACTTCGAAACGAACCCGAGCTGCTGAAACTGTTTCGCAAGCATACCGGCTTGTACGTCTATCGCAGAGACGTGCTTTTAGAGTTTACGAAGTGGCCGCCATCGCAGCTCGAACAGGTTGAAGCGCTCGAACAACTACGAGCCCTGGCTCACGGCGTCAAGATCAAGGTCGTCGCAGCATGTACAGCGTCAACGGGCGTTGATACAGTTGAAGACCTCGAACGAGTGAGAGAGTTGATTGGGGCGCAAATAGTATGAGCGACTGGGTCGGATTGGCTGTTATCGGATTCGTGATCTTATGCGTGGTGTTTTTATTTTCGCAGGTCAGTAAACCGTACGACGTCTCTACTGAAGAATTCGAAAAGCGCGCGCAGGAAGGCCCCGGCCTGCTCAACGCTAGTCTCGTTGGATTGCAGAAAGCACTCGATCCATCGAAGGAAAAATCAGTCGAGGTGCTGGAAGATTTAAAGCAGGGACGTTACAACAAAAAACAGGGAACCGGAGAACCGCCGGAGGCTGGTTATGACGACGACGAGAAGAGAACCAATGGAGAACCCGATGCCTAAATACATCTTCGTTACTGGCGGCGTGGTGTCAAGCCTCGGAAAAGGACTGGCAGCGTCGTCGATCGGATGCTTACTCGAAAGTCGCGGCCTGCGCGTAACGCTGATCAAACTCGATCCGTACATCAACGTCGATCCCGGCACCATGTCGCCATTCCAACACGGCGAAGTTTTTGTCACTGACGACGGCGCCGAAACAGATCTCGATCTGGGCCACTACGAACGCTTCACTCACGCACATCTCTCCAAAGCCAATAACTGGACCACCGGAAGAATTTACCTTTCCGTAATCGAGAAAGAACGACGTGGCGATTATCTCGGCAAGACGATTCAAGTCATTCCGCACATCACCAACGAGATTAAGGACGCCGTTCGCAAAGTCGCCGACAACGATAAGCCTGACGTGATCATCGTCGAGATTGGCGGCACGGTCGGCGACATCGAATCGCTACCATTTCTCGAAGCGATTCGCCAGATGGGTAACGAAGAAGGCGCGGGCAACGCGCTTTTTATTCACGTCACGCTCGTGCCCTATATCGCTGCCGCCGGTGAACTGAAGACCAAGCCGACACAACACTCCGTGCGCGACCTGCGCGAGATCGGTATCGCGCCCGATATCCTGTTGTGTCGATCTGAAAAGCCTTTGTCACGCGAACTGCGCGGCAAGATCGCGCTGTTTTGTAATGTGAAAGAGGGCGCTGTAATCAGTGCCCAGGACGTCGACACGATCTACGAAGTGCCGCTCGCATTTCACGAGCAGGGACTCGACGATTTGATCGTGTCGCAACTGCATCTGGAAGCGCAGGCGCCACAGGCGGATCTCTCCGAGTGGCGAGATCTGGTTTCGATCATCCGCGAGCCGTCTGCGGGAAAAGCGTCGATTGCTATTGTCGGCAAGTACGTCGAGCTCGAAGATTCATACAAGTCGTTACGCGAAGCACTGACGCATGGCGGTGTCGCAAACAACCTGCGCGTCGATGTGACGTGGCTCGAGTCGGAAGAGTTAATGGACGACGATTACGAGGATCGCCTGGGTGATTTCGACGCCATTCTGGTGCCCGGCGGATTCGGCAAGCGCGGCGTCGCGGGAATGATTCGCGCGATCTGTTACGCTCGCAAAACACGCACGCCGTTCTTCGGAATCTGTTTAGGAATGCAGACGGCGTGTATTGAGTATGCACGCAACGTTTGCGAGTTGAAGGACGCTGACTCGACTGAATTCGATCTCGAAACACCGCATCCGATTATTTTTAAGTTACGTGATCTGGTCGACGTCGAGGAGTTAGGTGGTACTATGAGACTCGGCGCCTGGCCCTGTCGTTTGCTGGAAGGCTCATTGGTCCAGCATGTTTACGACGGCGTCGACGAGATCAGTGAACGTCATCGCCACCGTTACGAGTTCAATCCGGAGTATCGTCAACGGATGGAAAAAGAAGGTTTGGTGTTCAGCGGCGTGTCGCCGGACGGCAAGTTTGTGGAGATGATCGAGTTGTCGCGCGACGTCCACCCGTGGTTTGTCGGCTGCCAGTTTCACCCTGAATACAAGTCGCAGCCGTTGAACGCTCACCCGCTGTTTGCGGCGTTTGTGCGGGCCGCGCACGAAAATCGTTTGCACTCCGAGACCTCAATGGAGAAGAATGGAGACGTCGATTTGGTGGTACCCGAACGGCTGACCGCCACCAGCGGCGATTAAGTAAACTGCCCAGAAGAACCTCACTTCAATTTTGAATGGGGATGGTTTGTAGGGGTGGTCCTCCGTGGTCACCCCAGCGTGCGCATTCAACACTGGGGTGGCCACGGAGGGCCCACCCCTACAAAGATGAAAGCTCCAATTACATTGCCGGCGACGGATCCATTCGTAGGGCGTACGCTCGACGAAAAGTACTGCGTCGAAGAACGTCTTGGCGCGGGCGGGATGGGCGCGGTCTATCGTGCCCGGCATCTCTCGATGGATCGTCCGGTCGCGATCAAGGTTTTGCATCAACGACTTTCGGACGACGAGGCGGCGCGACTTCGTTTTCAGGTCGAAGCGCGCGCGGCTGTTCACCTGCACCATTCGAACGCCGTTTCCGTGACTGACTTCGGACAGACTTCCGAAGGTTGCGTTTACATCGTGATGGAGCTGCTCGAAGGCCGGACGCTGCGAGAGATCCTCAGCCGCGAAGCGCCTATTGAAACCGCACGTGCGATCTCGATGATGTTGCAGGCTTCGGACGCGGTCGCGGCAGCACACGAAGCGGGCATCATTCATCGCGATCTCAAGCCGTCAAATATTCTCGTGACGCAAAGCGCGGATCAGCCTGCCGTTGTGAAAGTGCTCGACTTTGGTATCGCGAAGTTTTCGCCGGACGATGATGAAGAACCGGCAATCGTCGCGCAAACCAACTCGGTGATCGGCACGCCGCGCTACATGTCGCCGGAGCAGTACAACGGAAACGAGCTAACTCCGGCTGCTGATGTTTACAGTTTGGGTGTGATTCTTTATGAGATGCTGACCGGGATGGTTCCATTCAGCGGCGCGACGCCGGCTGAAATCGCGCAGAAGCACGCGAACAATCCGCCACACTCGCCGCGAGACATCGTGGCTGCCATTCCTGAAGACGTCGAACGCATCGTGCTGCACGCGCTTGAAAAGGAACCCGCTGATCGACCTGCTAATGCTGCCGAGTTCCGGCGTGAGTTGCTCGACACTGCTGAGCGGCTCGGCCTGGAGCATCACGCGTTCAAGAGCGCGCCCGATATCGAAGCATTGCGTGACGCGGGTGTCGAATCGCCGTCTGGGCGTCTGGTCGTCGATATATCGCGGCTGCGCGAGAAGCGCGCGCTGAGTTCCGGGTCAAACGAGATCAAAGTGCTTGGTTCAAAGCCCGTCGAGAAAACTCCTCCTGACGATCACAAACCACCTCCGGCCAGTTCATTTCTAGACAAGGTCAAGCGTATACTCGGAAAGCATTGATACTTTTAATGTTTCCCGCAAAGGCGCAAAGACGCAAAGTTTACCCGCGAAACGGCAATTTTCTTTGCGTCTTTGCGCCTTTGCGGGAGATCTTCTGAGAGTTATGACTAAATCCTTTTCTGTCGGCAAGGCCACATTTGGTGACGGCCGGCTCACAATTATCGCGGGTCCCTGCGTAATTGAATCACCCGAACATGCGTTGATGATGGCGCGCGAGTGTCGTGACCGCGCTCAGGCGGCGGGCCTCGACTTCGTGTTCAAGTCGTCGTTTGATAAAGCGAACCGATCGTCCATCAAGAGCTTTCGCGGCCTCGGCATGGAGCCCGGGCTCGAGGTCTTGCAGCGAGTCAGGGAAGAAGTTGACGTGCCTGTGCTCACCGACATTCACGACGTTTCGCAGGTTGAGCGCGTAGCCGAAGTCGTCGACGTGCTGCAAATACCCGCGTTTCTTTCGCGGCAAACCGATTTGATCCTCGAGGCTGCGAAATCCGGTAAGGCGGTCAACGTAAAGAAGGGGCAATTTCTTGCGCCGCAGGACGCGCGCAACATCGTCGACAAAGCTCGTGAAGTTGGTTGTGAAAAGTTACTGTTGACCGAGCGCGGGGCGAGTTTTGGTTACAACAACCTGGTAGTCGACATGCGCTCGTTTCCGATCATGCGCCAATTCGGCGTCCCGGTGGTTTTTGACGTGACGCACTCGTTGCAACTGCCGGGCGGGCTTGGCAATGCAACTGGCGGACAATCGGAATACATCGAACCGCTGGCGCGTGCAGGAGTTGCGTGCGGCGTGGATGCGGTGTTTATGGAAGTGCATGATTGTCCGGAGAAGGCGTTATCGGATGGACCAAATGCACTGCCGTTGCAGCGGATGGCGCCGCTGCTGTCGATGATACGTGACATTCACCAGTTGGTGCGTAATTCGAATTCTGGCAATCCGCGTTAGTTTATTTCTATCGATCCGTAACCATGAGAATCTTTCTTTTATTGACGCTCATTCTGTGTCTTGTGACCCAGGCTGGCGCGCAGGCGCCGGCGACTGTGATCTGGCAGGTAAATTCATTTGACATCAATGCCAACGTTCAGCAAGCGGAACGTGTACTCAATGCTGTCGCTACGATCAACGCAACGAACATCGGCTCCGGATCAGGCAGAACGCTGACCCTCCGTCTCAATTCGAAGGCAAGTGTGAAGTCAGTGACGGTGGGTGGCGCGGCTGCGACATTCAGACCTGGCTCAGAGACGCGCGGAGATCTTCAGCGCATCGAGATCGCGCTGCCTGGAGTTGCTCCGAATGCTAGTGTCACCGCAGCCGTTACGTATTCTCTTCCGGTTGAGAGCAACAGTGGCCTCATGGCGATCAGCCCGATCGCGACAGAGTTTCTGCCGCTATCGTTCTGGTATCCGATGCCCAATACTCCGTACTCGGTGCGTGGTGCTGACACGGCGCCGTTTCGTTTGGCAGTCAACATTCCGAATGCGATTTCTTCGGGTGTTGAGAAAGCTGGACCATCCGGAGTTTCTTTTGAGCAGTCGTTGCACGGACAGCCTTTCTTTGTGCAGGGCGACTGGGACAAACTCGAAGGCGCGGCAGATGGAAAAGGCATTGTTGTGTTGCTCGAAAAAGGCGCGGGGGCTGAAGAGCGCAAGCATGCCGAGGCGTTAATCGCTTTTACAGCGGCGGCACGTGGCTTTTACACCACGGCGTTTGGTCCGGCGCCTGACGTTCCGGTGCGATTGGTGGCTGTGCGCCGGGGCGCGGGATTCAATGACGGTGGAACAGTGCTTTTTGATGCCGATACGTTGCGTTTGCCAAAACTCGACGCGGCAACTGCGCTTTCCGTTGCAGAAGCGGTTGGGCATTTATGGATTGGCGGACAGACGGCGGTTCAGGGTGAGGGAGGCGGCGTTCTTCGCGATGCTTTGGTGCGTTTTCTGTCGACGGAGTTTTTGGAAAAACAGTTTGGCGAAGATGCTGTTAAGTCGGAGCTGTACCGGCAGCGTTTGGCGTATGCGACGGTGGCTCAGCGCGATGGACCACTCGCGCGCACGAGCCAGATAGACAGCACGTATTTCGCATCAGTGCCAAATCGTGGTGCGATGTTCTGGCGACTGATTGAGCGTCGTCTGGGACGCGAAGTATTTTTTGGCGTGCTGAAGGGTGCGCTGCAGGAAGGAAAGAACGGCCTTACTCTTCCCACTGTGCGAGAAGCGCTGGCGGCGCGTGGTGGTGAAAGCCTGAAGGCGCTGTTGGACCAGCAACTTGATCAGGTAGTCGATACGGATCTGTTGATTGGTCTGCCGACGCAGCGCGGTGCTGATTGGGTTTCCGCGCTTCGTAATCTCGGCTCGATTGACGTTACTGTTCCGGTAGTCGCAACGACGGATCGAGGTGAACAGGTTCGCGCGGAAGCGACTGTGCCCGCGAAAAATTTCGGCGAAGCTGTTTTTAAGACTCCGTCGAAGATCGTTCGCGTTGAAGTCGACCCGGACAAGTTGTATCCGCAACTCGATTACGGAAACGATGTTGTGCCGCGCGCAAAGGATCTGACGCAGGCGCTGAACGAGGCGGCTTTGCAGCTGGGCTCACAGGATTTCGCGAAAGCGGAAGCTACCGCGCGGGCGATGCTGGCAAGCGCGCCACGTTTTCAGGAGGCGCAGATCATCCTCGCGCGAGCTTTGCTTGGCCAGGGCAGGCTTGATGATGCAGAGAAGCTGTTTCGGTCAGCACTCGAGGAGCCGTTGCCGTTTACGGCGACGCTCGCATGGGCCGGCATCGGCCTGGGCGAGATCGCGATGAAACGCAACCAGGCGGCTGAAGCGGCGAAGCGTTTTAATGATGCTGTGATAGCGAGTCGTGATTATCCTTCGTCTCTGGCAGCGCGTGCGGCGCGCATTCGTGCGGAGGCAGCGGCAAACAACGCGCCGCCGATTGATGAAACGGCGCGTGCGTTTATCACGCAACTCTCGCAAGCAGTTGTTAGCAACAAGAAGGCGGAGTTGGAATCGCGCATTGTTTCGGGCGAGCTCGTGAGATTCATCAACGCGAGTATTGGCACCGAGGTTTGGGAGAGCAAGGTGATCCGCACGGAGCAACTCAACGCGAACCTGATTGCCGCCGACGTGCAAATCCGCGCGAACAAACTTGGGACTGCTGGCGAAGGCACCGCGGTGTTGATATTGGCGCGAACACCTTCAGGCTGGAAACTCTCCGGCATTGATCTCTTCGAAGTGCGATGACCACAGACCAGGTTCAACAACGAGCAGCGCGCATCAAGTTACTCTTGATGGACTGCGACGGCGTGTTGACTGACGGACGGATCTGGTTATTTGACAACGGCGAAGAGCAGAAAGGTTTTCACACTCGCGACGGGCTCGGTATTGATTTGTGGCATCGTGCGGGGTTGACCTCGGGCATCATCTCCGGACGCGGATCGAACGCAGTCGAGCGTCGCGCTCGAGCGTTGGGCATGACGTACGTCTGGCTGGGACGTTCCGATAAGGAACAAGTATTTGCCGACACGTTATCCAAGGCCCGAGTGACGAATGAAGAGGTCGCGTACATCGGCGACGATCTCAACGACATTCCGCTGATGCTACGTTCAGGCCTCGGCGTCGCAGTCGCGGACGCCTCTCGCGAAACCCGCGACCACGCGCACTACGTGACAACGCTTGCCGGCGGTTACGGTGCCGTTCGTGAAGTCATCGAGCTGATTTTGAAAGCCCAGAACCGCTGGTCAGAATTAATCCGCACTTATCTGCGTGAATCCGCGGCCAATATTTGACAGCTTCAATGCTTTCGTCTGTGTTTGCTTGAATCACCTTCACTGGTCTCGGGTATTCGCAAAAACTCCACCGTCTCAATGATGCTTTCGCCCGCGTCGACGCTGCGCACCAGATCAGGAAGCAACGGATCGTTTACTTCCAGTCCATAACGGATAACAGCTCTGGTGCTTGCATCGATCGATTTGTCGTTTATGACTGACTGCGCGCGACGTTTGAGCGCAGCGCTGATGTTGTGATTCGTTGACTTGCTTACGTGAGGTGCTGCATTGCTATGATTAGTCATGATCTTCTTCCTTTCTGTAGAAGGTTGAGGGTCTAGGGCTGACTTCGTGTTGCACGCACAAGTCGGCCCGCTTCGATTTTTGGAGGGGTGTCCGCACTATACGCCGCCGATTTTCGGTTGTCATCAATCAACTTTTTGGCGCGAATGTCGTTCGTTTCCTCTTCTTGTTAATGGTCCTGAGGAACATCTGAACGGCGGTGTCGTCTTTCCAGCCGCGGACCAGTTCCTGCACCGCGCTCCGGCGCACCGCCGGGTGCTCATCGGATTGCGCCCGGGCTTTGAGAATCTGCAAGATCTCGGAGTCGTCTTTCCAGCCGCGCGCCAGTTCCTGCACCGCGATGTGGCGCACGTCAGCGTTCTTATCGGACTGCGCCCGGGCTTTGAGAATAGGCAAGGTCTCGGGGTCGTCTCTCCAGCCGTGCGCCAATTCTTGCACCGCGCTTCGGCGCACGTCAGCGTTTTTTTCGGACTGCGCCTGGGCTTTGAGCATGGGCAAGGTCTCGGGGTCGTCTTTCCAACCGCGGGCCAGTTCCTGCACCGCGCTCCGGCGCACCGACCAGGACTCAGTGGAGCGCGCCCGAGCTTTGAGCCACGGCAAGGTCTCGGGGTCGTCTTTCCAGCCGCGGGCCACTTCCTGCACCGCGCTCATGCGCACGGAAGCGACCTCATCGGACTGCACCAGCGCTTTGAGCCACGGCAAGGTCTCGCGGTCGTCTTTCCATCTGCGGGCCAGTTCCTGCACCGCGCTCCGGCGCAAGTAAGCGACCTCATCGGACTGCACCAGCGCTTTGAGCCACGGCAAGGTCTCGGGGTCGTCTTTCCAGCCGCGAGCCAGTTCCTGCACCGCGCTCATGCGCACCACAAGGTCCTCATCGGACTGCGCCTGGGCTTTGAGCCACGGCAAGGTCTCTGAGTCGTCTTTCCAGCCGCGGGCCACTTCCTGCACCGCGCTCATGCGCACCTCAGAGTGCTCATCGGACTGCGCCCGGGCTTTGAGCCAGGCACGGGTGTCTGCCGTCTCACGCCAGACCATCGCCACCATTTCGATACTGCGTGTCCGAATGCTGACCACGGTCGTCGCTGTCTCAGCTTCCCACAATTCGTAGGGCGGATCGAAGCGAGTCAGCGCTTTTGTGCGCTCGAGGACTTGCTTCTCTACGGCTCCCAACTCCTCCCGCCTTCTCATCTCGCCGATGCAACGCGCGGCGAGAAAAATGTGATGGCAGGTGTCGTCGGGATCGGGCCGTGCTAGCAGCCATTCGAGGATTTCCCGCAGAAACTTGGGCGCCAGCATACCGGCCAGCAGAGAGAGCACTTCATGCCAGGTCTCGTCCGCCCAATGGCCGAAGATTTCAGTCTTCAATTGATCGAGGCTGAGCGATTGCTCCGTTTGGAAGCGCTCGCGAATCTCGACGGCGCAGAAGTATTCCAGAAAGGTCCGGTGGACAAAAGCGTACGAGCGCCCGCCGACCGAGCAGAGCATAAAATTTCGCCCGCGGAGTTGGTCGATGAGCGCACGGGCGGCACGCCCCGGACGCAGGTTCGGCACGCCTTTGAGGCCGCCGGCAAGAGTGCGCTCGAGTGTGTTCTCGTCGATCAGATTGCCGGCGAGACCGCGCTCGCTCGACTGCATAGCGCGTGCGACGTGCAGCAGCAGTCCGCGCTTGTCCTTGTAATCAAGCGATGCCTTGGACAACTCAGGGTCAGGTGCGAATGCAACGTCGACCTTCCACTGGTGAAGGAGTAGTCGCGCGCACTGCTCGTAGAGCTCGGCGCGATCGCGCGGGAGATCCTGCGTGCGGTTGAGGATCGCCATCATGGTGAGCAGGAGCGGATTGCCCGCAAGCTGGCGGATGGCCGTGGAATGTTCGATAGCGTCAGCCAGCAGGGCGCGCTTCGTTTCGCCCTTGCCGGCCTCCTCGTAGGCCGCGCGGTGCCAGCGGGCGAGGAAATCGGCAATCTGCTTTTCGTCCAGCTCCTGGAGCATAAAATGCCGGAAGTCCTCATCGCGCCACGTTTGGTGCTGGTAGCCGATGATCCGGGAGGTGACGATGATACGGGCGGGCGGGTATTCGTCCGCGAAGCGATGGATAGTGGTGGAGACCTCCTTCCTCAGCGCGGGGTCGAAGACTTCGTCGAGCCCGTCGAAGAGGACGCGGCTCGGGTTGTTTTTCAGCCAGGCATCGAGCTGCGCCCGGTCGAGGTGCCAGCGCACGCTCGCTCCTTCGTGCAGATAGTCGAGGAAGCCTTCCACCTTTCCCTCGTGCCGGAGCCGGGCGTATTCGCGCAGCTCGATGAGCAGCGGCAGCGGTTCACCGGCGGGATCCGGCGCGGTCTTCTCCGCCCAATCAAGCAAGAGATACTGAAGCAGGGTGGATTTGCCCGAGCCGGGATCGCCGAGAATGACAAGCCGTTGGTAGGCTGGGTCGTTGACAATCTCGAGGATCGGACGCGGCGACTGATCGAGGTAAGCCCGTCGATGCTGTGCGAGCAGCTCCTCGTCGAGTTCGCCGCCCTCCATCTCCCCTTGCTCACGCAGGCGCCGCTGCAATTCCTTTGGCAGCTCGAAGACGCGCGGCATGAACTCCGCGCACTCCCGCGCGTTTTGCGCGATGAACATGCCGGTGAGCGTGAGCGGCCGTACGTCGTGCGTGGTCGGATCGAGCTCTTCGAGCTTGAGCCGGGCATAGCGCTTCCGCATCGCCTGTTGGTAGGCAGTGAGATCGAAGCTGGCGCGAGCGGGCGCGCGCGAAGGTCGCGCTGCGGCAACGCCCCCGGCAGGAGCAAGACTGCGCAGGAAGGGCACGAGGTCTCCGTAGTCCGCGCCGTAACCGAGCGGCTGAAGCCACGGAGCGCCGGCGAGTTTCTTCTGAAAGTCAGCCACCTCAGAGATGCGGCAGAGCAGGTAATGGCGTGGAGCAACGTCGCTGAGTGCTTCTTTTCCCCACTCGATGAGCTGGCTGAAATTCGGATCGAGTACGGTATCGCCGCAGCCGACGAAGAGCAACGTGCGATCGATAGTGAAAAGATTGAGGACCGCCTTCGCGTGTGGATGGTCCGTCACCGCGAGATAGGAGCTCAGCCCGAGCACGACCGACTCCGGCTCTTTGAACCAGCCGTGGAGATGAAGGATCGCGTCGGTGTCAACGCGAATGAGCACCTCCTGCACATCATCGGTCTTTAACCAGGTGACGGCGTGTCTGGCGGTCGCATCTTCGAGGAGGTTGTCGTAGTTCAGTGTGGCGAGCACACCGGGCAACGCGGCGAGTGCATCGACAACGGCGCGATCTTCGATTCTCAGCTTGCCGATGGTGTCCTTGAGCCAGCCGCGGAAAATCCCATCGCTCCTCGCCCTCATGCGCTGTGAGATGGTCTCGGCTGCCGTAATGATAAGATCGGTCTCACCGCTTTCGACCTGCATCTCGAGCAAACTCGCTGCCTTGTCAGTCGCTGCTCCGATGTCCTTGAGGTGCTTGACGCCGTGCTGAAGCAGGCCGGTCCACGTTGCGACCCTGAAGCCTTCGACCTCCTGATTTCCGCAGGCCGTGATGGAGACGCCGGTGCCCGCGATGGTGACCACGCGGCCCGCCGCGATCTCCTCCTTCAGCTTCGCGATTTGTGTGTTGCGGTCCATAGCCAACCCCCGTTGACGCGGCATAACTCTTAATTCGTTAGAGCGCGGCGTTCTTTACCAATTTCGTTGCGTAGAACGTTGAGTCCGCTCCGAGAGTTAGTTATACCGCAGGCTCATTAGCACAAACGCTACAAGCATGCGTCTTACGCTGATCATCCACCAGACACGCTTCAACAGCAACCTGTTTATTGGCTTCAGAAATGTAGGTCCTGAACTCACGAATGGGCGTCGATGCGATAGGTGTATAACCGCGAGTTATGTCGAACTGCGAATTATCAGAACTGTGAATTCGAATTTGACGAGGTGTAAAAAAAGGGGTAGATTTTCGGCCGCCTCTTTGAACCCTGCAATTTTTTTAGCGAGCGGGTGTGGCGCAACGGTAGCGCATCAGCTTCCCAAGCTGAGGGTTGCGGGTTCGAATCCCGTCGCCCGCTCCAGACTCCAAAGAAAATCGCACTTGGTGATACGGGACACACCCTCCTGAATTCTCCAATTGCGTTGACCGCTTATGGCTTCTAAAGTACACTCTGGCGCTGTACATTTATTTAAAGTCGGAAGTTTTAGACTCCTCCCATCCAAGTACACTCTTGAACTAATGTGCAGAAGAATGGCATGAATGCAAGTTGACCTCTCGCAACTACTCTTGTGGGCGGCGTTCCTGGCGGTTTGCTGGTTTTGCTATCAACTCTTTTTGCAAAATGGCCGGCTCCAGTTACGGCTGGAAGCGCTCGAACAAGAACTGCAAGCGCAAGGCATTATACCGGATAAGGAAAAAGTCATCCTGAAGGGCCTGCCTGAAGGCTCGCTGCTCAACGACTTTGAGCTGCCTCTGCTGGCGGGCGGCAGTATGACGCTTTCCCAGTGGCGCGGCAAAAAGGTACTGCTTATCTTCTTCAACCCCGGCTGCGCCTTCTGTATCCAGTTGCTTCCCAAACTCGGCGCTCTGACACCGAGTGCAGACAAGCGGGCTCTTGTACCGCTCATCATCTCGACCGGCGACGTTGAAGAGAATCGGCGAATCTTCGCGCAAGCGGGCGTCTCCTTACCCGTGCTTTTGCAGGAGAGCTCGGAAGTCGCCACCCTTTACAGGGTGCCTGGCACGCCGATGGGTTATCTCGTTGATGAGCAAGGCCAGACGGCTACGGAATTGATACAGGGCGCCGAGGATTTACTTGCTTTACTCGGCGTTAGAGTTCAACACCCGACCCAGGCAGCATTGGGCTCGTCGAATGGGAAAGGTCGTCGTGGATTCTCGCGGTCTCTCGAAAACAGCAAGATCAAAAGAGACGGCCTGGAGGTTGGAACACGTGCGCCGGAATTCACCCTCCCTCGCGTGGATAAAGGGGAGCTGTCGTTGAATCAGTACCTCGGCCAAAAAGTGCTGCTCGTCTTCTCGGACCCCGCCTGCGGGCCGTGTCAACAGCTCGCCCCAAAACTTGAGAACCTCTACCGCAAGGGAGATGTTCAAGTGCTTATGATCAGTCGTGGCGACACCGAGGCCAATCGTCGAAAGATCGCGGAGCAGGACCTGACTTTTCCCGTAGTGTTACAGCGCCACTGGGAGATTTCACGCGATTATGGCGTGTTTGCGACGCCGGTCGGATATCTGATTGACGAGACAGGCTTGCTGGTGACGAGCGTTGCCATGGGCGCAGAAGCAATCTTAGACCTTACCTCGTACCGTGGATCAAGGGCCACGGCCCAACCCTCAGTGCTGCAAGGGAAATAGTTGCAGCACCCACCTCAGCGTTCAGAACGGCGCGAGAGTCGGCTAACACGTTCAGCAAGAGAGGATCGTATGAAAGAACATTTGGATAAGCTTTCAAAAGATCTCGCCAGTGGGATGTCGCGAAGGCATGCTTTACGATTGTTTTTCGTGGGGCTCGGTGCCGCTGTTGTCGGGTTTTCAGGGCGTTCGGCATCAGCCGACGGTAACAAGATTTGCGTCGATCTTTGCCGTGCGCAGGGGTTGACGGGCAGCGATTTCGGGAAGTGTGTTTCCGCTTCGGCGCATTGCCCCCCCGGCGAATGCGCTCTTTGCATAAATGGTGATGATTGCGTTTGCGTTCCCGTAGACGATAGTAATAACGTTTGCTTCGAGCTTTGCCTTGATCAGGGGCTGGAGGGCGACGAGTTAGAAGATTGTATTATTGCTTCGGCGCATTGCCCCCCCGGCGAGTGCGCTCTTGGCATAAATTATGGTGAGACCATTTGCATCCCTATTTGAGACTTTTGAACTTCCGTAGGTTTGCGCAGATCCGTAGAAGGTGATTAGAGGGCATTTGAAAGCCCTCATCAGCCTGTTTCTACTGACGTTCGCGCCAGCCTTTCCGAGCATCAGCCGGACCGTCGCGGCATAGAGATGAACGCTTCGCTCGCCTCGGTCCGGTACTCGCAGTCCTGGCTCATCCGGCGGTAGGGTCCGAGCCAAGCGAACGTGCGCCCGACGACCCACCTCCGCGGCAGTGTCGTCCACCGAGGCATCGGGGGCGGTTCGCCGTCGACGGGAGTAGCGCCCCCACTTCGACAGGCGTTTAACGACCTCCGTACCGTCCAGCCGAGTTGCGCCTTGATCCACTCGACGGCGCGCCCGTGATAACGCATGTCAGCCCGGATGTGCCGCAACCTCGGGAAGGCGCAGGCTAACCTCTCTAAGAGGAGTTGAGGAGTTGCGGCCGTCGCGGTCGGCCGCGTGGACGCACCGGTAGTTATGGCCAGTTCAACTTCCAACACGCCACTTGTCTCAATGGTGTTGACGACGCGTGACAGGCCCCGCTTCTTACAGGTGGCGCTTGCCTGTTACCAGCATCAGACCTATCCGCTGCGGGAGTTGATCGTCATTGATGACGGCGATCAATTCCCCGCGGATGAGTCGAGCGTCGACGCCGTAGGTGGGCAGCTCATCCGTATGCCGACGGGCACTCCGCTGGGCACAAAGCTCAACCGCGGCATAGAAACAGCGCAGGGGTGGCTGTGCCAGAAGATGGACGACGACGACTGGTACGGCCCCCGCTTCCTTGAGACGATGGTCTCGACATTCATGCAAAGCCGCCTAAAGTTATGCCGTCCGGCAATCGCCTTCCTACCCTCTTTTCTTTTTTTTGAACTGGCTCGGTGGGAGGTGCGGCGGTCACTCGCCAACAATGCTCCGGGAGCGACTCTGATGTTTGTGCGCGAAGATTGGGAGCAACGGCCTTTTCGCGCCTTGCGCCAGGACGAGGATGTCTGGTTCTTGTTGGACCAGGTACGGCAAGGACTCGTCGCGCTACCTGTGATTGCGCTAGAGCATTTTCTGGCGGTGCGGCATCGTGGGGACGTGCGAGACCGTGGGCATACCTGGACCCACCAGTCTGACGGCGGTGAGCTGGAAAACTATCTGGAGGAGCGACCTCTGTATCACCGTCCCCCGGAAGACCTCCTGCCGACGTGGGCGCTGGACTTTTACAGGCGACTCCACGACGAGATGAACGCACCCGCAGAAAACAGATGAGGGCCGGCGCGATTGTGGCAGCCTTATGCAAGACAACGCTCTAGCTGAATTCATAGACCAACGGACTGCCGTCTCGGATGCAGACCGATTCACGCGCATGGCGTTGATGGCGCTCGACGAGCCTCAGAATGAGGCCGAAGGGGCGCTCGCGGCATCTGAAGATGCACTGATGGCCAGAGACCTGCCGCCCGAAGTCTGCGACCGCGCGCTACTGGTTTTAGCCAGCGCCATTTTCACCCGGCCCGATTTGCTTGATCATAAATCTGTTTCCAGTTTGCTAACGGTTTTCCGCCGGGCCGACTTGCCCGCGGGCACATTTCGCCTCGCGGCAGAGGTCATGAATTTCCTGCTGGCTACACCAGTTGCCGCGCGTGCGGTCGAGGCAACAGTCACCATTTTATCCCGGCCGAATCAGCCCTCAGATGTTTATGAAGCACTGATGGGAACCCTGCGTCACGCCGTGACCTGGGCGAAGGAACTCCTCGACCTGGAGACCCTGTCAGGCCTGTCGGAATTTGAACACCTGTCCTCGCATCGCGATTATCTATTTCAGGAGATCATCGAGCCTTGCCTTTATACAGCAGGCGAGTCCGTTACGACGGAGGCACTTGCCCGGATTGTTCAGCTTTACGGCGAAGCCAGCTCTTTCAAGTACTGTCTTTATAACGTCAAGTCCAGAAGCGATTTTCGTCCGGATGTACGTGAGTTGGCGAGCAGGTTATTGCAAGGCCGCTTTTCGCTACATGAGGAGATCGCGCGGCGACTGGGCAGCGGGAGCCAACGCATTCTGATGGTGCAAAACGTAAAGGACGGCCAGGGTGATGAGATCGTACGCACCGTCCCGCTCATCCAAGCCTTGCTCGATTTCAACCCCGCGCTTGAGGTCATTCTCCTGACGCGCCGCGTCTACTTGTACGCCACGCCCCGGATCACAGTTATTCCATTCAAAGATCGGGACCGCATTACGGCCCTGCTTGCTCAACGCTTTGACGCGGTGATTGACTTCTTCGAGCCGATTGTCGTTGAAGCTAATCACGACCCGGACCTTGAGCCGCTTATCCAGGATTATGTTCGGCAACACCGACCGTTCCTCTTTGTCAATTCAATCAATGGGTGTAATCACTTCGTCTACGAGAAGATTCATGTAGACTCGCGTCCCGTGACCCAGTCTCTAGGATTGGATCGGCATCGCTTGAAGAATACCTATGAGAACGCCCTGCGCTTGATCGCCGAATTGGGGCTTCCCGTGCGGTGCGGCGAAGACTCTCCCGCGACGGACTGGGTTCTTGCCGGCCTCCCCTGGAACGAGGCCGAAGCAGCATGGCACGAACTTGTCCGGCAGAATACCGAAGGGCGAGCAGTCGCGCTGTTGAACCCCTTTGGCGGCTTTGAGCCTCTGAAAGGGTTTGTCGAGCGGCAAATAGATAAGCTCTCGGCGGTGATTCGCCAGTTGATTCGAGAGAATTTCTACGTTGTCCTCTTGCCCAATGGCGAGCCATGGGGTACGGCCTCACTCGCCGCCCAAGCCATCAGGCATCTTGAGCCGCACGAGCAGGCACAGGTCGTCGTGGGACCTGATCCGGCCTGCGGTTCTGAGGCAACCCTGTACACAGTTCCCGGCGCTCTGGCCCTCACGCGTGCAGACCGTGTCATACGGATGGTGACCTATTTCATTCGCTTCGCGGACCTGAGCGTGGCGGTCGAAGGGTGGGTGGCGCACGCCGCTTATTGTCTGGGCAAAAAGTACCGGCTGTTGATGATGGCAGGCTCCTATCCTGACGGGTGGCACCCGTACGTCGTAACGCGCCATCAGCGAATCGCGCTCGGCCTGCTACAGTGCGCTTACCCCTCATCAGAGGAAGAAAGGACCGCTCCTCCAATTCTGGAGCAGCCGCGAAAATTCATCTTGCTTTTCCTCCTGCGCGAATTCGGTAATGCCAGTGACGCGCAGGCTCGTGAACTGTTGCTCAGGGTGGCGAGGAGCGAAGACCGTGATCTCCGCCATGCTGCCGCGCTCTCATTGGGAAAGCTCAAGTCTGCGGAGGTCGTGCAGGATTTAATCTCGCTACTTCAGGACTCCTTCCGCGTAGTCCGAGCGGACGCGGCCTCTGCCCTGCTGAAGATGCAAGAGCAGCATGGCGCCCGCCCCGGCGATCTTCCGCGCGAGTATCTATTGAACTTTGTGGCGAATGGGAATGAGCCGAGACACTGGGTCACCATAGTTCGCTACGGGGAGGCCGCGCGCCCTGCGGTGGAACTGGTTTTACAAGACGATTGTCCTTTCGTACGCAGTCAGGCACTTCAGGTTAAGCGGGTCCTTGACTTCAAGGCAAAGCTTCGCCGAAGACGGCCTTCGCTGCGCACGCGCTTGATGCGAAATCGTATTCTGCGCGGTCTCTTTGGATGGGGTTGAAGGTAAGTGCATGATGCCTCTTCTCGAACTGCTCTCCAACTTGATAACGCCCGGAAAGAACGCGGTCAAAGATCGCGAGCGGATATTGATCCTGACACCGGTCAAGAACGCCTCCTTTTTCATTAAAGGATACTGCCGACGCCTTAAGCAACTCACCTATCCTCATCAATCAATATCGGTGGGTCTGCTTGAAAGCGACAGCAACGACTCCACATTTCAGGCATTGCAGGCTCACCTTCCAGCGCTGCGGAGGGAATTCAGGCGCGTCGGTATGTGGAAAAGAGATTTTGGGTACCATGTGCCTTCAGGCGTTCATCGCGGAGTGGAAGCGATTCAGGTCGAGCGGCGCACGGTACTCGCCAAGAGCCGCAATCATCTGCTCATGCATGCTCTTGACGACGAGGACTGGGTCGTGTGGTTAGACGTGGACGTTATCGAGTACCCGCCTAACATCATCGAAAGGCTGCTAGCAACCGGTAAAGAGATCGTCCAACCACATTGCGTGCTGGAATACGGAGGCGAGACCTTTGACAAGAACGCATGGCGCGACAAGGGGCGGTATCACATGGACGACCTGCGCCAGGAAGGAGAACTGGTCGAACTGGATGCCGTCGGCGGAACTATGCTACTCGTGCGCGCTGACCTGCACCGGGACGGGCTGATCTTTCCGGCCTTTCCTTACGGCCAGGAAAACGTCCGCAGGCGGCCCGGGCGTGGCGAGCTTGAGACCGAAGGCCTGGGGCTTATGGCGCAGGACATGGGGAATCAGTGCTGGGGCACGCCGCACCTGGAAATACGGCATGCCAGGTGGTGAAGGGCGAGAGTATGAAGGAAGAAGACCGCACCATTGCATTGCCGCCAATTTGGGTTGCCAATCTCGAGCGCTCCCCTGAGAGAAGACGATTCATGCAACAGCAATTTGCATCACTGGATTTGTCTTATCGGATAATCAATGCCAGCGATGGCAAAAAATTATCGCGAGAGGAGCTGCAAAAGTATTCCAAACGACACGCTTTGAAAGCTAAAAGACGGGAATTATCAACGGGTGAAATCGGATGCGCGCTGACGCATGCGAAAATCTATCAGCAAATGCTTGATGAGAACCTCGAAGAAGTTTTGATCCTTGAGGATGATATCGTTCTAACGCAGGATTTGTTGCATGTGCTTCTGCAAAGAAGGAAATTCCCGCCGAAGTGGGAAGCGGTAAATTTTGCCAATACGTGGGCGCAAGCCATTCCCTTGGGGGAGCCGGTCTGCAAAGATTATAGAATTTGCCGATTCAGAGGGATTGCGAATAGAACTTCGGCTTATTTGATCAACCGGCAAGGGGCGAAAAAATTGATTGAGCATGTGTATCCGATCCGATTGCCCGCGGATGACTTTGTGGGCCTCACTTATATAACCGCCCTGCACCTGTATGGCATAACCCCGAGTGTTGTCGCGCTGGCAGATTTCAAGTCGGATATCTGGATTGATGGGGGCGGGCCGAATGAGCTGACTTTCAACGACTGGAAAATGTGGGCAAGAATCCGGAAGAAGGGGAAAATGATGTGGAGCCGGCTATTCGGATGATCAATTTTGAAGAGGCCTGTTATAGATCAATGAGCGATGCTTCGACAATTAAAATTCTCGTCTACGACTTCAAATGGGGTGCGTCGCTTGCACCGACTTCGGCCTGCGCGCCCGGGTACGAAATCATTTCCGATCCAAAGCGGCTGAAGGATGCAGATGTCGTGGTCTTCCACATACCGACGGTGCCGGACCTGCGTGGTCTCAGGAAGCGGCCCGGTCAAAAATGGGTGGCCTGGTCGTTTGAGAGCGACCGCTATTATTCACGGCTGCGCGATCCGAAATACATGAGGCAGTTCGACCTGACGATGACGTATCGCTGGGACTCTGATGTACCGGTCGCCTACTTCGGCCCGGATACCATAGATGAACTTCTCCGCGCCCCGGCGCTAAAGACGGCCAGCGCGCCGGCGGTCGCTTTCGTTTCCAACAGGATTGATTTGTCCGGCAGATTCAAGTACATGCAGGAGCTGATGCAATGCCTTCCCGTGGACTCCTACGGCCTTACCTTGCAGAATAAGAAGTTGCCGGAGGACAAACGGCGAGAGACGAAGCTAGAAACGGTTGCCGCCTATAAATTCACGCTGGCCTTCGAGAACTCGATCTCTCACGATTACGTGACGGAGAAGTTCTTTGACCCACTGATCGTCGGCTCGGTCCCCATTTACATGGGCGCTCCGAATATTGAGGATTTCGCTCCCGGAGAGCGTTGTTTCATTAACGTGGCGCAATTCAAAGGCCCTCGCGAGCTAGCCGAGTACCTGATATTCGCGGCGGGCAATCAATCCGAGTACGACTCATATCTGGCCTGGAAGACAAAGGCCCTGAGACAAAGCTTCCTCGACAAAGTGGAGGTTGTGGCTAAGGATTCATTCCTTCGCCTCTCGGAGAAAGTGCGGCAGATGAGCGCTGCGGATCGCGCAGGTGTTGGTTTTGCCACCCGACTGACTTCGACCGTCTCAGCAGTCGTTAAAACCGCGCAGCATCGGCTTGGATTGCGAGAGTAAAAAACACGGTCAACGACTTTAGACACAAGCCCCCGTATTGCATCAACACTAGAGAACAAGCGGCGCACCCTTCCTTTCAGTGCCACCGCGGCGTGCTGCATGTCGTCGAAACCTAAGCTCCTGTATATCAGTCCCGTGGTCCCGGCTCTGGCCGGGAACGGCTTGGCGATGCGGGCGGGAATGGTTCTCGAGGCCCTCGCCGAGCATTATTCGATTTCCTTGCTGGTCATTTCGCTATACCCTCCGTTTGCTGCTTGTGTGCCCGCCGCGTTCGAGAGACTCTGCCTGCGCACAGTCGTGACGACTCGGGCTCAGTTCGCCCGCACGAGGGTCTCGTTTCTGCCGCCGTTTCTTAGCAGGCTATTTGGGCGGCGCCCTTACCACGGATCGCGCTTTGACGTAGTACATGTGTTTCGGCTCTCCATGATGCCTTATGCGCGCCCTTTCCTTAATGTCTCTTCCGGCACGCCCGAAGGTCACCTCGACCTTGACGACATTGAATCCGAGACTCACCGCCGTATAGCCGCGCTCTGCCGTTTGAACAAAGATGGGCTACGAGCCACTTACTATGAGATGGAGGCCCGGCGCTATGAGGCTTTGGAGGAAGAAGTGCTTAGGGAATTCGATCGCGTTTACGTCTGCTCCGAAGGCGACAAGGCGATGCTGCACGTCGATTACGGGAGTGATCTGTGCGTCCTGCCCAACGCGGTGCGCCTTCCTGACGCGGTGCGGTGCGACGCGAATGAAGGCATCTTCACTTTCCTGTTCGTTGGAACCCTGGGTTACTATCCGAACGAAGATGCGGTGCAGTATTTCGGAAGCGAGATCCTCCCGCACATTCGTCGCCTCACCCAGTCTGACTTCACAGTGAATATTGTGGGAAGGGGAGCCAGCCCACGGCTCCGCCAGATGGCGGTCGATTACGGCATGCAGATGATCGGCGAGGTCCCGGACATCGCGCCGTGGTATCAGAACTCCACTGCCGTGGTGGTGCCCGTGCGGGCGGGAGGCGGCACACGCATCAAGGTGCTGGAAGCCTTCAGTCATCGTCGCGCGGTTATCAGCACCTCAATCGGCATGGAAGGCATTGACGCCATCGACGACGTACACGTCTTGATCGCAAACACGCCCGAAGTCTTTGCCGCAGGCTGCGTCCGGCTTATGGCTGATCGCGTTTTGCGAGATCGGTTGGCGGAGAATGCGTTTTCGTTGTTCTGCCACTGCTACTCAGCCGAGGCTATAAAAAGAACCATCGCCTCTCTTTTCGTCTCCCCGGTTTAATGCGTTCGGATTACGCTCTCTAGTCCGCCGCGACGTTTTTAGTATCGTTGCGATAAGCCACGATCGTTGTTTCGTCCAAACGAATCAGCGGCAAGGTCTCGCTCAACTCATCCAGGTACTGACGCACGCCTCTGGTTTCCAGATTGCGATAACGGTAATCGTGCCAGAGAAGGAGTCCGCCTTCCTTCAGCATGCGCAATGCTTTCTCCGTATCGTTCTTGACGTAAGAGTATGCGTGCGAGCCGTCAATAAAGATCAGATCGAATTGTTTCAGATAAGGCGTTTCGTCGAATCGCTTGCTGTCGCCGAATAACTGGGTGATTTTGTGTTCGACCGGAGTCCCCGAATACATGAAACTGTCAAAAGCCGATTCGGCCAGTGCCGTTTGGATCGCCAAAAGGTTATCTTCTCCTGCCGCAAGATAATCCGCATGCTGGTCTTTGCCTAAAGTCAAAGTGACGATTCTCGCTTCGGCCGGAGAATTCTTCGCCCAGAGATAGGTTGTCTTGCCGGTGCAGGTGCCAAATTCAAACAGAAACGTTGCCTGCTTTGCCAGAACCGATAACACCCAGCTCTCGAAGGAACTAGTCCCCCCTCTCACCCAGTATCCAATGAAACTCACTTCGGATTCCGGGTTGAAGCCCGGTTCGGTTCGAGCAAACACCTCGTGAAATTCATCCAGCCTGACTATCGGGATGACCGAGTCAAATGTCCCTTCGCTTACCTTTAGCAGAGAAACATAGTTCTGTCCGAGTTTCCTCAGCCGGGACCGATCGTTCAGCATGCGGCGCACGGCCACGATCAATAAAAGCAGAAGTAACGCGTTAGAAACTAATAGAACAGTTCGCATGCCAGAAAACAATAAAACCAAGTCTGTTTTTGAATCGCTGTGAAGCGGCGGTCGAGCCTGGGCGCCCTGTTAGGTCTTCTCAAGTATGACGCCCTCGTCCTCTTGTCCAAGATTGTGCGTCGCAGTCAAACACCTGACAAATTCCGAAGCGCCTATTTTAATTCGTTAGGCGGCGTCATTCTGCTGTAATAGAACGATCTTTTTCCACCGCGGTATATGACGAAGTCCGAAGACCCCTCTCCGGTTCGTGAACTCGAATACTTTAGCCATCTCGCAGGAGAATGGTGGCTGGGTTAGATCCAAAGGGCGAAAATCACCATCCAAAATATCACGATTATCCGTTGGCCCGTTCGGGTTTACGCAGTTCGTTATGAGCGCAAACTTGTACTGGGCGATTTTCGGTAAGAACGACCTGATTGATTGATACGACCAGTGCTGAAGGACATCCTTGAGGATTATAAGCTCTGCGTCCGGAAGCTGCGCAGGCGTCCCGGCGAGAACCTCAAAAGTTATATTGTCTTTACGATACGTCTTAAGGTTATGCTCAATCAATGAATCGACTATATCTAATCCGAGATATCGAACGCCATCCCAATTAATCAGCCGAGAGAATTGCCAATCGCCGCAGCCGTAATCCACGACACTCTTGATTTGCTTGTCGCGGATAAATCGTTCAAGGAATCTCCTGTAACCCTTTGTGTGCTTGGGCAGAGACCCGTCTCCAGACCCATACCCCCAAATATTCCGCGCGTAGATTTGAGTGAATGCGGCTTTCATGATCATGCGAGCCTTCTAGCGCGCTTGCAAAGAATCCATGCCCCCCACCAGCCGAACGTACTATTGGCGATTATGTTATTCCTACAAAAGCTTATCAAATGCAGCTCAGAAAACCGTATTAGTCGCTATCCTCGCATTTTCTAAAAATACAACACCAACAGGAGCGCTGTTGCTGCATGATTGCGGGCGTTGGACATTACGCCTTATTAACTGCTGGTAAAATAGGCTGAGCCTTTAGTAGTTTGATTAAAAAAAAGCTCGAACCGCGGTACTACCTGACCTTTGACAAACCAAACTACCTTGCTTAGTACCGTATCGACAGAAGAATCCGCCCAGGGGAGATCTTTGAATGGCAAATAGATTCCGCGCTGAATGTGCATGACCACTTCATCCGATTGAACTCCGGTTAAGCTTTGTGCCGAAATGCGCGCGCCATCTTGAAAAGCTTCCGTGATGGACGTTCCTTCGATTTGTTTTCGACTATTCGTCTCATTGAGGACGAATACCGGATGAGCGCGACACATGACAGACATTTACCCAAAATTGATTTCTGATCTGGACTAAGATGGCAGGGTTTGAGAGAACTTCCATTATACTTTGGTATAAGTGAGGCCTTGAGCGAGATCGCAGTGGAAATCGTACGCGGAGCCGACGTGAATCCCGACGCGCGGACTTGCCGGGAATCGACCGCCAAGTACACCGAACGTGAAGTTCGTCTCTAATTCCAGGTGGCCAGCATCCCTATCGCGGCGGCGAACATTACAACCGCTGCAGCCCAACCCACTACATTAGTGCCAACGCCATTCACCTTGTCGCCCATCACCTTTTTGTTGTTCGAGACAAGCATGATGATTACAAGTAGCGGTGGCGATACCAGCCCGTTGATGACTGCCGTCCAGAACAATGCGGACATCGGGTTTATGCCGACAAAGTTTATGAGCATCCCGATAAGTGTTGAGGCGGCGATTACCGAATAAAAGTGCTTGGCCTCATGCGGCTTATCGTCGAGCTTGCATTCCCAGCCGAATGTTTCAGCCACGGCATATGCAGCCGCGCCCGTTAGTACAGGCACTGCCAGGAATCCGACGCCGATCAGTCCAATGGCAAAGAGGTACTTCGCGGCGCTACCAGCTAACGGCTCAAGAGCGATCGCGGCATCCGCTGCCGACTGGATGTTCGTAATGCCGGCCCGGTTCATAGTTGCGGCCGCAGCTACAATAACGAAATAGAAAACAATATTGCAGATGAACATGCCGACGTCCGTGTCGAGAATTGCATTCCGCAGTTCACCATAGGTGGCGCCCTGCCGCTCCTCTAAACTGTGACGACCCATGTTAATTTCTTCTTCTACTTCCTGACTTGCCTGCCAAAAAAAGAGGTACGGCGAGATAGTGGTTCCAAGGATCGCTACGAGAGTGGTCAGGTATGTTTTGTTGAGACTTAAATGCGGAATGAAAGTGGCTTTTAATACCTGGCCCCAGGCAGGCTTGGCCAGGAAAGCCGCAGCGATGTAAGCAAAGAGTGTTAACGTGAGCCATTTGAAAACCCGCACTATCAAGCGATAGGAGCCCCAGAATTGAACGGCTACTATCAGCAATGTGGCGGGCACAATCAAATAACCGGCCGGCACAGGCACGATCAGATTAATGCCGGCTGCGATGGCTCCAATGTCTGTGCCGGCATTGATAGTATTTGCGATGACGAGACTAAAGACCGCCGGATAGAGCAACCAGCGCGAGTAGTACTGCCGCAGCACTGCTGCCAGGCCCATGCCACTTACCATTCCGATTTTCGCGCAGAGAAACTGCACGACGGACATTAGCGGCAAGGTCACGAGCGCGGTCCAAAGCGTCGTAAAACCTAGCGATGCGCCCGCAATGGAATAGGTGGCAATGCCGGATGGATCGTCGTCCGCGGCGCCGGTGATTAATCCGGGCCCCAGGACCTTGAGAAAACGTTTGATAGGGTTCGGCTTGTGCAATCCGCACAGGTTATAACATGGGCCGGCAACGTTGTAGACCTGTCGTTTCTTCAGAGAGTGTGTAAAGTTTGTATTGGTCGAATGAGCATCGCAATCAAAGTCGGTCGACCTATGCACTCTGGCCTCTGGCTGCGCAGTGGTTGCTTGGCATTGCTGTTTTGACGACGCTTACCGTCGTCTGTTTTCGACTCCAGGCAAATTCGACGACCGTTGCACTCCTTTATTTGATTGTCATTGTGCTTAGACTGGCGCGGCTCAAATCAGGTAAAGCAGCATGTATCGTTCACGATTTTTACGCGCGCTTCTCGCCACTACGCTCTTGAGTTTCATATTTATTGCCACCGCTGGAAGCGCCGGCGGACAGGTTACCAAAGAATCGACACCAACTCTTAAACGCTCCGATCAAATAGACGAGCCGAAGAAGCAAGCCGATGATGTTGTGAGAATCGACACCAACCTCACGAATGTTTTCTTTACCGCATTAGACAAAAACAGACGATTCATCACAACGATACAAAAGGAGGATATTCGTGTCGTCGAAGATGGTGCGCCCCAGGAGATCTTCACGTTTCAACGTGAAACAGCAGCCGTCTTAAAACCGATGAGGCCATCAAGCGGGCAATAGCCGCCGACGTCGCGGTCTACGCGATCGGAATCGGAGATGACGTAAACTTCGAAGGGATCAAGAAAAGTCCGTTGCGGAAGATAGCAGAGCGTACCGGTGGTCGAGCTTACTTTCCGCGAAACAGTGCTGAGTTAGAGAGCTCGTTCTCCCAGATCGAGCAGGAGCTTCGCTCTCAATATCTCGTCGCTTATTCACCTTCAAACAAGAGCAGCGATGGCTCCTATCGTAAAGTGGAGGTTGAGCTGATCAACCCTGAGCTGCGCAATCAGAAGTTGCAGCTCAATTATCGTGAAGGGTATTTCTCCAGGAGTGTCACAAGATCGGCACAGGGACACCGTAAATAATGGTTCACTTAGTGATTCTAAAACCGTGAGAGTCCTTAGGCGCTCTCTGTGAAAGAAAGTATTTTCCCGCAAAGGCGCAAAGAAAACCGTTGGAAACGCGGCAGCGCTTTGCGCCTTTGCGGGAGAGATCCTCTTAATTGCTCGCACGAGGCCTGGGTACTATGCGCGATAAATGTGAGTAACGAACCGACCTTTAACCGCCCGGCTATCAGGGAAACTTGCACTGAATTAGGTTAAATCTCCGAGAGCAACCCATAGCCGTTTGCGGGCCGAATCGATCCTGTCTGCCACGTCATCGATGCACTAAGCCGCGATTTATCCAGGCACGACAATATCAATGATTTTGGTTGACACTCGAACTACATGCGAGTAAATTCCGCACGTCCCAAAAGTTCTTATTTGTTTAGTCGACTCACAAATGACGCAGCCCTAGTTATTGATTGACTAAACACTAAAGTTTTCACCAAGGCGTCTTTCTCTTTACCAACGAACCTCCGGAAATCTGGATGTAATGTTGGGTGTTTAGGCATTCCCGGGCGCAGTCGTCGACAAGACTATTAGACTGCGGTTCGACATAAGGACGACAAAGAAAGCCGGCAGGAGTAAGGCTAACCCAGCGCACTTGTTAGCCAGACTTTCTTCAGTTAGTCAGATTAGTTCTTAATTTGAAAACATCTGGTATGGCGATGAAACAAGTCTTTGAACGAGTTTTCATAATCATCTTCGAAAACAAGTCGGAACAGGCAGTCATGGATAATGCATTCATGAAAGGATTGGCGGCGAAAGGCGTTCGACTGTCAAACTATTTCGGGGTCACACACCCTTCACAGCCAAACTACATAGCAGCTACGGCCGGACTGCCGCTGATCACAGACGATAATAAATATGATATCGACTCACCGAACATCGTGGATTTGTTGGAGGCTAAGGGAGTGAGTTGGCGGGCTTACATGGAGAATCTTCCAGAGAAGAACAAAACAATTCACATTTCGGAAGATCGACTCTACTTTAGAAAGCACAATCCATTCGTTTCTTTCAATAACATTAGAAACAATCCTCAACGACTAGCCAACATCGTCAATGCGAAACATCTGGAAGAGGATATTAAGAACAATGCTCTGCCACGGTATTGCTGGTACACTCCAAATATCCAGAACGATGGACATAGTCCGCCTGATGATTTCCAGCCGACGAATCCACTAAACCGTGTCAACTTTATTGCTCAATATCTCGAGCGCTTCTTACTTCCGCTGCTGGCTGTTCCAGCATTCATGAAGGGGACGCTGGTCGTAGTTACGTTTGATGAAAGCATTCCTCACGCTAAAAATCATATCTATACCGTCTTACTTGGAGGCATGGTTCAGGCTAACACTGTGCAAAGCGAAATTTACAATCACTACAGTTTGCTGCGAACCATAGAAGAAAACTTTAGTCTCGGGACTCTGGAGCGAAACGATCTCAATGCAGACTTCTTCGGTTTTCTTTGGGGGCTCGAGCCTCCGGCTTTTGATTGGAAAGAACATAGCCAGTAGACCGTCCTCCTGTGTCTCTTGTGCATGGGTTTGAGGATAACGAAATGAGCAACGTACCTGATTCCGAAGAGAACAACGCAGAAGTTACCGGACGCTATCTTATTTTCTTTGATCCCAAAAGTCTTTTGGAAGTCTCAAGCATGGCGTCGAATAAAGCCGGTATAGCCATGCCTGCTACAGCGGAAGAGGCGCAGGCCGCTACGATTACAGAAGAATGGCGTGAGGCAGACACCGTGGTAATTCCTTCTTTAGGTGTCGCGATTTGTTCGACACCCCCCGAACAAATTAGTCTTTTGGAGGCGGGTGGATCTTCTCCTATTCGATATGTTCGGCCGGAGTATGTCTTCACGATTGCTGATGTGCCACAAGACTTTGGTGAGGTGACGATCGCCCGAGAATATTTGCGGGGCTACAAGGCGGGCTATAGCGCAGGATCGAGTGTAGGCGTAAACAGGTTAATCGAAGATTTGTTGGGCCAGGAGTCCCAGTCGGCATTAGAGACGGCTCTGCTATCGGAATTCACTTTCAAAGATAACGAGGAATTTACCTGGGGCCTTCAGGCAACCGGAGTTAACGAAAGTGAACTCACTGGACAGGGAGTTAGGGTTGCCGTGTTAGATACCGGGTATACTGCAGACCACCCCGACTTCGTGAATCGCGATGTGACGAGCCAGAGTTTCATAGAAGGTGTTCCCACTGCCGCGGACGACCATGGTCATGGCACACATTGTCTCGGAACGGTCGGCGGGCCTCGTATCGCATCGCAGGGGCCCAGATATGGAATTGCAAGTGATGCTCAACTTTTTGTTGGCAAAGTCATGAAGGCGAGTGGGAAGGGAAATGAAGGCGACATTCTTCACGGAATTGGTTGGGCGATTCAGAACAATTGTCGCATTGTATCTCTCTCTCTTGGTAAACCAGTTCTTCCGGGAGAGCAACCGGACAAGCTCTATGAGGAGATTGGGTCCGTTGCTCTTCAGAAGAATTGCCTGATTGTTGCAGCTGCCGGAAATGACAGCTTACGGCCCGACAAAATCAAGCCGGTGAATATGCCCGCAAACTCGAAAACTATCATGGCAGTTGGTGCTATCAATCGGCGTCTTCAACTGTATTTCGGATCGAATGGCGGGATTAACCCAGAAGGCGGAAATGTAGATCTCGTTGCGCCTGGGGTCGACGTCAGATCGAGCAAGCGGAGGCCGCTTCTCTTTGGCCCCGATACCGGTACCAGTATGGCCGCACCCCACGTCGCAGGAATCGCAGCATTGATAATGCAGGCAAATCCCATAGCGACAGCAGAACAGATTTGGGCGAAGCTAATGCAAAATGCTCAAACCTTGAATTTGTTAAGTCGAGACGTCGGTAAAGGTTTAGTCAAGGCGCTTTAAGCGTCATTCTTCGAGCAGGTGAAGTTATGGTGCAAAAAAAAGTGAGCGTGCAAGCGGACAGTTCCTACATTGATCGCTTTGACGAAGTGAAGAAGGAACTAAAAGATGCCGGAATGACGATACACGATGAGATCAGTGTTCTGGGCCACTATAGCGGAATTGCTGATCACGAAACGATAGAGAAGTTAAAGGCAATTCCGGGTGTAGCAGATGTCAAAGTCACTGGCGATGAAGGCAGTGAAGACGCCGATGAGTACTCAATTGCAGATGAGTAGTTTCCCCGATGCTTGTTCGCATCAGTCATAGAACTTCTGCAATAGAGCTATATCTCTAAGAATTTGAAGGAGGGTTGAGAAACATGGGTGACGGACAAGAAAATTCGAGTGCAACGGGTGGCGCGGGCGCAGCTAAAGAGCTGCTCGATACTGCATTCAGCAAAATCCAGGAACTCGGTGCGGCAGAACCATCGCATCTCTTTCCTAACGGAATTAGTTTGGTTGACTTACAAATTGAACTCGGTGCCGACCAGAGTTCTTCACTCCGCCTGGCATTAAAACTATCAGGTGCTACGGCTCAGGTTAGCCCGGTTCTCTCAATGTTAACGGAAGAGGACGACACTGGACTTACCTTTGATGCACGAGGCCATCGAGTCATCGCAATGATCGCCATGAATGATCTAACAGAGCGATTACCCGATGTGGCCGCAAAGCTTCAACAGATTTTAGATGATGGCGAGCGTGACCTTGGTGAGGCTGCGACATTTCCTGATGTGATCCGTAATTCGCAGCCGGAGACAAAGCCATTTCACTTTATCGACATCCCATTTAAGGATGGCGGACCAGCAAACCCAGGGCTGCCACCTGCTCCACATGTTCTTTCACAGATTGAGGAGCGCACTGAATTTTTCAGGAATGGCGGCGGAACGGCTCAGGAAAATGTTGACGCAGTCAGTTGGTTGATTCACATGTTTGGTGATATTCACCAACCACTTCATTGCATTGAGCATATCAGCTCGCTGCACCCCAATGGTGACCGGGGCGGTAACTCATTCAGGCTCAAAGGTAGTGCTCAGAACTTGCATCACATCTGGGACAGCTCAGTAAGTCCGTTCGGCTCGGCAGATGAGGAAGAGTTGGCAGTTGGGATTGCGCAGGAACACACCAGAGAAATTCTTGTTGCGGATCTTGGAATAACCGAACCTGAAGCATGGGCTCGTGCCAGCTTTAAGCTGGCTAAACAACACGCTTACAAGATTAAGGAGAATCCTCAGAATCTGCCAAAACCATCGACTGCCTATCTGAAGAACATGGAAAAGATTGGTCGACGCCAGGCTGCTCTCGCCGGGTACCGACTCGCCGACCGATTAGCAGAGATTCTGCCGTAATAGTAAGACTATCGCCCATTCTGGGGGATATAGGTTGACTGACCGATCCGTTCTCTAAGGACGCTCCCCCAGTACGGTTACGGGAGCCTTGCCCGTGGATTTGGTATATCCATCTTACCGTGCTTAAAACTGACACGCAGTACGCCGCTCACCTTTATCGGCTTTGCTGACAATTTTGTGGTCACCTGTTTATTATGGACCACGGGATTAGATTCCCAAGCTAAGGGTTGCGGATTCGAATCCCGTCGCCCGCTCCGGTGCAAAAGAAAGATGCTTGACACCGGTTGAGGCTATCACTAAGATCCAGCCCTCCCTACCAAGTCCGCACAGCCCAGTCGAAATTTTGATTTGTTCAGCTTGGCCGCGAAGCGCGGCTTGGCGGGTTGTTTTCCATTGGAAACTATCCTTATGCGAAAGACTCACCCCCCCACCGCAACAGTACTGAAATCATGAAGGGTAGGAACAAGCATGGATCAGAATGGCGGTCACGGCTACTTTCTGCCCCCCTCTTCGCTCCTGGCTACAGTAGAGACATTAGAAAGAGTCAGACAAAAAATCATTTACTCTCGAAGGCTGGAGCGCCTCTGGGCATTCATTGAGGAATCTTACTCAGACCCGGACATTCGTCTGACAGATGCAGCGAAGCGCAGTGGCGTCAGCCAGGATCATCTGAACCTCCTATTGCGTCGTTTCGCCGACACAACTTTTCATGATCTGCTTGCGCGCTATCGCATAGAAAAATGTCTGGAGCTTCTTTGCGAAAGAAACTACACGTTAACTGAGATCTACAGTCGTTGCGGTTTCAATAGCCCGACCACTTTTGATCGGCAGTTCAAGAGGTGGGTGGGATGCTTGCCTCGCGAATATAAATCAGATGTGACGAGCAACAAATAGCAATTTGAACCGCGCACCTCGATTTTTGAATAAACGTTACCGATTTTTGCACAGACTAAATCAAGCAAAAGCGTAAGATCCTCTTACCCCGCCCCCCATAGCTCATAAAACAACAACAAGAACGCTTCGCCGGCGATGGTGAGTCTCAACATACGTCTGCGATAAGGATTCTGAAATGACACATACGGAAAGACTCCGCGCGCTCCCCGGCTCATTCGTAAGGGAACTTCCGCGCCTCATTCTGATCACTCTATTCAGCTTCGCGGCGATTGATAAGTTCATACACTTCCGCGGGTTTGTTGCTGCTATTCAGAGCTATGGAGTGTTGCCATCCAGGCTGGAGACTTTTGCAGCGATCTTTTTCATCATGGCTGAGTTTGCGATCGCGCTCGGCCTGTTGACCAAACGGTGGCGGCAGCCGGCGTGCCTCTCGGCGGTACTACTGTTAGGGATGTTCACAGTAGTTTACATGGCAGTTAATCCCGGCCGGGTTTGTGGGTGTTGGTTTACGCTAACGCTGAATTCAGGTGGATATTTTCACATACTGCAAAATCTCGTCTTCATAGCTCTCGCCATCCTGACATTCATCGATCATAGGACCGCCAAACCCGACGCTTTACCAGTGTCTTACGCTACCAGCACTTCAACTGCCGAATCGGACGACGGAAGACTCAAACATGCATGATAACGATCAATCTTGGGGGAAAGGGAGGAAAGCTAACTATGACACGTTTTATCTTGAGAACAGTTCTGACTTCAATGGCGCTTGTACTACTCTTCGCCGGCTCGTTTAACCTGAGTCGCACAAGGGCCAATGTAGGCGCTGGCGGTGACTGTCAAACAAAGGCTGGCTGCCCGGGGGGTGCGTTTCTCTGCGGCATCATACACTATCCCGATGGCACCGATGTTGAATGTGGAGAGCCTTAATGGCAGCCTAAAGAGAAGCAGTTGAAGTAGTCAGGTCTTCCGTCGTCCGCTCATCTTGAAAACAAACTTCGGAGTAGTAGCAATGTTCAGGATTTTGCGTAAAGACTTTCTTTTCATACTTGCTGTTGCAGCGGTCTTCCTGTCGCTGAGTTACGCGATTGGGGTCGTTACGGATCGTTCGCCAAAAACAGTTGAGCTTCAAACGGCTCTTCTCAGTGGAGACCGCGCTCCGAAAGCCCAACCCACCACGGTTAGGGATTGGCGCAAATCTGCCTTTGAAAAAACAGCAGTCCTCAGTTCCACTAATCTGAAGGCGCCGGCGAAAATGGGGACAAACAACAGTGGCAACATCTTTGTTTTGGATTGGTCTGATTTTCGAGTCAAAGTGTTTTCGCCTGACGGGAGACTTCTAAGAGCGTTCGGCGAAGAAGAGGGCAGTCCCGCCGCTTTCGTAAATCCGACTGGTTTCGCCATGGATTCCGGCGGCAACTTGTGGATGTGCGATATGAAACAGAAACGCATCCGAGTTTTCAACACCGATGGAACTAAAAAGACGATTACACCTCAAAACAAGCCCTATCGGATTGTTGTAATCGGAGACGTGATGATTACGATGGATACACCGGTAAATAGCAGACTCTTCGAGACCTATGATTTATCGGGACAGCAGTTAAAGTCATTCGGAGAATTACTCCAGGATCAATCCGACAAAGGAATCATCCTCGATGGCGATATCGTCGCCGATGCCGAGAATCATGGCATTATTTACGGTGGCAGGTACCTTGGCATTCTTGGGGCCTACGACGCCGAGGGCAAGCAACGGTTTCTGGTCCAAACGATCGACAACGTTCCTCAGCCGATGGTGTCAGAGTTCGAGAGTGGGTTACGAAAGGTCAAACGCAACTCTACTCTGCCCGTTTTAAGTATGAGCCTCGCGGATAGGGAATTGTATGTTTTGAGCGGAGTCCATCCGGACGGTACGACAAGTCAGGCCGGAAAGGTGATGGATGTCTATAGCAAGCAGGATGGGCATTATTTGTACTCGTGGGAACTCCCGGCAGAGGGTCAGGAGGCTATTGTGTCCTCGAACTACATTTACATTCGAAGTGATAAAGAAGTAACAGTGTGGCGTTTCAAGTGAAATACATAATGAGTGGGTTACAACCATAGGAACAAAGACACAAGGAACAAAAACGTACTCGGAGCCATGTTGCGCTGGTCCAATCTCCGTGGCGGGTTGAGGCTGTTGCGCCGAAGTCCGGCCTTTGCCGCGACAGTAATCTTCGTCCTGGGACTTGGAATTGGCTTCAACACCCTGGTATTTACCGTCACCGACGCAGTGCTACTGCGGCCTTTACCTTACCCAAACCCTAATCAGTTAGTTTGGATTAGTCAGGGAGTCTCCGCTAACAAGACCGAGTATGCGCTAGCTCCGGACTTCAATACCTGGCGCTCACAGGCGCAATCCTTTTCACACATGACTGCGTTTTCCGAGCGCTTCCGAAACCTTAGCGGAAGTGGCTATCCGGAACGGATTTTATCGGCGGCGGTCTCGGCTGAATTCTTGTCACTGCTGGAAACCCCACCCATTGCCGGTAGGGATTTTCTTCCGAGTGATGACCAACCCGGAGGTGCACGAGTTGCTATGCTTTCTCATGGTTTCTGCGAGCGGCGCTTTGGGGAGCCAAGCCACTGCGTGGGAGCAACAATCAGGCTCGATGAGCAATCATTTGAAGTGGTCGGAGTCCTGCCGGATAACTTTCGTTTTCCCGACCCGGTTGAGGTGGAACTTCTGACTCCGCTGGCGCTTGGTCCCGATCAGGAGAGCCGCGAGTCAAGCATGAGCACCGGGGTGCAACAGGTCAAGGTAATTGCTCGCCTCCGACCTGAAACGTCGTTGGTTCAGGCTCAAGCTGAGCTTAATGTCATCCAACAAAGGATTATTCAACGCAATCCGGAATTCCAACGCAATCAGGACGCGAAACTGAGTCCGCTTCATGAGCACTTAACTGCTAACATTTCGCGGGCTGCACTGGTACTGTTGGCAGCCGTCAGTCTCCTATGGGCGCTTGGTTGTTTGAATGTTGGCAGCCTACTATTTGCGCGCCTTATCTCTCGCCGTTCCGAAATGGCGGTCCGAATAAGTCTGGGAGCCAGCCGGCGGCGTTTGTTCCGGCAAGTGTTAAGCGAGAACGCTGTGCTCACCCTCTTTGGCAGTCTCTTAAGTCTCCTTATTACCTACTGGGGGCATCGCTTTATTGTTTCGATTTTTCCCCAGCAGGTATTCAGGATCAGTGATGTTGAAGTTAGTCCTGGCATCGTCAGTTTTGTGATCACAAGCTTCGCGTTGACAGTATTGATTATTAGCCTCGTAGCCATCCGAGCTCTCCCGGATCAAAATGCCGGCGATCTCTTAAAGTCCGGTAGCGGTCACGTCATCGGATCGCTCAAGATACGACGAGTTTTGAATGTCCTTGTCGTCTGCGAATTGGCATTGGCAGTAATCCTGCTGGTTGAAGCCGGCTTAATGATTCGAAGTTTTTGGGCTTTGCGTTACCGTGATTTGGGTTTCCAGCCGGAACAACTTCTCACGTTACGCGTTGACTTAACGTCATCCAGGTATTCCTCAATTAGCCAGCAGAGAAACTTTTTTGAGAACCTGCTTCAACGTGTGGGTACGTTGCCGGGGGTTGATAAGGTGGCGCTTTGTAGCTCACCGCCTCCGGTGCCGGTAGGCGATATGTTGCGTCTCTCAATTGAAGGTAGATCTTCTTCTTCTCAACCTGTTCTCAGCTCTATGGTCAGAGTTCAAACTGTGAATGCAGATTATTTTTCCATCCTGGGAATTCCTCTCTTCAAAGGACAGATGTTCGCAGCTCAGGGACACGACAGTCCCTCAGTCGTGATTATCAATCGTGCCCTGGCACGACAAGAACTGGACGAGGACCAGGCAATCGGGAAAAAAATACGGCTTGGCGGCCCGCTGGCGCCGTGGCTTACGGTGATCGGGATCGTGGAAGACTTTAAGAACGTTGGCTTGGCTGACGAGCCGGAACCGGAAGCATATCGACCTTACCAGCAGTTTGCTTTGCTCGGTAGCAGCTACGTCTTAGTCAGATCGTCAAAGTCTGATCCTCTGATGCTCGTCCCGGCCATTAGACGAGAGATGGCGACGTTGGATAGCGAACAGCCACTTGCCGAGATTCAAACACTGGACCAGCGGTTGACTACTTCAGTAGCTCAGCAACGCTTTGTTCTGTCAATGCTAGTGAGTTTCGCCGTGCTGGCGCTGTCGTTGGCAGTCGTTGGCGTTTACGGAATCATGTCATATGTCAGCCAACAGCGTACTCGTGAGATAGCGATTCGCCTGGCACTAGGCGCTGAGCAAAAAGAGGTAATCTGGATGATAGTTAGAGAAGGTCTATTACTCGGTTTGCTAGGCGCAGCTCTTGGGACCGCTATCGCGCGGACTGCAAGCCATTTCTTGTCAAGTATGTTCTATGGCGTTGCCCCATCCGATCCATACACGTTTGTGATTGTCTTGATCTCTCTAGTCTTCACGACCGTATGCGCCTGTTATTTTACCGCCCGCCGGGCAGCAAGAGTTGAACCCCTCAAGATTCTCCGCTATGAATAACGCACATATGCCAAAAGTTTTGATAGATAAGGACCATGGTTACTAGCTTCCCAAGCTAAGGGTTGCGGATTCGAATCCCGTCGCCCGCTCCAGTTTTGCTCAGAAAAACCGGGCGAGGTTCTCTTTTGAGTTGAACACGAACTCCAATTGAGTATCTTCGAGTGTTCGCCGGCAATCTGCGAAAGAAGATTGAGTCAGACCCAACAACCCCGCGCTACATCATCACCGAACCCTGGATAGGTTATCGTTTTGACCCGGGACAATAGGATACGGTTCAGTTTGTAGCAATCACACCCGCAGCTCTACATACTTCAACTCCACGGTCCATCTTTACAAACTTTTTATATCTCCTTTACGCCACTTTTATATGGGCAGGCGTAAGCTCGTTTCATGGACGAAGAAAGGCTTACGCGCAACTATACCTGGCAGCCGGTGGCCGCTCTTGCTTGCTTTGTCGGAGCGGGTGTCTCACTTGTGATTGGTTTTGTACTTACAACGGCGTGGGCAGTGAATGCGCAACGGCATCCGTTCCTGCATGGTGTTGGCCTGACACTTCTTATTATTGGACTCCCAATTCTAATCCTTGGTGGTCATTGTTTGGATCTGAATGATCGGAAAGCAAAGAAAGCGAATGCTGAACTGCACGGTCACTGAAACGGAGGAACGAAGTCACTTCATGTTGTTGTAATGCTTGTGGGTTCAGTGTTCCTGCTCTGCATTGCTCCTTACAGACTGAACGGTCAGGAGATCGGTCAGGCTCAATCAGGTGAGGCCATAACTACCGAAACCGAAACTCGATCCAAAGACGAGAGCGCGACAATGGCCCAAGCCTGGCAATGCCGCACCTTTACAAACTTTTTATGAACTCTTTACGCGCTCTTTATGTGCGCAGGCGTAATCTTCTATTGTTGACAATTTGTCTGCCGAAGCTGCTCACGGTTGTTGCACTTGAGAGGGGCAGCGCGGGGGAACCAACCGTCTCACCAGTATGAGACATGGGGCGCATCGTGCACAGCACGTAGGAAACTTCTTAGTTCCGAGCCCGTCAGCTAACTCCGCAGGCTAAAAGAAGGACACGAATAATACGCCTTTGAATAAAGGGCGCGGAGCGTGTGCTTCGCGCCCTTGTTCTTTGTGGGTGGAGAAGCTGGGAAATATGAGCATTCAAATTTCGCCGCAGAAACTGACCAAACGAAGTCTCATAGAACAAATGAGTGTTCGTGGTTGGACCTGGCAGAGCGGAGGCGCGGCCTGCGGGCTGTGCTTTGGACTCTTCGCGCTATTGATCGGATCAGTTCTTACCGCAATTACGTGGTTTACAGGTCCTGGCTGGCATGGCTTTGCCCTACAACGCGACGGCATGGTGCTCCTTTTTCTAACCTTTCCTTTGCTGGCTTTCGGCGCACATTGTCTCGACCTGTTGGACCAACAGGAACAGAAGACAAAGAAGACTCGGTCCAACTGAGTATTGGAAAGGTTGAAGTCAAAGGGAGAAAACCAGTGACCTGGAAAGAGATCAAGAAAGCGGTTGAAGAAGCTGGTTTGAGGAAGACGGGCCTGAGTATCGTGTTTTTGGTTCTGATTTATGGAACTACATATAGCGTTGACGCTCAACAGACTATCTTCAACGTT
>Ga0070689_100000167_pt1 | contig 39149 bp, 59 predicted proteins | sample KBSS23HmetaG_FD_64669 | JGI IMG/M metagenome (GOLD analysis project Ga0070689, IMG submission 64669) | Switchgrass rhizosphere microbial communities from Kellogg Biological Station, Michigan, USA - KBS S2-3H metaG | ecosystem: Host-associated > Plants > Roots > Rhizosphere ...
TTATCAGGGTTATCCCTTGCGATGAGATCTAGCTTGTATTGATGATTCTTACCCCTCGGCGTCCCGTTGAAGACAGCCCAGCCCCCGTTTTTCACCAGGATAGGGCTTATAATCATCTCCCAGCAGGTAGGATCCTGTAGGCTATACTCGCTAAATACACATCCGCAAGGGTTAGTCCCAGCGATAGCGTCAAAGTTATCAGTGCCCACCAGTTGAAATAGAGATCCGTTAAGTAGCCTTATCTTCATCTGTGTCTCATTAGGCTTACCATCGATAATAGAGCGTGGGATAGCGTCTATAATCCTGTTGCCACTCTCGTCTATGCCATCCCAGATAACAGCTCTGGCCTGGCGGAATGTAGGGAAGAAATAGTAATAGAGCCCTACCTTGCTAAGCATAGCCTTAAGCATAAGCTGTAAGCATTCTATGTCCTTGCCAGCTCTGCGATGCCATACGATTAGAGCGCGCTTCTTCTGTTGATCGAAGATCGCCTGCTCTAGCTCTTTCTGGTACCACCTAGGCTTATAGGGGATATCTATTTGCAAACAGTCGGCCATTATTCGGCCACATTTTGGCCGTCATCGTCGTTACGGCCAGAAAAGGAAAAGACCACTGACTTAGGCACGTTACTAGCTGAGTTAGCAGACTTTACCTCGATCATCAGGCGTCTGTACTCTGGGTCATAGTTAGCCATTGATGCCTTGATAATAGAGCTGTCTAGTTTGCCTATGATAGCTCCATGCTCACGCCTGGCACCTACAATAGTCTTAGCTATCCTCTTAGCCTCCGCAAACTTCTTGTTTGAAGCGTCCCACTCCTCAGCTCTTTGGTAGGAATATTTCCTCATGCCATAGCAGGTAGCTAGTACCAAAGCATCTTCGTTGCAGCACCACTCTAGTAAGAAGTCTGCCTCTGCTTCTATAGCCTCATCTGTCCATATAGGTGGCCTTCCTCCTTTATTGATAGGAGCATCAACCTGCACTGGCTTTGGTTTTGCTTTTGCCATAACACCTCAAATTAAATTTTAATATTTACTATTTGAGGCTGTATGTCAACACATTTTTTGTCAAGGATCAAAGAAAGATATTCTAATGCCTTTAGTCTTGGCTTTCTCTTGTGAATAACTCCAGGATAGCCTAGTATCTCCATCGGCTCTACCTGGCTGTAGGCCTGGGATTAGGTAGTCAGCTACTGAGTCTCTGATATACTTTAGAGCTCCTTGTAGGTTGTCTGAATCTAGCATCCTAGGGCTTAGCCTAGTAAGCTGTATATGGCAAGGCATGGAAGGCCTGGGCTTCTCTTTATTTAAGAAGGCCCAGACCTGTTTTTTCTGTGATAAAGTCCGAGAGTGTCGCTTTCTCCAGTGCTCTGAAGCGTTGTTCTCGCTAACAGTGGCTATAGCTGCAACCCCTGACCATTGTAGATTCATCTAGTACCAAGGATCTGATTCGTCATTTCCGAACGATGGCTGTGTCCAAGTCTGTTGCTGCTTCGGAGCAGGAGGCTGCAACGGATTTTGCTTTACGTACTCATCGAAGGCTTTAAAGAACTCTATTTCAAACTTCTTCTGCATGTCTCTATCTTCGTACCCGCACTTTCTGGCATATTTCTTTACCCCATCTTTCTCGTAAGGATCTGAAGGGAAAGCAATCCATCTATTGCCTTGCTTATCAAAGACTGTAATATCTTTAATAAAGAATCCACCCCACTTAGGTAATGTTATTGTTACTGACGCTACCATAATGCCTTTTAAAATAGGTCTTACATTAGTTATCTGCATCTTCATATCTCCTATACGTTCTTTCTGTTGGTGATAAATAAAATTGATTTGGTTCAGAGTATGAGTCTGTTACAGAGCTGTAATAAAGTGTTACAGTTGATTGATTACCTAGAAGTCTGTTTTTAACAACACTTAGATTTACCTGGTTTATCTTCATAGGGTCTAGGGTATCCATACGAGTTAGCAATAAGATGTTATCTGCATATTGTTTGATTGCTGAGCTACCCTTTAAGTCATTGATACTTAATGGTCTAGGAGGTCCTTGTATCTGCCTAGGATGAGCAACTAGGATAATACCTACATTGAACTCCATAGCTAGAGAGTGTAGCTCTCTAACAGTTTCGTCTATATTCTCCAGAGCGGACTTGTTCTGGCCTAGAGAGTGAATATAGTCCAAGTGGTCTAGGATTATATATTCTATATTAAAAGCTAGAGCTGCTATTTCAAAGTCTTTCCTGATCTCTTGGATAGAGCTGCCAGTATTCTTTGGGTTTACATAGACATTGTGCTGTAAAGACCATTGATAAAAAGACTGTCTTTCTGAGTCTTCAAACTTTCTAACTCTGATGTTTTTAGCTAGTATCATAGAGGCTAGCTTGCGATAGATAACCTTGCAGTCCATTTCAAAGCTGTTGATCCAGATAGCTTTATTCTTAGAGGCTAGGTTAGCTGCTAGATTTAAGCAGAAGGTGGTCTTCCCGCAGCCAGTTTCAGCAGAGATAACAGTCACCTCACCTTTCCTCACTCCGCCTAGGATCTTATCTAGCCCTTTCCAGCCTGTAGACACTCCGAAGTCTATCTCTTCAAAGAGAGAGGGATCGGCATCCGACATGTGCTCTAACCGCTCACATTTTGGCCTAACAGCAGAAAATAGCAGGTTAGCCAGGTCTTCAGGTCTTGCAGCTGTATCTATCAGCCAGTGATTAGCGTCTTTAGGCTCTGTCTCACCTGCTGGGAAAATGATCCTTCGGTACTTGTTGACGGGAAGCATTTTCATAGCTTTAGAGGCTGCAATATTGCCAGGCTCGTCCATGTCGAAAGCTATATAAACCCTGTCAAACTTTTGCAGGAATCTGTAGTTATTTTTGAAGGTAGCCTCTACAGAGGACGCACCATTAGGGAGTGATACGCAATTTGTAGCCCCTAGCTGGCATAGAGCTAAGCAGTCGAACTCGCCTTCAGTGATGATTAGGTACTTGGTGTCGTACGGCTCCACTTGGTTGAAGAAAGGAGCCTTCCAGTCGTCTTTTTCCTTCTCAGGCAGTGAGGTCCAGAATTGCTTTTTCTTGTCGGTTATAGATCTAGCTTTCCATCGAACAATCTCGCCATCGATTGAATAGGGAAACCAGACCATTCCGTCAATGGCCGAAATACGTAGTTTGCGGGCCTCTGACGCGTCTAACCATCTTTGGTCGAGGTAAGATAGCCCTTCGGCATCAAAAGCTCCAGGAAGGGGCTTATTTTGCGTTTTTGAGATATTCATATAATTCCTTTGGGTTTTGGGTGTTATTGGTCTCTTTCGATTTTTGCCACAAGTGCACTGTCTACCTGCTCATCAGACATCATCGGAAAGAATGGGATGATAGGGGTAGCAGAAGAGCCGTAAGGCGACCTAGCTGCTTTGGATCTGTGATCTTCCCAGGCGTCCAGCAGCCAGCCACCTTTACGGAAATAGCTGTAGCAGCTAGCGCCTTTGGCGCGCTTGGTTGTTGGCTTGGCTAGGTAGTAGTCTAGCTTATCTAGCATCCATTCAAGCTGCTGAGCTGGAATCGAAGCTTGGAGCTTGGCAAACTCTTCAACCTTCATAGTCACTAGCTCCCTTAACGAAATTTGCGTGGGTGCAGGAGCGGCAGCGACACTCTCTCTCTTCTTCTTCTTCTTGTCTTCTTCTTCTTCTTTATTGTGGTCGGTTGCTGGTCGGTTGCTGGTCGGTTGTTGGACTTTTTGCTGGTCGGTCTTTTCTGAAAAAGCTTCTGTCAGTATCTTGTAGACGGTAAACTTGCTGGTCGACTTGCTGGTCGCTTTTTCGATGATTTTAGCTTCTAGCATCCAAAACAGCCGGCTTCGCACCTCCCTTTCCCCTAGGCCAGTCTGCTCAGCACACTTAGCTCTACCAAAGATAAACTCATATGGCCCAAGCTCTATTTCTTTATGGTCGTGATAAACTTTTCTAGTCTCAGAACTGCAACGGTTGAATATCCATAGCAATAAGATAGCCATCTTCATATGGGAGCCATCTGGCTTGGGGTCTAACCATCCATGTTTCTGGAAATAGTGAGGGAATGTAGAGAATGTGAATTCGACTTTAGACATGTAGTACCTCGTTGTTTTTACGAGAGGCACCATGGAAAAGTGATTGCAGACATAATAGCTGTAAGCTATAATGAGGGCACAACAACGTACACTTTCCACAGTGCAACTCTAAAATAGCCCGAGCGTCTAACTCGGGCTGTTTGCTTTTAAAGCTATCACTTTCAATATTCTTTGGCAAATGGAACATGGCCGCCCTCCACGCAAAACATAAGGCGGGCATCTTGCACAGGCATGCCCACATCTTCCGCCTTATACACATATCTAGGCTTTAGGTAGATGTAGTCATTGGTCTCATGAGACACAATAGACCCTCTAAGCTCCAGATACTCTAGGCAGTTGCTGAATCTAGTATCCTGCGAGACACCTTGCATAGGGAAAGGCTTGCAGCCTTTGGCAGCGTATATCTCGCATAGAGTAAAGAAAGTGGCGCAGATCCGTTCATGCCAGCTATCTAATATAGGCACGCACTTAGCGCAGAAGCAGATAATCATCTAAGCGTAAGCTCCTCTTCATCCCAGCCCACTAGCTCTATGACATACTTGTCTATGATAAATACGTAGCTGAGTAGCATAGAGGACGATAGCAGGATTAGATCGTGCTTAAACTTGGCCCTAGAGGTTAGAAATAGGTCGTTGATATCTGCATAGGGAGCATAGACCTTGCAGTCTTGGTCCATCTGCTCCCACAGCTGTAGATAGGTATCTAACGCCTTGGGGCATTGCTTCGCTATGATCTTAAGGTAGGCTTGGGGGGGTGTTTGAATGGGCATTCCTCTCCTAACTTTTATATGTGTTATGCTACATATGAAAAGTTGGAAAAAAAATAACCGCCATGCTATGTTTGACGTGTTCTGTTATCAATTCAACTGGTTTTGGGCCCCTGCCAGGGGGCCCGTCCAACCTTTCTAGTATATCCAGTCTTTATAAAGTTATTGCAAAAACTTGTCAAAGCAATAGTTTACCCATTTCCTTCCCCTTCCAATAATTTTCTTTACATGCTATCGTGACATAAACCACCCTTAAACTATTCAAAGGCGGATTTATGTGGGAAACAATCAAGCAGATGGCAGAAGACATAAAAGCAGACCCGATGTCGTTAGTCCTCTGTTTTGGCTTTTTTGGGCTTCTTCTTTTTGGCATCATCGCGTTCTTTTTCTGCCTTCTCTTCTCTTAACCTCTGTCTAAGCTTGGGGTTTTGTGGGGATACTTCCCCTTTAGGCCTTAGCAGGTCTTTTAGCTTCACCGCCCCCTCTGTCGCATCTTGAATCGCTAGGGCTACCCTTAGCCCAGGCTCTACACCAGCAAGGATCTTATGCATGGTGCTAATGCATATGTCGCACCTTCTGGCTAGCACTGAAACAGGTGTTCCGTACTTATCTAGGTATTCTCTTAGCTTCATAATCTTCCCTTGTACGCTATTTTTAATGGTATCGCTTGCTATTAATTTTGCCACGTGATACACTCATTCATATACAACGATATAACACACCGAGGATAGGTGTCAAGCGTTATCGGATAGGAAAGGCTTAATCAGGAGCTTATATGTCATATCAGTTAACAGGGGTTTTACACGGCCAGCGATACTCAAGAGATCTGTCAGATTACACGATAGCCCTTATGATGTTCGAAGCTAATCCTCTTAAGAGCTTGTGGGAAGTAAAAGAGGATGGGACGAAAAAACTTCTGATGAGAAGAAAAGAAAAAGTAGTAAACTTAAAATTTAAATAGGAGCCATCATGTTATACACAGACGAAATGATTATCAAAGCCCATTATCAAGACTTTATAGCTAGGGAGACGTATGCACGGTACAAAGAAATTGTGAAAGAATCCTTTAGTGTAGTCGGCCAGGACTTAGCTGCGGATTTTTTAAAGCTGCTGAGTGCCGCACATTCGTTAGATATGCCAGAGGCTGACATATTTATCAAGAAATTGAAGCTATCAGACAAAGACTTCTGCTGTATCGATGACGATCAAAAGAAGTACATGGACCTTATAGAAGAAGAAAGACTCGCTTACTATTCTGGGTGGGATTATGTCGAAGCCTAAAGAAGGTTATACAAGGGTGACGACAGTGTTGTCGCCCTTTTCAGGTCTAGGCCAGGTGCCAGCTGATATCTTACAAAGAGCTGCTGATAGGGGAACTGCTGTACACGTTCTCTGCGACGCTTACATCCAGGGCTTGGGTATCCCAGCCGCTGCCTCTAACATCCAGGGCTATTACAGCTCTTTTGAGAAATGGGCTGAGGGAAAGACCTTCTACCCTACACCTGGTAGGTTTTATGATGATGATAGAATGCTTACGGGTGAGTGTGATTGCGTCATAGAGACCGAAGGGGGCTGTGTCTTGGTGGACTTTAAGACCTCTGCCAAAGAGGGAAAGACCTGGCCTTTACAGGGCTGCGCCTATGTTGAACTGGCCCGTAAAGAGGGCTGGAATTTGATCGGTATCCATTTTGTGAAGCTGCAAAAGGATGGGTCAGAGCCTGAAGTCTTTATTTACGATTATAATAAACACTTACCTATGTGGAGTATGTGTTTTGAAGTATATAAAGAGTTTTTCGCAAAGAATGAATTTAATTTTGAGGATTTAATATGACTGCTTTAGTTGAACAAAAAAGCTCTCAAGCGTTACCTTATAGCCCAGATCAAATAGAGCTGATAAAAAATCAGATCTGTAAAGGGGCTTCCGACGTGGAATTACAGCTATTTTTACATGTGTGCCATAAGACTGGCTTAGACCCTCTGGTAAAGCAAGTCTACTCCGTCAAGTACGGTACCGATAGATCTATCATCGTCGGTATAGATGGTTTTAGATCGGTCGCTGAGCGCTCTGGCTGCTATGCCCCAGGTAAAGAGTCCACCTTCTCTTATGATGCGCAAGGTAGGCTTAAGTCTGCGACTGCTTACGTCAAGAAGATGACTAGGGATGGTACCTGGCATGAGGTTAGTGCCTCTGCCTTCTGGGCTGAGTACGGATCTGATAAGCAATTCTGGAAGAAAATGCCTCATGTCATGCTATCTAAATGTGCGGAGGCGATAGCCCTTAGAAAAGCTTTCCCGAATGAGCTATCTGGGCTGTATACTCAAGATGAGATGGACCAAGCTAACAGAAAGTCTGCCCCTGAAGAGGTCCTGGCTGTAGAAGCTGCTGACGTGGTAGTACACGCAGTAGAAATAGAACATTCAGACGAAGAAGTTGAAAAACTCCTTAGCAAGTTGGTAAGGAGCGACTTCCCCAAGGAAGATTATGATCTTATGCAGGAGTATATTTTGAAATACGCTACCCATCATAAGAAATCTATGTGGCAGGCGTACGTAGATTATCAAGATAATATAGACAAGCTGAGAGGGGATTTCTCTCGCTGGAAGGCTAAACATAATAAAATGGCTGAGGTGTCACATGGAAAATAAGCAAGGCTGGGTGATCCAGGTAGAGCTATTGGGTATCTTCATAGCTCTGATGATGATGTTTTTCTCTATGGGCTCTAAGGTTGACTTAGTGGCCCAGCAGACAACAGAAAGAACAGATAAGATGTTTGAAATGTTCGTTACTCTTATAAAAGAGAGTAACAAGCAAAGTCAGACACTGACAATAAAGCAGCTAGAATTTGAAAATAGGCTGCAAGCACAAGCTGAGAATCTGGCCATGGTAGGGGGTAAAGTCCTTGAATGGCGTGAGCAGCAGCTTAGTGATCGGCGACCTTAGCATCTTTCTTAAGGATATCGACGCGGACGTGTACGTCGGTATCCTTCTGAAAGGCATCTCTGTCTACCTTAACTGTGATGGCGTCGTCTGTTGCGATATCGTCTACCGTCTTATAAAGCTCTGGCAGCGTAGCGCAGCTGGATAGCAGCAATAAAGTTACTATCAGCTTCATGATGGGCACCTGCCAGGAAACTCGCCACCATCTTCCCCCAGGACTCCAACAGTCTGATTATAATGAGCCCGAGCTCTGTCCATTTTCTCTTTAAGAGCCAGCTTCTCTTCGAAGTCTGTCATCTTCATAGGGTTAGGAAATTGGAATTTCTCGTGCCGCTTCTCGTAGGACTTTTCCTTCTTACCGCGAAACTGGTCCATTATTTCTTTCCTTTCTTTTTGCCCCGATCCGCTTCGCTGTAGGCTATAGCTACTGCCTGCTTCTGTGGCTTCCCTGCTTTCATCTCTGTCTTTATGTTGTCGCTAAAACCCTTCTTAGAGCTAGCAGCTTTACCTTTTACGAGTGGCATTTTCTTACCTGGGTTAGAATAGTCTTAGTCCTGTTATCACTAGGTTGCGCGTGGCCCCTGTGGCATTCGTTATTTGTAGGTTGTCCCCGCTTGTACCAAAGGCAATATTACTGCTAGCAACTGCAACAGTGGTATAACTTCCTGAGGGGCCAGATCCTAAGACAAAGGCAACAGCTCTGAAGCTAGCGTCCCCTGTCAAGTTGTTAGTAGCAGCTACCCACAGCCATTGGCTGTCAGCTGTGATCGCTGTAACTGTCTGCGTCTGCCCTGCGAAGCTGATAAAGTTCGGGTTGTTAAAGCTATAAACCCCTGAGGGGAAAGCGAAGCTAGAGAGGTTAAAAGGTGATAACATCTGTATGCCTACAGAGTTCGCGGCTCCTACAGTCGTTACACCTCCATTAGCAATCCCAGTTAAAGCAACGCTACCTGAGCTGTCGGGAAAAACTGGAGAGCTGCCCGAGGCTGTAGTAAATTGCAGCGCTGGCCCCCCATTAGCTGTAGCTAGCAACTTCCAAAGAGCTTGGTTGTTAACGATGTTAACCATAGCCCAGAGCTTATTGTCAAAATTGTTGCTCCACATACTGATAATAGGATATTTGCCCTGATTTTCCTTAGGGAATAAGTCAGTTACAGTCGGATCTCTTTGCCTGATATAGCTAGCCACATTCTGATAGAATATACCGACATATTTTGTAGGATCTCTAGGGCTAAAACTCATTTATAAGCTCACAGTTATAGGGACTGGTGGAGCTAAAGCAGCTTTCCCATTGATAGCCTCATCCTGTACTTTCTGAATCTTTTCATTGATGATCTTATCGCTTAAGCCTGTGAGAGCTTGTAGTTCCGCTCTCGCTGCCACCTTCTCATCAGGCGTACTATCTGAAGAAAAAGCCGATAGAAAATTTTCTGTAACATTGACATTGGTAACCTCTGAAATCACATCTTTAAAAGCTGCCCAAGATATATTTGCCCTATGAGAATCTATGGGTATATATTGGCTAGCCATCCCTTCAACGTCGACCTTAACCTTGTTGAATTCTACATGATGATAGACGTTAGGCATCCCATCGGTAAAAACACATTCAAGCTGCCTAAGGCATAGCTTATCAAAGTGATAAGAGATTTTTTTTCCTGGAAATAGGTTAGCAAAGAATTGCTGCGCACTGTAAAAGTCCATTGTTCCTCTAAATTTGATGCATTAATGTCAGGTAATACGCCGTCTGCGCAGGAGCTGCTATAGCGAAGGAAGCGGCTGCCCCTGTAGTTGGATTTTGCTGAAAGATAATAGCTGTGAGGGTGTTGGACACTCCCTGCGCCCACGTTACAGTAGATCCAGCTGTTAGCGCTGCCCCATTAACGATAGTTGTCCCTACAGGATTGTAAGAGGTCTGATTTTTTATCGTGAAAGGGAATCCCCCAAAAGTTGCTTGGCCTGTTCCAGTTACGGAGTTAACCAAGACATAAGCTGATAGGTAGCATAAGTTCCCTACTCGGGTATAGTAGCCCTGCTGGTCGGCATAAGTCGTTGTCCCTGCTGTACTTCCCCCTACCATCGTACCCGTGAAAGTTCCGAAGGCGTAGGCATTTAACAGGTGGCTACCTGCGTTAAAAGATATAGCAGTAAAATAGGTAGTGGAAGTCGTAGAAAAAGCTGGGGCAGATCCTGTGGTACCTGCAAGGATAGAGTTGTTTGTGCCAGCTGTAAGCATCGTTATGGCAGTCGTTCCATTGCCAACTAACACCCCGTTAGTCGTTAAAGTGGCTCTGCCTGTTCCACCATTAGAAACAGTTAAAGGGTTAGCTAGGGCTGTGAAAGATCCTGCGCCGTTATAGGTGACGATCCCTGAGGCTGTGATATTTAAAGCATTATTAGCGGCCATCTATACACCTAATTAAACAATTGTCATGCTTCCGATAGAGCTTATTACCTGCCAATTAGCATTGGCTGAAGTACAGACCAAGGTAATAGTGTCCCTCGTCGCAATGGAAGTTATAGAGCCGCCAACTCCCGCAGTGGTAGGCGTAGCGGAGCCAAAGAAAATCTGATTGCCTGCATTCTGAGCTACGCGCCAACCTGTGGCGTTATTAATCCCTGTAATGGCTAACATGTCACCAACAGCCGAAGTAGCAGGCAGCGTCGCGACCACCTGGCCTGCGTTGTTGGCTATATAGCCTGTATTGACTGCCATCGCCTGAGTAGTCCCAGTTACCACAACCCAAGAGTTAACCCCTTGCTGTGCTGCGGCCCATACAGGAGAGTTGCCCGAGACAGAAGTCAATACAAGACCGCTAGAGCCTGGGGTTATCACAGCTGGATAGGCTGTATTGTCGAAGGCTAGAACGCCACCAGCGGCCCCATTAAGGCCGTCTATTACGTTCGTGCTCTGACCTATCAAAACCTGCCCTGAAGCAATCATGGCTGGATAGGTGGCTTGAGTATAAGCAGGGTCTACAGCAGCCCCATTGCTTCGTACTATAGTCCCTGCTGCGCCTGGTGAAAGGCTGTTCATATCTGCAACCCCTTCCCCTATAGGGATAGACCCTAATGGGAAGATGGTATTGCCAGTCCCACCATGAGGCACGGTAAGAGGGTCTTCTATAGATATAGTTACTGTATTACCAGCCCCAGCAGTGTTTATTGGATCTGTGCCTAACACATTCAAGACGTTAGCTACTGGTATAGCTATCCCTGAATCGGTAACGAAGCTTGTTGGAATAGCTGGGGAGGAGGCAGCAGCACTTATAATTCCTGACTGGCTCATTCTCCCACCCCATAGATACCAGTTACAAAGATACCCCCAGAGCTAGGGGCTCCAGAGGCTTGTTTTACATAGATCTGCGTCCCTATCTGCATCTTAAAGTCGTAGGTAGGGTCTTGGTTGGCATTAAGGTCGTATAGATCAAAAGATCCTGCGGGCAGATAGATGTTATTGTTTATGGCATCGAACGAGACAATTAAGTCTGCGTTAGACGTGTTGGTAAACTTTATCAGACGGAGAGGCTTGGTTAGAGCCGTACCTACAGCTGCAAAAGTCCCTGAGATTGATCCAAAGGCCAGAGTCCTATAAACATCAAACCTGACTATTTTAGAATAAGCCATTTCTATGCCTGGGTTAGGACTGTATAAATCATTGTTACAGTGATGGTATTATCGTTGGCTGCGTTACCAGTTATGGCAGTATCGTCGTTAAACATAATCACAGGGGCATTTTCTACTATCGTCGCTGCTGTAACTACATCTGCGTCCACTCCACTCATGTTGTACATGTTCACAGTCTGATCTAAGAACCCTGCACCTGTAATAGTGGCTAGGAAGTTCCCTGTCATAGTGGGGAACATTAAGACAATGTCTTGTGGATTAGTAAAGACGTTAGAGCCCCCATAAGTAAACTTAGCCTGTACCTGAATAGGCAATATGCTAGTACCTGCTCCTTGGGCTGCTAACAATGTGATAGGAACTGTTTCGAGGGCCTTTATCTGCGCTGAGGTCAAAGTGACCGAAACCCTGCCATAAACACTCGGGTTGACGTTCAACGCTAGAGTACCAGCTCCCAAGGTAGACGTTAGAGTTGTAGAGGAGATCGTTGCGAATACTGGGTCAGCGCCTGTAGAGCCTACAAGTACCTGTCCATTAGTACCCACTGCAAGGGCATCTATAGCAGTTAGTCCACCTCCCACTAAGACACCGTGATCGGTAAGACCTGAATCTACCCCTAAATCACCAAAAGCGGGGTCTGCTCCTGTAGCTCCGATTAAGACTTGACCGTCTGTTCCCGCAGCTGTAGCAACAATTGCACTATTGTTTTCTCCTAAAAGAACACCGTGAATAGTGAGACCAGAATTAACCCCAAGCGCACCAAAAGCGGGGTCGTTACCAGTAGAGCCTATTAAAACCTCTCCTGTATCACCTACAGCGATAGCAGTAATATCCCCACTCCCAGAGCCAACTAAAACTGCGTGGTCTGTGTAGGTTGCAGGGGCATAAGGGCCAATCAATGAAAGCGTTTCTGTGCCCGCTGATCCTGTTACTAAGATCTGACTTGCTGTTCCCAAAATGTTAAAATTTCCTGCGATAGCAGATTGAGCTCCGCCTACATCGCCTGTGATCGTGATAATGTCGCCTGTGGTGCCTTCGCCGATAACACTCCACACCTGAGCCCCTGCTACAATGTCTGTAAGCATATAGGCTATGCCTGTGCTCTGATCTACTTGGATATCGCCAATAGCTACACGCTTTTGATTAGATCCAGGAGCTTCTTGTGCTACTTTGACATTAGGAGGGTTGACAGCGCGGACGCCCTGATAGGCTTGTTCGTTGGGGACAGGATTTTTGCCAGACATAGAGAACCTAAACTAAAATATTTACTTAACATATAAGCAAAAAAAGACTCCATGTCTAGGGCAATGTGGGTGTTTTAGCCTTTCTTTTTGGGGGATTTTTGGCTTTTCCTGGCGTTCGACACCATATTACGAACCATCATCAGGCTTTTTACCAGGCCGCTTTGCTTTTGGCTTGGAGCTAGGCGCCCGTGGCTTTGGCTTGTTCCTGAGCTTTTCCCAGTAGTCGTAGCCTGTGTCATATTTCCTCCAGGTTTTATTCTTGTTTTCCTTGGCATACATAGGATCTTTTAAGATCTCAGCTATCAGAGCTGCACCAACAGAGTCTTGCTTACCTTGTTCCCACTCTCCAAAAATGTTGCTTCCGCTCGTAATAGGTATACCCAGCTTGTTAGCCATCTTATGGATCTTTTCTTCGTCGACGTTGTCATAGGTATAGAGATTGCCATTGTGATACTGAACTGCTAGAGACTTATCTATAGGGTCATATCCGAAATAAGCTGTAATAGCCGATCTGTCTCTTTCGGGAATCTGTAATAGCCTTATGACAGCCTCTTTAACATCACCTGGAGCTTCTTCAACGTCCTTAAGCTTAAGGTGGCGGATCTTACCGTCAACGTTGATCTTGGCGATGTCTTTCTTGATGTTCTCTATGCGACCTGGTAGGCCTCCTACAGAAACAATAGAGCCGATATTCTTGCCAGAAAGAGCGCTGACTTGTTTTTCAACTTCTTTAGAAACTGGTTTTGAAGTTTCTATCTTTTTCATAGTGTCGGGATCGATGCCCTTATCTATCAGTCGTTGTCTTATATATTCTTGGTTTATTTTTTCTTTTTCTTTATGGTGTAGGCTTTTCAAATAATCTACGTGTTTTTTTGCTGAAATTTCTTCAACCTTTTCTTCATAAGGAACATCTTTTCCAGAAGATTCTCTTCCCTTAGAGGCTCTCAAAGCATGGGTTGCTTCTTCTGTCAACAATTCAAATAAATCACCTTGCGCCCCTGTTAAATAAATGCCTGGTTTATCACCAGAAGATCTGAAAAAACCCTCTGCTTTTCTCCCATCGGCAGAAACATAATCATCCCCACTCTTATAAACCTTGATATCTAATACGTCTTTGAATTTATTTCTTAATTCAGACCCTTGGAAAAAATCCCCTAGAGTGCCGACCTCTACTACATTATCTCTACCCCTTGGAGTTGAAGAAAGTAAATTTCTTACAGCATCGTCATTCAATGTATATTTATTATTAGGTTTTTCTTTGGCTTGTGGAGTTACAGTTTCAGCAGGTGTTTGTTGTTCTATTGGTGCAGGTTGGGCAGGCCCTGGCTGCGCTTCAACTGGCGATGGCTGATTAGCTTGTTGCGCTATAGGGCTAACTTGTGGCTGCCCTGCACCAGCGGACGCTAGATAGTCGGAGACTACCTGCTCTAGAGGCGCAGCAGTTTGCTCCGCGATCCATTTCTTTTGGCCTGGGGAGGCTGTAAACTCTATCGTAGCAGCTATGTCTTGTGGGGTCATATGTCCTTGACGTCTTATATGATCTTCAAGTCCAAGCTGCTTAATGATGTCTACGTGTTTCTGCGCGTTAGGCGATGGGCCTGGCATTCCTGGAGCTGGTGGGGCAACTGGTGGCTGACCACCTGGACCCCCAGGAGCTGGGCTGCCAGGTACAGGAAACAAACCCGCAGCAGGCCCCTGAGGAGGTGGGTTGATAGGCCCTGCCCCTCCTGGAGGTATACCGCCAGGGGAAGTAGTTGGAGCAGGGGGGACAGGTGGCACATTTCCAGCGCCAAATTGTCCAGCGATAGCAGGTAGAGCCCTGCTTAAGGCATAAGAGCCTAGAGCTGTAGCGCCTAAGGCTAAGCCTGTTTTACCTGCGGATATAGAATTATTAGCTATAGTAGAGGACATATCTTGAGCCCTTCCACCTTCGCGGATATACTGGCCCAAGACTAGAGGGTTTTCTGCCTGCCTAGGGTCCATCATCTGCTTAGACATTTCTTGCTTGAGCTGCTGAAAGTTCTCTTTATTGGTAAAGAAGTTGACGATCTTCTCTGCCGATAGACCTGCTGCAAGCATAGACTGGATCTTATTCGCTATAGAGGGGCTCTGCGAACCTATAAATCTAAGGATCTGTTGGGCCGAAACCCCTGCGCCAAGAGCGCTAAGAATTGCTGTCATTCTTTACCAAAAAACCAATATTCTAATTGATTCTTTAAAAACCTATCGCCACCCAAAGGGGGGTAAGCCAGTTTCATAGAATCATTTATTTGATGCGCATCCAGTTTGAATTTTGGATTTTCCTGTAGTTTTTTATTGATGACATTCTGAATAGCCATTCCAGCTTCTTCCCAACTCATCCCTAAGTTTTGCAGGTTTTTTCTAACTAACAGCAAGTTAGTTCCTGGGTTTTTATAGTCGCCAGTTTTAAAGTTCTTAGTTAGATAATCCTCTACTTCATTGGTCTGTTTTTCCCTTTTCTCTAACCCTTTATTAAAGTATTTCAAATACTCGGGAGAGTCAGGCTCTGTTAGGATCATAGGAGGGATAGAGTCTTGCGGGTCTGCAAACTTCTCTTTCTTTTCCTCTCTCTTTTTAAAGTAGCCCTGCATATCTTCGGGTAGATCATTAAGTAGCTTAGCTTCTTCTACGTCTCCGAAGCCATTAGCAGCCAAAATTAAGCGAAGCTTATCTTTCTGACCCATGTCGATCATCATCCTAGCGTCATTTTTTAACTTATCTTGTTGGTTTTTTGTTTGCCCAAAGAGTGGACGCTTACTTTTCTTTAAACTATCTACAGCTTGCTGATAAGGTCGTAGTTGCTGCTTGGTTTTAGATAAAACCTCTTGAGGCGATCCGCCTTGAGTGCTAGCGATATTTTCAGCAATCTGTAAAGCTAGCTGCTTGTCGTCAGGGTCCCCGAACTCTTTAGCGTTCTCTCCGATATACTTTTCAATTTCTTGAAAGTTCTTCAGGTAGTCAGCCTTTTCTTGCTGCCCTTGCTTATATTGTATTTGCTGAAAGTCGTAGGCATTTCTAGCAGCGTCATTAGCTTCTTTAGCTTCATTGACAAATTGCTCTTCCATCTGTGCAGTGTAGCCTTTAGCCCTAGAAGCCTGTCTTATCCTTTGAAAATCCATGGGGTTAGGGTAAGGTAGCTGCATGTTAGGGACTTGGCCTGGCTCAGCAGTTGCAGGGTTGTAGTTCTCAGGTGGTAGCACTTGGAATACTGAAGGCATTGTCTGTTCTGCAACGTCTTCCCCTTCGGCTGCTTGAGGTACACCCCCAGCTTTAAGCTTTGGAGTTGTCTTAGCATTAGTCTTTTGGATCTCTTGCGCCTGCTGTGTAAGGTTTTGTCCCCCGCCTGTCATATTGTCTAGGTTGCCAAGTGGCGAGTCTTTAAGGGATCGCTGGCGCTGTAGCTGGTCATTAAGGATCGGGAATAGCTGCCCGATATACTTCTCGGCTCCTGGCACCCCAGCAGTAGAAGATATCAAAGCAGAGGCAAGGTCGAAGGCTGTAGCATCAGGGTTTTTAGCCAGGTCTTTAACCTCGTTCATGCTCTGCTTTATCATATTTCTTTGATATTGCTGCTGAAACTGAGGCACCAGAGTATTCACTAAGCCTTGTCCTAAGCCTTGGGAAAATCCTGGAGCTGTTGGTAGTATCTGTATTGACATATTAATACCCGTAGCTAAAACCTTGATTGTTCATCTGATTGAAATTAGACTGTCCACCGCCTGGGTTGCCTTGGGCCCAGCTAGGGGTACTAGCCCAGTTTCCGCCTCCACCGCCTCCACTAGAGGGAGCCGAACCACCTTTAAAACCCCAATTGTTTTGCATCCCTGCTTGCAAAGCGCTTGGCATCATCTGCCCAGTGTAGTAGTCTAGTCCTGGCTGTGGCTGATCCATAGTATTTTGGAATGAGTTAACCCCGAAGCCTGCCATTGCGTTGCTGTAGGGCTGCTGAGCATAGTTTAATGCTTGGGGTAGGGCCTGCATCTGTAAATTACCCCTTAGGTTAGCTATGTTGGTGCTAAGGTCTGCACCAGCTCTGCCTAGTGAGTTATACAGAGCGCTGCTGCCCCCTGCTCCTGCACCTGTTCCCATCCCAGCAAACCTTTCTGCGATCCCTGGCACTGTCTGCTCTTTGAACTGACGCATTAAAGGAGCCTCAAAAGCTGCATAAGCTTCAGGATTGCCAGATAAGAGGTTTTCTATGTACTGGTTGCCCGCTTGGTATGTGGAATTGTTCGTAATGGGATTATCCCAGTAGTTCTGGAAGGCTTGCTTTTGGGCTGGTGTAAAATTGTCTGTTTGCCCTTTCTTGCCTTTATTACCACCGCTAAAATACCCAGTGATGCCGCCAATTGTTCCGCCTATCGCTGTGCCCCAAGGGCCGAATGCCGACCCAGCTGCTGCGCCCGATACGGCTCCTGATCCAGCGCCTGCCCAGTTCCCAGCCATGATTCACCTATCCTTTTATATACTCAAAAGTTATGTAACATTGATCTAAGTCGACGCCGTAAGCGTTGTTTATATTTACATTGGTCGCGTCGATGTTTATCTCTATATCGTTGCCTGTAGTCGTTACATTGACATAAGGCAAAGGCAGGTAAATAGGCCCTGCGACTGTAGCTGTTCCGAAGATCCGAGTAGGTACTTGTATGCCCGTTATCCCATGAGGAAAAGAGGAGGGCCCAGCAGGGATCGGCGCGCCGCCGTTCATCTCTACCATGTCAAACACTCGCCTAACGCTGTATCTAGGCTTTCTAGGGTTATTACCCAAACTGAACCATTGCTGGCCATTAAGAAGCTCGCCCTTTTCATACGAAGCAATCTCTTTGATATTCAATATTGAAGCTGTTAGGCGCTCTCTTTTGGAGACAAAATCTCTAAAAAACTCGTTCGACTCAGGTAACTCAAATTGCTCTGGCAGGTAGGAGGACTGCGCATTAAGTGGGCCTATGCCATAGCTCATCGCTTAATCCTCCCCTCGTCTCTGGTGTGTAAAATAATACCTTGAATTTCAAAAGGTGATGATCCTATGTTTACATCATTCAACTGCTCATTTGAAAGGGTAATTTGAATTTGATGGTTTTTAGCGATCATTCCAAAGAACACACGGAAATAAGAGACGTTTCCTGCATTGTCTGTTAGGTTGACAGTCCTTCTAAGCCAGGGTGAGTTGTCGTTGTCATCGGTGTAATTTGTCACTGTGATATAGCAATTATCAAAAGTAGTTGCATAAACGTCATAGTAAGCTAGACGACATCTCTTAGCTTGGTCAAAGTAGGGGTTAACTACGTTAGTAGTAATATTAAAGTTGAAGTTAACCCCGTTATCGGTGCCTACTTCATCATTCATTATCTGCCATACTCGGCTAGCCACGTCACCAGCCACGATAAATAGGTCGTTAATGGTGTCGTTGCCCAAGTTCCAGGGGGTATTATCCCCAGCCCAAACCGTTGTCCAGGTCTGCCAGGTGTTGTCAACAGAGTATTTGTAGCGGCCAAGACAGGTAAAAGACTGTGTAAAGGTGCTCCAAGTAGTGTCTTGGTAGTTGTAGCAGATGATCTTGTTAGGGGTCTGCTGTCCATCTTCGCCATAGAGCCAGTAAACAAGCCGCTTGTCAAAGTCCCTTATGCCCTGTATCCTCTGAAATCCTAGCTGGAAGCCGCTGCGTACAAGCCCAGGCTCTATAGCCTCTACCAAGTCAGGGACAGTCATGTCGATCCTAGAAACATTGTTAAAGGTAGCAGCTACTATCCCTCGTCTGCTTATTTGAAGGCAGGCATCATCGAAGGGTACTGTAGTAAATGTCCCCTCGCTTCCGTATTGGGTGTCTATCCTTTCCCAGATAAAAGGCAGTACTTCATTAGCTGTATAGCGAAGGCGCCAGGTAGAGAACTGGAAGCCTACAATAAGCGTATCTTGAATAATCTCCGCAGATACGATCCTTTCTGAGGTGTCGGCATCGATAAAGCCACCCTTGCCGAACTGATCGCTTTTCCAGGCGTCTACATCAGTAGAAAAGCCAGGGGGAGGGTTAGCAACAAAAGGCGTACCGATCTGATCCCATCTGGCGCGTTGTGGATAATTGACTGTAGACTCGGTCGTATTTAACAGCACTAAGCGCCCCTTGTAGGGCAAGACCATCAGAGCAGTAGTAAGGGTAGTACCCCCTGCGTCTAACGTCGGTGTAAGGTCTGCAAACCCTGCTGTAAGCGATCCATTGTAATATCGTACTGGGTCTACATTGTTGGTCACCCACATAACGGTGGCAAAGTTGCTGCTATAGAAAAAGTTGTCCTTAGTACCTGTCCAAAGAATTGCAGCTGCTGCCGTGTCAAAGCTGATATTCTGGAAAAGCTGAGAGCCTGTATTAAAGATATACGCCCGCTTAGGGTTGAACGCGATTAGCTGCTCGTCCCCTGTTGCCGTAACGATAAAAGTCCTTAAACCCATAATGGGAAGGTATACAGCTGCGACAGTAGCAGGGGCGGAGGATGGCACGTTTACACCAGTGTTCAAGTCTTGCAAACTGAAGTTGTTGGCGTCGATCCTGGTTATCTGGAAGGCTGTATTGTTCAAGCCAGAAAAAACGGCTCCGCCAGCAATATAGGTTTTCCCTAATGTGTTGACGTTGACGGTGAAAGTCGTTGCGCCTGTAACAGTCACAGGTACTACTAAGGGGTTCAATACAGCCCCCACTGTACCTGTAGCCCCAAATATCCTTACAAATTGATTCGTAGTGAGGTTATGAGCTGCTGTAGTCGTTATAGTAGTAACAGCACCCATAGTAATAGTTAGGATAGTGGAGTTTTGCACGTTCTCTAGCCAAACCATGTCGCCAGTTAGCAAGCCGTGAGCCGCAGCTGTTACAACAGGGGGAGAGGCATTGCTAATAGCTGTAGCTGCTACCCACTGAGGCAGCCTGCCAAAGACGGTACTGCCAGGCCTTTTCTTGATTACGCCCCTAGTTGAGTAGCAATTATCTAGAGTCGTAAAGGCATCGTTGCCGATTAGAAATGGCTTGTAGTATTGGCTCAGGCCGCTTTTGTAAGGAGCTATTAAGCTAGGGGTGTAGGTCATTTAGGCCCTATAGCTGTCCAGTAAAATCCGTAGTCATGGGTAGAGGCATTGATAATGTTAAAGCCGCTGTTAGTGATGGATGAGCCATCTATAAAGAATACGAAGGTAGTTCCAGGAGAGGAGCTGCTAGACCTAAAAGGAGTTACTTGGATGTTAAAGGGCACACCGCTAAAAGTTGGGGAGAAAGAAGCGGATCTGGTTGTAGTACCGTTAACAGGTAACGTCCCCCATAGCATGATTGTGTTGGTGCCGCTAATGCTCGTAGGCAAGAAAGTAGACCCCTGGATGCTAGAGGAGGGGGTTATATTACCTGTAAGCTGATAGCGTCTTGTTGCATTAGTGACCCCTATTTGTGTCGTAGAACCGTCGTTAAAAGAGTAGATGGCTACGTCTGCTGTCTGACCATTGACTGCATTAGCAGCCAAAGGGGTCGTAGGAGCTGTAATATTTAACAAGCTTACTTGCTTATGGAAGCCATCCGATGGGTTAGCTACGTTGTCAGCCGTGGCGTAGTGATCCACCCCTATAATGCCGTTAGTGGCAGGTGTCGTGCCCAAAGGAGTTAATAGGTATTGAAAATTGTTTAATATGTCGCCCTGTGATATATTCCTTTGATCTTGAGGCTGTGGAATGTTCTTATATTGAGTCATAAGACCTCAGTAATAGGGGTATATAGGGAAGGCGGCAGAGCTGTTATTCCCTGAGTACAGGGTCTGAATACGTTGATTAGAAAGTTGTTTAAGGCACCTGCGCTGCGCCAGAAGCTTAGCCTCTTCGAAGTACTGCTTATTTCTTGCGTATTCCTCGTGGTCGCCTTCCTGTATAAGAATTTTCAGTGCAGCGCCATACGCAACGCACTGCCACCATTCTGTAAAGAGCGTCAAGTCAGTAAGCGTGCCGTCAAACATGACCTTAGTAGCCGTGGAATTGGCTATCGCTACAGTGGGCTGGACGTAGCAGACAATCTTGACGGAGTAGGTGTCATTAGGGATTGGCCTAAGAAAGAGCTGCTGCTGATAAAAAAGGATGTCTCGGCTTCTACTGGCGACATAGGCGTGATAGTGAGCGTTAATATTGACGCCAATAGGTAGAGGCTGATCGTAAGTGACCGTCACTAAGCCTGTTAGGTAGTCTATAGCAGCTACCCCAGTAGTCCCCGATAGGGTGCTAGTGAGAAAAACTGGGTTAGTAAAAGCCCCTGGGGTGTCGACATCAGTCCAGGTCTCATAGGTAGGACTAGGCAACCCATCCAAGTTAGGAGAGTTACCTATTACTACTGTGCCCTGCTGGATAGGAGTTGCGCTGAGCGTAAAGACATAGGGGCCTATTGTACCGTTGCCGACGGCTACAGCCTCCTCGATGAAATTAAGCTCAGGCCAAATCCTGTAGAAGATCTCTGGCGACTGATACCAAGCAAATTGGTAGCCGTCAATAAAGATAGGCGGCTCCAATTGCATGATGTTTTGGGGTACGTCATAGGTGCCGACATTCGGTATCGTAGTAAACTGGTAGTAGTTCTTTAATTTTAGTGTTCGTAGCGCCTCTGGGAAATCATATAAATAAAAATCGTTTATATAATCGTCGACCCCTGGGGGATTGCTCACACTAACTTCACCAGTGCTGCTATCAGGTAGCTGGGTGGTGTCAAACTGCCCAGTTATTTTTCTTACCGTATACCTAAGACGGCTTAAGTCCCATACAGTCATTGTAGAGCCTTATGCTGCTATGGATTCGACGATAAACTTGTATCTAGGACGGTGCTTACCTGTTTTAATCGGGTTGCCGTTCTCGTCTAGAATGTGGCTATGCTCTTCGTAGTAGCAGCGCTCATTGATAAACCTGGCTACTGATAAAGGGATCTCAGTCCGCTGGTTGTCTTCAAATACCTGCACAAAGTAGGGCATACCCTTGTAATATTTCCCGCAGACCTTGGCTGTCTGTCCTGGGCATTCCACGTTAACGAACGTACCAACTACTCTCTTATCCTTCTCAGGGGTCATAGCTTCGATAGATTCGGTGTTAACAGGATCTCTGTTGATTTTTTTGTGGATTAGAGATACTCTCGTTTCCACAGGTTTTATCATCTTCATTCTGTACCTAATATGGGATGTTGACCGTGGCAACGTTGGTTGTTGCGTCGTCTAAAAGGTCGTCGCAAAAATTGTTCGTTACCTGCCACTCTGTTTTTGTTACTGGTGTTGGGCCTGAGCCGACGGGCAATACTTCAGCAGTAAATCTAGAGACAGGCAGCGCCACAAAAGGCGTAAAGTCCCTGGAGTCTACTGGCACAGCTGGCGGATTCTGGGAATACTGCAAGCTGAAGGTGGTAGCAGAGAGGATGGTGATACTTAATAGCTTCTGATTAAGTTCCACCATCCCGAACCCCTGAGGGACGTGTAAACGGACTACCTGCCCTGTTGTCATGTTATGGTCAACTCCAACAGTGACCACGCATGGCATAGCGCGAGTAATTGCCGTTATAGGCATCCTTACAGGGGTAAAGCTCACTAGACGTCACCTCTCCATGCCGTCCAGGAAATAACGTCCCCAGCTGTTACACCAAAGACGGTGCTAGAGGCTGTGTTCAAAATTCCTGTGCCGACATTGAAGCCTTGAAACTGTTGGTTAGTAGTCGCGTCATCCAATAAATCTTGGTATGTAGTGACTAAGCCAGAAGTTACAGGCGTAGGAGCGGAGCCGATAGGTGTTACTGTCGCCTGGGTAAACGGTAGAGCTGTCACTGCTGGCCATGCAAAAGCTGTCCAGGCAGAGGAGTCTACATTGCCCAAGGTGAAAGTAGTTGCTGTTACAGCGGAGATAGTCCCCTGTACGTTATTAGCCTGACTCATACCGAACACATCGGGCACGCGAAGCCTCACCGCTTGTCCTACTGTGTATCCGTGATTAGTGGATGTAGTAACGACCATCGGGTTAGCTGCTGTCATGCCTGTGATGAAAGCGCGTTGTGGGTAATACAACGGGCCAATTTTCACTTTACGCCATGTGGTAACAGTCGTAGCAGTGAAATTAGCTGTGTTAGTATTGATAGGGATTGTTACAGTGTTCGCACCAGTTACGGTCACAGTAAAAACCATACCTCCAAGCTGATTCATAGCTGTAGCAGCCGTAAAAGGCCCCATAAGCATGATCTGGTCGCCAGTCTGTAAGCCGTGAGCTGTGGAAGTAAGCTGTGCTGGGTTAGCTTTAGATAAAGCTCCACCAGTTACAGCAGCCCCAAGCTGTACGCTTAGCCGACCGTCGTAAAGAGAAATGCCGTTGGCTGTAATAGCTGTTACGGAACTAGTAGCTGCTGACGGGGTTAGACCTTCAACTAACGTGAAAGGGATAGCTGCCGTAGCAAAGTTAGAGTTCCATAATGCTCTATACATTAAGTAAGTAGCGCCTGGGTTTACCACAGGTGGACCACCAGCCATAGAACCTAGCGCTGACATATTGATTAGCTCTACCTTAGTGGGTAGAAAGCCACAGTTGACGTTTACAGAAGCGGGGATGGTGCTAGAGCTGCCAGCCGTACCAGCTGTAAATTGTCCCTGAAGCATAAAATGTTCTGCGAATGGCATAAGTCCCTCCTATGAATGGGTTGCGCGTAGATTGAAAATCCATGCGTCGTTCAAGATTCGAGGTACCTGTGCCATTTTAAACGCACCTAGTTGCAGCCTTCGCAGTGGGTCAGTTGGACCACCTGGAGGGGTGTAAATAAAGCTGGCTGTAGCTTGTGTCAATTCGATGATTGCATAAGCTTCTTCCCCAGTGATGAAAACGTTGTATACGGTGTTACCATTGAGCGACGCATTAGCACTTGTAGAGCCTTTAGAGCTGTATAAGAACCTTACGTTACCTACAGAGCCCCATTCCGCGTTCAAAATATTCATATTATTTGGATATTGTGCCTGCGAGATAAAGCCTGAGACCGCTTCAAGGTCGTCAAGTATGCCAGTGTTCATCATGCCCCAGAACGCTTCACGAACTGGCGCTGTACCGAATTTGAGGCTACCCTCGATATTGTCCGAGATCATCATCGCGTCGTTGCCTAGTAGGGCTAGTACAACAGCGTCGATGTCGCTTCGGGCCAATTCTGTTGGGTTGTCCCCGTTAGTTCCACCTGTACAGTTAATCACTGAGGCAGTAGAAGCTAACATGTTCCTAATGAGCTCGTCCTCGGTCTCACGCATAGACTGCGCTAAGAGAGAGACGGTCTGATTAAGTACAGGGTCCTGGTTGATAAACATTACTTGATCGGTGATCGTGACGTACGTGCCGTACCAGTCAAGGCGGGCATCTATGTCCGTGGCATTTAAAACCTGTCCTGGAGGCGTTAGACCGCTGTCGGGGAGAGGCACAGTAGCCGTCTGCAAGTTCGTATAACGACGATACCTTGCAATACGTCCTGAGTTAGGGGGTAACTCTTTTTTAAGAGCCATCTGCTTATGTATCAACTTTGGCATTGGGCGGCTGAGTAGCACGTTGTCAAACCATTGCTGTACAGGAGCGGGAAGGCTGTTGGTTGTGGTAATTGTCATAGCCTAGACCTGTTAATACCCCTTGGCATAACGCTGGCTTTGGGCCCAAACATCCTCTTTACTCTGCTTAGAAAAGCTGTCAGCCTGCGACTTCAGCGGAGCGCTAACAGCTGCTGCACTAACGGGCCTTTGAGTATTTTTTAAGATCTTCTCGGCCTTCTGTGAGTTCTGTTGCTTATTCACGCTGTCACCGTATTGGTCAGACATCTTCCCTAGCATGTAAGCCACTTGGGCAGGATTTCTTGAGCTCTGCACCTGCGTAGCTAACGCGGGGTTGTTTTTGATTAGTGGAATTGCAAAGTTTTCAACCACATAGTCGTAGTCCTCATGCAAACCCCTTAAGCGCTGCTCGTCCTGTTGAATTTGCTGCTGGAAACTGTACTGCTGCATCAGCTCCGCCGCTGCTTCCTTGGCCTTCTTGGAGATCGTTGGCTCGAATCTCTTTCTGGCCTCTTGGACAGTTAGATAGTCCTCTGGGTCTAAGCCATCGAATGGATCGGGCTCAGGCTCTGGAGGCTTACTGCCTAACATGGCTTTCAACTGCTCTATCTCAGCTTTTTGCTGAGCCAAAGCTTGACGTGCTAGCTCCCAGTTGTGGGAGGCTTCTTGCTTAGGAGATTCTGAAGATCTTTCGACCTGCTGCTCACCTTGGTCTTCCTGCACAGGAGCCTGTTCCTGCACTTCAATTTCTTCACTCATGCTTACCCTCTGCGCTTGGCGACAGCGCGCTACGCCCATAATGTTTTACGCCCTTAAGCTGGCGACGCTGTAAGCCGTCTTACATTGTCAATTAAAAGGTTTAGTTGACAATCACGGCAGCAAATCATCATAGTGGTACGTGACACCAGCGGCATTGATGCTTGCGATGGTCTCAGGTACTGGCTCGTTCGTTCCTCCTACTGACCAAGTTGGCCAGTCACCAGGGAGGGCCCATTCTAGGGTTAACTTGCCTGTAGCATTGTCAACCCCAAAGAGCAGGCAAGACAGCATCATAGGAGGCTTTTGTCTTAACGCTATTGGCTTGATTCGGATAATATTCCTATTCCCTGGGCAAGGTTTTGCATGCACAAGAATGTAGTACTTCTCAGTCTCACTCTTGAACTTGTTGATTGCGTCCTCTATGTCTAGCATTAATCGCTTGGTCATAGCTTGACGCGTTTCCCCCAGTTGTTGCCCAGAGGTCTCATAAGGAATAAATAAGCCTGAAGCTGTCATCGCTAAGCTATCTTGCTGAATTTTTCACGGGCCAACTTGGCACGGTCTTTAGCAAGGATCTCGTTTTGCATCTTCAGATATTCGTTGCCGCGCATCTTAGTCTCTGGATACCCGCCATGACTCATTTCGTTGTCAGACTTGTAACCTTTATCGTAAGAATAGGAGCCTTCAATCATAGCAGGGCCCTTGTCAGGGTTGCCGTGAGGCTGCGAGTGACCTTTTTTATGTGACATAACACCCTCTCTTATGTAAGCAAATATTTTACTTTACACTTTATATGTACGAAATATTTGAAACATCGTCAAGGGCAATCTTTAATTAAGGGAGGCGAAAAAAAGCTATCTTTTCTCTTGCGTTAAATATGTTCGGATGTTACTATTGTATTATAAGCGCAAACGTAGCGTTCAACACTAAACGAGGAGTTAATCATGAGCCAATACGAAGTTCAAATAGTGATAGAGGGTGCCTGGGGAACAAAACTAAAATGCAAAAAGTTCCTAGCGGACAACGATGCTCAAGCTGAAGAAATAGCTGAGGAGATACTAGAGAATATCAATGTGAGATACAGTGAGAATTCCTGGGGAGCCTACGAGGAGGCTTACATAGACGACGTAGTTAAAATAGCGTAAACATAAAGGGGCTGTAAGGCCCCTTTTCTTTTTAAGGATTGTATGAAAGAAGATAAAGAAAAGCCCATAATGGTGCACTTAAGGGTGCCTCCTGAGCTATGGGTAAAGATAGGGATTAAGGCAGCGACCTCTAGGACATCTAAACATTCTATAGTCATCGAAGCTATGAGACAATATTTCGAAGTGGACGAGGGCCCTTCGAAGAAATAAAAAAAGCCGTCTAGCATACGTTAGACGGCTTACCTTACCCAAAGGAGAGTATACGAAAACTCTAGCCTCAGTATATCAAAAAATTGTTTTATTGAAAGATCTATTTCTCGTCGTAAATAACCTCTTGGAAGATCTTTTCTAGCTCCTTCAGCAGTATAGCTAGCTCATTTTCTACAGCGTTTTGAATAGGGTTTATCTCTCTTTCAGCAGAAAGCCTCTCCTTTACTAGATCATAAAAGCGCTGTATCCTCGTGCACATCTTTATTTCGTCGGTAGTCATAGACTTTCTCCTTATCGCAAATACTCTTAGCGTCTTCGTAGGAGAGCTTTAATTTCATCATTAGCAAGGTGATAGATATCTTGCCGAACTTCTTTCGTAGCTCCTCTATAGGAGAAATAGGGGCAGCCTTTTTAAGGGCTCGTTTCCTAGCGGCTTCTTCTGCTCTAGAAATACGCTGACAGCACGGACATATCATGCCAGTGTTGTCTTTTCTCCTTCTCCATGCCTGTACCGTCGTTTCTGTAAACGTGATATTACATAGGCTACATGCCCCTTGCACTTACAAATTTCTCCCTAGCTAGTTGGTCGTGGGTCTTGTTATTCTTAGCCCATTGTACCAGAGGATCCTTTTTACGCAATTCCCTATAATAGGCAGATCGGCAATCCTTGCACTGGGCAGAGTCAATAGGGAAGTCGTGCACAATCTTAGACTGTTGGCACTTGCTGCAAGTCTTGGTCGGTATTGTCATTAGCGTTTACCTCCTTTCTAAGCTCCGCTTCCGTCTGCTCGCATCGACGCCAGAAAGCAGGGAAGCGCTTGGATATCTTATCAAATTTCCTAGAGTATAGGTCGGCTATTCGACTCAGCGCTATAGCTGATCTAATTAACCTTAATTGATCTAGATTAGATGTTAGCTCGTCTTGCATGAGCTTGTCTGTATGCTCGCAGCTGTCCCAGATATAGAGAAAGTCGACCATCTCATGATATAAAAGATCCATGTCTTTGGGCCCAAATAGCCTAAGAATAGCGTTAGCCTGGGCCCCTAGGTCTTTATTTCTCATTGCTGCGCTCTAGTTTATCTATCTCTCTCTGTATGTTCCAGATCGCTTTTAACAAGTCCTGAACAGCATCATCTTTGCTACCTGCTCTCATGATGTAAGCCAGGGCATTGCCCTTATAAAAGCCCAAGTCGTAGGCATCTATAATCTCATAGACCTTTATGCCTGCTCGGCAGTAATAGTCAGGGTGTATCGGGTCAGGTACATACTCGGTCATAGCTCTATCATCCTCGGCTCGTGTACTGGGTCGTAGTTCTCATCCATTATCGCTGCATTGACAAACTTGCAGAGCGAACTTTCAAACATACAGCCCCCCATTTCGTGGATATGCCCGAACACATGCAACTTAAGCTTAGGCATTCTGCGACGGCTAAGGATGAGCGATCTTAACTCGTTGCTGCCTACCCTTCCCTTGCTGCACTCGTCCAGTATCCCAAAAGGGGGGGTATGTGTTATCAAAATATCTGTATCCCTGGGAATTTTGCAATATTTATTAGCAAGATCCTGCTCACTGCCTGTAAAAGCCTTGCACTTAGGATTTATGCCATGAAACCACAAAGACCAAGGTGAACCCCATATCTTGAAACCACCGAATTCGCAGCCTGAATCGCATAGATAGTCAAAATCTTGGGGGCCTTCGCCTACCATTTCTCTTATCTCTGCGCAGGTGTCGGCCTCTTCTTTGGTCTGTGGCCACCCCTTCGAAATAAAGACATCATGATTGCCAGCAATCAGCACTTTCTTTTCATAGTCCTGTTTCTTAAGCCATCTAAAAAAGTCGGCGTACTCATGGATCTTATCAAAAGGCGTCAGATCTCCCCCTATGATTAGAAGGTCTCCCCCCTTAAGCTTAGGATAAAACCCGTGCAGATCGCTAATACAATCAATAATCATTTAATCTACTTTTGTCTAGGTGATTCAAGCCTGTTCTTAGCGTTTTTGTTGTAAACCTCTAAAATCCTGTTGAATATTTCATCTGTTCTACGGAATTTAAGAATATTTAAAACTACGTCCAAGTTGTCCTCTAACTTCTTGAACATACGCTCTCGGTCATAACCTTCTAATCTTATAAGGTGATAAAAGGCATGGTACATTTCTATGTTTACTTTCTTCACTAACTTGAACTTCAATAGATAATTTACAATTTCCTCTAGTTGAAGCATTACGCTAAATATTTCTTCTTTAGGTAATTTTAATCTTAACTCCCCATTCTTAAAGTCTAACGAACTGCTAACGTTACCCTTTGACATATGAAATAACTTGATAAACACGTCATAAGCTACTTTGAACTCCTCGCAAATTTGCAGGCATAAACCATAGTTTCTGCGCTGCTCTACAGGAAACTCTTTACACTCACAGCTAGAGTAAAAGTAAGCGTAATCCCTTGCTACCCAGTTACTTGCAGTCACGTTATGCGCTATTAAATCTGCTGGGTGGAAGTTTTCATCGATCACATAATAGAGAGGCTGCTGCGTTGCTTGGGCATAGCTCCATCGATGCTGGCCGTCGATTATTTCCATGTCCTTATTGACGATGATAGGATGCACATATAGCTTGTTAGATCTAGCTAAGCTTTTAGACATTTTAGCCAAGTGATTAATAGGCCTGTTATAATCCAAAATTTTGAACTGGTCATAATCCGTCGTTACTTGAATAATTGGGGGCTTCTTAGGTTGAAATTGTTGTGTCGGCTCCATGACTTTCCTTTGGGTATTGTTAATCTTTATAGGGGTCAAAATCCCTTTCATCGGCCATCGCGACCCCAATAGGGGTCAAGGTATGTAAAATCTTCACTGTCTCGCTATGAGCCTGTAAAACGTCTCCTATGCGTTTATATGCGTAAGGACTCTCGTCTAGTCCTCCGCCTCGCAACTCAACATTTGCTCCCCGCATCCAAGCATCATGAGCTTCACGCTTAACGAGTCCCTCGGTAAGTTGCTTTCCTGTTCTTCGACAGGTTTTTCCCTTGGCTTGTACTCTTCCCATTGCACGTCCCGCGCCATGCACCGTAGAATAGAGTGACGCGCTCTGTAGCCCATGTCCGTTCCCTTCCTCTCCTCCCACCCCTTCCAGGATAACTGAAATATCTCCCATAGAACCTCCAACAAAGCCTCTTTGCCTCGGGAAAGCAGGGGTAGCTCCTTTTCTAACGACCCAAAGAGCTTTACCAAAATGGTTTTCTCTCCATGCAAAGTTATGGTGATTATGAACTTCGTCAAGTATGTTTCCTCGCAAGATGGCAGAAACGCGGCTACATACCCAATCTCTCCCTGCGTAAGCGTATCTTCCAGCAAGTTCCATGCATTTAATATATTGCTGTCCAAGGTCTGAATCTTCACTAAATATGACTGGCTTCGCATGAATCCCATCTTTACCCCCCCCTGCTTTTATGAAATGCGTCGCAATACTGTGTCCAAGACCGCGCGACCCAAAATGTACCCCAATCCAAACCCGCTGTTGTTCGTCAACAAACAGATCGACATAATGATTGCCAGAGCCCACAGTTCCAAGTTGTGAAATTGCCTTATCTCTGAGAGACGACAGCAGTGGGATCTCATTCCAAACAGGATCAGAAAAAAGCTCATGCTCAACTTCTTCATTATTCCACCTTCCCACACCAAAGCTTATATGCTTCTGGATCTCGTTCATAGTTCTATAGATGTTACCTTTAAGTTCCTCAGCAGGACAGTCCACCAGCACAGCTTTATTACCGCAACCGATATCAAAACCAACTCCGTTGACACAGATCTGCCGTTCATAAGCAATAACACCTCCAACAGGAACAGAATACCCAATGTGATGGTCGGCCATAAGGGCACCGTAAACTGCGTCATACTTCATCGCCTCCTTCATCTGGGCTACTGCTTCGGGCAGAGGATCTCCCCAAACTGGGATGCCATCGATTATTTGCATATCAGTTACTCATTGCGTAATTAATCCAATTCTGTCTTTCAGTTTTTATTTCTAACATTCTGATTGCTATTCTATAACAAGATTCACAAACTAGCTTAGCTGAATTAATATCCTCTTTAGGGTGCCACTTTTTAAACCTTTTGATTACCTTATCATCAGCAGTAGTCTTCAGGTATTCTTTATGGCACTGGGCACATGTAAAAGTTACATTCATTATCCCCCCTATTTACCTATAAGCTACTACCACATGACCCCAACTGGACTCGAACCAGTGCCTCCAGAGCGAAAGTCTGACGTGCTAACCGCTACACTATAGGGCCTAACATGCGCCAAGTGAGGGAGTCGAACCCACAACAAAGGTTTTGGAGACCTTTCGCGCACCCCTTGCATCTTACTTGACATCGGGCTATAGCAGAGTTGAACTGCCGCCTTGAGCGTGACAAGCTCATATGCTACCGATACATCAATAACCCATAGCTGCGTGTAGGAATCGAACCCACGACATCCTCAGTACAAAAGAGGTGCTCTACCAACTGAGCTAACGCAGCAAACAGGAGACCGCTAAGTCTCCCCAAAAATTACGCCTCTGGCCGAAATAGGTAAGTTGCGATCTTTCCCAGGTCCAGTCGCATATAACTTTTAATTGTGCTGCTTGGACTTGAACCAAGGACTTCCACCTTATAAGAGTGGCGCTCTCACCTTCTGAGCTACAGCACATCATTGACCCCAATAGGACTTGCACCTATACAATCCAACTTAAAAGGTTGGTGCTCTACTATTAAGCTATAGAGTCTTAGGACTTGGTAGGACTCGAACCTACGACCATTGGCTTAACAGACCAAAGCTCTAACCACTGAGCTACAAGTCCATTAGCGGAAGCTGGAGTCGAACCAACAGCTCTGGCTTATGAAACCAGCGAGTTACCGTTACTCTATACCGCGTTAAAGTGGAAGCTCTTCCCTTCCTTGGGTGCGTTATTTCAGCTCCGTGTTTGGCGATGATGGAGTCGAACCACCCACTTTCTGCATATCAGGCAGAATTTCTACCGCTGAATTAATCGCCAGGTTTTCTATTTCGGCTGTGCAGGTCCATTAGGGCCTTTAACAGGTGGAATACCTGGAACGCCTGTAGGGCCTTGGACTTCATACAGCCCCTCTCCGCAAGGGCATTCTTGCACGTGTACAGTGTATTGCACCTTACCTCGGCAATAGCCCGTCACCATAAGGTATTCGTGGCCATCTTGGGTAAAATACTCCCTGACAAAATCTGCATCGCAACCCATAACAGGCCTGGTGCAGAGTAGAGCTAGTGATATAAAAAGTGTCTTCATTCTTTCACCTGTATAAAGGGCATAGCGCCGCTAGTGACGTGAGGCATCTTGCCATCCCATTTTTGCACTGCTTGCCATTGAATTAGTTCTGCTGTGATAGACTGCGATAGGGCTGCGTTAGCCTTGGCTTCGCTATCAGCCTTCAGTATTACACACTTAGCCTGTCCCTCGGCCTTAGCGACCTGTTTTTTGGCCTCTGCTTCAGCCTCCCGCAGCTCATTCTCTCGCTGCTGGGCTCTCTGCATCGCTTCTATCTTGGCATTAAGAGCCGAGATAACAGTTGGCGGAAAGTGGAAGCGGCCTATAAGATATATCCGTGATAGCTCTATGCCTATCGGGGCTAGATCCTGCTTAACATGGCTCTCTACATCTTCGAAGAAATTCTCTTTCCCAGAGTATAGGTCTTCTATTCGGGTTTTAGAGGCTGACTTGTTAATAGCGTCACGGATATAATTCCTGATGAATACATGAGTAATTTCGTCCATGCCGCGTCTGTAACGTTGAAATATAACAGGTATAGACTCAGCGCGAAGGTGATATGTGATACCGATGTCAGCAGACACGGCCATTCCCTCAGATGTCTGAAAATTGAAGCCATCATGGTCACCCTCCCAGGTATCGTTCTGTTCAAAGATAGGGAACTGATAGATATTTTTCCATGGTGGGATAAAGTGAAAGCCGACATGCAGCTCTTTGGATTCAACGCCCTTGGAATCGCCTAGCATGTCTACAACCACGCCTACATAACCAGGTGATACCGTGGTAAAACACTTAAAGAACCCAATAAGAGCTACAAGCGTTATTAATATAGACTTTTTATATTCCCACACATACTCATACCATTCTTTTTTTTTATGCATGATAAGCTACACCTAAAAAACCCTGTTTACCTAGAAAATCACGTATAGGATACCACTTATTACGGCAACTGCCATTAAGTAAACGAGAGACATTGTAATTGCTCGGCTCGATCGTGACATTGTCCCACCCCTTCGGGAATTCTGCTTCGTATGTGATAGCGAAAAATAGCATATAGTCCCAGTCGTCCATATCGACATTTTGCTCCCAGAGCTTGTCTATTACAGCTCTAGTAATCTTTTTGCTGCTGCTATCGTGAAATTCAAACTTCATCTTTCTTAGCCTTTCTTTCAGCTAATATAGTGTCTTTGATATGCAAGATAGCCGTCTTCATCTTTTCCATATCATCATCTAAATCAGAGTCATCATATACAAACCCTCGGGCAAGAATTCCAACTGCACAAGACAATAAGAAATTGCAGATCTCTCGATCTTCCATTTCTAAGGCCTTCCCTTCCTTATGCAATATTCTTGTTAACAGGTTGTATTTAAATGTTGTCACATCGTCAGCATTTTGAAGGTCAATTTCCATTTTCACTCTCCGCTAATTTATAGCTCTTAATCTTTTCTCGCACCTGCTCTAACTCTTTCAGGGTGTTATCTTTTTCAAAGCCCCTCACAGGAGTAGGGATGCGTCCTGGCTCATATACTACGCCGTCATTGATCCTATAAGATGTCCCATCTAACAGCGATAGTAGCATAGACTCTCTGTCTTTCAGCCGACATAAGCAATAGCAGCCACCAGATTCCCTAGTCTTACAGCCACCTACTCCGCATCTCATATCGCAGCAGGGCTTGTATTTCTTAGGCATCAAACTGTCACTCCATGCGCCAAGTTATTTTCTACCAGTTATGGCGGTAATCTCTACACGTTCTGGCGGACGTCAGGTAAATAAAACCACAATTCAACTTTCTTTTTAGGTATGATGTATAGCTTTTTGTATTCCTCAGTGAATAACCACGGCTTAGGGAACTTAGGATGCTGCATCATTATAAAAACATCTCTACCATCAAAACTAGCAGTGCTGAATTCTTGGAAAAATCTAGCTATACATACATAGGGTTGTACATAATTTAATTTAATTACAACTGTCTCGCCATCATCTGGCAACTTGTCTTTGATATTGATCCAATCCATGCTTTACCGTCTGATAATATAGGTTATGTAACTCGCAATTGGCCCTGTTTCAGGCCTCTACAGCCTGTGGAGCAATTGCTGTGTTTTTAAAATTTGTGTAGGCCTCTGGATATAGTACAGAGGGGGTGGAAAATTTGACATTAGACGGCTGTTTAACCATACATCCAATAAAATCTTTGTGGTGTTTTTCGCAAATACCTACACCACTAACCATTGTACTTGCACTATCCCCACACCAGTAGCATCTAGTCATACATTCCCTCTACTTCGTTATCAAAGTATAAGATAGCTGTACTGGATCTTTTATGCAACTATAAACTTAATATTTAAAAAGGCTGCTGAGGCTGCCCCTGAGGCTGTTGTTGCAGTGATTGACCTAGAGGAGAGGGCCTAGAGTTGCGCTCAGACTCGGAAACACCGCTGCCAGCTCTAGAAGCGTCGACATCTGAGTCTTCTTCGTCCTGCTTAGCCATAGCCCTTTCACGGTCTTCTAATCCTATAATAAACTGAGACACTTTTATAAGTCTGTCGTCGTCCATCTCTCGCAGCTCTTTTAGCGTCTTAACCTGCGATAAAGTTGCAGCTGCACGCTCAGCCTGAGCCTTGCTTGACAGTTCTTTGGCCTGGGATATCTTAGCGATAGCCTCAGCTTGGTAGGTCTTGGCATGTGAGAAGTCAGCCTGGGCTTTAGCCTCGATAGATCTATTAAGGATCTCCCCTTGCTGTAGCATCTGCTGTTGCTGCGCCTGTTCCATAGCCTGTTGCTGCTGCTGAGCCTTCTTGAGCTGCTCCATAACCTTCTTCTTGCCCTGGATATTGCTAAGCTCCACAAGGTAGTCGTTATCCAATGGTATACCAAGCTCTTTAAGGTGCAGCGCTTGCAGGAATTGCAGCTGCTTTTGGCTGTCAGTCATGGCAGCTTCTTCGATGACGCAGTGATACTTAGTTTTCCATGCTTCGTTGAACTCAGGCGATGGCTCCTCGCCTATGATAGACTTAATCTTGCCAGAGCCGAAGTTCTTTTGGACGATCTCTAGGATGATATCGGAGACATTGCGCTGCGACTCATTAAGCCTATCAAAGATGTTTTGCAGGGAGGTGAGCCCAGCACCCATTTTAAGCTTCATCATGATGCCTGACATGTCCTTACCATTCATGTCCTCGCCAAAGAGCTCCTCTGGCGTCCCAACTATGCTCATGATCTCGTTGTCTAGTGTCTTTATCAGCTCTTCCCATCCTTGGGCTACTGGGGGGGCATTGAACGGCACGACGTCTGTAGCTAGGTTAGCTGTGTTCTTAAAGAACATAACTTTACCAGGGCCCTGCATAAACCCATCTTCAGGGTTGACTAGCGCGTCCTCCTTAACCATGATGCCACTCTGCACCTGCGCGTCGAGGATATCTAACAGCTTATTTCGTCTACGATTTAATTCAATCTGACTGTCTCTGCAATTTCTAATGACCCCCTGATACCTGTATGAGTAGTTTTGCACTTCTGTAAAGTGGTAACACATAAAAGGCACGAAAGGGAAACGCGATAGGCCGTAGGGCTCCTTTTCTTCGTAAACTAAATTGTTGTTTACTAGGCAGTGGAGCTTTACGGTAGGCACCTGGGCCTTGATTAGCTCTATATTAGGGTTGTATTCTCTGAATCGCTGAAACTGCTCTCTAGTTCCATTCCAAGGGGCTAACTCGCCTGTAACTCTATCCAATACCTTGCGTACTGTCTTATAGTCACGTACCCAGTACTCGTCATAGGCGTACATCTGCTGAGAGTATTGGTACCAGTTCTGCGCTAGGAACTGGAATTTGCCGTCTTTGGCTGCATACCCCTTTCCTAGGCTGGATAGGTCTTTCTTTATGTCAGGCTTGATGCTTAAGAGCTGCCTGTCAGTGAGATATCGACGTGTCCAGATACGATCACAGTCGCTTAGATCGTGCTGTGTCCAGTAATTATCCATTAAGAACGCATTGAAGGGGATTCGCATCGTCCTGATCTGTCCATTCTCTGGGTCTTCCCTGTGATCTAGCCATATCTGCATCAGGTTTAAGCCGCAGGTGTTAGAGCCGTCGAAACATTGGGAGATCTTTTCGTATGTGTTGTCCTGCCTCTTAACCCATTCTGTCACCTTAGTGAGCTGCTCAGCTGTTACGCCTAGATCTGGATCGTTATCGGCAGGGTAGACGACAGAAGCTAGCCTGTTTTTACGCTGGTAGCCCCCTATCATATTGATGATACGCAGCAGCTTGTTGAACATTAGCTGCTTCTGGTTGCGATAGTTGATGTTATAGGCAGCATTAAGCAAGTCCTGCTGCCCTGTCATCATCTTGGTGTCGATATCCGCCTCGTACCACCACTGCTGCCATAACGCCTGGCTCTCTTTCCAGAAGTCGTCCATCTCCCTAGCAATAGGGTTGCTTGTAGGCCAGGTCATTAGGTGTCTCCGCTGTTACTAAATATTTTACTTGACTGTGAAGTCAAAAAAAAGGAATATAATATCAGCAATCGACTCCATGCCTTTGCTCGCCTCTAGGGATAATCTTCTAGAGGCTTTTTTTTATTCACATTCGTTATAAATAACCATTATCCACCTGTCTCCGTCATCCTGTAGCAACATTTTTATATCGCAGACCTCAGACTTCTTTATGCACAATTCACTAAGAAATCTGTTTACAACTGGATCCAAGTTAATCCCGACAAAGGTTTTAATTTGTGTTTTCTTCACTTCTTCTTCCCCTTCATCATCATGTCGCACTTCTTGATCTTCTTGTCCCTGGGCTTGTCAATAGCCACAAGCTTGTCTAGCTTTTTGTCCATCAGCTTGCGCACGGACTTTATCTTCTTGTCCATAAATAGCCTCATTCTTCTTCTGTCTATGTGCTCTAAATGCTTCACGCATGATCTCCGACTTCTCCTGGGCACTGAAGCCACGCATTATCTGCGTGATCTCAGGCTGTAGGTTGTCTAGGTCTGCTGTTGTTACGCAGGTCTTGCAGCAGTCGAAGGCAGGATTAAAGTCCTTCTGCCTATGGACTGTATTGCATCGCTTACACTCCTTCAAGGGGTTAGTCGACATCCTCTTCCCCCTCGTCCTCTTCGTCTTGCTCTCTAAGCTTATCGCACTCCTCATCCTCTCCGCGCTCTATGCCCTTCATAGCGGCTACTATTGACTGCATAGCCTCGGATAGGCTTCCACATCTGTTAAGCTCAGCTGCTATGATGACTGCAATCTCGGGGTAGTCTTCAAGCTGTAGATATTCCTTTACGAACATTAAAATTTTCATTTCATTGGCTATTGCAGCCCAGTTGATATTCATGCTACGGCTCCTGTTAAAAATTCGTTGTACATTTCTAGTTCTTGCTTGGCCTTCTCCTCTGTCTCAAATTCGACAGCGTGCTCTATCTGCCCCACTAGAACAAATAGCAGCTTCTTGCCCTCTACTTGCAGGCTGATGACATGGGCTAGGTTGATTAGTAGGCTGTTGCTTATCTGCTTCCATATCATAAGGTTGCGCTGCTCCTCTCTGTATTTGTCTAGGTTAGCCATCTCTCGGCTGTAACACTCCTTCATAAAAGATAACAGCTCTGTGGGCCCTTCCCACTCCTCTATAACCCACCTCATCGGTAAGTAAAGAGCCCCTTTCCTGCGCAGCATAGGCATGGTAGTGAGCCCTGCCTTGCAGATAGCATCCTTAGGCAGGCTATTAGAATTGACCCAGAGCTCACCAACTGATAAATCGAAGGCAAAAGCGGCCATAAGGGCCTTGAACTTAATCGATGCGTGTAGGTCAATTATCATCTGATACCCATAGGCTCTTTAGTTGTTCTACCTCTTCCTTTAATAACGATATATGCTCTATGGTCAGTCTGACTCGCTCCTGCAAGATCTCCAAGCTTTTTTCATTGCTATAGATCCGCTCTACCTTCTCGTCAATCTGGCCGTTTATGTAAGAAATAATCCTGTCTTTTTCTTTCATCAGTACCCCATTAAGATTTTGAATGCTTCTTTCGCTTGTCTCGGAACCACTGCATTGCCCAGGGCTCTAGTTCGGTCCATCCTATTGGGTACAGCATCAGCCATTCCAACCAACATAGGTTGATCTTGCGCCCAGTTATCATCCATACTCGGCAAGGTAGACTGGGGTTGTCCCTCCTCTGTTCGCTCTGCATCCCTGCTGCCTTCGCATCTCTGGCCTTGGGAGTGGGCCAAAAGAAACCATCTCTCTCTTTTATGTTTCGCTCCAACCGATTCAGCGGATATAATGCACCATCTACAGTCATACCCCAGCGAGGTAATTTCTCTAACGATGTCAGCTCCTCCGCGCCCTGTGATTGCTGGAACGTTTTCCAAGAACAGAAATCTTGATCCTGTTTCCCGAAGTAAACGAAGGATCTCGTAAAATAATCCGCTTCGCTTGCCTGCCAAGCCCTCTCCGCGTCCTGCAATGCTGATATCCTGGCATGGGAACCCCCCATAGATGATGTCGGTGTCTCCCTTATCTCCGCTCCTGCGTAGGTTGGTGATATCGTCCCAGATGGGTGCTCTTGGTAGTAAATCGTCAAGCTGTCTATTAAGCAGCACGGCTTGACAATAAGGGTCGATCTCACAGTAGAGCAAAGGTCTGACCCATTCTCGCAAAGCAATGGACATACCTCCGATCCCGCTAAATAAATCCAAGCCATTTAACAACCTAGTACCCCAAGTATTTACATCTCATGTCTTTAATCTTCTCAGGCGATAGGGTATTTACTCCCCTGCCTCCATATGTCTGCCTAGCCATAGCGCAATAGCGGAAGCTGTCAGCAGCATGGCTGCTCCAGTCGTGCACTGGTGTAGTGCTGTAACAGCCCATCTTGTCGTTGTATTTCTTGTGGTAGTTCTCTAGGCACTTGAGCAGGTGAGCGCACTTGCTCTCATCGATATAGCAGACAGCTAGCAGCGATCTGGCTGCTTCAATGCCTAGCTCTAGGTTGTCTCGCTCAAGGACTGTCGCTTGTATACCAAGTTCACGGGCAACTTGCTGGAGCGTCTTGCCTGTTTGTAAAGAATGAGATCCAGCATCATGCGGGAAGAAGTGTTGACCGTACACATAAGGCCTGGACTGAAGCTGCTTAACGTAGTGAGAGATCCCCTCGCCTTGGCTCTCATAGAAGTCGATGATGCGGAATTCTGTCCCGACCTGCTGCGCGAAGACGATTGATGTGCAATCCCCATATCCTATATCCCAGTATGTGTTTACCATAGACCTAGGCTCGTAGGTGATACGCCCTATGCGACCATCCTTACGTGCTGCATCCAGTAGCTTGCCGTAGTAAGAGCCCTCGATGCCCCTGTCATAGCTGCAATAGTACTCTTGCTGTATAAGCTCTTCACTCTTGCCCTCCTTGCGCTCCTGGTCTATGTCCTCCAGAGCTATTAGCTTGGTGTCTTCGATAGTAAGCTTGTTGTAGTACCACTTATCAGGGTTATCCCTTGCGATGAGATCTAGCTTGTATT
>Ga0070689_100000169_pt1 | contig 38971 bp, 30 predicted proteins | sample KBSS23HmetaG_FD_64669 | JGI IMG/M metagenome (GOLD analysis project Ga0070689, IMG submission 64669) | Switchgrass rhizosphere microbial communities from Kellogg Biological Station, Michigan, USA - KBS S2-3H metaG | ecosystem: Host-associated > Plants > Roots > Rhizosphere ...
CGTGACGTCGTCGGGCGCGAAGATGCCGTTCCAGCTCTCGGCCTCGGCCATCATGTTGCAGATCGTGTTGCGGTAGGCGATCGGGAGCTGCTGCTGCGCATCCACGAACTCGACGCTCATGCCCTGCGACTGCTTGGCGCCCCAGCGTCGCAGCAGCTCGAGCACGAGATCCTTGCCCGTGACCCAGGGCTGCAGCCGGCCCGTGAACACCACGCGCCGCGGCTTCGCCACCGTGGTGTAGATGTGGCCCGTGCTCCAGCCGAAGCCGAGCGTCGTCGAGCCCACGCCGATGCCGATCGCGCCGTGGGCGCCGTAGGCGCGGCTGTGCGAGTCGGCGCCGGGGATCATCATGCCCGGGTAGACGAGTCCCTGCTCCGGGAAATAGAAGTGGAAGATGCCGTCGCCGGGCGTGGCGTAGTAGGGCTTCTCGATGCCGTGGAGCGCCGCGAACTGCCGGCCGATGCTGGTCTGCTTCTCGTCGGCGTCGACGCCCGTGAACACGAAGTGGTCGTTGGCAATGGCGATCTGGCGGGGCCAGATCGCCGCCCCGCCCGTGATCTGGTTGAACGTGTGGATCGAGAACGGCGCGGTGCCATCCGACGCCGGCAGCAGGTCGGCGTAGACGCGCAGCGTGGCGCCGGCCCTGACCTCGGCCTGCTTGTCGACGCGGTGCGCCCACAGGATCTGCTCGGTGGTCGTGAGCCTGCGCGCCGTGGCCGCGTCGGGCCACACGATCGCGGGTCGCCTCGCGGTCGACTCGCGGAACTCGCGCCGGCCCACTTCGAAGATGCCGCCCGAGCGGCGGATCTCCTCCTCCTTGGGCGTGAGCGGGACCGGGTCGTACGTCCGGCCGCGCGTCTCGTTCGCGAGCCGGCGCGTGTCGGGATCGAACGTGAACGTGTCGCCGTCCTGCGCGTCGGCGACCGCGTCCGGGCTCTGGACGACGTGCAGGCCGAGGTTGAACGCGTTGCGCCGGAAGATGTCGCCCATGTTGTTCCCGCACACCACCACCAGCGTGAGGCCCTTCTCCTCGGCCACGCCCTTCAAGCCCGCCGGGCTCATCTCGCGCGAGCTGCCGATGGCGAAGCGGTCGCCGGCGACGAGGAACGTCTCGCCGCGGTGCACGCGCGCGCGGAAGTCGGGCATCAGGTAGCGGAACGAGCCCGCCTTCCAGCGCTCATCGAGTGTTTCGAGGCTCTCGGAGACGCAGTCGGCCGCGGGCGTGATCTGGTCGGTGTCGATGGCATCGAGCTTCTTCCCCGGCACCTTCGGGTCCCAGAAGACGAGCGCCTTCCCGCGCACGAGCGGGCCCTGCGCGGCACCACCGGTCGGGGCCGCGGGCGCGGTCCCGGGCGCCGGCAGGCTCTCGAGCGTGACGCCGGGCTTCAGGCGGGCGGGCTGGAGCGTGTGCATGGTTGGCCGAAGATTAGGCGGCGGCCCGCGCCGCGGCAACCGTGCCCGCGGGCCGCTCAGGCCTTCCGGCCCGTGACGCGCAGCCAACCGTGGCGGCGCTCCTCGGACACGCTCACGTCCGTGAAGCCCGCCGCCGTGAGCCAGTCGCGGTGCCCGTCCGCCGTCATCAGCTTCGCCCGCATCGGGGTCATCGCCACGGTGAGCAGGAATCCCGCCACGCCGTGCTGGTAGGCCTCGACGATGGCGACGAATGTCCCGCCGGGCTTCAGCACGCGCAGGATCTCGCGCGCGTCCGCCGCCAGGTCGGGCCAGTAGTAGTGCGTCTCCACCGCGGTGACGAGGTCGAACGTGGCGTCTCCGAACGGGAGCTTCGAGACGGAGGCCTGCTGGATCTCGACCTGGCCACTTTCGACCCGCCTGGCGTTCACCTCGCGCGAGAGCACCACGCTGCCGATCGACCAGTCGACGCCGTGCACGCGGCCATCGCTCGCCCGCACCGCCAGCTTCTGGATCGTCCGCCCGCCGCCGCAGCCCACGTCCAGGATCGTGAACGCGCGCTCGACCCGGACGTGCTCGAGTCCCCAGTCGGTGAGCGCCGAATGGGACTCGTTCATCCCGCGCAGGAAGAACGGTCCCACCCAGCGCGTCGGCTTGCGGACCTGGTTCAGCACGTACGGGACCACGATCACCAGCGCGGCGATCGACAGCCACTGCCTCAGCGTGAGCGCGTGCATGCGTCAGAGCCGGCGCAGCAAAAGCCAGGCCTCTAGAACGAGACCGAGACGAACACCTCCGGATAGATCACGTCGCTCGAGCCGAGCCGCTCGTCCAGGTTGAGGTAGCGCTCGTACACCACGCCGGCGCCGGCCATGCTGCGGCCCCCCCGGCTCTGGTAGAACGCGCCCGCCCGGCCGCCCAGCGAGCTCTTGTCGTCGATGCCGTTGCCGACGAAGTTCCAGCGGTAGAACGCCCCGGCATAGGGCTTGATCCGCTTCATCTTCCACAGCACGTAGTCCGCGCGCGGGCTCAGCTTGTAGATGCTCGGGTCGCCGACCAACCAGCCCTCGAAGTCCAATCCCACGTCGAGGCCGTTCGCGAGGTAGTAGCCGGCGCCGATGCCGATGAGCAGGTAGTCGGTGTCGAACGAGTGGCCCCAGCCGATCGTGCCGCTCACACGCTTGTTCCCCTTCGAGAACATCCCGGCTGCCTGGACCGGCGCCGAGGACGAGGCCGACGCGGTAGCGCTCACCGCGACGGGCGCGGGCGCGGCGGGGGCCGGCGCGGGCTCGGCGGGCGCGGGTGCGGTCGCGACGCTGTCCGGCTTCGCGACGCCCGTGCTGTCGGGCGGCGCCTGGGCCCGGGCCACGGCCGGGACTACCAGCGCGGCCGCCAGCAACATCCACAACATGGTTCCGATCAACCGTGAAGCGACTCCGGCTTTCATTGCTCTCTCCCCCAGGTTCGCGCGGGCCCGACTGCGCGCGGCGATCTGCCAGCGCATGAATCGATCGGTCCCGCGAGCTATTTCTTCGTTCCGCGCATCGCGATCTGCATCCCCTTGAGCAGCGTCATCAGGTGCTCGCGGCCGGCGCTGTCGGACGCCGCGGCCTGCAGCACGTAGTCCACGGCGGCGGGGTTGTGCCCGATCCGGGCGAGCACGTACTGGGCGGAGCGATCGTCCGCGAGCACCGTCTGGACCACGCGGAGCCGCAGCGCGTCGTTGCCGAGCAGGTGCTTCGTCATCTCGACGGCGAGCGCCGAGTCGGCGGCGATCGAGTGCATGACGCGGTCGCGGACCTGCACGTTGCGGCTCATCTCGCCGGCGATGTCGCCCGCGCAGCCGGCCAACAGCGCCGCCGCGGCCGCCACGCTCCAGCCCGCCCTCCGGATGCTCGCTCGACTCCCGCTCATCGGCCGCCCCCCCTGAAGCCGTCCTGCCGGTCGCGCCACCGCCCCTGTCGCGACGCCGTTCGCAGCGGACCATAGCCGAGTCTTGACTCGACCGTAAGCCCCGCCCAGTCTCTCGCGCCGGGATCCCGTTCGAGTCGCAGGTCGCCGGCGCGAGGGAGGCGGACATGACGATCGGTCGAAGGGCGTGGTTCGTGGGCGTGCTCGTGGTGCTGGTCGCGGCGGGTAGCGCGCGTGCGCAGACCGGAACGGTCACCGGCCGGGTGACGGAGAAGGGCGGCGCGCCGATCGCGGGCGCCGAGGTGCGCGTGGATTCGACGCGCATCCATGCCAGCACCGACGGCGACGGGCGCTACACGCTCGCCGACGTGCCCGCCGGCCGGGCGGTCGTGCGCGCGTTGATGCTCGGCTACAAGTCGCTCGCGCGCACGGTGACCGTCGAGTCCGGCGGCAGCCTCACCGTCGACTTCGTGCTCGAGGAGAGCGTGCTCCCCACCGCGGGCGTCGAGGTGGTCGTGGGATCGCGCGCGAAGCACACCGCGGCCGACGAGCTGGCCGTGCCGGTGGACGTCTACAACCACGACGTGCTGATGAAGCAGGGCACCACCGAGACGTCGCAGGCGCTGCAGGCGCTCTCGCCGTCGGTCAACTTTCCGCGCCAGACCGTGACCGACGCCACCGACGTCGTGCGCCCGTTCACGCTGCGCGGGCTGTCGCCGGACCACACGCTCGTGCTCGTGAACGGCATCCGCCGTCACCAGACCGCGGTGGTGAACACGTTCGCCTACGGCACCGCTGCGGGCTCGAGCGGCGTGGACATGAACGCGCTCCCGAGCAGCTCGATCGAGCGCATCGAGGTGCTGCGCGACGGCGCCTCCGCCCAGTACGGCTCGGACGCCATCGCCGGCGTGGTGAACGTGGTCATGCGCCGCGGCGTGACGCCGCCGTTCGTGAACGTCACCGGCGGCCAGTACTTCAGCCCCGACTACACGTACGACGGCGGCAACGTCAACGTGAACGGCGGCTGGGGCCTGCCCCTGGGGCAGGGCTCGTTGAACCTGTCGGCGGAGTACCTCGATCGCCAGCCCACGAACCGCGCCTGGGCGGACAGCTCGGACGTGAGCGGCTCGGGCCTGAACGACATCGTGGGCCCCGACGGCAAGGTGATCCAGAAGCGCAACCCGGTGGAGCAGCCGAATCACCACTGGGGCGATGGGCTCGAGCGCGACGCGCTCGGCACCGCGTTCGCGCACTACCCGCTCGGCCAGAACAGTCACGTCTACGCGTTCGGCAGCTACGCGCACCGGCTCGGCACCGGCAACGGCTATCGCCGTTACGCCGGCGACGACCGCAACTGGACGCAGATCTACCCGCTCGGCTTCCTGCCCGAGTTCCGCCCGATCGTCACCGATTACTCATCGGCCGGCGGCTGGAAGGGCGACGTGCGCGGCTGGAACATCGACGCGGGCGCTTCGTTCGGCCACAACGGCTTCCGCTACGACCTCGAGAACACGCTCAATGCCTCGCTCGGGCCCTCGCTCACCACGCCCACGGCGCCGGGCCCCGACGGCATCCCCGGCAACGCGGACGACCCCGGCATCCCGAACCAGACGTCGTTCTTCGCCGGCGAGCTCCACCGCGACGAGTTCGTGGCCTCGCTGGATGCCGATCGCGAGCTGAAGTTGGGGCTCCCCTACAGCGTGCACACGGCGTTCGGCGCCGCGTGGCGGCGCGAGCGCTGGGTCGTCCTGCCCGGCGAGCGCGCGTCGTGGATCGACGGCGGCGCCACGAGCCAGAACGGCGGCGACACGCCCGGCGGCTCGCAGGTGTTTCCCGGGTTCGCACCGAGCGACGCGTCGGACTCGCGCCGCGAGAACGCCGGCGTCTATGCCGATCTCGAGACGAACCTCACCCAGCAGGTGCTGGTGGACGCCGCGGCGCGCTACGAGCACTACAGCGACTTCGGATCCGTGACCACGGGCAAGCTCGCCGCGCGCTGGCAGCCGAGCCCGCACGTCACGTTCCGCGCCGCGGCCAGCAACGGCTTCCGCGCGCCGGGCCTGGGCCAGGTCCACTTCAGCAAGGTGGTCACGAACTTCATCGCCGGCGCGCCCGAGGAGATCGGCGTGTTTCCCGTGGACCACCCGGCGGCGAGGGCGCTGGGCTCCGAGGAGCTCAAGCCGGAGAAGTCCGTGAACCTGAGCGCCGGGATCGCGGCCACCGTGCTCGAGAACCTCACGGTCACGGTCGACGTCTACGACATCCGCATCACGGACCGCATCCTGCTCGGCGCCACGTTCGACGACAGCACCACGGCGCGCATCCTCGGCAACGCGGGCTTCACCGGGATCGCGGGCGTCCAGTACTTCACGAACGGCCTCGACACCAAGACCCAGGGCGTCGACGTGACCGCGGACTGGCGGCTCTACTCCGCCCCGTCGCGCTCGTTCACGCTCCACGGCGCGCTCAACTACGGCAAGAACGAGATCACGCACGTGGACCCGCTGCCGAGCGTGCTCGCGACGTCCACGGACGAGACCGGGCTGCTCGACGAGGTCACGCGCGTGGCGATCGAGAAGGAGCGCCCCGACTGGCGCGGCACGCTCACCGGCGAGTACGCGCAATCGGCGTGGCGCGGGCTCGCGCGGGTGTCGTACTTCGGCACGTTCTCGTCGGCGCAGCCCGCGTTCACCGACGGCTACACCGAGAAGTACCCGGCGCGCACGCTCGTGGACCTGGAGGGCGCCTACAAGGTGGGGCAGACCGAGCTGGCGATCGGCGCCCGGAACGTGTTCGACACCTACCCGGGGAAGGCGCAGCTCGACTTCAACAACAACTTCGGCGTCTTCCCATGGGCGGCCGCGTCGCCGTTCGGCTACAACGGGCGGTTCCTGTACACGCGGCTGAGCTGGGCGCTGCCCACGAAGTAGAACTCCCGCGGCGGCGTCAGCCGCCGCGGGTCGCAAAGACTCAGTGGACGACCACGATGCGGGCCATCCGCACGCCGGTCGGGTGCACGAGCCGCATCCAGTGGACACCGGTCGCGAGACGGGTGCCGTCCAGTGTCAGCCCGTGCTCGCCCGGTCCCTGGATCTCGCGGGAGTGCGTGAGCCGGCCGGCGAGATCGAACACCTCCAGCCGCGCGGGGCGATCGTCCGGCAGCGTGGCGCTCGCGGTGAAGTAGCCACTCGCCGGATTGGGAGCGACACGGGCCAGCGAAAGCGAAGGCTGTGGCCGTGTCTGTTCACGGCTCTCGCCGCCGGGTCCGAGGCGGATCAGGCGCACGTTCCGAAGCTCCATCGGATAGGTGACCTGGTCCCATGCGACATAGAGCCCTCCGGCGCCATCCGCGAGGGCGAAGACCTTCTCGTTGTTGTGCAGCTCGCTTTCGAGCGTGAGCCCGTGAGCCGGCCAGCCGGGGAAGATCTGGCCATCGGCGGAGAGGTGCTGCACGTAGGCTCGGCCCCGATAGAGCGCCTGGTCGGGCCAGGCCACGTAACAGCCGCCCGTCCCGTCCGCCACGAGCACGGAGGGCGATGCGAGCGACGGCTCCTGCCCGCCGCCGGCGAGTACGCCCTCGGGTGCCCAGCCCTGGGCGGGTCGACCATTCGCGAGCACGCGCGAGACGCGCACGTCCCCGGTAGGGACGTCATACGATGGTTCGAGCCAGGCGACGCTCGCACCTCCCGTACCATCGGCGATCACGTGCACCTCGCTCGGATCGTGCGTCGGCCGCGCGGCGATGGCGCCCTCCGCGGGCCAGCCGGGGGCCACGCTCCCGCTCGCGTCGAGACGCTGCACGCGCACACGGGCTGACGCCCCGGCTCCTTCCGGCCAGGCGACGAATGCGCCGCCGTCGCCCGTGGCCGCGAGCGCGAATGCGCCGGTCACGCCCGGCGCGGCCACGACAGCTCCCGCGCCATACCTGGGCGTGAGCGTCGCATCCAGTCGCTGCACGGTCGTGCCACCCTCAGGCGTCATCACCAGCAGGCCACCCATGCCGTCGGACTCGGCACCGCCGAAGATCAGCGCTCCGGGACCTCCGAAGACGACCACGCCGCCCGGTGGCCCGATGACGTTGCCGCCGGCATCGACGCGCGTGGCACGGATCTCCCCGGTGTAGGACGGGCTCGACCACACCACGAACATGCCGCCGGCTCCGTCGGGCACTGCCGCGTCCGTGTACTGCTCGCCCGGGAGGTTCTCGCTCACGGGCACGACGTCGCCCTGCAAGCTGCCCGTCGCATCGTAGTGCACAGCGACCAGGCTCCGATTCGCGTCCTGGGTCGCGAACCAGAGACCACCGGCTCCGTCGGTGGCGTTCGCGTACGAGGTCGACGCGGGAAGGCTGGCCGTCGCGAAGGGATTCACGCTCCAGAGGACTGCGCCCTCGGGATCCACGCGCGACGTCGTCTGCCAGAGACCGGCGTGCACGATGACACCGTGTCCGCCGTCCGGCACGAGGACGACTTTGCTCCGGATGTGGGAATAGCGCAGGTCCGCGACGACGATCCCCGACGCTGGCCACGCGGCGAGCGCGGGACTGGACCAGGCGAGCAGCAGTGCGAGTACGGACGGCCGCACATGGCGCATGGCAGGACCCCCTGACTGAAGCGGGGCGAACCCCTGGAGCCTAGGCAGCGAACTGGGGGCGGTCAACGGCGAATTCCGCGCTCGCCGCTGCTGACCCGGCGATGGGCCGGGCGGATATGAACTGCGGTCTATGCGAACGCCGGCGGCTTCTTCGTGTGCCAGTCCGTGCGCGACTGGTAGAGCGCGCCCAGGCTGCAGAGCAGCGCCTCCGAGAACGGCCCGCCCATGAACGCGATGCTCGTCGGCAGGCCGTTGTCGCCGAACCCGTTCGGCATCGCCAGCGCCGGGAGCCCGGTCAAGTTGCCGGCCGCGATCACCCCCGGCCCGCCCGAGATGCCGGGATAGATGGTCTGGAACTCCTTGTCGATCGGGTAGGCGACGCTCGCGCGCGTGGGCGTGGCGATCACGTCGAACGAGGCGTAGAGCTTCTTCATCGCCGCGCGCATGGGCCGCCGCGCGCGCATTGCGTGCACGTAGTCCACCGCCGGCAGCAGCAGCGCGGAGTAGCCGCCGGTGCGGCACGCCGGACAGCGGAGCTTGGTGACGTCGCCCGAGTCGATCAGCTCCAAGAACGCGCTGCCGCCCTCGGCGGTGACGATCGCGCCCACGGCCGGGCCCCACGGCAGGTCGGGCCATTCCACGTCGCGCGTCACCTGGATCGCGTCGCCCAGCTTGGCGAGCGAAGCTTCAAAGTTCTCGCGCACGGCGGGCTGCACTTTTTCAGTGCTGCCCTTGGGGACAGCGACCTTGATCGCGCGCGTGGGCTTCTGCGTTTCCTTCCACGGGAACGTTCTACCGGTGCACGAGGCGTCCTCCGGGTCCGGGCCCGCGATCGCCGCGAGCACGAGCGCGCAGTCGTCGGCGGTGCGACCCATGGGGCCCAGCTTGTCGAGCGTCCAGCACAGCGCCATCGCGCCGTGGCGCGAGACGAGGCCATAGGTCGGGCGCAGGCCGCTCACGCCCGAGTAGGCGCTCGGCGTGACGATCGAGCCGCTGGTCTCGCTGCCGATCGCGAACGGCACCAGCCCGGCCGCCACCGCGGCGCCGGGTCCGCTCGAGGAGCCGCCGCTCCAGAACGACGTGTTCCACGGCGTGAGCCCCGGCCCGGTGAACGAGGCGTCGGCCTGGTTGTAGCCCATGCCGCCGGCCAACTCGACCATGGCGAGCTTGGCGCACAGCACGGCGCCCGCCTCGCGCAGCTTCTTCACCACGGTGGCGTCGTGGTCGAACACCTGGTTGCGGTAGGGCTCGGCGCCCCACGTCGTCGGCACGCCCTTGGTCGCGAGCAGGTCCTTCACGCCGTACGGGATCCCGTGCAGCGGCCCGCGGTAGCGGCCCTTCGCGATATCGGCGTCGGCCGCGCGCGCCTCGGCCAGCGCGCTCTCGCGCATCACCGTCACCACGGCGTTCAACTTGGGCCCGAGCGTGTCGAGTCGCTCGAGGCAGGTCTCCGTGAGCTTCACCGACTTGAGCTTCTTCGACTTCACCTGCGCGGCGAGCTGGCGCACGGGCGTGTACAGCAGGTCCGAATCGGCCATGGGTTCCTCGGGGATGGACGGTCGATCAGGCGCGGAACGTGCCGCCGTCAGGCGCGAAACGTGATATCGGGTTCGTCGCCGTTCGTGAGCTTCATCGCGCGCAGGCGCTTGCTGCCGGCGAGGTCGCCGTCGAAGTCGGTGGCGATGCTCCCCCACTGCGTCTCGTTGAAGCGATCGGGGTAGCGCGCGCGCAGCACCTCGGTGAGCAGCCGCGCCTCACCGCTGCTGTGCTCCGGCGCGGCCGGGGCGGCGGGCGCCGGCGTCGCCGGTGGTGCGGGCTGGGCCGGCGTCGGGGCCTGCGCGCGCGCAGCGGCGGGCAGGACGGTGATCGCGGTGGCGAGCAGCTTCAGGAATCCGCGGCGATCCTGCTCGCGCGGGGACGGCCCTTGCGACATGCTGCACCTCCTCAAGCAACCGGGCACGGGTGGAAGCGTGAGCCCGGGAGGTTAGTGCAGGCGGGCGCTTCAGGGAATGGAGGAAGTGCGCATGCCGTTGCAGCCGAAGGATCCGGCGTACGCCGAGCGTGTTCGCACGAGCTTCGACCGCCAGGCGTTCATGGCCACGCTCGGCGCGCGGCTGGGCCGCGTGGCGCCCGGCGAGGTGGACATCGAGCTGCCCGTCCGCGACGCGCTCACGCAGCAGCACGGGTTCGTGCACGCGGGAGCGCTCGCCTCCGTGCTCGACTCGGCCGCCGGCTACGCCGCGTTCACGCTCATGCCCGCCGGCGCGGCGGTGCTGTCGATCGAGTTCAAGATCAACATGCTGGAGCCCGCGCGCGGCAGCTCGATCGTGGCCCGTGGGCGGGTGGTCCGCGCCGGGCGCACGATCAGCGTCTGCCGCGCCGACGCGCTGGCCTCGGAGAACGGGCGCGAGACGCTCGTGGCCACGCTCACCGGAACGATGATGTGCGTGGAGGGTCGCGGGCTCGCCGGCTAGGCTCCGGGGTTCAGCGCGACGGTGGCCGAGCCGGCCTCCACGGTTTCGGCATCCAGCCCGAGCCCGCGGTGCAGCAGGCGCACGACGCGCGTGGCTTCGGCTCCCGCGACCACGAACGACAGGTTCACGCGCGACGCCCCCTGCGAGATCATCTCCACCGGCACGCCCACGCCGCCGAGCAGCGTGAAGACGTGGCCCGCGAGTCCCACCTGGGTGGGCGCGCCCTCGCCCACGACGGCGACCACGGCGAGATCGCGACGCACCTCGACCCGACCGATCCCCTCCAGCTCCGCGACCGCGGCCTCGAGATGCGACGTGTCGTCCACGGTCACCGAGATCGACACCTCCGAGGTGGTGACGAGGTCGACGACGACGTGATGGCGCCCGAACACCTCGAACACGCGCGCGAGGAAGCCGTGCGCGAGCAGCATCCGGGTCGAGACGATCGTGACCGCGGTGATGCCCGGCTTGGACGCGATCGACTTCACGCGCCAGCCGCGCGGCGACGCGTCGGCCGAGGCGGTGATGAGCGAGCCCGGATCTTCGGGGCGCGCCGTGTTCAGGATGCGCACCGGGATCTCGCGCTCCATCGCCGGGAGCAACGTCTTGGGATGGAGCACCCGGGCGCCGAAGTAGGCCAGCTCGCAGGCTTCGGCGAACGACAGGCGCGGCACGGGCCGGGCCTCGGGTACGACCCGCGGATCGGCGGACAGCATGCCGCTCGTGTCGGTCCAGATCTGGATCTCCGCGGCACCGAGCGCCGCGCCGAGGAACGCCGCGGAGTAGTCCGAGCCGCCGCGGCCGAGCGTCGTCGTGCGGCCGTCGAGTGTCGTGCCGATGAAGCCGGTGACGACTGATACGCCACGGCGACGGGTGAAATAAGACCGCAGGCGGGCGGCAGCCTCGGGCAGCGGGCTCGCCTGGCCGAACCGCTCGTCGGTGACGAGGCCCGCCTCGCCCGCGTGCACGGCGTGCGCCTCCGTCCCGCGCGCGGTGAGCGCCGCGGCGAACAGCGCCGCGGCGAGCCGCTCACCGAACGCCAGGATGCGGTCGCGGTCCTCGCGGGTGACGGCATCGGAGCCGACCAGCGCCGGGTCCGCGCGCAACGCATCGAGCAGGCCGTTCAACGGGCGCGCGTCGATGCCCAGCGCCCGTGCATGTTCAAGATGCCGTTCCGCGATACGGCCCACGAGCGCCGCGCGCGCGACGTCGGCACGGCAGAGCTCCACGAGCTGGTTCGTGACCCCCGCGAGCGCGCTCACCACCACCACGGGATCCTGGGAAACGCGCTCGCGCACGGCGTTCAACGCGCGCTCACAGTGCGCGGGAACGCCGACGGAGGTACCGCCGAACTTCATCACGAGCATGAGGTCGATCCGTTTCGCGGCCGGGTCTTTGGCTTGGGGAGGAGCCGCCAAGCTATCGCAATCCGAGGTGCGCTGCCCGCTCGCGGAACACGGGAGGAGGAGTTCACACCTCGGGCATCACGCCCAGCTCGAGCAGCGCCGCGGGCAGCGCGGCGCATCCGGCGAGCGTCACGCCGCGGGCGCCCTCGGGCTCGCCGTCCACGACCTCGACGCGGCCCTCCCCCAGCGCGAGCGTGGTGACGCCATCGATCAGCCGCGGGAGCGCTCCCAGCGTCTCGCCCAACTCGAGTGCCGCGGTGGGGACGCTGGCCGATCGCACGCGCACGGCCGCGATGCCGGTGGTGCCGTTCGCGTGCGTGGTCGCCGTCGGCGAGTTCGGCACGCGCCGCTCGCGCGGTGTCCGGTCGGCGATCCAGAACGGATGGAGCGCGGACTCCGGCAGCAGCAGCTCCCACTCGAGCCGTTCCCCACCTGGGCGCTCGCGGGACATGCGCACGGGACCCGCCGCCTTCACGTTCACGGCTCGCAGCGCGGCCGCGCGCGGTGCGAGCGCCGAGGCGGCGAGCGCCCAGTCCGCGACGCCGTCGGGCCCCGCGAGCAGCGGCAGGAACCGCCTCGCCACCGCCGAGACGCCCTTCAGGTGCCGGTCCCAGCCCGTGCCCGCGCGCAGTGCGCGCAGCTCGTCGCGCGTGGCGGGCTCGCGCGCGGCGAGCAGCTCGATGTAGGCGCCGTCCGCGAACGCCACGAGCGCGTTCTCAGTGGGGATGGCGTCGTGCCGGCCACCAAGGGAGATGGTGAACCCCGCGGCCGAGAATCGTGCGGCGGCATCGGTGAGCGACGACACCACCACGACGACGTGATCGAGCCGTGCGGGGGTGGTCATTGCAGGCTCAGCCACCCTGCGGTGCTCGTGCGCATGCCGGCCATCCTAGCCCGCGCGGCCCAAAAACCGACCGGCCGGCCCCGGGGAGCCGGGACCGGCCGTTCGCACGCTGAGCGCTCGGTTTCACGCACCCGGGCGCATCAGCGCGGTGGGTCAACGATAAAGCTTCTTCAGCGTTCCCCAGCTCTTGGAAGCGGTGCCGACCGGCGGCGGGTTCACGGCGATGAAGTGACCGGGATCGGCGGGGCCGGCCGTGAACGTGTAGAAGCCGGGCACGCCGCCGCCGATCGTCGCCGAGCTGATGTACATCGACGTCGGGCTCGAGCCGACGAGCACCGGACCCAGCGACGCGATGCCGAGTCGGGTGGCGGGACCGGTCTTGGCGGTGATGGACTGGACCACGATCACGTCGTTCGTGCTGAGGACGATGAGCAGCGGATCGAGCCCCGTGACGGTGACGGTCGAGAAGAACCCCGGAGGCAGCCCGGTGCCGAAGTTGATGTTCGTGCTGTAGCTGCCGAGGGGGGCCGACGTGATGGCGTTGAAGAACGAGACGCTCACGGTCGCGGTGAGCAGGTTCCCGGCGCTCGAGCCGTTGAACAGCGTGAACTTGTGCGTCGAGAGGAGCCCCGTGCCCGCCATGAGCAGCTCATCGCCCCACACGGAGGCGAGATCGGTCGAGGACACGCCAAAGAGCGGTGTCGACGACGTGTTGTCGTAGATCGTCGTCAGCACGGCCGTCGCCGACTTGCCCTGGTCCTTGCCCGCGACGAGGTTCAGGCCACCCGCCTGGTCCGCGAACTGGCCCTGGATGGGTTCCGTCGTGAGCTGGGCGCGGGCGATCCCGAGCGGCAGCGCGAGCATGACCACCGCAGCGAAGAGCACTGCACTCCTGGTCGCAATTCTCATGGGTTCCCCGGTGTATGGACGAGGTCCTCGTCCGGTGGACGCCCACTCCGGATGCTGGGCGTGAGAGCAAGCTGTCGAGCCTGGTGCATCGGAATCGGACGCGGGTCCACCGGGGTCGACGGACGAACGGAGCGAGCCTCCCGGCCTGAAGCCCGGGAGAAGATGGTGGCTCGACGCGTGAAGGGGTCCGCGGATCCACCGATGGACAGCGAGTCATGCTGTCCATGCGGCCAGACGGTGACTTAACAACTTCGGGAAGGGCGGGTCAACGGAAAACCCGCGTAGCCTTGGGAAAATTCGCCTCTATCATCATGAGCTGCCACCTCGGTCCGCTCGATCCGACGAGAACGCGAGCGTGATCGAAGTTCCGTCCCACCGAACTTGTTCACACCCGCCCGACCCACGTGCGACTCGAACCCCACAACGGCCTCCCGCACTTCGCGCTCGCGCTTGCGCTGGTTGCGGCGGCATCCGCACCGGGACACGCGGCTGCCGCCGTCATCGAGGGCCGCCCGGCCTGCGACTACTGCCGCATGCTGTTCGAGGACCCGCGCTTCGGCGCCGAGGTCACGCTGGTCTCGGGCGCGAAGAAGACCTATGACGCCATCGAGTGCATGGCGGCAGCCGTGCTCACGGACAGCGTCGCGGTGCGCGACGTGCGATCGATCACGCTCGTCGACTGGGCGCGGCCCTCGTCGCCCAAGTCATCGGTCGCGATCGACCGGGCCGTGTTCCTCCACTGCCCGGAGCTCACGAGCCCGATGGGCCTGTCGCTGCTCGCGTTCCGCTCGCGGGCCGACGCCGACACGGCCTGCCCCGCGCGCCGGGGCACCGTCCTCGACTGGCGCGGCGTGCTCACGCAGGTCAACTCGAGGTGGTTCCAGGGAAGCCTCGCGGTCGAGCCGCACGTGAAGTTCCCGCGGCTCAAGCCGAGCGGCACTCCAAAGCCCGCGCACTAGCCCCTCGGCCGGTTCGCGGGTCGAGGCCTAGGGCGCGGGCTTGCTCCCCGGCCCGGCCAGGGCCGCCATCTCCGCCGCGGTGATGTCGCGCCCCAGGACCCGGCGCACCGCGGCCTCCAGCAGCTCGTCGCGCCCGGCGCGAACGCCAGCGATCGTGGGCCGCACCTCGACGTCGGGCACGATGCCGATGCCCTGCGTCGGCCGGCCATCGGGGTAGAACACGCCGATGCCGCTGATCATCGTGCTCTGCATGCCGGGGAGCGCGAACCGCGACACGTTGCCGTCCGCGCCGGCCGTCTGGCTCCCCACCACGAGCGTGCCCGGTCGCGAGCGGAACGCCATCGTCGTGTACTCGGCCTGGCTCTGCGTCACCTCGTCGATGAGGATGGCCACCGGGCATTCGATGACCGGCGCCACGGGCACCAGCTTCACCGGCTCGACGAACCCGAACGAGCCCGGGTTCTTCGCATCGCCGACCGTGAACTTCACGAACTCGGTCGTGTCCCTGACCAGGTGCTGGCCGAGCGCGAAGACCATGAAATCGGAGGGGTAGTTGCGCAGGTCGATGATGAGGCACCGCGCCCCCTTCGTACCGCTCAAGTAGTCGTCGAGCTCACTCGCCTTGACCGTCGAGAGCTTGAGATAGGCCACGTCGTTGCTCAGCCGGCGGAACGTGGGCCCGGCGTGGTCGTGCTTCCTTTCACCCTGGCGGTCGAGGGAGTCGTTGGGCACTCGCTCGGGGCGAAGTGAGAGCGGCTGGCCGTCGCGCAGGATCGAGACCTCGGCCGTGCCGGCCGCGCCGCGCGTCAGCGATCGTGCCATGTCGCGGAGGCGCGCGGCGTCGTTCGATGCCGGGTACAGCGGCCGGAGGCGAGCCACCAGCGAGTCGACGGCGACGCCGTCCAGGTGCGTGATCACATCGCCCACGCGCAGGCCGCTGGCCGGCCCGAGCCGCGGGTTCGTATAGGCCGTCACCACGGCCTTGCCCTCGATGAAGCGCACACTCACCGGCAGGCTGCTCGTCCCGACCGGCGGCTGGGCATCCAGCCCGCTCCACAGGTTGGCGTGCGTGTCGCGCACGCGCGCGATCAGCGAGATCAACTCGCGCTTGTAGTCCGGGGTGGTCGACGCGGCGAGGAAGCGGGGGATGAACTCGCGGAGCACGCCGTCCCAGTCGGCGTCCGCGAGGTCTCGATAGGGTGACCAGTACTCGATGATGTTCCATAGCCGATAGAGCGCGAGCAGCCGGTAACCCGCGTCCGGCTGGGTCTGCCTTGCGTAGCCGAGCTCGTTCGCGAGGTCGGGGTTCTTGACGCCGGGGGCGAACGAGACGAAGAACTGCTCGCTCACGTCGGGCCGGTTCTTGTGGATCTGCACGAGCTGGGCGCTCAGGCGGCTGCCCAGCCGCTTGCGATCGCCGAGCCAGCCCAGGCGCGGCGCCAGCGGCCGGCCCGCGGGCAGTTGGACGCACGAGCTGCACGGCGGCACAGGGCCCAGCGAGTCGACCCAGGCCGACAGCACGCGCTGGGCCGCCGCCGCATCCTTCGCCGCGATCACTCGGGGCGCGACGCGGAACAGGTCGAAGTCCCAGTGGCGATCGCCCCGCACCACTGCTGGATGGTGGTATTTGAGGAAGCCCCAGACCTTCCCGAGCAGGACCAGGTTCTCGACCTGAGCCCGGTTCGCCTGCTTGAGGTTGATCCGCGAGCCGGAGACGAAGCTGGTGTCGCGGTCGAGCACGGTGAGCGCGCGTGGCTTCAACGGCAGCTCGGAAAGCGGCTTGTCGTCCACCAGGAGCTGCAGGTCGTCTACCCACACGCGGCCCGAGCCCGCGAGCAATGCCCCGAACACCAGCGTGCGCGCTCTCACGTCGAGCGGCAGCGTGATGTGGAACTCGGTCCAATCCGCCGTACCGTTCAACCCCCGGCCCTGCATGTTGTCGAACTGCACCGAGCCGCCGGAGGCGTCCTCGCGCAGCCACAGGCCCGTCCACTGCGCCACGCTGTCCCGCCGGAGCCAGCCGCGAAGCTCGATCGACTTGCCGGTGAAGTCCACGTCCTGGGCGAACGTGACCGTGGAGAAGTCCGCCGAACCCGGCTTCGTGCGGTCGATGCGGCAGGAGAAACGGCCGGAATGGACGACGACGCTGTCGCGGATGAGCGTGCCATCGCCGCTGCCGTGGAGCGGATCGCGAGCGCTCGCCTCTCTCCCGTCCTCCGTGCGCTCGAAGCCCAGCTCGGGCCTGCGATCCTTGCGCTCCTCCGCGGACGCCACGACCGCGACCAGGAGCACGAGCGAGCACGTCGTGAGCGCGAGACGCATGGGGACCTCCAGGAGGTTCGCGTCGGGGGCTGGCCGGGAACGTAGCCCGCACGACCGCGCGAAGCGAGAGCGAATCCTCATCCACCGGGTTCGCGCCCGCCGTCCGTGACGCCGCGCTCGTCGCGTAGCGCGCGGCCGCGACGAAGGCGGCCCGCCGGCCCGGCGCAAGCCCGTAGTAGTCTGCCGGCCCTCGACGAACCGCCCACCCCGCCCCGGAGGCCGCCCCATGCGACATGCCGCCCGAGTGTCCCTGCTCGCCGCCTTACTTTGCTCACTCGCTGCGACCATGACGCACGCGCAGGGTGGCGATCCCGACGACCGCTGGGGCCCGGGAGCCGTGACCGGCTCGGGCACGACGACGAACGCGAACACGCCGGGGGCCACGCCGGGCAAGTGGAACGTGGAGGACCCGCCGGGCGAGCACCACGACGTGAAGATCGACGTCAAGCGCGGCACGTGGATGACGGTGGACGTGAGCCCGGATGGCAAGCAGATCGTGTTCGATCTCCTGGGTGACCTGTATGTCATTCCCGCGGACGGCGGCGAGGCCAAGTCGCTCACGCACGGACTGGCGTGGGACGAGCAGCCGCGTTGGAGCCCCGACGGCAAGCGGATCGCGTTCACCAGCGATCGCGGCGGCGCCGACAACCTGTGGGTGATGGACCGCGACGGCACGCACGCGCACGCCGTCTCGCAGGAGAACTATCGCCTGCTGAACAGCCCGGCGTGGGCGCCGGACGGCCAGTACGTCGCCGGGCGCAAGCACTTCACGAGCACGCGCTCGGCGGGCGCGGGCGAGATCTGGATGTACCACGCCGAGCAGGGCGGTGATGGCATCCAGATGACGAAGCGCCGCACCGAGCAGAAGGACGAGGGCGAGCCCGCGTTCTCGCGAGACGGCCGCTACCTCTACTGGAGCATGGACGCCACGCCGGGACCGAATTTCGACTACAACAAGGACGGCAATGGCCAGATCTACGTCGTCCAGCGGCTGGATCGCGAGAGCGGCGAGATCACGCAGATCGTGGGCGGCGCGGGCAGCGCCAGCCGCCCGACGCCGTCGCCCGACGGCAAGTGGCTCGCGTACATCAAGCGCGTGCGCTTCAAGAGCGTGCTGCACGTGATGGACCTCAGCTCCGGCGAGGAGCACGCGCTCTATGCCGGGCTGGACCGCGACTTACAGGAGATCTGGGCCATGCACGGCACCTACCCGGGCCTGTCGTGGACGCCGGACGCCAGAGCGATCGTGTTCTGGGCCGCGGGCGGCATCCACCGGATCGACGTGGCCACGAAGCAGGTGCGCGACATCCCGTTCCACGTCGCCGACACGCGGCGCGTGGCCGAGGCGGTGCGCTTCCCGGTGGCGGTGGGGCCGGATTCGATGGACGCGCACATGCTGCGCTGGGTGAGCGTGTCGCCGCGGGGCGGCCGCGTCGTCTACTCGGCGATGGGGCACCTGTACGTGAAGGAGCTGCCGAACGGGAAGCCGCACCGGCTCACGAACCAGTCGGACCACTGGGAGTTCTTCCCATCGTGGTCGCGCGACGGCGGCCGCATCGTGTACACGACGTGGAACGATTCCACGCTCGGCAGCGTGCGCGTGGTCTCGGTGGGCGGCGGCACCGGCCGCGTGGTGACGAAGCAGCCCGGCCACTACGTCGAGCCCGCGTTCTCGCCGGACGGCTCCACGATCGTCTACCGCGCCACGACCGGCGGCTACCTGTTCTCCACCGCGTGGGCGCGCGAGCCCGGCGTTTATTCAGTGCCCGCCTCCGGCGGGCCGTCGAAGCGCATCTCCCGGCACGGCGCCAATCCCATGTTCGGCGCGGCGAGCGATCGCGTGTATTTGATCGACGTGAACGGGAACGACCAGGACGAGCGGTCGATCTTCAGCGTCGATCTCCAGGGCAAGGACGAGCGCACGCACGTGAAGGGCGTCTACTTCACCGAGGCCGTGCTCTCCCCCGACGAGAAGTGGATCGCGTTCCACGAGAAGTACAAGGTGTGGGTGGCGCCCGCCGTGCGCGCGGGAAGGCCGGTGGACATCGGCACGAGCATGCGTGACCTGCCGGTGAAGCTGGTCTCGAACGACGCGGGCGACTGGCTCGGCTGGTCGGGCGACTCGAACGCGCTGCACTGGTCGCTGGGCGACCAGCTCTACACGCGGCCGCTCACCGAGATGTTCAAGTTCGCGGCCGGCGCTCCGGACTCGCTCGTCGACAAACCGGCATCCCACCAATCGATCGGCTTCCGCTACACCCTCGACAAGCCCACCGGCGTGATCGCGCTCACCGGCGCCAAGCTGGTGACGATGAAGGGCGACGAGATCGTCGACGACGGCGTGGTCGTGGTCACCGGCAGCCGGATCACCGCCGTGGGGCCACGCGCGAGTGTGGCCATTCCCAAGACCGCCAAGGTGATCGACTGCGGGGGCAAGACCATCACGCCCGGGTTCATCGACTGCCACTGGCACGGCGGCATGGGGTCCGAGGGCCTGATCCCGCAGTCGTCGTGGATCGACGGTGCATCGCTCGCCTTCGGCGTCACGACGCTGCACGATCCCTCGAACGATTCCTACGAGATCTTCACCCACCAGGAGATGCAGCGAGCGGGGCTCGTCACCGCGCCGCGCATATTCTCCACGGGCACCATCCTCTACGGCGCCAAGGGCGACGTCCATGCCGACGTGGACAGCCTCGGCGACGCGCTCATGCACCTCAAGCGCATGAAGGCTTACGGCGCGAACAGCGTGAAGAGCTACAACCAGCCGCGGCGCGACCAGCGGCAGATGGTGCTCGAGGCCGCACGCCAGACGCAGATGAGCGTGGTGCCCGAGGGCGGCGCGCTCTACCCGCACAACATGACGATGGTGATCGACGGCCACACGGGCGTCGAGCACGCGATCCCGCTCGCGCGCCTGTACGACGACGTGGTGCAGCTCTGGAGCGGCACGAAGGTGGGCTACACGCCCACGTTCAACGTCGCCTACGGCGGCCTGGACGGCGAGCACTACTGGTACGCGAAGACGCAGGTGTGGGCCGACCCGAGGCTGCAGGCGTTCGTGCCGCGGCGCACGCTGGACGCGCGCGCACGCCGGCCGCAGACGGCGCCGGACAACGAGTGGAACCACATCACCGTGGCCGAGGAGGCGAACAAGCTGCACAAAGCCGGCGTCCAGGTGCACATCGGCGCGCACGGCCAGCGCGAGGGGCTGGGCGCGCACTGGGAGCTGTGGAGCATGGTGCTGGGCGGCATGACGCCGCACGAAGCGCTCCGCTGCGGCACGCTCGAGGGCGCCCAGTACCTGGGCTACGACGCCGAGATCGGCTCGCTCGAGGTCGGCAAGCTCGCGGACCTGCTGATCATGGACAAGGACCCGCTCGCCGACATCCGCAACACGTCGAGCCTGTCGCGCGTGATGCAGAACGGCCGGCTCTACGACGCCGCGACGCTCAACGAGATCGCGCCGCGCGTGAAGCCGCGGGCCGCGTTCTGGTGGGAGAAGCAGCAGCGCGAGGAGCAGGCGGTGGTGTCGAAGTAGCCCTCTCTGCCCGCAGCCACCCGGCGGCTCGGCGCGATCCCTGCGCCGGGCCGCTGCGTTCGTGAGGGCACCGAGCGGGCGCATTTCTGCTTCCGCCGCAGCGGGCCGGGACCTAGACTGGGGCCACCGGGATGCACCGACGTGTCGTCCTGTCTGTGCCGAAGCGACACGCCGCGCGATCGCCCACCGCTCCCGGAGGCCCCATGCGCTGGTCGCCTTCCCTTTCGCACCGGACCCACATTCTCGCCGTCGCCGCGCTCGCGTGCGCCGTCCTGTTCGCACCCTCGATCACCCCCTGCTCGGCTGCTCCCGCGGCCCCCTCCGTCACGAGCACCGAGGCTGCCTGGGTGCCGCGCTTTGTCCCCATGCGGCTGCGACACGGCGCGATCTTCGATCCCGTGCGCGACCGAATCCTCGTGTTCGGCGGCGAGACGAGCGCGGGGCTCACGAACAGCGTGCTCGCGCTGGGGCTCTTCGGCTGGAGCCAGATCGCGGTGACGGGCAGCGCACCGGTTGCGCGCCGCTCGGCCGGCGTGATCTACGACCCGGTGCGCGACCGCCTGTTGGTGTTCGGCGGCTCCGACGGGACGTCGACCTACAACGACGTCTGGGCGCTGTCGCTCGCAGGCGCCCCACACTGGACGCTCCTCGGGAGCGGCGGTGCGCTCGTGGCGCCGCGCGAAGAGCATGTCACCGTGTACGACGCCGCCCACGACCGGCTCGTGGTCTTCGGCGGGATCGACGCCGCCGGGCACGTGCGGTCCGATGGCTGGGCGTTCTCGCTGTCTGGGCCGGGCACCTGGAGCCCGCTCGGCACGGGCGGCGCACGACCGCTCGCGCGGCAGTCGGCATGCGGTGCCTACGACCCGGTCCGCGATCGGCTGCTCGTCTTCGGAGGCGCCGACAGCAGTGGCACGCTGCTCAGTGACACGTGGGCGCTGCCGCTGGGCGCCGGCGGCACGTGGGCGCTCCTCCCGCTCTCGACCGGAGAACCTGGCGCGCGCGCGCGGGCGACGGCGGCGTACGACGCCAGCCGTGACCAGATGCTGGTCTACGGTGGACGCGGACCGGCCGGCCTGTTGAACAATGTGCTGGCCCTCTCACTCGCGGGCACGACCGCATGGAACGTGCCGTTCAGCTCCAGCCCGCCCCCCGCGGCGCGCGAATGGGCCGCCGCGGTCGTCGATCCCGCGCGCGACCGGCTCGTCGTCGCCGGTGGCGGAACGCCGGGGCCTTCCTCGGACGTATCTGCATTCGCGCTCGGCGGAACGCATCCGTGGAGCACGCTCACCCCCTCCACGAAGCCGGGGCCATTCCGGGCTGCCGCGCTGGTGCACGATCCCGTGCGGAATCGAATGCTCCTGTTCGGCGGACTGGACGTGAACACGGCGACCAACGCCCTTTGGAGCCTGGACCTGAGCAACCCCTCGGTATGGACACGGCTCACGCCGGCCGGCACCCCACCCGGTCCGCGCGGGTACACGACTGCGGTCTACGACGCCGCGCGTGACCGGGTCCTCGTGTTCGGTGGCGCGAACTTGTCTGCGGGCGTGTTGTACAACGACGTCTGGGCGCTGCAGCTCGCAGGGACACCGACGTGGCAGCTCCTCACCACCGCGGGGACCCAACCCGCGCCGATCTATCTACACACGGCGATCCTCGATCCGGTGCGAGACCGCATGGTGGTGTTCGGCGGCTCCGACGGAACGAACTTCAACAACGTGCTCCGGACGCTGTCACTCGGCGGCCGACGTGGACGTTCCAGCCGACCGCTGACCCGAAGCCGGCGCCGCGCGGCAGTCACGGCGCGATCTACGATGCGGCGCACGACCGCATGATCGTCAGCGGCGGTACCAATTTCACGACCAGCACTTTTTCGGACACCTGGGCGCTGCCACTCGCCGGCCCGTTCCAGTGGCAGTTGCTCGCCCCGAACGGCCCGGCGCCCGCGCCGCGCTACCTCGCCGCCTGGGCGTACGACCCCGGGCGCGACCGAATGCTGGTCCATGGTGGCCGCGACCTCGGCAGCAACCGGTTCGGCGACGTGTGGGCGCTCGAGTTCGGCGCGACCGATCAGTGGGTTCACCTTCTGCCCGCCGGCATGACGCCCCCGGCGCGCAGGGATCACTGCGCGGCTTTCGATCCGGTGAACGATCGGTTCGTGTTCTACGGCGGCAGCGTCACCGGTCCGGGGGGCGTGGCGGTGCAGGCCGACGACGTATCGTCGATCGACTGGAATGCGGACCTGACGAGCGCCCCGCCCGTTTCGCCGCTCGACGTTGCACTGTCCCCGCCGTTCCCGAACCCGATGCGCGACGCGGTCACGATCCGCTACTTCACCACGGACCCAGGGCCGGTGCGGATCGCGATCCACGACGTGGCTGGGCGGCACGTCCGGACGCTCGAGGACGAGCCGCGCGAAGCCGGCGTGGGTGTGCTGCGCTGGGACGGCCGCGACGAGCGCGGCACGCGGGTCGCGCCGGGTGTCTACCTCGTGCAGATGCGCTCGCTGGGACGCGTGACCAGCCGCCGCATCGTGCTCACGGAGTAAACAGCTGGGACCACTTGAAAGCGCCGTCCCGATGACGCCCGGCGCGCCGGGCGTCACTCCCAGGGACCGACGTTCTCGCGCGAGTGTGGGACGCCGACCGTGGAGATCAGCTCGCGGGCGGCGGCTTCGTGCTCGGCCGGCACGCGTATCACGGGAGGACCCACGATCGGGTTGAAGCCCATGCCCGCCCGGCCCAGCCCGAGCACGTCCTGGGTCAGCTCGTTCGTGACCGTGAACGGGATCCCGTTCGCCTCGAGCAGCGACTTCACCACCGGAAGGGACGTCGGCTCCCTCGCGGTGAACACGGGAACAAACGTGTCCGGGGTGATGAACGTGGCTTCGTCGCCGGACCACGTGATGCGCGATTCGCATTGCGTGCAGGACTCGGCGCCCGCGATCACGGCCGTACCGCAGTAAGGGCATTTCAACACGGGCCCTCCACGGCAGCGGGCGGCCCGGTCGCTCAGCGCGCGGCTCGCGTCAGGACCCGACCAGCTTCCGCAGCACGGTCTGGAGTATACCCCCGTTCCGGTAGTACTCGACGTCGATCGGCGTGTCGAGCCGCGCGATCGCCGAGAACTCGAGGACCGAGCCGTCCTCGCGTGCGGCGCGCACCTTCACCTTCTGCCGCGGCTTGAGGCCCTGCTCGAGGCCCGAGAGGTCGAACGTCTCGCGGCCGCTCAGGCCCAGCGACTCGGCGCTCTGGCCGTTCTCGTAGACGAGCGGCAGCACGCCCATGCCGACCAGGTTCGAGCGGTGGATGCGCTCGAAGCTCTCGGCCAGCACGGCACGCACACCGAGCATGAGCGTGCCCTTGGCCGCCCAGTCCCGCGAGCTGCCCGAGCCGTACTCCTTCCCCGCCAGCACCACGAGCGGCGTGCCGGCCTTCTGGTAGCGCTCGCTGGCGTCGAAGATCGGGAGCTCCTCGGCCGTGGGGAAGTGGATCGTGAAGCTGCCCTCGCTGCCCGGGATGAGCAGGTTCTTCAAGCGGATGTTCGCGAACGTGCCGCGGACCATGACCTGGTCGTGGCCGCGCCGCGACCCATAGCTGTTGAAGTCGCGCTTCTCGAGCCCGCGACCGCGCAGCCACGCTCCCGCCGGGCTCGCGAGCGCGATGTCGCCCGCCGGCGAGATGTGGTCCGTGGTCACCGAGTCGCCGAGCATCACCAGGCAGCGCGCGCCGCGGATGTCTTTGACCGCTGACGGCTCCGCCGTCAGGTCGACGAAGAACGGCGGTTCGTGGATGTACGTGCTCTTCGCGTCCCACGCGTAGCGCTCGCCGCCCGCCACGGGCAGTTCGTTCCAGCGCGGGTTGCCGTCGAACACGTTGCCGTAGTTCGTGGCGAACATCTTCGGGTCGAGGCTCGACGCGATGGTGTCGGCGATCTCCTTCTGCGTCGGCCACACGTCCTTGAGGAAAACGGGCTTACCGTCGGTGCCGAGCCCAAGCGGCTCGCGCTCGAAGTCCACGTCGACACTGCCCGCCAGCGCGTACGCGACCACGAGCGGCGGCGAGGCGAGGTAGTTCGCGCGCGTGAGCGGATGCACGCGACCCTCGAAGTTGCGGTTGCCCGAGAGCACGGCCGCGGCGACCAGCTTGCCTTCGTCGATGGCTTTCGCAACGGCTTCGGGGAGCGGGCCGGAGTTGCCTATGCAACTTTGACATCCCAGACCTGCAAGATAGAAGCCGAGCGCTTCCAAATCAGCCATCGTGCCTGACTTCTTGAGGTAGTCCACGACTACCTTCGAACCCGGCGAGAGACTCGTCTTCACGAACGGCTTCACGCGCAGGCCCTTCGCCACGGCCTTCTTCGCCAGCAGGCCCGCGCCCACCATCACCGACGGGTTCGACGTGTTCGTGCACGACGTGATCGCGGCGATCACCACCGCGCCGTGGCCCAGCGTGTCGGCGTGGCCGTTCGACTGCACCTTGGCCGTGCGCGCGAGGTCGGCCTCGGCGAGTCCGTAGCCGCGCTCCTTGACCGGCGCCGTGAGCCCCTTCCGGAACGAGGTCTTCACGTCGCGCAGGGCGACGCGATCCTGGGGCCGCTTGGGACCGGCGAGGCTCGCTTCCACCGCCCCCAGGTCCAGCTCGAGCGTGTCGCTGAACGACGGCTCCGGCGTGTCGTCGGTGCGGAACAGCCCCTGCGCCTTGTAGTAGGCCTCGGTGAGCCGCGCCGCCTCGCGCCGGTTCGTGCGCTCGAGGTAGCGGAGCGTCTCGTCGTCCACGGGGAAGAACCCGATCGTCGCGCCGTACTCGGGCGCCATGTTGCCGATCGTGGCGCGGTCGGGCAGCGACATCCCCGACACGCCGGGCCCGTAGAACTCCACGAACTTGTCGACCACGCCGCGCTTGCGCAGCATCTGCGTCACGGTGAGCACCAGGTCGGTGGCGGTGACGCCGTCGCGCAGCCGTCCGGTGAGCTTGAAGCCCACCACCTGCGGCGTCAGCATGTAGAGCGGCTGGCCCAGCATCACCGCCTCGGCCTCGATGCCGCCCACGCCCCAGCCCACGACGCCCAGGCCGTTGATCATCGTGGTGTGCGAGTCGGTGCCCACGAGGGTGTCGGGATAGGCCACGGTCGCATCGCCGTCGCGCGAGGTGAGCGTCACCCCGGCCAGGAATTCGAGGTTCACCTGGTGGACGATGCCGGTGGCGGGCGGCACGACACGGAAGTTCGAGAACGCCTTCTGGCCCCAGCGCAGGAACTCGAAGCGCTCGCGGTTCCGTTGGAACTCGATCTCGGCGTTCTTCTCGAGCGCCATGCCGTTGCCGAACATGTCGACCTGGACGGAGTGATCGATCACCAGGTCCACGGGCACGAGCGGGTTGATCTTCTTCGGGTCCGCGCCCATCCGCTTCACGGCTTCGCGCATCGCGGCAAGGTCCACGACGCACGGCACGCCGGTCAGGTCCTGGAGGATGACGCGCGCGGGCTTGAACGGCAGCTCCACCGGCTCGGCACCGCTCGGCTGCCAGCCGGCGAGACGTTCCACGTCGTCCGGCGTGACCTGGTAGTCGTCGCACGTGCGCACAGCGGCCTCGAGCAGCACGCGGATCGAGAACGGGAGCTTCGCCAGGGAGACGCCGAGCTTCTCGGCGAGCGCGTCCAGGCGGTACACGTGGACGGTGCCGCCGGGCGTGGAGAGCGGCTGGCGGACGCCGAAGGCGTCACGGGCGGGAGCGGACATGGCACGTCCTTTCCTGTTGATCGGCGGCGCACAGGGCCGCCGGGTCAGTCGGGGAGGCGCACAGGGCCTCCAGAGAACGGGGTTGATACTACTTCATCGGCCGGCGGCACGTCGGCCCGCACCTGGGCGCGCCGGCCGCGCCCCGGTGGCGACCGTTCGTCGGCGGGACGAGGCGACTCATCGGTGCGAGCGTGGCGTGCCCACCACGCCGCTGGCAGGCTGAGCGCGTCGGCAGCATTCCCCTCGGCCGGAGGCCGCACGATGTACCTCGTCTTGAAGCTCCTGCACGTGGGCGCGGTCGTGATGTTCCTCGGCAACATCACCACCGGGCTCTTCTGGCACCGCCACGCGGCGCGCACGCGCGACCCGCGGCTCCTGCACCACGCGATGGACGGGATCATCCGTAGCGACCGCTGGTTCACGAACCCGGCCGCGGCCACGATCGCGATCACCGGCGTGCTCACTGCGATCGTCGGCCACCTGCCGATCCTGCGCACGCGCTGGATCGCCGCCGGGCTCGCGCTCTTCATCCTCTCGGGGCTGGCCTTCGTCACGCGCGTGACGCCGCTCCAGAAGCAGCTCCGCGCGCTCGCGCGCACGGGGCTCGAGACGGGCAGCTTCGACCACCCTCGCTACGAGGCCCTCGCGCGCAAGTGGGAGCTGTGGGGCGCCGTGGCGCTGCTCCTGCCGCTCGCGGCGTTCGTGTTGATGATCCTCAAGCCCTGAGTCGTGCTCGGGGCGCCCTATCCGGACGCGTCGTCACGACCATTGCTCGCGCAGCCGCTCGTGTCCGCTGCGACTCACCGGTAACTGGCGACCATCGCGCAGGAAGACCACACGCTGGTCTTTCGCCAGCAGCTCCACGCGCGCGATGCGGTCCACGTTGACGACGTACGAGCGATGGATGCGCACGAACCGCTCGGGATCGAGCGCCTCGGCCAGCTCGGCGAGCGTCTGGTGCTTGAGGTGCGAGCGGCCGCCCTCGTGGATCGCCACGTAGTCGTCCTGCGCCTCGACATAGTCCACCTGTTCGGCGGGGATGACGTGCACCTGCGCGCCGTCGCGCACGACGAGGCGCTCGGCGAAGCGCCCCTGGCCGCGTGCGGCCGCGGCCAGTGTGCCCGGAACCGGGTTCGCGGGCGGCGCGGCCCCCTGCGCGCGCGCCGCGGCCAGCGCCAGCCGCTCGCGCGCACGGCCGAGCGCTTCCGCGAGCCGCTCGCGGCCGAACGGTTTCAGCAGGTAGTCCACCGCGTGCACCTCGAACGCCCGGAGCGCGTACTCGTCGTACGCGGTGCAGAAGATCACCGCCGGCGCGCCGGGCTCGGGCGCCACCAGCTCCAGCACCTCGAAGCCATCGAGCTTCGGCATCTGGACGTCGAGGAACACGAGATCGGGGCGCTGCTCGGCGATGGCCTTCACCGCCTCGAAGCCGTTCGCGCTCTCGCCGATCACCTCGATGCCCTCGTGCGCACCCAGGTACTCGCGCAGCAGCGAGCGCGCGGGGGCCTCGTCGTCGACGAGCAGCACGCGCACGCGCTCAGCCACGGGACGCCTCCGCGAGCGCGCCGTCGGCCACGGCGGGCAGCATGAGCAGCACGCGGAACGTGTCGCCCTCCCGCGACGCCGAGAGCTGCGACTCGCGCGCGCCGAACACCTCGAGCCGGCGCTGCACGTTCGCGAGGCCCACGCCCTCGCCCCGGCGCGCGGGCGCGTCGGGGTCCACCGGGTTCTCCACCACCAGGCGCAACGAGCCCCCCGCGCGCTTCGCCTCGATGCGGATCACGCCGCCGGCCACGCAGTCCTGGATGCCGTGCTTGATGGCGTTCTCGACCAGCGGCTGAAGCAGCAGCGGCGGCACGCGGCAGACGGCCGCGTCGGGATCCACCGCGCGCTCGACGCGCAGTCGGTCGCCGAAGCGCACCTGCTCGATCCCGAGGTAGCGCTCGACCAGCGCCAGCTCCTCGCCCAGCGTGACCTCGTCGCGCGCGCCCAGCGCCAGCGTGCGGCGCAGGAAGTCCCCGAGCCCTTCGCACATGCGCCGCGCGCCCTCGGGGTCGCTCCCGACGAGCGCGTTGATCGAGTTGAGGCTGTTGAACAGGAAGTGGGGATTGAGCTGCGCGCGCAGTGCGCGCAGCTCGGCCTCGCGTGCGCCCACCTGTGTTTCCAGCACGCGCCGCTCGGCCTCGTGCGAGGCCTCGAACGCGAGGAACAGGTAGTGGCCGCCCGCGCTCAGGAGGTAGATCGGGATGCCGGTCACGAACATCACGAAGAGGTCACGGTACATGTCGGCGCGCGAAAGTCCGGCATAGAGCCAGCGGTCGAGCGCGAGCGCCCAGAACGTCCCGAGCGCGGTCCGGATCGACGTGGTCTGCAGTGCCGCGCCGAGCTGCACCGCGACCGCCCGCCACGCTCCGGGGCCCGAGATCGGGTGCCGGCGACAGACCCACCACGCCGAGAGCACGATGAAACCGGAGATGATCTGGAGCGGCACCGCGAACGCCAGGGCTGCGGCCCACGGCCGCGGCCCGAGCAGCTTGAGGATCCACGCCAGCGGCACGCCGAACAGCGCCGCGATCGCGACCACGAGCAGCAGCCGGGCGGGGCGCGCGAGCAGGGGGTGCACGCGGTCAGCGCTCCGGTGGAGGTGGCGCCTGAGGCGGCGGGGGCGGCGTGGGCGGAATATCCTCGCGCACGATCGTGATGCCGGAAGGGTCCACGCGCACCTCCTTGCGGCTGCGCGAGCCGGCGTGGCTCACGCCCACCTTCACGCCCCTGAACTCGCCGCGGCGGCCCTTCGTGTTCTTGATCTCCACGCCGCCCATCACCACGAGGCCGCGCACGACCAGCGTGGTGGCGGGCGTGCCGCCCGCGAACCGCGTGGAATCCTCGACGCCTCCCATCACCGGCGTCACCTCGGAGACCACCTGCCAGTCCTCGGGCACGATCAGCTCGATGCCGCCCCAGAACGCGAACACCTCGACCACAACCTCGTGGCCGCGGGGGCGGGCGCCGGTGAGGTCGGCCTCGACGCCGCCCATCACCGCCGTGGCCTCGAGTCCCAGGAAGTCCTGCGAGTCCACCTTGCGGGCGTTGCCGCCCATGAACGCGAACGGCCGCGGATAGGCGCTGCGGTCGCTCGGATCGTGCTCGATGCCGGGGCTTCGCATCGAGCGCCACACCAGCAGCGATCCCACGATGACCAGCCACAACGGCCACAGGTGGAAGATGCTGATGTGGATGATCCCGAACTCTCGCGCGAGCAGGTAGCCGCCGATCAGCGTGACGATCATGCCCTTCCCTACGCGCCGCGGGCCGTTCAGGCCGGTGATCCGCACCAGCCCGTACACCACGAGCGCCGCGGGCCACCAGCGCATGAACTCGTCGACGCCGGGCACGCCCAGGTTCTCGAGCGTCCACATCAGGCCGCACGTCACGAGCACGAGGCCGAAGACCAGGCGCCCGGTGAGTCGCGGCGCCGGTCGCTCGGTCATGACGCCGCGCGGCAGCCCGGGATCGCCGCCCGGGTCACCACTCATCGCCCACCTCCTGGTTCGCAACACTCGAACGTTCGCGCGGGCCGGGAGCGTGCACCAGCCACGCCGCGAGCGCGAGCGCCATGGCCGTGGCCAGCGCCAGCACCACGAGCTGACCGCCCACGTGGAGCGCGGTCTGTGCCAGCGCCGTGCCGGCGGCCAGCGCACGGTGCGGCCCCGCCCACACGACCAGCGTCAACAGCGCCAGGTTCTGCACCACGAGCCACGCGGTGCACACCACGAACCCGACGTCGCGCCAGCGGCGCCAGCCTCTCACCTGCCGCTCAGCAGCCATGGCTTTCCTCCTCCGAGTCGCGCCAGAACCGCGCGACGATCGCCTCGGTGAGCGTGCCGAGCCCGATCGCCACGATTGCGAGGGGCCAGCTCCGGCTCCAACCGAGCCCGTACCAGTCATTCGTCGCCACCAGCAGCCAGCCGCCCATCGCGGTCGTCGTCACCGAGCTGCCCACGCCCCTCGGCCCGCGGGCCGCAAACAGTGAGCCCAGGCCCGAGATGATCACGAGCGCCGGCCACCAGTGGCGCCACGTGTCGTTCGGCCACACGCCGCTGTTCGTGAGCAGGAACGTGACGCCCAGCGCGATGAGGACGAGTCCCCACACGAGCGAGTCGCGGTTCCGCCGAAACTGCGTGGAGCTCATCGCCGAACCCTCCGTTCCGTCGTCCGTGGCTCCCGCGCCGTCCGCGCCGCGAGCCATCGGTCACAAGCGGAAGTTACGGACGCCGGCGCGGCCGGTCGCGTGGGTTTCGGCGAATGGCGGCCGGGGGTCGGCGAACGACGCCGGCGGGCGGTGGACGGGGTTGCCTTCAGCGAACCCCGGGCCGCCGTCGCAGGGCGAGTGCCAGCGAGCCCAGTGAAACGATCAGCGCGAAGCCGAACCACTGGATGGCGTACGAGAGGTGCATGGACTCGTCCGGTACGACGTAGTCCTCCGGGATCGGCGCGCTGCCGGCGCGGGCCGGGTCCGGCAGCACGCGCACCATCCACGGGGCGAGCGGGCCCGCGAAGCGCGCGGCGGCGGAGTCGGGCTCGAGCGCGCGCGCCGACCACACGCGAACGCTCGCGCGCTCCGACGGCAGTGCGTCCCACGGCGTGGGATGCGGCGCGTGCTCGAGCGGCAGCACCACGCCGGTTTCATCGGCGAGCGAGTCCGGGAACAGCTCCGGGTGCGCCGTACGCGCATCGGCCGTGGGCAGCCAGCCGCGCTCGACGAGCACGCGCTCGCCCGATCGCAGTTGCACGGCGCTCACGAGCGAGACGCCGGCAGCCCCCAGGTGCGTGCGCCCCGAGAGCAGGACGTGCGTCGTGAGGTCCCACGGACCGCGAAGCCGCACGCGCGAGCCCGTCTCGGGCGGTGTCGGCGGCAATGCGTCCTCGAGCTCGAGCGGCGCCCGCGCCAGCAGCGAGCGCTGGGCGACATGGAGGACGTGCTTCTCGTGCATGCGCGCGAGCTGCCAGAAGCCCAGCCGCACGCACGTCGCCGTCGCCCCCACGACCAGCGCGCCGAGGAGGAACGAGCGCGCCGTGAACCTCACGGTGTGGGTTTCGGGGCCGGCGGGACTGCAGCGGGGCGCGGCGGCTCCAGGTCGAACGCCACCAGCTGCGACTCGAAGCCGCAGGTCTTGTGCGTGCTGTCGCAGAACGGCTTCCGGGCCGACTGGCCGCACCGGCAGATCGAGATCTTCTGCCTTCCGGCCAGGCCGAACGGCTTTCCGTCCTGGTCTACCAGCTCGAAGTCGCCCTCCACCTTCAAGGAGCCGTTGTTCATCACCATGATCCTGGTCGCCGCCATTCTGCCTCCGGTCAAGTGCCGATTAGAGTTGGGGTTGCGAATCTAGCAGCGCCCCCGGGGCAGGGCGAACCGGCGGGCGTCGGGTGGGCGACGCCAGGCCGCCGGCCGTCGCCGGCCGCGTCTTCCCGGCATCCTGCAACACCACCCCGGGTGTCCGCGTAGAATTACGTGACGGCGCGCGCGCGACCCCACCACTTCCCGCGCCCGACGCGCCGCGGTCCTGTTCCGGAGGCGAAGAAGTGTTCGAGCTGATCGTGTTCGCGGGTCTCGCGTTCACCGCGCTCATCGTCGTCGGCGTGCTCATCTCGGTGTTCAGCGTCGTCGGCTGGTTCCTCTGGCTCCCGTTCAAGATCATCGGCTGGTTCCTGCGCGCGGTCGGCCTGCTGATCGCGCTCCCGTTCGTCCTGCTGGCGTGCATGCTCGGCGGCTTCGGCATGCTGCTCGGGGCCGGCGTGCTGTTCCTCCCGTTGTTCCCGCTAGCGATCGTGGGCGCGGTGCTGTGGTGGCTGTTCCACAAACGCGGCCCGGCGCCATCGCAGGCACGGGTCGTCTAAGGGCTTCTTCGAACTTCGCCTGACCGGGCGAATCGCGCGGCGGCGTCTCCCACCCGGAATGGGAGCGCCGCCCGCTGCGTTCTGGGGCGCGAGATTCCCCTCTCCCGGGCGACCGCGGCGGGTCTACAATCCCGGTCACTCCCGTTTCCCACCTGGGGCCGCGATAGGGGGGTCGTCATGCGCCCTCACGAAGCCGTCCGCTCGCTCCGGCTGTTCCTCGCCTCGCTGGCTCCGCTCGCGTGCGGCGGCCTGCTCGTCCTGGTCGCGCCCGCGCGGGCGCAAACGCCGCTCCGCGTTCCGACGCCGAACGGAATCGTCCACGCGATCGCGAACATCGGCAACACGGCCTACGTCGGCGGCGAATTCGACAAGATCGGGTTCTATACGGGAGGCGGCGCGGCGTTCGACGCCGGGACCGGCGCGCTCCGATCCGGCAACCCCGGATTCCGTGTCAGCGGCGTGAGCGGCGCCTACCCGGGCGGTATCGTGACGGCGGCGGTTGCGGACGGCGCCGGCGGCTGGTTCGTGGGCGGAGACTTCCACACGCTCGGCGGCATCTCGCGTCCGTACCTCGCGCGCGTCGACGCGAACGGCAACCTGAGCTCGTGGACTCCGCCAGCGCCGAACGCGTCCGTGTGGTCGCTGCTGCTTTCGGGATCGACGCTCTACGTGGGCGGCGACTTCACGACGCTGGGCGGCACCGCGCGCGCGCGGCTCGCCGCCGTGGACGCGGGCACCGGCGCGCTGCTCACCTGGAATCCCGGCGCGGACGCCCGGGCGGACGCGCTCGCCATCTCGGGCACGACACTCTACGTCGGCGGATCGTTCCACAATCTCGGCGCACAGGCGCGTGCCGGCATCGGCGCTGTGGACACGGGCACGGGGCTCGTCACGGGATGGAATCCGAACCTCGGCCCGGTCCCGCCGTATATCAACACCATCGCGCTCGCCGGAGCCGTCGCCTATATCGGCGGCTACTTCGGCACCGTCCAGGGCATCGCACGGTCGAACGCCGCCGCCGTGGACCTGGTGACGGGAGCGCCCACCGCCTGGGCGCCGAACCCGAACAATATCGTGAACTCGCTGATCGTCAGCGGCAGCTCCGTCTACGCGGGCGGCCAGTTCTCGAGCATCGGCGGGCGAACGCGCCCGGGCGTCGCACTGCTCAACAACACGAACGGCCAGGCGTCGAACAGCTGGAACGCCGCAAGCGACGGCCCCGTCAATGCACTCGCGTTGGGTGGCACGACGCTCTACCTGGCCGGGGGGTTCACCACGATCGGCGGACAGCCGCGCGGGAGGGTCGCCGCGATCGATGCCGCGAGCGCGCTGGCCAGCGGTTGGGCGCCCACCGTGGATGCCGGCGTCAGCGACGTCTGGTGCGTGGCGCCGTCCGGTAGCGGTGTGTGGGTCGGAGGGTCGTTCCAGCGGCCGAACTCCGTGACTCGACGTGGTCTCGCGGCGATCGACCTCGTCAGTCGTACGGTGACCGGTTGGGACCCGAACGTGATTGGCACCGTGCACGCGCTCGCGACGGACGGCACGACGCTCTACGTGGGCGGCAACTTCGCTCAGGCCGGCGGCCTCGCGCGCAAATCACTCGCCGCGTACGCGCTCCCGAGCTCGACGCCGACCGCGCTCGATGCCGGGCTCAATGCCGGTAACCCGGGGTCGGGCGCGATCATCTATGCACTTGCGCTCGAGCCCGGCGTCCTGCGACTCGGCGGATACCTGTCCGACATCGGCGGGCAGCCGCGGGGCAACGCGGGCGCCGTGGACCTGGCGACGGGGCTCGCGACCCCGTGGGCGCCGCAGCCGAATGCGACCGTGCTCGCGATCCTCCCCAGCGCCGCCGGTGTCTACCTCGCGGGGTCATTCACCACCGCCCAGGGCATCGCGCGCTCGTTTCTCGCGCAGGTCGATCGCGCCACCGGAACTCCGACATCGTGGGTGCCGCCCGATTTCTTCGGCGCGTACACGATCGGGGGCACGCCGATCCCCGCGCATATCCACTGCCTCGCTGAGCGCTCCGGGGTCCTCTACGTCGGTGGCTTCTTCAACCTGGCGGACGAACAACCACGCGAGAGCCTCGCCGCGCTCGATGCATCGGGCGCCGTCCTGCCCTGGCACCCGCCGGGAACCTTCTTCACGGACGGCACCCCGGGAACGGTCTCGATCGACGCCACGGGTTCGGACGTGATGGCGGGTGGCATCACGTTCCCGAACGGATTCCGCGCGATCGATCCGGCGAGCGGCGCGTCCGCCGCGTGGCCGCCGGTGATCCAGGGTGTGAACGCCGTCGACCGCGCCGGCGGGTATCTGCTCGCGGGCGGCGGTTTCCTGGACGCGGGTGCGATGCCCTCGCCGAATCTTGCGCTGTTCATCGACCCCGCGGCGCTGGACGCGCCGGACGCCGCCGTGACGAACGTCCTGCTCGCGCTCTCGCGACCGGCGCCGAATCCCGCGCGACTCGAATCGAGCCTCACCTGGACGCTCGCACAGCGCTCCGTAGTCTCGCTGACGCTGCACGATCTCGCCGGCCGGCGCGTGCGCACGATCGTGGATCGCGCCGAGCTTCCCGCGGGACCGCACACGCGAACGCTCGACGTCGCCGGGCTGGCTCCCGGGCTCTACCTCCTCAACGCCGAAACCGCGGGTGCGCGCGCGACACGGAAGCTCGTGATCGCGCACTGACGCGCCCGGAAACGTCCGTCCGCGCCTTGATTCAAGAGCGCGCGCACGGCATTCTCGTGCGGTTCGACCTCCTTCTGCATGCCTCCACGGTGCCTGCCGGCGCCTGAACCCGAGAGAGTGAGCCCCATGGCAGCCGATCCGTCACGCCCGTTCATCTACGTCATGAAGGACCTGCGCAAGGTGGTGCCGCCCAAGCGCGAGATCCTGAAGGGCATCTGGCTGTCGTTCTACTACGGCGCCAAGATCGGTGTGTTGGGCGCCAATGGCGCGGGCAAGAGCTCACTGCTCAGGATCATGTCGGGCCAGGACCAGGAGTTCCTGGGCGAGGCCTGGCTCGGCAAGGGCCACACGGTGGGTTTCCTCGAGCAGGAGCCGAAGCTCGACCCGAAGAAGACGGTGCTCGAGAACGTCCAGGAAGGCGTCGCCGACAAGGTGAAGACCGTGAAGCGCTGGAACGAGATCAGCGCCCGCTTCGCCGAGCCCATGAGCGACGACGAGATGGAGAAACTCCTGGCCGAGCAGGCCAAGGTGCAGGACCAGATGGACGCCGGGAACCTGTGGGACCTGGATCGCCACCTGGAGATCGCCATGGACGCGCTCCGCTGCCCACCCGGCGACTCCCCGGTCACGAACCTCTCCGGCGGCGAGCGCCGGCGCGTGGCGCTGTGCCGGCTGCTGCTCTCGCGTCCCGACCTGCTGCTCCTGGACGAGCCCACGAACCACCTGGACGCCGAGTCGGTGGCATGGCTCGAGCGCTTCCTCCAGGAGTACGAAGGCACGATCGTCGCGGTCACGCACGATCGCTACTTCCTCGACAACGTCGCCGGCTGGATCCTCGAGCTGGATCGCGGTGAAGGGATCCCCTGGGAGGGGAACTACTCGAGCTGGCTCGAGCAGAAGCGCAACCGGCTCCAGCAGGAGGAGAAGACCGAGTCCGCGCGGCAGAAGACACTCGAGCGCGAGCTCGAGTGGGTGCGGTTGGCCCCCCGTGCGCGCCAGGCCAAGAGCAAGGCGCGACTGCAGGCGTACGAGAGGATGCTCGCCGAGGAGGGGCGCGAGAAGATCGACAACGTCGAGATCTACATCCCGCCGGGACCGAGGCTCGGGAACGTTGTCATCGAGGCCGCGGGCCTGAAGAAGGGCTACGGCGACACGCTGCTGATCGACGACCTGTCGTTCAAGCTCCCGCCCGCCGGCATCGTCGGCGTGATCGGCCCGAACGGCGCCGGCAAGACCACGTTGTTCCGCATGCTCGTGGGCCAGGAGAAGCCGGACGCGGGCACGCTGCGCGTGGGCGACACGGTGAAGATCGCCTACGTCGACCAGAACCGCGAGACGCTGGCCGCCCAGAAGACGGTCTACGAGGAGATCACGGGCGGCAACGAGCTGATCACGCTCGGCAAGCGCGAGGTGAACGCGCGCGCCTACTGCTCGTGGTTCAACTTCCGCGGCGCCGACCAGCAGAAGAAGGTGGGCACGCTCTCGGGCGGCGAGCGCAACCGCCTGCTCATGGCGAAGCTGCTTCAGACCGGCGGCAATCTGCTGCTGCTGGACGAGCCGACGAACGACCTCGACGTGGACACGCTGCGTGCGCTCGAGGACGCGCTGCTGGAGTTCGCGGGCTGCGCGGTGGTGATCTCACACGACCGCTGGTTCCTCGACCGCATCGCCACGCACATGCTGGCGTTCGAGGGCGACTCACAGGTGGTGTTCTTCGAGGGCAACTACGCCGACTACGAGAAGAACCGCCACGAGCGCCTGGGCGCCGACGCGGACACGCCGCACCGGATCAAGTACAAGCCACTCGTCAGGGCGTGACCGGGACCTGACGCGGCGCCCCGTGCGGGGTCACCGCTTCGATCCCGGTCCCAGCTCCCGTTCAAACCGAGGCCGCGAGCGAAGTTCCGCTCGCGGCTTTGGCATGGTCCGGCGAGGCGCTTCGGCTGACTTTCAGGTGCGGTGGCGTAAGGATCGCAAGGCAGCGCTTGAGCCGCGCCTGGAGCCCATGACCTTCCATCGGACCACACTCGGAGAGCGCGAACCGCGCCTCCGCCCTCGAGAAACCGAGCCCCCTGAGTCCCGGCATCAGCACGTCGCTGTCGAGAGCCTCCGCGGCGGCCTTCTTGGCCTCCTTCTCAGCTCGCCGCTTCGCCGCCGCCGCCTTCGCCTCGTCGCGCTTGTTCCGCATGAACTGCTTTCCATAGGTCCGCTCCGCCTCCAACTGGTTGTGCGGGCGACAGCGCAGGCGGATGTTGCTCGCGCTTGAGTCGCCGCCGCGCGCCACCGGCTTGATGTGGTCCCATTCCAGCCCGCGTGTCTCCGGGCAGCGCGTGTCGTCCTCGCTCACGAACGTGCACTGGCCGCCGTCGCGCTCCCAGACTTCGCGCTTCACGTCGTTCGAGATGCGGCGCGCGGACTTGCTGCGGCACGCCGCGCGCGGGTTGTCCGTCGCGCCGAACTTCTGCTTCTCCAGTCGAGCGATAAGAAGCTCCAGGCCCATCTCCAGGATCTCCGCCTCGTCGGGAGTGACTTTGCGGTAGCCAAGGAGGTCCTTCGCTCGCCGCAACTTGTCGCGCATCGCCCGGCTCATGGTGAGCTGCGCCTTGTAGAGCCCGGGCGCGATCGGCTTCACCTGCAAGGGGTTGACAACGTTCTGTAGTGGCTGCGCAGCCACTTGTTCCAGTGCGCGGTCGTGGTCCGGTTGCGTCGCGAGCGTCTGGACCTCGGCGATCGGCTCGATCGTCGTCGGCACGGGCGTCTGGGGGAAGCGCTCCGCGAGGATCTCCTTGACCTCGAAGTCGCTGCGAAACGCCGCCGCGGTCATGAGCTCCACGGCGTTCTCGGTTGTGAGATGGGAGGAGAGGATCAGCAGCGAGGTCAGCCTCAGCGCGCCCTGCTCCACCTTCTCGAACGCGGCCGGGAAGTCGCGGGCCGTTCGTGCTGCACGGATGCGCTTGTTCGCCGCATCCTTGGAAAGATGCAGCTCGTGGATGCAGTACATGTGCATCGAGGAATAGCCGGCGGGCTTGTACAGCTCACGCGTCTCGACCTCGGCCAGGTGCGCGAGTACCAGAGCCAGGGACTGGCGCTCGCTGGCGAGGCTCATCTTGAGCCCTGCGAGCAGGGCCCCTTCCGCGAGATGCGACAGCGAGTAGCGGTTCATGACCGTGTCCTTCGAAGCCGGTGGCATCGGGGGCTTGAAGGCTGCGGCGGCTCGCGCGTGCGCGGGGCGATCACGGGGCACGTCGCGAAGTGCCAGACGATACGCGAAGCGAAGACGTGAAGTGTCACGCTTCATCAAGGCTTCGCGCATGCGCTACCCGCGATCGCGAGGGGGGTCTGCCTTCCTCGAGCCGTGACGGGCACGCGCGCTGCACGCGAAGCTGGTTCGCGCTACCGTCTCGGCGTGATCGAGGCCCGCGCCGCCGCAAGAGAAAAGTTCTCGCCGTTCGAGTACCGGGACCCGGTGCCCGCGCCGTGGCTCGTCCACGCGCTCGGTGCGCTCAATCGGTTCGCAATCCTGCCCGGCCTACTCCGCATCACGCGCTTCGACCTGCCGGCTGCCGACGCGCGCCGGCTGCAGGCCGCGGTGAACCGCGACACGGCGGCGTTCCTCGGGCCCAACCACCCCGAGTTCCTGAGCGACTGGCTGGTGGACAAGGAGCTCTCCCGCCGCGTCTCGCCGCTCATGGCACACTGGGCGAGCTACGAGATCGTGAACGCCTCGCCGAGCGCGCGCGCGTTCTGGCTCGCGAACAACCTGGTCGCGAACGCGCCCGGCGGCGGCGGCAAGGCCTACTCGGTGGCGTGGGCGCTCCGCGGCCACGGTGTGCTCCTGCACCCGGAGGGCACGGCCACGTGGCAGGGCGAGCGCGTGGGCTCGCTGCTGCCGGGCCTGGTGGACATGGCGTGGGACGCCGCGTCGCGCGTGCGCGCCGCCGGCGAGACGCGCCCGGTGTGGCTCGTACCGATCGCGTGGCGCTTCGCGTTCCGGCGCGACGCGCGCCGCGGGCTCGCGCGCGACATGGCGCGGCTCGAACGCGGCCTCGCGCTGCCGCGCGGCGACCGGCTCCAGGTGCCGGAGCGCTTCGCCGCGCTCATGCGTGCGTTGCTGGCCAGGCAGTGCGAGCGACTGGGGCTGGCGTCGCCCGACGAGCGCGACGGTTACTTCGCCGCGCAGGCGCGCGTGATCGACGTGCTCCGGCGCGCGCTGGCCGAGCGCTACGGCGAGCTGGACGCCGACTTCACGCGCGCGACCTTCCAGCTC
>Ga0070689_100000170_pt1 | contig 38919 bp, 32 predicted proteins | sample KBSS23HmetaG_FD_64669 | JGI IMG/M metagenome (GOLD analysis project Ga0070689, IMG submission 64669) | Switchgrass rhizosphere microbial communities from Kellogg Biological Station, Michigan, USA - KBS S2-3H metaG | ecosystem: Host-associated > Plants > Roots > Rhizosphere ...
ATCGCGGACGAATCGACCGCTGGCCGTCGCGTCTACCTGAACCGAACGAACCCCTGCGTGACCGTTCGCTCGCCGAGCCGCGCGCGCACCCAGAACACGCCGGCGCCGGCGTCGGTCCCGGCCGATGTGCGCCCGTCCCAGTGCCACCGGCTCTCGCCCGCGGGGAGCATGCCGTGTGCGAGCACCGCGACGCCCTGGCCGGCCACGTTCAGCACCATGACCTCACCCGCTTCGGCCTCGGGGAGCGTCAGCACCACGTCGGCGCCGGCACGCGTCGGGTTCGGCGACGCGACGAGCCGCATGCCGGGCCCGCTCGGCGGCACCGACTCGGTGCCCTGCGGCCCCGCGATGACGTGGAGGATCGAATCGATGCACACGTTCATCGGCGCGTGCACGTCGATGTCGATCGCGGGGAAGCTCCCGCGCACGGGCACCAGGCCGCTGTCGAAGTGCTGCTCGAGCACGCCGTCCGTGGTCACGTCGAGCTGCATGCGGTGGACGAGCGCGAACTCGCCGCCGATGTCGTACGTGCCGCGCCCGCTCAAGACCGCGGTCTTGCCCGTGCCCGGAACGGGATAGCGCCAGAGGATGTTCAGGAGCGCATAGTGCGTGTACAGCGGGTCGACGCCGGTGCGGTAGAGCGTGAACGTGCCGGCGAGCGGACCCGTGCTGATCTGGGGGCAGGCGCAGGGTCCGGTGCAGCCGTACGTGAGGTCGGACTTCGTGAACAGGGCGTACTGGATCGGGTCCAGCACCTGCGCGGCCGCGGTCGTGACGAGCGACGTCGCGACCACCATGGCGAGTGCGAGCCAGCGTGCAGTGGATCGCATGGGAGCCTCCTCGAGCGCGGATGGGGCATCGGCGCTCTGCCGCGGATCCGGCGCCCCCCAGCCTACGCCTCGCTCGGCTGCTGACCCAGCGCTGAATCCGGCTTTGCACACGGTCCGCGCCGCTCGCATGATGGCGGCGCCGCATCGTAAGGATCCGAGCGTCGCCCTCTCCTCCGGAGCCGAATGAGCCGCCCCGAGCCGCCTCCCCAGCGTTCTGCGCCGTTACTCTCCGCCGTGGTGCTGCTGGCGATGCTTCCCTGGATCTCCCCGTTGCTCGCGAGCGGCGGGCTGTCGCGCTCGCCGCGCGAGACGTGGACCTCGATCGCGGCCTCCGCGGTGGCGGTGGCCTTCGGCGTGTGGATCCTCGTGCTGCTGCGGCGCGAGCGCGCCATGAACGCGCGGCACCTGGCCGACCTGGAAGCGCTCACGCTCGCGGACCCCCTCACCGGGCTCGGCAATCGCCGCGCGCTCGAGCGCGAGCTGGCGCGCACGATGCTCCGCTCGCGGCGCCTGGATCACCCCCTGTCGCTGTTGTACCTGGACGTGGACGACCTGAAGCTCGTGAACGACCGCTTCGGCCACGCCGTCGGCGACGAGACGCTGCGCGCGCTCGGCCATGCCGCGCGCCAGTCCTCCCGCGACGGCGCCGACAGCGGCTATCGCGTCGGCGGTGACGAGTTCGTGCTGATCGTGCTCGCCGACCGGGACGGCGCCGAGCGGCTCGCGAAGCGCATCCACGACGGCTTCCGCGAGCGCTCCCCACACCAGAGCCGGCTCTCCACCGGCGTCGTCGAGTGGGACGGCGCGCTGTCGGCGAGCGAGCTCCTGAGCGAGGCCGACCGGCGCATGTACCGGAACAAGCACATGAGCCGCGCCTCGACGCCCGTCGCGGACCCGGAGAAGGACGAGCGCTAGGCTTTGCCGCGATGCTCGAGCATCGCGATCAGCGCGCCCGTATCCGTCTTCGAGCGGTGGCGCGGGTCGCGAGGCAGCTGGGCGAACGCGTGCAATTCGTCCACCGGATGCGGCGCGACCGCCGCGACGAGCCGCGTGCGCGTGCCGGCGTCGAGCGCGCCCCCGTCGGTCTCGACGCAGAGGACCGCGCGCTGGCCCCGGCCGGGATCGGGCCGCCCGAGGTAGGCGGCGTGACGAACGCCGTCGACGCGGAGCGCGCGCACCTCGGCGGGCAGCCCCCACCAGGTCGCGCCGTCGCGCCGCACGCGGCGGCTCACGCGGCCCATCAGCCACAGCCGCCCCTGCGCGTCGAGACGCGCGGCGTCGCCGGTGCGGTGCCAGAGCACGCCGTCGTCGCGGACCTTGTTCGCGCGCTCCGCCTGCGCGTCGCCGGCGTAGCCCGGCAGCACGTGGTCGCCCTGCACCACGATCTCGCCCGCCTCGCCCGGCGCGACGTCCCACGCCGCCCATCGGTCGCCACCCAGCTCGATCGGGCCGTCGTGCGCGCGGACGACGCGCACGCGGATGCGATCGATCGGCGCGCCCACGCACAGGCCCTCGCCGCCCTGCTCCATCGCCGCGAGCATCGCCCGCGCCTCGATGCCGGCGATCGGCTCGGCCTCGGTGCTGCCGTAGACGACGTGCACCTCGCCCGACACGGTCTCGCTCAGCAGCCGCGCGAGCGGCGGCAGCACGGGCGCCCCGCCGGTGAACAGCGCGCGCAGCGCGAGCCGCTCCCCGCGCCCGCGGCACCACGCGGCCAGGCGCTCGTAGAACGCGGGCGAGCCGCTCGTCGTCGTCACCCGCTCGGCGACCAACTCGCGATGGATCGTCGCCGGGTCGATGTCCGCGGGGCGCCGGGGATCGAAGTCCGGCAGCACGGTCGTGCAGCCGACCGCGAGGTTGTTGAGCGCGAACACCGGCAGCGTCGGCAGGTCGACGTCGTCCTCGCGGAGCCGCAGGTGGTCCTGGAGCGCCAGGTGCTGCGCCCACAGGAACCCGTGGCTGCGCACGGCGGCCTTGGGCGCTCCGGTGCTGCCGGTCGTGAACGTGACCAGCGCCGGGTCGTCGGCCGAGACCGGGGCCGCGGCACGCGCCCGCCCCGGCTGCGCGAGCCGCTCGAGCCGCCACGGCCCGCCGAGGACGATCGCGCGCGGGATGGCGCGCACCGCCGGGCTCGCCAGGCGGAGCAGGTGCGCGCGCGGCGAGCCGATGAACGCGCGCGGCTGTGCCGCGGCCACCGCCTGGTCCAGGCGCGCGCGCCCGGCCCACGCGTCCACGAACACCGCGCACGCGCCGAGATGATGGAGCGCCAGCAGCGCCACGTAGAGCTCGATCGACATCGGCACGAACAGCAGCACGCGATCGCCGGGCGCGATGCCGCGCGCCTCGAGGCCGGCCGCGACCGCGGCCACCTGCTCCGCGAGCGCGCCGAACGTGAGCCGCCGGCTGCGGCCCGAGCGGCTCGCGACGAACGCATCACGTTCCGGGTGCCGGTGCGCGCTCGCCAGCATGCGGGCGGCGAGGTTCGGGTTCTCCGCGGTCTCGCTCACGGCGTCCACTCCCAGAGCGCGTAGCGCCGGAACACCCTGCTGCTCTGCCGCCCCGACATGCGCATCGAAAAGTTCGCGACGTGCATGAGCGCGTGGACCACCTCGCGCATGCCGCGCGCGCGGGCCGCGGCACGGACGCGGTCGAGCATGGCATTCGCGATGCCGTGCCCGCGCGCGCGCGGCGCCACCGCCACGGTCTTCGCGATCAGGCGCTCCGGGTGGCCGTCGCGCACGCTCAGCGGATCGGCGAACGCGAACAGGAAGCCGCAGGGCTTCCGCTCGCGATCGAGCGCCAGCAGCACCAGCTCGGGATCCATGCGCGAGCGGAGCGGCACGTACATGCTCCGGAACGCCGGCTCGGCGATCGGCGAGTAGTAGAGATTGTCCGCGAACGATTCGAGGCTCAGCGCGAACAGCGAGCCCAGCTCGACCTCGAACCGCGCGAGGTCGAGCGGCCGGAACGAAAAGCCCGCCTCCGCGACCCGAGCGGCGACCGCACCGGCGTCGGAGGCGTCCGCGTCCAGGGCCTCGATCCGGCTCTCGTAGCGCGCGCAGACGTGGAACCCGGCCGCCGCGAAGTGCTCGGGGTAGTCGAGCGGGTTGCGCGGCTCGCCGGTGAAGAACGGCGGTGTCGACTCGAGATCGCCGGGCTCGGCGGCGAGCGCGAGCCGGTAGCGTGCCCAGGTGCTGCCGTTCATCGGCCCGAGCACGCGCACCGCGCCGCGCTCGACGAGGTCGCGGCGCGCGGCCGCGAGGAGCGCCGCACCCGCCTCGCGGCTCGCGGCCTCGTAGTGGCCGACGAGCCCGGATCGCCCGGGCGCACCGTGCAGATCGTCGGCGAGGTGGAGGCTCAGCCGCGCGACCGCGTGGCCGCCGTCGCGGGCGATCAGGCACGGGACGCCCGGCGCGAGCGGCTCGACCGGCAGCTCCGGCAGCCCACGGACGGACTCGAACTCCGGCGGGAGGGTTTCGCCGGCGACGATGCGCTCGACGTTCATGACCGGCGCGCAGGGGTGGCCGGGCGCGTCACGGAGCCACCGCCGCCGCGATCGCGAACGGCAGCCCGGCGCCCGCCGCGAGCGCCACGCACAGCGCCTGGAGCCGCAGGTCCCACTTCGTGGCCGGCTGCGGGTGGAAGAGCCGGCGACCGGCGAGATAGAGCACCAGCGCGAGCAGGCACGTGAGCGCGCTGACGGCGAACGCCAATCCGCCGCCACGCGGCCCCACCCACAGCGCGGCGGGCGCCACCGCGGCCCACGCGAGCACGCCGGCGAGCGCCGCGGCGGACGCGCGCGGGAGGCGCCGCCGGCGCAGCGCGCGAAAGCCCACGATCGAGAGCGTCGCCGTGAACGCGCCCACGAACGGTACGAAGAACGGATGGTGCGAGCCCAACGGGTGCCCCTTCGCGGCGAACGAGGCGAAGCTGTTGTCCAGGAACAGCAGCAGCACCGGGACGATGGTGACGTAGAACACCTGGCGCACCTCGTGACGCGGGCCCGACTCGTCCTGGCCCGGGGGCGCCACGGCCTGGAACCACAGGAAGCCCACGAGCGTCAGCAGCGGGGCCACGATCCACGTCGGCCCGCCGAGGCTGAACGCCGCGTAGAGCGTGAGGTGCGCCGCGATCGCCCCGGCCAGCGTCAGGAACCGCGTGCGCGACGCGAGCAGGATCATGCCGGCGAGCAGGCCGAGCTGGACGAGCAACTGGAGCGCGATCCCCTGCCACGTGTTGTGCGTGAGCTTGACCAGCAGGTAGTAGGTCATGAGCGGCACGATGAGGTTGTCGTTGCCGCGCATGCTGATCGCCTCGAACGCCGTGACCAGCAGCGCCATCTGCGCCGCGATCAGCACGCTGGCCGCGGGCTCGGTCCCGGCGGCGAGCAGCAGCACGAGGTGGACCGCGAGGAACGTGACCAGCAGGAACGCCGCCGAGCCCTCGAGGCTCTTGCGGTCCTCGCCCACCATGAACGTGTGGCGGCCATAGGCGGAGCCCAGCAGCGCCGCCGCGGTGTCGGCGAACACCAGCGCCGAGAGCGCGATCAGGTAGAAGACCGGCTGACCGTGCGCGATCGCGAACAGCAGGTAGACGGCGAACGGGAACAGCAGCTCGCCGGTCGAGCGGCGCTCGACGCCGGTCACGCTCGAGATCCAGCCGAGCCGCTTCGCGACCGCGAGGATGCTGAAGCTCGAGACCCCGAGCAGGAGCACCGTCCAATGCGTGGCGAAGAGCCACGGGAACGTCCCGCTCACCACGCCGCCCGACACGTGGACGAGCTTCCGCGTCCACTCGACCGGCGGGTGCGCGATGCGCTTCCACGCCTCCGCGGCGCCCAGCAGGGCGATGAGGCCCACCGCCACGAGCGCGGCGCGCGCGAGTTCACCCGCCGGCATTCCGAACGCCGGCAGCAGCGCCCAGGCGTTCACCGCGCCACCTCGTCGACGTGCAGTCGCTGGTAGAACCAGGCGCGGTCGCGCGCGTGCAGCTCGCGGGCGAGTAGTTCCAGCGGCCGCGCGCGCTCCGCGAGGCGCTCCGGTCGCGCGCGCGGCGCGAGCATGTTCCAGTAGACGAGCCGCGCGCCGAGCCGCGCGCGATCCAGGAGCGCCGCGTAGCAGCGCTCGTGCTCGGCCGGGCTCATGTACTCGAACACGTCCGAGAGGTTGAAGCCGTCGAACGTGCCGGCGGCGGACTCCACGCCGCCCTGCTCGAACCGCAACCGGTCGAGGCGGGAGCGGATGGCGTCATGGTGCGCCGGGCGCAGGTAGCGCGGCAGCGCGCCGTCGCGGAAGTTGCCGGTCATCGTGTACGCCAGGTACGGGTTGTCCTCGGTCGGGAGCGCGGTGAACGCGTAGCGCGTGCGCTGGAGGATGCGCGTCGCCACCGGGCCGTCGACGTGGGAGAAGAACTCGGGGTCGCGACCGAGCCGGCCCATGACCGCGCGGCTGAAGAACACCTGGAACAGCGAGCGCCAGCGCCAGGTGTTCCAGCGCTGCTCGTAGAAGCGCTCGCGTTCGGCCGGCGTGCGCGCGGCGAGCAGCGCCTCGACGGTGCGGCGGGAGTGGACGAGCGGCAGCACGTAGCGGCGAAAGCCGTGGAAGTAGCGCTCGAACTTGCCGCCGTGGATCGCGCCGCCCGCGAGCACGTCCCCGTGCGCGTCCCAGAACCGCGCCGCGTCCGCCGGCAGGTCCGCGCGCAGGCGCGCGTAGGTCGCGAGCCGCCCGCGGCGCGCGCCCTCGTCCTGCCCGCCGTGCACGCCGAGGAACTCGAGCAGCGGCGCGTGCTCGAGCCGGCGGAACGCGGCGACGCGCAACGCCACGCACGCGAGCTGCGCGGCGCTCAGGTCCACCGCCACCACCTCCGCGGGATCGAGCGTGAGCAACGCCAGGGCGTTATCGCCGGCCGAGGCGATCGAGAGCAGCCGGCCTCCGCGCGCGACCGGCGCGAGCGCTTCGCACAGCACGTCGGCGTCCTCCCAGACGCTCGCGTAGCGGATGAAGTCGAACGCGGCGCGGCCGGCGATGTCGCTCATCGCGCAGCGCCCTCGAACTCCAGCCGCACGATGCTGCCGCTCGCGCCGTCCATCTCGACCAACTCGCCTTCTCGCAGCGTGTCGAGCAGGCCGGGGACGCCGACCACGCAGGGCAGGCCCATCTCGCGGGCCACGATCGCCGAGTGGCTGAGCAGGCTGCCGCGCTGGACCAGCAGGCCGCGCGCGGCGGGGAAGAGCAGCGTCCAGCCGGGATCGGTGCGCTCGGCGACCAGGATGCGCCCGGTCACGCCGTGAGCCTCGCGCGGGTCGCGCACGATGCACACGCGCTCGCGGACCACGCCGGGGCAGCAGCCGGTGCCCTTGAGCTCCCGCGCCCCGGTCCCGGGGGTACTCGCGGCGACCGCTGCCCCGGCGTGACCCTCCGCGCCGAACGCCAGCGCCGGTGTGCCCCACGTCTCGAAGCGATCGGGCGGCGCGGGGGCGCGCGCGAACGCCTCGAACTCGGCCCGTCTCGCCGTCGCGAGCCGCGCGAGATCCAGCGTCGCGCCGGTGCCCTCGCCGTCGGCGAACAGCTCGTCGATCGTGAGGTAGAACACGTCGCGGGGCGCGCCGAGCCGGCCACGGCCCGCGAGCCGCGCACCCAGCGCCAGGAACAACCGGCGCACCATGCCGAACACGCGCGTGCGCTCGAAGCGCAGGTTCTCCCGGTCGCGTACGCGACGCCGCGCGCGCGCCAGCACCCAGCCGAACACGACGCGCCTCACGCCCGAGAGCCGGCTGCGCACGAGCGTCTCGGCCGCGACGCGGATGCTTTTCTCATGCGCACGCTGCGTCTCCGGGTCGACGGTGCCGCGGGCGGCGTAGGAACGGATCATCTGCACCAGGAACGCCGAGTCCTCGCGCAGCGTGACCGTCTCGAGCTTCAGCTCCTCGAGGCAGCGGTCGCCGAAGCGCTCGATGTAGTCGTCCAGCGCGCGGCGGAACTCGACGTGCGCCGGATCGTCGCCGAGCCCGCGCAGGACCGCCGCCGGGTCGGTATCCCCCGCGAAGCGCGCCGCGAGGCTCGGCGACTCGGCCACGCGCCGGGCCAGCGCCATGACGCGGCGCGCGGGCTCGGTGGAGATGATCCCGCCCTCGCCGCAGAGGAGGTCGTTCGCGAGCGTCGGCGGCGCGCCGGGGAGCCAGCGTTCGATCAGCCGGCACAGCGTGCCGAAGAAGATCATGGCGAAGAAGTCGTTGACGAGCGGCGCCCGCCAGCGCGTGAGCAGCGACTCCTCCAACCCGCGATAGGTCGCGAGCAGATCGTCCTCGGAGCGGGTCTCGAAGCGGACGCTCGCGAGCGGCGCGAGCGTCGCCTCGACGCGAGCGTGGAACGCGGGCACCTCGTCCTTCAGCCGGCCGGCTTCGCGGATCATGCGCAACACCATGCGCACCAGGTTCACGAGGTCCTTCAGCCGGCCGCCGGCGCTCGCGGGCGGCGGCGGATCCTCGAGCGCCTCGCGCACGCCCATCATCTTCTCCATGAAGCCACGGTTGAACGCGAACCCGGGCAGCAGGCCGAGCGTGCGGTACCAGTTGAGCAGGTTGTAGTACACGCGCCCGCGCACGAGGCCGAGCATGTTCGCGAACGTCCGCCGGTTCGCCTCGAGCAGCGGCTCGCTCACGCCCATCAGGCGGCAGAACTGGCGGTAGACGTCCTCGTAGACGCGGCGCGCGAAACTGAACGTGAGCGGGGTGGTGACGCCGCTGTAGCTCTCGATGATGTTGCTGTTGTCCCACAGCCGGCGCTCGCCGCGGTCCGCCGGCTCCGGCGTGGCCGGGGAGGTCGAGGCCCGCGCCGGCGCCTGGAGCGTGGTGATCGGGCGCGTCTGGAGGAGGACCAGCTCGCGCGGCGCGCCCGGCAGGAGCGCCCACTCGATGTCCTGCGGCGCGCCGAGCGTGTCGGCGAGCACGCGCGCGCACGAGGCGACCCGCAGCGCCTCCGGGTCGGTGAGCGCGGGCGCGTCGCGCCGCTCGGCCGCGACCGGTTCCGCGCGCGGGCCGCCGGGCGCGCTCCGCAGCGCGCGATCCTTGTGCGCGATCGTGGTCTCGACCGCGGGCGTGCCGGCGGCCGCGAAGCGCACGCGGTAGGCGTCCGCGTCCAGCTCGCCGCTCACCAGTCCCTCGCCGAGGCCGTAGACGGCGCTCACGACCGCGGTCCCGGGATCGCGCGTCACCGGATCGGCCGAGAACGCCACGCCCGACACCTCGGGTTCGACCAGCTCCTGGATCACGACGGCCATGCGCACGCCGCCGCCGCCGGCACGTCCCGCGCGATACGCCTCCGCCCGCGCGAGGAACGCCGACGCCCACACCGCGCGCAGCGCGTCCGCGAGCGCACGCTCGTCCGCCGCGGGCACGCCGAGCACGGTCTCGAACTGGCCGGCGAACGAGGCGGTGGCCCCGTCCTCCGCTGCGGCCGAGGAACGCACGGCGACGGTCGCGGCGGTCAGGCACTGCGCGGCGAGCGCATCGCGCAGCGCGGTCGCGAGCTCGGCCGGCACGACGAGCGCCGCCACCTCGCGCCGTCGCCGCTCGGCGTCCTCCTCCGAGGCGGGCCAGGGCCGATCGCCGGTCACCCAGCGATCGAACGCGTTCGCCGTCACCACCACGAAGCGCGGCACGCGGAACTGCGGCCGCGACGGATCCGCGGCGGCCGCGGCCAGCGCGAGCAGGCGCGCGAGGTTATGGCCCTTGCCGCCGAGCTCGACGACGCCGGGCGAAGCCTCCGCCCCGGGGACGTGCACCCACTCGCGCGCGCTCATCGCAGGACCCTCATCTCATCGCACCAGCAGGCGAAGCACGAACGGCACGGTGCCGAGCGCCAGGTACGTGGCGAACATCCACTGCTGGCTCGCGCGCTCGATCGCGCCCTGCGCGGCGACGTCCGGGGCGCGCAGGAAGCGCAGGGCCGACCACCCGCCCCACGCGAACGCCCCACCCACGATCGCCAGCTCGATGGCGCCGGCACCCACGCGCCGCAGCGCCAGCACCGCGGTCGCCGCCGCGGCGGCGAGCAGCGCGAGCCACGCGACGGGCGCCACGCGCAGTCCCCACGCACGCGTGTAGCTGTCGACGCCCTCGCGCTCGGCGCCGGGCGCGCGCAGCTTGCGGCCGATCTCCACCAGCATGCCGTTCAGGAACGTCACCGTGAGGAAGAGCACGAGCCCCGACGGCGGGTGCCGCTCCGTCTCCAGCCAGTCGAGCCCGGTCGTGTAGGTGTCGATCAGCGGCATGATCGCCATGTGCGTGAGCAGGTACGCCGTGGGGTGGACGCGCAGCCAGTCGCGGACGAAGAACTCGCGCGTCATGAGCGCCGCCCACGCCGCGACCAGCGCCATGGGCACGAGGAGCGCGGGCAGGATCGCGGCGTTCAGCACCACGGCGGCCGCCAGCGCCACGCCGCCGATCGCGCGCAGCTCGCCGAGCGTGACGAGCCCGCGTGGCACCGGCAGCTCGGGACGGTAGCGCCGGTCGACCTCGCGGTCCTTGTGCTCGTCGAGCACGCGCAGCGCGAAGAAGAACACCAGCGCCGTGAACACGCCGGCGATGAACCTCGGCCACGGGATGAACCCGCCCTCGCCGCGCAGCAGCCGCGAGTAGGCCGCCGAGGAGAACGTGAACGCCGTGATGAGCGGCGCGAACCCCGCGAGCGGGAACCGCTCCCGCTGGTACGTCCAGAAGCGCGCGGCCAGCGGCGCCTGGCGTTGGACGGTGGTGGTCATCGTGTCGCGCGCCGGCCGCGGTGGCCGGCACGCGCCCTCATGCGGGCGGGCGGCCGAGGTGCTCGTGCGCGCGCGCGAAGTGTCCGGCGGCGAGCGCGGCGGCGATCGACAGCTCGCCGCCGAGCACCACGGCGGCGCAGATCTCGGCGAACTTGTTCGCGTGGCCGCTGCCCTCGCAGCCGAGCAACCGCAGGCACTCGGCCGCGGTCGGCATCCGCGTGCCGCCGCCCACGGTGCCGCAGATGAGGTTGGGGAGGTCGACACCGCAGTAGAGGTCGCCGGACTCGGTGCGCTCGAAGCGGTTCACGCCGATCGAGGCCTCGCTCACGCACGCCACGTCCTGCCCGCAGGCGAGGAACATCGCGGCGATCCCGTTCGCGAAGTGGCCGGTCACCCCGATCGAGCCGCTCTGCACGCCGGCGATGAAGCTCACGCGCCAGTAGTCGCAGATCTGCTCCGGCGTCGTGTGCAGCTGCCGCTCCACCACGTCGCGCGGCACCGTGACCTCCGCCATCACCTTGCGCCCGCGGGTGTGGAGGAAGCTCATCGCGGTCGCCTTCTTGTCGCCGGAGAGGTTCGACTCGATGAACCATTGCCGCGGGGCCACGGGCGTGCGCGCGACCAGGTCCTGGCAGATGGCGTCGGCGCACAGCGTCACCATGTTCTGCCCCGACGCGTCCCCGGTGTGGAACGCGAGCACCAGGTAGACCGTGCGCGTCTGCATGTGGATCCGCAGCTCGGTGAGCCGGCCGTGACGGGTGCGGGTCGCGGCCACCTCGCGGCAGCGCTCGAACTCGCCGCTCACCCAGGCGCCGAACCGGCCCGCCTCCGCGATCGAGCGGAACACGAAGCCCGGCGCGCGCTGGACCTGGGTGAGCGTGGTGAGGCACGACGCGCCGCCGGACAGCGTGATGACGCGCGCCCCGCGGTGGTAACTCGCCACCAGTGCCCCCTCGGACGTCGCGAGCGGCACGTAGAAGTCGCCGTGGGCGTGGAGCCCGTTCACGCGCAGCGGGCCGATCACGCCGGTCGGGATCTGCGTCATGCCGATGAACTGCTCGATGTTCCCGCGCAGCTCCTCGGGATCGACCTGCGGCTTCGCGCCCGCCAGGTGCGGCAGCTCGACGCCGCGCTCGCGCAGGAACGCGAGCCGCTGGTCGCGGCCCGCGGCGGTCCCGTCCTTCGCCGCCGGCGGCTCGGGCGGGATCGGGTGCGCAGCAGCAGACGTCGGCTCGAGCCGCGCGGCCAGCTCCTCGGGCGTGGCGCCCGGGCCCTGGCGGCGCACGATCTCGGCGGCCTGTTCCTTGGAGATCGGCACGGGACGAGACTATAGGGGGCGGGTTCGCGCCCAGCCAGCGCGGATTGGTGGCGGACCGCTCAATGCGATGGCGGCAGCGCCTCGCCACGCACGAGCGGAACCAGCACCGGGTAGACGATGTCGGTGCGCGCGCCCACCTGGCGCGGGTCGATCATGTCGTGGCCCACGGCGAGCTCGGCGCGAAACGTGTACGAACGCACGCGTGCGCCGCCCGCCCGCCAGCGGGCGGCGAGCGAGTCCGCGCGCGCGTTGTCGATCGCCTTGTCGGCGAGCGTGGTGACGACGGCGAGGTCGTGCGCGCGCGGTGCGGAGCGGCGGAGCGACGCCCAGACGTCCTCGCCGAGGCGGTAGGCCTGGGCCATCGCGCGGGTCGAGAATCTCGGGTAGCACTGCTCGGGACCGGCGAGCGCCTCGCGCTTCTGGTCGTCCCACCACACGAACCGGTTCGGCAGTCGCAGCGCGGCGCGGGTGACGATCGGCGCGATCCAGCTCGGGCGCCAGGGCGGAGCGAACGCGGGCGCGATCACGACCGCGCGGTCCACGGCGAGCCGTTGCGCGCCCCAGGCCGCGAGCACGCCGCTCGTCGACAGCCCCACGATCACCACGGTATCGCCGAGGCCGTGCGCTAGCCCCACGCACTCGGTCGCGAGTGCCGCGAGGTCCTCGGCGGTGAGCCGCGCGAGCGCTCCGGTCATCCGATCCGAGAGCCCGTGCGCGGGCACGCGCGGCACCACGACGTTGTCGCCGCCGTCGTGCAGCGTCACCGCGAGCGCGTGGAACTGGAGCGGGCAGTTCGTGATGCCGTGAAGCAGCACGATCGCCCGCGGCGTGCGACGGCCGTAGAGCAGCGCCTCGGTGCCGCAGCCGGGATGGAGCGCCCGGGGATCGTTCGCGCGCAGCGCGTCGAGGCGGCGCACCGCCTCGTCATAGGTCGAGGAATCGAGCGGGGCCGGTGCGCTCACGGGCCCGAGCGGCCGCAGCAGCCAGCCGACCGCCAGCAGCAGGATCGCGACGGCGAGGGCGGCGGCTCGCATGGCCGGCGCACTCTAGCACCTGGCCGGCCGCGCCCGGGCTGCTCAGTCCACTGCGGACTGGTGCACCACTTCCACCTGCCGCTCCGCGGCCCACGGCCAGCTGAAGCGCGCGGCGATCGAGCGGTCCTCGCGCTGCGAGTGCCACTCGATGCGCGGGCCCTCGCCGGCGAGGTCGTCGGCGAAGTCGGGATCCACGGCCTCGGCGGCGAACAGCATCGCGTCGCGCGGATCCAGCCCGGCGCGCTTCGGACGCGGCGCCGGGGCGATGCGGTGCTTCGCGAGCTGGCGCGCCACCCAGCCGGTCATCCGCGGCCGCAGGTCCGCGAGCACGTTGAAGCACTCGTGCGCACCGCGCGGGTAGTAGACCAGCTCACGCTCGCAGCGGGCGTTGGCGAAGATGCGCTGAGCTTCCTCGCCCGGCGTGATCATGTCGTGGCCGCCGCCCGCCACCATGAGCGGGGCCTTCATCTCGTGCAGCGTGTTGGCCAGCGTGATGCGCGGGATGTGCTTGTCCATCTCGTCGATGCTCATCTGGTAGAGCGAGGCCAGCTCACGGCGCATCGAGAACAGCGTCACGTTCCAGTAGACGTCCACCGAGTAGGGCGGGCTCACCGCCGCGACGCAGCGCACGCGCTTGTCGTGCGTCGCCATGCGGATCGCGGCGTAGCCGCCGAGCGAGAGCCCCATGTAGGCCACCATGTCCGAGTCCAGCTCCGGCATGGATTCGATGTGGTTCATGATCGCCACGCCGAGCGGTCGCGGCTCGGCGACGCTCGAGAGCCGATGGAACGTCTGGCCCAGGCCCGGGCCGTCGAGCGTCACCGTGGCGATGCCGCGCGCGAGGTAGGCGTCGGACCAGCAGTGCAGCTCCTCCTTCACGCCGTTCGTGCCGTTGAAGATGACCACGACCGGATGCGGTCCCGGGCGGTCGGGCAGGCGCAGCGCGCCCTTCACCAGCCGCTTCCTGAACTCGACCTCGAACGTCCGCACCGGGGGCGAGGTGAGCGGGCTCGCCAGCGCGTAGGCCGCGACGCACCGCTCGTGCAGGCGCTTCTTCCGCTCCGGCTCCATGAACACCACGTACTGGGCGAAGTTGTAGGCGGCCGACGCCCACAGGAAGCGCTGGGCGGCCTCGGGGCCCTTGCCCAGCGTGAGCGCGTCGTGGCCCGCCTGCTCGTGCGCGCGACCGAGGCTCTCCCACTCGTCCACCCACGAGCCCAGGCTGGTGATGCGGCCGAGCACGAAGTCGAGATCCGTCGCCGTGATGCCGTTGCTCGTGAACTGGAGCTTGGCCCACGCGGGCATCTGCCGCGTGAGGCCCAGGCGCAGGCTCAGGCGCACGAAGCCCGGCCGCAGCAGCTGCCCGCGCAGCATGTGCGGTACGAGGAGTTCGAGTCTGCCGCCTTTGACCTGCATCGCTGTCTCTCCGTTCCCGGGGTGGCTGTGCTCTCCACCCATACGGCATTACTGCACCTGTTGTGCCACGTAATTGGGCAAACTGGCGTCGGGTTGATGACCGACGTGGCGGTTCGCGCGCGCGGTGCACGGCCGGTGTCCCGCATTCCGCACGGGGGGGTGCACACCGCTCAATCATCCCAGCTTCACCGGGTCAGATGCAGCAACTTGTTCGCGGCGCGGAGAAAACTTGGTGATCGCGCGGCCGCTGACCGGGGTCGGCCGGGATCAGCTCTCGGCGACGCAGGCGCGGTAGCACGCCAGCAGTCGCAGCGTGACCTCGCGCTCCGGGATCCTGCGGCCCGCGACCTCGCGCAGGGGCAGGATCTCCTGCACCGAGTTGGTCACGAACACCTCGGAGGCCCAGCGCAGCATCTCGAGTGAGACGGGCGCCTCGTGAGCGATGATCCCCAGGGGCCCGCACAGCTCGAGCACCGTGGCGCGCGTGACGCCCGGCAGGATGTCGGCCGAGAGCGGCGGGGTGAAGATGTCGCCGCCCGAGCGCACCACGAACACGTTGCTGGCGGCACCCTCCAGCACCTCGCCGTCGGGCGAGACCAGGAACGCCTCGTCGGCGCCCGCCGCGCGTGCCTCCTCGCGGGCCAGGTCCCAGGCCAGCCGGCTCGTGGTCTTGTGTCGGCCCAAGAAGCCGGGCGTGAACGGCGTCAGCGACAGCACCGCCCGGCCGCCGAGCGGCCCGCCGTCGTCGGGATCGAGCTGGCGCGCGCCCGGCCAGAGCCGGCTGCCGAGCGGCTCGGCCTCGACCCAGGCGCCGGTCCTGACCGGCCGGCCGCCCGCCACGCCGCGCGTCACGGTGATGCGCACCGCGGCGTCGGTGAGCCCACACGCCTCGAGCACCTCGTCCACCGCCTCGCGCAGCCGGCGCGGGGAGGGCGGCACGGGGAAACCCAGCTCGGCGGCCGAAAGCACCAGCCGCTCCATGTGCCGTTCCCAGGCGAACGGCTTCCCCGCGTAGACGCGCAGCGTCTCGAACAGCCCGCCGCCGTCGCGCGCGCCGCGGTCGAACACCGACACCGCGGCCGACTCGCCGCGCACGATGCGGCCGTTCAACCACACCGCGCGGTCGGGGAGCCGCGTGCCGCGGGGGAGCGAGAGCGTCATGGCGCGGCACGGTAGCACCGGGGCCGCCTCACTCCAGGGCGAGTTCCCCGTACACGCTCGCGAGCGCCAGCCGCAGGCCCTCGGCCTTCGCCAGCGATTCGCGGTACTCCGCCTCGGGGTCGCTGTCGCCGGTGATCCCGCCGCCGGCGCTCCAGTGGATGGCACTGGGCGTCGCGGTCGCGGTGCGGATGGCGAGGTTCCAGTCGGCGTCGCCGTTCCAGCCGATCCAGCCGATGGCGCCGGTATAGACGTGGCGGCGGACGGGCTCGATCGACTCGAGCAGCTCCATGGCGCGGATCTTGGGGGCACCGGTGATCGAGCCGCCGGGGAAGCAGGCGTGGAGCAGCTCGAACGGGCCCGCGGTCTCCACGAGCCGCCCGGTGACCGTGCTCGTGAGGTGCCAGACCTGCGGGAAGCGCTCGAGCGCGCAGAGCTGCGGCACGCCCACGCTGCCGGTCTCGCACACGCGGCCGAGGTCGTTCCTGAGCACGTCCACGATCATCACGTTCTCGGCGCGGTCTTTGGCACTGGCTTGCAGCTCCGCTGCAAGCCTTTCGTCCTCGGCGGCGGATGCGCCGCGGGGGCGGGTGCCCTTGATGGGACGCGTCTCGACCTGTGCGCCGCGCCGGCGCAGGAACAACTCCGGGCTCGCGGACAGGACGGCGTGGTCGCTGAAGCCAAGCGTGGCCGCGAACGGCGACGGCGTGTGGCGACGGAGCGCTTGGTCGAGCGCCAGCGCGTGCGCGTGCGCGTCGCGCATCGGCAGCGTCCAGCGCTGCGAAAGGTTCGCTTGGAAGATGTCCCCGCGCGCGATCGCGTCGCGCACCGCTTCCACCGCGCGCAGGTAGCCCTCGCGCGCGAACGTGCTCGTCGCGCGCAGCATCGCCGGCGCGGGCGGGAGCGCGTCGCGAGGCGGGGCGGGGGACTCGAGCCGCGCGCGGAAAGCGTCCAGCCGCTCGCGGCCGCGGCGGGCGCGCTGGTCCGCCGGCGCGGGGAGCCCGCTCGAGAACACGAACGTGCGGCCCGTGTCCTCGTCGCGCGCCACCACGACGTCGTAGAGAGAAAGCACCAAGTCCGGCAGTGAGACGTCATCGCGCGCGAGTTCGGGCAGCCGCTCGAGCCGTCGGCCGTAGTCGTACGCCCAGTAGCCCACCGCGCCGCCCGTGAACGGCACGCCGAGCGAGCGCGCGAGGGAATCGACATCCTGCTCGCCCGCCGCGCACGCCCGCCAGGCGGCCATGGCCTCTTCGGGCTCGCGGAACGACGCGAACGGCTCGGCGCCGAAGAAGCTCCAGCGCGCGCGCCGCACGGGCGCCCCGGCGTCGGGCAGCGACGAGCGGAGCGCGAACGCTCCCGGGAGGCCGGCGAGCGCCGCGAGTGGATCCACGCTCGGGGATACTTCGAGCGCAAGCGATGGGGATGGTCTGAGACCCACGGGCATGGGGGCAGGGTAGCCGGGCGGGTCCCGGGCCACGAGGCCCTGACTTCGCGTTGGACCGCCGCGCGGGCGTGAGAATATGCTTCCGGCCAGCGCCGCACGTTCCCGTCTCTCTCCGGGAAACCGTTCTCCCCCCGCGGAGGCTTCCCATGCGCAGCCCCCTCTTCCGGCCCCTGGCCGCGGCCGTGCTCGTCGCCGGCCTGTGCGTCGCGCAGGCGTCGCGCGCGGACATGCTCGCCAACGGCGACCTCGAGCTGGGCCCGGCCATCCCGCCGCTGAACCCGATCTTCAGCGTCGCGCCCGGGAGCACCGTGCTCAATGGCTGGACCGTGGTCGGGGGCGCGATCTGCATCATCACCGACAACTACTGGGTGCCGAGTTCGGGCCACCGCAGCGTGCAGCTCTCGAGCACCGGCCCGGGCGCCATCGAACAGGTGTTCTCGACCGCACCCGGTGCGGTCTACCGGCTCACGGTGTGGGTCTCGGGCCAGGCCCACTCGGAGCCGACGATCAAGCACCTGCGCCTCACGGCGGGCGCGAACGTGGTGGACCAGACGTTCGACGTCACCGACGTGTGGGAATGGGACATGCAGTGGAGCCAGCGCACGTTCGACTTCACGGCCGCCGCCGCGACCACGACGGTGAGGCTCGAGAGCCTGGACGCCTCGAAGTGGGGGCCGGCGGTGGACAACATGAAAGTCGAGCTGGTCTCGGCCGGCGTGCCGGGGGCCTCCGTGACGCTCGCGTTCGCGCCGGTCTCGCCCGACCCGGTTCGCAATGCGGGCCGCATGACGTTCACGCTCGCCGAGGCCGGCCACGTGCGGCTCGCGGTCCACGACATCCAGGGCCGGCAGGTGGCGCTGCTCGCGAACACCGACATGGACGCCGGCCCGCACGGCGTCGACTTCTCGCCCGGCGTGTGGAACGCCCGTCCCGGGCTCTACCTGGCGACGCTCCAGGTCGCCGGGCAGACGCTGGTGCGCCGCTTTTCCGTCCTTCCCTAGCTGCCGCCCCCAGAAAGGTCGATCCCCCGATGCGTGTGCTGCGCTTGCTGTTCGTGGCGTTGGCCGTCCTGGCGCTGCTCGCCCCCGCCGCCCGCGCCACCTGCGGAGCCGAAGGCTGCCCGTTCGTGCGCGATGCGTTCGGCGCCACCCGCGGCCGCTACTCGTTCGACCTGCGCTTCCAGGGGATCACGCAGGACGACCTCTGGAACGGCACCTCGTCGACCACGCTCGACGACATCCTCGCGGACACGAGTCCCTCGGAGCATTCCGAAGTCGAGATGTTCACGAAGTCGCAGACGTGGACGGCCGAGGGCCACGCGAACCTCACGCCCTCGCTGCGGCTCATCGCGGTGCTGCCCTACATCGACCGCGAGCACCAGCACATGATCGCGCACACGCCCGTGTTCAACCCGGCGTTCGTGAACACGTGGAAGTTCGAGGGCCTGGGCGACATGTCCGTGGTCGCCCAGTATCGCCCGCTCAGCCGGCCCGGGGGCGCGTCGCTCGAGCTCCAGGGCGGCGTCAAGCTGCCCACGGGGCGCACGCACGTGCCGGATGAGACCGTCCTCAACAACGGCATCGAATCCTCGCTCGAGCCCTCGATCCGCCCCGGCACCGGCTCCACGGACTGGATCACCGGCGCGTCGTTCAACCAGCCGTTGCCGTGGCGCGGCGCGATCCCGATCACCGCGAGCGTGCTCGCGAAGTGGACGGGCAAGGGCACCGACGACTTCGAGGTCGGCGACGAGGTGCAGGCCGGCGTCGGGAGCGGCTACACGCCGGCGCCGTGGCTCACGCTGCTCGGCCAGGTGAACTTCAGCTACCACGGCCGCGACGTCTCCGCCGAAGAGAGCGAGGCCGCGCACACCGCGATGCAGGCGCTCTACCTCACGCCCGGTGTGAGCGTGCGCGTCTCACCCGCGATGATCGTCTACGGCATCTACCAGCAGCGTGTGTACGCACACTCCGAGGAGCCCACGGTGATCGGCAGCAATCACTTCCTGATCGGGACGACGTACTCGCTCGGGCACTGACACTTCGGCGTCCACCGGCCGCTCGGGGCTTGACGGGCCCGCGCGGCCGGTGCCATTTTGCGGCGTTCGCTGGTCGAACGCGCGGGCACGGACGCTCGCGATGCCGCTCTGAAGCACGAGCCGTCACGCAAGGAGGCGGACGACTGGGCCCGTTCCTGATCCACGGCGGGACGCTGGTGTGCATGGACGCCACCCGCCGCGTGCTGCACGGCGACCTGCTGGTCGTGGACGGCCGCATCGCGGCGCTGGGCGACGACGTTCCCGCGGCGTTGCGCGCGCTCGCCGGCGGACGCGCGCCGGAGAGCTTCGACGCGCACGGCGCGCTCGTGCTGCCCGGGTTCGTGCACGCGCACCTCCACCTCTGCCAGACGCTGTTCCGCGGCCTCGCCGAGCAGAGCGACCTGCTCACGTGGCTGCGCGAGGCGATCTGGCCGCTCGAAGCCGCGCACACGGACGCTTCGATCGCGGCCTCCGTGCGGCTGGGCGCTGCCGAGCTCATCGCCGGCGGCGTCACGTGCGTGAACGACATGGGCACCGTGCACCACGCCGACGTGCTCTGCGAGACGCTGGCCGCGACCGGGCTGCGCGGCTTCGCCGGCCCGGCGCTGATGGACCAGGGCGAGCGCGTGCCGGCCCGGCTGCTCGAGGGCGCGGACACGACGCTCGAGCGCGCGCTGGCGCTCGCGCGCCGGCAGGGAACCGGCCGCGTGCGCGTGTCGCTCGCGCCGCGTTTCATCCTCTCGTGCAGCGAGCGACTGTGGCGCGACGTCACCGCGGCCTCGCGCGAGCAGGGGCTGCTCGTCCACACCCACCTCGCCGAGTCGCCCACCGAGGGCGGCGAGGTGAAGGGCGCGGTCGGGAGCCACGCCGCCCCGTACTTCGCCGCGCACGGCGTGCTGTCGCCGCGCTTCGTCGGCGCCCATGGCGTGTGGCTGGACGAGGACGAACTGCGGCTCATGAAAACGGCCGAAGCGGCACTGGTCCACTGCCCGGGCTCGAACCTGAAGCTCGGCTCGGGCATCGCGGACGTGCGCGCGTGGCGGCAGGCCGGCGTGCGCTGCGGCCTCGGCTCGGATGGCGCGGCGTGCAACAACCGGCTCGACACGTTCGCCGAGATGGGGCTCGCGGCGGGCCTCGCACGCGCCAAGCACCGCGACGACCCGCTGCCCGCGCGCGACGTGGTGGCACTCGCCACGTGCGACGGGGCGGAGGCATTGGGGCTCGGCGCGGAGATCGGCTCGCTCGAGACGGGCAAGCGCGCCGACGTCGCGGTCGTGGACATCTCGCGGGCGCACCATGCGCCGTTCGCGGACCGCGATCCCTACACGACGCTGGTGCACGCCGCACGCGCCGACGACGTGCGGCTCACGATGGTGGACGGCCGCGTGCTCTACGCGAACGGCCGGCATGCGACCCTCGACCCCGAGCGCGTGGTCGCCGACGCGACGCGTGAGTCGCAGGCGTTGCTCATGAGAATGCCATGATCATCGCCCCGTGCACGGTGGTCACCGGCGGGCCCGAGCCCAAGGTGTACGAGGACGCGGGCGTGCGCATCGCCGGCTCGCATATCGCGCAGATCGCCGGCGCGGGCGACCTCGCGCGCGCCTACCCGGACGACACGTGGTGGCCGGCGCGCGACCGCGTGGTGATGCCGGGGTTCGTCAACACGCATGCCCACCTCGCGCGCCACCTCGCCCGCGGGCTCGGCCTGCGGACGCCGGCGGACTGGCGCGGGTACGATCGCGCGCTCTCGGTGGACGACGTGACCCACGCCGTCACCGCGGCGCTCGTGGAAGGACTTCGCCACGGCGTCACCACGGTGGTCGATTTCCACCGTTCCGGCGCCTGCCTCGACCTCTCGCTCTCCGAGGTCATGGGGGCGGCGGACAAGGTGGGCGTGCGCGTGGCCACGTGCTATGGCGCCGCCGAGGACGACACGCCGCTCGAGCGCCGCGCCGCGATCGACGAGAGCGTGGGCTTCGCGAAGGAGCTGTCGCGCCGCCGCCGCGGCCGGCTGCGCGGCATGCTGGGCGTGCATGCGACCACGCTCCACGGCATCGAGACGCTGCTCGCCGAGGCCATGGAGGCTGCGGGCGGCCGCTACGCGCTGCACGTCGATCTCGCGCTCGACCTGACGCCGGCGGCGGCGTGGACGCGCGTCGACCTGCTGCCCGCCGGCGCGATGCCGGCGCTGTGGGCGCACGCCGAGCGCGCGCCGCGCGGGCTGCTGGGCGCGGTGCGCGAGCGCGGCGATTCGCTGTCCGCGAGCGGGGCGAGCGCCGCGGCGTCACTCATGCGCGAGACCGACCTCGCCTGGGGCAGCGACGACGGTGCCAACTCCCCGCCGCTCCTGGACGGCGTGCCCGTCCCGCGGATGGTCGAGGCGCACTACCGCCGGCTGTTCGTGCACGGCGCGCGCTGGGCCGCGGATCACTTCGGCGAGGAGCTGGGCGTGCTGGCGCCCGGCGCGCCGGCGGACCTGATCATGCTCGACTACCGGCCGGCGACCGAGTTCTCGAATCGCACGTTCCTCCAGCACCTTTCGACCGGGCTGCTGCGCTCGAGCGTCTCCGGCGTGATGGTGGCCGGGCACGTGGTCGTGGACAACGGCATGCTCGTGACCGTGGACGAACGCGAGGTGGCGGTGCGGGCGCGCGAGTGCGCGGCCAGGCTGTGGAAGCGGATTTCTTGAGGCTTCCAAGTTCCTGCTCGCGCTCGTGCAGGATGCCCTGACGCGCGGACCGCGGCGCGCTCGCGCTCGCGCCCGGCGACTCGCCCGTGGCGCACGCACGCGCCGACACGCTACGATGGCAGGCCATCCCCCTCGTTTTCGGCCCCGGGACCTCCATGACCCCACGTCGATCCGCCGTACTGCTGCTCGTGACGCTCGCCTGCGTAGGTTCCCACGCATTCGCGGCCGCCACCTCCAAGCCCCCGGCGCCGGCCGCGCCGCCAGCGGCCCCGGTCAAGCAGCCGCGGCTCGTGGACTTCATCGCCCCGCCCGGCTCCTCGCAGAAGTTCCAGCCGTTCATGCTGCACGCCGACCTGTGGCTGGGCCTGGACCAGCGCGCGAAGCTCGACACCATCGTGTTCGTGCTCAACAACGGCGCACGGTGCGCACAGGTGATGGACAAGGACAGCACGTGGGCCGTGGACTACACGTGGGTCTACCCGCACACGCTGCTGCCGCCGCGCTGGTACGACGCCAATAGCCTCATGCACACCGGCGACTCGCTGAAGCTGGCCGACGACGCCGACCTGCAGCTCACGTTCGGCACCCTGCGCGTGGGCGTGCACGCCGGCTCGCTCAAGCAGGCGACGACCGAGGCCTACCGGCTCTGGCCCAACGAGATGCCGCCGGCGTTGCGCGGCCGGTTGAAGCTCAAGGTCGACCGCGCGAAGAAGGCGCTCGCCGGCAAGCCCGACACCGAGCCGGACTCGCTGGGGCGCTGACGCCCCGCGCGCTCACCGCGCTGGCAGCAGGTTCAGCGGCTCCTGGAGCGCCAGCGCGTACGCGGCCCCGCGGCCGTCGGCGCCGATCGGGAACGCCACCTCGAAGCGGAACGAGGTCAGCGGGCTCGGGATCCCGAAGCGCAGCATCAGGCCGGCGCCCACCTCGGAGAAGAACTCGTCGCCGTGCGGCAGCGAGCGCGACGTCGGCACCGCGTCGCCGCTCACCGGGTCGCGCCCCCACACCGCGCCCGAGCCGGCGAACATCCCGAACTGGAGCGGCAGCCGCGCCGGGATCGGCAGGTGGAGAGCGCGGCCGAAATCGTCGACGACGATCAGGTCGAGTCGTCCGTAGGCGCGGCCGGCGCCGGCCAGCTCGTTGCGCTTGAGCGTGCGGAGGTTCGCGACGCCGCCGAGGAAGAATGCCTCCTGGGGCGGCGTCTCGCCCCTGAGCAGGCCGTACGTGGCCTGCGGCACCAGCGACAGGTGCCGGCCGAGCGACACGTCGCCGCCCGCGGTGAGGCGCGTGCGCCGGTAGAGCATGTCGCTGCCCATGCGGGGATCGCTGGTCCAGTGCATGGCGTTCACGCGGAAGCGCGTGCCCGGGATCGTGGCGTCGGCGCCGAGCGTCAGCTCGCTCACGCGGCCGAACGTCGCCGCGTCGTTGAACGGCAGCTCCGGCCCGTGCCCGAACACGAACCAGTCGGTGGTGTAGGGGAGCGGGGACTCGAGCTGGTCGCGCCACCCGGCGAGCACGAAGCCAGGCTCGGCGCTCAGCCGCAGGCTGCCGATGAAGCCGTCGCGCCGCAGGTACTGGTGGCGATCCTCGCCGGCGAACAGCGCGTTGAGCGAGGTGAGGATGGGCTCGTAATAATCGCGGTCGAACGCGAGCGTGTAGCGGCCGGCCCCGAGCTTCAAGCCCAGCCGTGCGCTCAGCGGATCGATGCGCCACGACTGCGCCCACGCGCCCTCGCCCAGGAGGTCGTGCGACCCGGTCGTGTACTGCATGCGCCCGGAGAGCCCCGAGAGCCAGCGCGTGCCGAGCGACGCGCTGGCCCCGAGCTGCCAGCCGTCGGCGCGGTTGAACCCGAGCGCGGGGCCCCAGTCGAAGCTCAGTTTGCGCTGCCCGCGCCCGCCGCGCGCGTTCGGCGAGCGCAGCAGCCCGGCGGCGAGCGCCGAGTCGAGGCCCGCCGTGTCCACCGGCGCGGCGGTGCTGCCGAACCACTTGTCGGTGGAGTCGCGCATCTGGCGCACGTAGTCGTTGAGCAGGCTGTCGCCGGGCGCCGGCGTGTCCGCGCACGCGATCCCCGCGCCGAGCAGCACGCCGGCCACGGCGCCGAACCACATGAGCCCCCGTGGGCTCACGAACCCTTCCGCCCGGCGCCGACGCGCACCTTCGAGTGTCCGCGCTTGCCTTGTCCCGCGAACAGGCTGTCCGGCAGGCCGGAGTTGAGCGTGTAGTCGCTCATCGCCATCGCGAAGTCGAACGCGCGGCCGAACTTGGGGATCGGGATCGTCAGCTCCATGCGGATGAGCACGCGCGACAGCACCCAGAACTCGCCGGCGCGCTCGCGCTCCACCACCATGTGCTTGATGTCCTTCAGGAACAACGGCACCGGGGACTGCCGGAACTCGATCTCCTGGCGCACGATCACGAAGTCCTTCGTGTCCACCCACACGCGGCCCGACGGCTCGAACACCGCGAGCGCCGAGCGCGGCTCGAACGCGAGCGTGTACACGAGGTGATCGCCGAGGAGCTTGCGGTCCTCGATCGAGAACCGGAAGTTCTTCCGGTTGTCGGGCCGGAACGCGAAGTTCACGATCTCCTCGCCCATGCCCGGCGAGAAGTCCGCGTCCACTTCGTCGTGGTTGCCGTCCTTGTCGGGGCGTTCTTCGTACTGGCGCAGCTCGATCGTCCGCAGCATGTCGGGCTTCTTCTTGTAGACCCTGGACACGCTCTCGGCGAACAGGATCGGCCCCTTCTTGCCCTCGCTGTCGCGCATCACCCGGAGCGTGGCCGTGAACGACTGGTCGCGGAGCATCGAGTCGCGACGCGCCTCGCCGCGCGCGACCCGGTCGAGGATCTCCTCCAGCGTCACCCGCGGGGCGCGGACCAGCACCGTGGAGACGTCCGTGTGCATGGTGTCTTCCTTGGCGAGCGTCGGCCCGTCGGCCGGCGCGGCGCGGCCCGCCGGCGCGGGGACGAGCGCGGCCGCGAGCGCCACCAGCGCGGCCCAGGCCAGCGGGGCGAGGCCAGGGCTTCGTTGGGACATGCGGAAACGCGGGCGCTGGGGCGGCATGGGACTCCCTTGCGGCGCTGCGAAGTAGGAGCGAGGGACGCTACCGGCATGTGCGGCGGGGCCGCAACACAGCGGGTCCAATCGGCCACTTGCACAAGGATTCACTTCGCGGAGCGAGGTGGCGTGGACTAGCGTTACGTGCGGTTCCCGCCGCGCGTTGCGTGCGCGCCCGGTCCCGGCACGGAGCGTGCCATGCGTGGAGAGAGAGAAGTCCCCCACGCGCAGGACCACGGCGCCTCGGCCAGAGCGGGGCGCCGACACGGAGACACCATGCCCACCACCGCACGCTTCACCAGCGCCGCCGTCGCGGCACTCCTGTTCTCGGCGCTCGCCGGGTCCGGCACAGCCTTCGCCGCGTACCCGATCGCCCGCCCCAGCACCGCCACGCTCGCGCCTTCCGCGCTCGCCCTGCCCTGCATCACGCTCGAGGGTGCGGCGATCGCGCCGGCTTCGCCCGCCGGGGAATTCCAGGTGAGCGAGCCCGCGGCGTCACTCCAATCGGGGCTCACGTTCCTGGGCGAGATCCCGGCCCCCGCCGGGGTCGAGACGTCGCTGGTCACGTATCGCCCGCGGCCCGGCTCCACGACGGAGACCTCGGCTCCGGCGTCCCACAGTTCCAAGTCCTCCGACGTCAGGAGCGTGAGCCAGGTGAACCTCGGCTACTTCGTGCCCGAGGGCGGCCTCGGCACGCGGCTCGATCTCGGCGTGCGCGGTGGTCCGGTGATCGCCGATGCGCTGCAGCTCGGCATCGCCGCCGACTGGATGTATCGCACCGAGACGATCGAGCAGCCCGTCACGTCACCCGTCGTCGGACCCGGCGGCGTACCGATCACCCAGAGCCAGCGGCTCGCGCGCGCCACCGTGAACATGTTCCCGATCATGGCGTTCGGGCAGCTTCACGTCTTGAACCTGTTCGGCCTGCACCCCTACATCGGCGGCGCGGCGGGCTACGAGGTGCTGCTGCTCTCCGGCGAGGACTTCAGCACCGGGCAGTCGTTCGACGGCACGTTCGGCGGCTGGGGCTGGCAGGCGTGGGCGGGCGGATCGCTCCCGCTCGGCGGCAGCGCGCGGCTCACCGGCGAGGCGTTCTACAACGACGCGAGCATGGGGCGCGACACGACGGACGAGCTCTCGGGCGAGACAATTCACGAAAGCGTGAACGGTCAGGGCAAGGGCCTGCGCTTCGGTGTGGCGTGGGGGTTCTGAGCGGCCCCGGCGATCAGCCCCCAAAGTGGTACCGGTGAATCCCAGATGGAACTTTCAGGGTGCTAGCGGCGTCTGGATACATGGTCTACTCTTATAGCCCCTCTGCCCCGTGACGGCGTACACGGGGCCTCGGCGCACGACGCGCCTCGACCCCGGGGCTGGTTCGCCCCACGGCCCGTGACGGAACCGGCCGGGAATCACGGCGCCGCAACTGGAGATCCACATGCATCCCCGTATCCGCGGCGCCCTGATCGGTGTCGCCGTGCTGGTCGCTGGCACCTCTGCGTTTGCGGGGACCACGCTCGCGCCGTCGTCGTTCGCGCTGGCCCGCTTCGACCTCGACCGCTCGGGCCGCGGCCACGCGTTCCAGTCGGCCGACGTGGCCGCGATGCCCGACCCGGCCGTCCTGGCGCTGGTGTCGGCGCCCGCGCCGGCGAACGTCGAGCTGTCCGCCGTGCGCTACCAGCCGGCCCAGCAGCAGCAGCAGCAGTACGACTCGCCGCAGAACGACCGCCCGATCGTGAGCCAGCTCCACGGCGGCTACTTCGATGCGAGCGCCAACAACACGAACCCGTTCATCGTCGGACTGCGCGCCGGCCCGATGGTCGACAAGCGGCTCCAGGTGGGCATCGCGGTGGACTGGGTCCACCAGACCAAGAACCTCGCGAACGTGCTCAGCAAGGCTCAAGGTCCGGGCGACATCACGATCTCGACCAAGCAGGACACCGCCCGCGCGCTCCTGAACCTGGTGCCGATCATGGCGTTCGTGCAGGCATCGGGCTGGGGGCTGCTCGGGATCGTGCCCTACATCGGCGCGAGCGGCGGCTACGAAGCGCTCGTGCTCTCGGCGGACAACTTCATCACCGGGCAATCGTTCGAGGCGAACTTCGGTGGCTGGGGTTACCAGGTCTGGGCCGGCGCCGGCATCCCGCTCGGCCAGCGCACGAAGCTGAATGGCGAGCTGTTCGTGAACCAGGCCGAGCTCGGCAAGACGGTCACCGACGCGAACGGCGTGAGCGCGAAGCAGACGATCGACATGAACGGCATCGGCTTCCGTTTGGGTCTCGCGTGGGGCTACCCGCAAAAAAACCCGCAGTGACGCGCGCGGCGTGAGCCGCTAGGCTCCGCCGCACCATGCCCCGACGGTCCCCTCGTGCGCGCCGCAAGCCGGGCGGCGCGAAGCTGCCGCAAGCCCCCCGGGTGCGTTCGGCGCCCGGGCGCGCGCGGCCGGCGGCGTCGCGGACCCAGCGCGCGGCACCCGGCGCGCACGGGCGGGCCCGGCTGAAGCGCGTCCCGAGGCGGCCGCCGGCGAACGGCACGAAGCCCGAGCGCAAGCCGCTCCGCGCCGCGGCGCGCCCCGCCCGCCGCTTCACCGCGCCCGACCCGGTGCGCGTGCGCGCCTTGCTCGAGCAGTTGCGCGAGCTCTACCCTGACGCCAGGTGCGCGCTCGACTTCCGCTCCCCGCTCGAGTTGCTGGTGGCCACGATCCTCTCTGCCCAATGCACCGACGAGCGCGTGAACAAGGTGACGCCGGCGCTGTTCGCGACCTACCCCGACGCTGCGTCGCTCGCGGCCGCCGAGCCGGCCGCGCTCGAGAAGGCGATCCACTCGACGGGCTTCTTCCGCAACAAGGCGAAATCGATCCGCGAGGCGAGCGCCGACATCGTGTCCAAGCACGGCGGGCAGGTGCCGCGCACGCTCGAGGAGCTGACCGCGCTGCGCGGCGTCGGGCGGAAGACCGCGAACGTGGTGCTCGGGAACGCCTACGGCATCCCGGGCGTCGTCGTCGACACGCACGTGACCCGGCTCTCGCACCGGCTCGGGCTCACGAACGAGACCGACCCGGTGAAGATCGAGTTCGCGCTCATGCCGCTCGTGCCGCGCGAGCTGTGGACGCTGTTCTCGCACTGGCTGATCCTGCACGGGCGCGCGGTGTGCAACGCGAGGAAGCCGCTGTGCAGCCAGTGCCCGCTGTCGCCCCACTGCCCGAAGCTCGGGGTGAGCGCCTCGGCATGAGACGGCCGGCGCTGGCGTGGATCGCGGCGCTGCTGCTCGCAGTACCCGCGCTCGCCGATCCCACGAAGCCGTTCGTGCTCTACGGTGACGAGAGCGTGGCCTCGACCGACGACGCGCGCGCGCTGTTCGTGAACCCGGCAGCACTCGGCTGGCGCTATCCGTCGGAGCTGCTGCTAGCGTACGCGGACCGCCAGCAGGGCGCCGGACGCACGACGGGTGCCGCGTCCTGGCGGCGGCTGGCGCTCGGCTACGCGCACCAGTCCGGCGTCGACGAGGACTTCGGCGTCGGCTTCTCGCTCGGCGACCAGCGCGCGAGCCTGGGCTGGCTCACGAACCGCCACGACGACCTGGCCGGCCCGCGGGATCGCAACTACGACTCGAGCGTGGGCTGGCTTTCCCGCCCCTCGGCGTGGCTCAGCACCGGCGCCACCGTGGCGCACCTGTTCCAGCCCGACATCCGCGGCGTGCGCCTGCGGCGCGACTACACGCTCGCGCTCGGCATCCGGCCGCCCGCGCTCGCGCCCGCCGTGGCGTACGAGAACGGGTTCCGGTGGACGCTCACCACCGATGCCTCGATCGAGGAGGGCGCGCCGTTGGCCGAGGCACGCCTGAGGTTCGGGACCACGATCGAGCCGGTGAACGGGTTCGTGATCGGGCTGTCGTTCGACAGCCAGCGTGCCTACCAGATGGGGTTCACGTTCCGCGGCCTGAACTCGTCCACGCACGTGACCGGGCAGGTGGCGGACGCGAGCCACACGCCGGACCCGGAGCGGAACTACGGGATCTACGCGTTCTCCGCGCACGAGGGCGAGGACCGCCCGCTGGTCGTGCCGGCGCAGGCGAGACGCGTGGCGGAGGTGAAGCTGCAGTCCGCGCTCACCGACGAAGCCATGCCCGGCGGGCTGATGGGCGGCGGCGGCACGCCGTCGGCGCCCTACCATCGCCAGCTCGAGCGCGCGCTCGAGGACCCGCTCACCCGCGGCGTGTTCTTGGAGCTGGGCGGCGCCGGTGGCATGGCCCAGCTCGAGGAGCTGCGGCCGCGCATCGTGCAGCTCCAGCAGGCCGGCAAGCCCGTCGTCGCCTACCTGGCCTACGGCGGCGGCCGCGGCGACCTCTACCTGGCGAGCGCCGCGGCGCGTGTCTACGCCTCGCCCGCAGCCGAGTTCATGGGCCTCGGGCTGCGCAGCGAGCGGCGCTACTACCGCAAGGCGCTCGAGCGCTTCGGCATCAAGTTCGATCGCTCGAGCGTCGGCGAGTTCAAGAGCGCGTACCGGAACTACAGCGTCGACTCGACGCCGCCCGCGGACACCACCGTGATCCAGCGCGTGCTCACGCAGCGGCAGGAGCTGTTCGTGAGCACGGTCTCGAGCGGGCGCGCCGTGGCGCCGGAGCGCTTTGCCGCGATCCTCGACGGGCGGCCGTACACGCCGCTGGCGCTGATGCGCGCCGGCCTCATCGATTCCGTGCTGTGGCGCGAGGAGGCGCTGGCCGACCTCGGCCGGCTCACGGGCCTGGGGAAGAAGCCGCGCCGCGTCGACATGCGAAAGATCGTCCAGGCGCGCACGGCGTGGCACGTGCCTGCCCGCATCGCGGTGGTGTACGCGAGCGGCCCGATCGTGAACGGCCGGAGCACGCGCGACGCGCTGGACGGCGGCGTCATGGGCGACGCCACGATCGTGGCGCAGCTCGAGCAGGCCTGCCGTGCGCCCGGCGTGCGCGCCGTGGTGCTGCGCATCGAGAGCCCGGGCGGCTCCGCGGCGGCGTCGTACACCATGGACCACGCCGTCGAGCGGCTGCGCCAGGAGACCGGCAAGCCGATCGTGGTGTCGATGGGCTCGGTGGCCGCGAGCGGCGGCTATTTCATGGCGCTCCACGCCGACAAGATCTACGCCGACAAGCACACGGTGACGGGCTCGATCGGAGTGGTCTACGTGAAGCCGTCGTTCGAGGGCGCGTACAGCAAGCTCGGCGTGCGCCAGGACGACTTCGACCGCGGCGACTACATGCGCGGCCTGTCGTACGCGCGCGACTGGCGCGCGCGCGAGCAGGCGGTGGCCGACAGTTCCATCCGGCGCACGTACCGCACGTTCGTGGACCGCGTGCGCGACGGCCGGAAGCTCGAGCCGTTCGAGGCGAACGCGTACGCGCTCGGCCGGGTGTGGATGGGCGAGGACGCGGCGGATCGCAAGCTCGTGGACGGCATCGGCGGGCTGGAGGCGGCGATCGGCGAGGCCCGACGGCTGGGGGGCGTCACCGCGGGCGAGAAGATCGCGCTGCTGGAGTTCCGGCGGCCTCGCGGGTCTTTTTTCGAACGGCTTGCGGGGAGTCTCGTCCGGTCCGAGGTCGAGGGCTGGTTGCGTCTGCCGGACCTGGACGTCGCGCAGGCCCGGGCTGAGGACTGGCTCGAGGAGCTATCCGACTAGCTCCGCGCTCGAAACTCTCGGTCGCTTACCGGTGGGGTGCCCCCCGCGCTCGAGGGCATCGCTTGGTCAGGCCATCCTGGCCTGACCTGCACTGTCTCTCGTATCGGCCTCCGCAATCCGTGACTCCGGCTTACTCGAGATGCCCTCGATCGCGAGGGGGCACCCCACCGGCGCGCGCCGGCAGGTCCTAGTGGGCGGCCGAGCGGAGGTCCGAGCGCAGTTGCTCGGCCCAGGCGCTGTTCGGATCGAGTGCGAGATACCTTCGGGCCAGCTCCTGGGCTTCGCTGAGGCGGCCGACCTCGGCCAGGAGGTGGGCGCGGTTGTAGAGGGCGTGGGGGCGCTCGGGGTCGTTGGCGTCCACCGCCGCGAACTGCGCGATCGCGCGCAGCATGAGCGCACGCCGCAGCCACGGGTCGCGCGTGCGGTCGGCATCGAGCGCCAGTGCCACGCCCCAGCCGAGCCTGCCCTCGCCGTAATGCGGGGCGCGCTCGCATGCCTCGCGATAGTGCACGGCGGCGGCCGAGTAGTCGTGGCGCACGAGCGCCAGTGCGCCCTGCGCCGCCCGTACGCGCGGCTCGCCGGGATGCCGGCGCGCCCAGTGCGCGAGCGCGCGCTCCGCCTCGATCACGCGCGCCAGCTCCGCCGCGTCGTTCGCCAGCGGTGCCGCGTCGCCGCCGAGCGCAGCCGCGCGGAGGCGCAGCCCTGGGGCGAGCACGCCCAGCGTCGCATCGGGCAGTCGCGCCGCCGCCAGCAGCGCGGGGTCGTCGGGCAGCCCCCGCGGATGATCCGGCCGGAGCCAGGTCGCGAACGCCGCCACCACGAGCAGCCCGACCATGAGCCCCATGAACACCAGCGCCGGCAGCGCGGGCCAGCGCAGGCGCCGCTCGATCTCGGCGACGGGAGGGGTGGTGACCATCCGGGGAGAGTAGATGGGGAAGCCCCAGCCCGCACGAGGGGCCTCACCCCGCGCCGGCCGAACGGGTCGCCGGCCTGAACAAGCCGAACCGGCTTGACCACCCCCCTAATCTAAAGCCGGACGCGAGGCATGGTGCCCGCGTCTTGGCGTCGTCCCACCAAGGATGGCGCCGGAACCCCCGACGGGTGCGATCCCGCCCCGGTCGAGAGGAGAGAAGTCATGTGCCACGAACACCGTGAGCATGCCCGCCACTGCTGCGGGCCCAGCGATCGCCACGAGCGCATCGCCCATCACCACTACACCCCCGGTGAAGAATTCGCCGGCGGGTTCGGCATCCGCCGGCCGTTGCGGTTCCTGGCCTGGAAGCTCGGGCTCTCGGAGCCGCAGCTCGAGCGGTTCGCCGCCGTCATCAATGAACTCAAGACCGAGCGTGCGCAGGCCGCGGTGGACGACCGGCGCGCGCTCACGCTGCTCGCCGATGCCGCGAGCGGCGAGGCGTTCGACACCGGCAAGGCGGACGAGGCCGCGAAGCTGCGGGTCGAGAGCACGCAGCGGCTGCAGCAACGCGTGAGCGGCTCGCTCGCGGCGTTGCACGCGGTGCTCGACCCCGAGCAGCGCGCGCGGCTGGCCTACCTGCTGCGCACCGGCACGCTGGTGATGTAGCGCATCACGCGGCACGGCGCGACCGGGGTTTCACAATCCCGGTCGCGCACGGCCGCGTCTTGAAGCCGTACGTCAGGTCCATGCCCTGATCGACTTCTCGACCTCACTCCAGGCATGCATATGAAAGCCCGCTCTTCCACGGGGGCATTGCCGTCGCCCCTCGCGCGCGGTAGCTTTGCGCGGCTTCGCGCGCTTCCCGTGGACGCCGCTCGCCGTAAAGCCGGCGCGCGCAGGCCGCCGCACACGAACCGCCCGGCCCGGATCGCCGTTCACCGATAGGGACATCTCGCATGGCGCTCGCGCGCTTCCTGCAGCTCTCCGACCTGCACCTGGGACGACCGTTCGCCTGGTTGCCGCCCGACCGGCGCGAACAGCGGCGCCGCGACCAGCAGGCGGCACTCGAGCAGGCGATCCGGCTCGCGATCGAGCGCGGCGCGCACGCCATCCTCGTGCCCGGTGACCTGTTCGACGGCGTGCCGGTGGACACCGGCTCGCTCGCGTTCGCGACCCGCGCGTTCGCGGCCGCCGGCTGCCCGCCGGTGTTCATCGCACCCGGGAACCACGACCCGGCCTCGAACGACAACGCCGCGTGGAACGCGCGGCTTCAGCAGGCGCGCGGCGCGCACTGGCCGTCGCACGTGCATGTGTTCGACTCGCCCTCGTGGACGCACGTCGAGCTCTCCACGCTGCCCGGCGTGCGCGTGTGGGGCCGCGCGTTCGCGAGCAGCAGCGCCACCATGGACCGGCCGCTCGCCCGCGCCGCGCTCGAAGGCTTCCGCCCCGAGCCGCACACGCTCGACATCGCGGTGTTCCACGGCTCGCACGAGGGCCGCTGCCCGCCGGCGCAGAAGATCACCGCGCCGTTCAGTGATGCCGAGGTCGAGGCGTCGCCGTTCGCCTACCACGCGGTGGGCCACTACCACACGTGCATGGAGCTCGAGCAGGCGCCGGGCCAGGGTACGGTCTCGACCGGCGTGCGCCTGGCGTACGCCGGCTCGCCGGTCGCGCTCGACTACACCGAGCCCGGCGATCACGGCGCGCTCGAGCTCTCGATCCGCTTCGACCACGACCGCCGCGTCGTGGGCTCGGACCCGGTCCGGCTCGACCGCCGCCGCGTGGTCGGCGTGCCCGTCGACGTCACCGGCTGCGCGAGCGCGGACCAGATCGACCGCCGCATCCTGCACGCGTTCACCACGGCCAGCGTGACCGACAAGGACCTCGTGCGGCTCACGCTCTCCGGGCGGCTGGCGCCCGGCGTGCGCTGGACCGCGCCCGGCGCCGAGGTCTTCACGCGCGCGTTCCACGTCAAGTGGGAGCGGGGCGACGTGCGCCCCGACTTCGACCTCGACGCGCTGCGCGCCGGCGACGGCCGCACCACCGAGCAGCGCTTCGCCCGCGAGCTGCTGGCGCGCATCGACGCCGAGACCGACGCCGCGAAGCGCGCGGTGCTCGAACGGGCGCTCTACTACGGCCTCGATGCGTTTCGCGTGCGCGAAGTGATCCCGCAGTGGGAAGAGGTGGCCGAGTGAGGCTCGTGCGCCTGCGCGTCGACGGGTTCGGCCCGCTGCAGGGCGAGTGGACGTTCGCCCCCGATCGCGTGAACGTGGTCATCGACGACAACGAGCGCGGCAAGTCGACGCTGTTCGCCGCGATCGCCGCCGGGCTCTACGGGCTGGACGGTGACCGCCGCTCGAACCGCGTGATCACGCCGCTCGAGCGCTGGCGGCCCTGGTCCGGCAGCGCCTACCGCCTCGTGCTCGACGTGGACAGCGACGCCGGGCTGCACACGATCTCGCGGGACTTCGAGCGCGGCACAGTGGCCGTGTTCGACCGCAGCGGGAGCGAGGTGACCGCGAGCTTCCTCGAGGGCCGCGACGAGTACCCGGTCGGGAAGAAGCTCCTCGGGCTCGATCGCGCGGAGTTCGAGAAGTGCGCCCTGCTCGCGCAGGGCGAGCTGGCCGAGGTGGTGCCGTCCGACGACCGCGGTCGTCGCATCGCCACGCTCAAGGCGCGGCTCGAGAACGCCGCCGACACCCACATCGGCGACACGAACGCGTCGGAGGCCCTGCGCGTGCTCGAGGAGGCGCTGCGCCGCTACAACGCGCCCGAGCTGGAGTTCACGGGCACCGTGGACAACGCGATCGAGCGGCTGGCGAAGAAACGCGACGAGCTGGACAGCGAGATCCGCGAGCTGGACGCCACGCTGATCGTGGCCCAGGCGCCGCTCGACGACCTGCAGCGCCTGGCGCAGGAGGAGCGCACGCTCCAGGACCGGCTGCGCGAGCTGGAGAACGAGCGCCGCGCCGGGCTGGCGCTCGAGGTGCGCCGGCAGCTGGAGGAGCACGGGCAGGCGCTGGCCGAGGTGTCGCGCCTCGAGAGCGAGGCGGCCGAGCTCGAGGGCCCGGCGAGGCTGCCCGCGAACGCCGAGGGCGAGCTGCGCGAGGCGATCGCCCGCCACGAGGAGGCGCTGCGCAACATCGCCGGGCTCGAGTCGCGACGCCGGGACGAGCTGGCGAAGGAGCGCGAGACGATCGCCCGCGAGCGCGAGCAACTGGCCGCCTATGAGAAATTCGCGGTGGAGGACGCCGACCGCTGCGTCGGCCAGGCCGCCGAGCTGCGACATCTCGACATGCAGGACGCTCTGTTGCGCCACCAGGTGCTCGAGCTGCGCGAGGCGATGGCGTCGAAGGGCCTGGAGCCGGAGAAGATGCAGCTCCAGCAGCGCCGGTTCGGCAACCTGCCGCCCGACGCCGCGCGGCTGCTCAAGCGCCAGACCGAGCTGAATCTCCAATTCCAGGCCGAGGCCGCCGGGCTCGAGAAGCAGCGCGTCGGCGCGACCGAGGTCCTGCGCGACGTGGACGCGGCGCGCGCCTCGGCGCGGACGCCGGGCTGGGTGCTGCTCTCGCTCGGCATCGCCGCGCTCGTGACCGGCGCCCTGATCCTGGTGCTGCGCGGCACGCCCGCGCTCTCGGCCTCGCTGCTCGCACTCGGCTCGCTCGTCGCGGCCGCCGGCGCCGGCGTGCTCGTGGTGGGCGCGCGCGCGCGGCAGGTCGACCGCGACGATGCCCTGAGCGCGCTCGCCGAGGCGCAGGGACGGATCAACGCGCTCCACCGCCAGCGCGGCGAGAACGAGGCCGGCCTCGGGGACCTCGCGCGCATGATGGGCTACCGCGACAGCGTCGAGCTGCTGCGCCAGTGGGGCGAGTACGCGCGGCTCATGGAGGACTCGGGCCCGCTGCTGCGCGCCCAGGAGCAGCTCGAGGCGGCCGAGCGGCGGCGCCGCGAGCTGCTCGAGGACGCGCGCTCGTGGAGCGCGGTCGCGGGTGGGGCCGACGTGTCACCGGAGCTGCTCGACAAGGTGGCGGCCGACATCCGCCGCTCGCTCGGCGCACAGCAGCGCCTCGACGACCTGGAGCGCGGCTTCGACTGGGTGGAGGACGAGAAGCGCGTGCTCGAGGCGGCGGCGAACTCGATGAAGGAGCGCGCGGTCCGCATGCTCGAGGCGGCCGGCATCGCGCACGAGCCCGCGCGCGGCTGGCCCCACCACGTGAACGAGCTGAAGCACCGGCTCGCCGGACGCATGCGCTACCTGATGATCATGGAGGAGCTGATCCCGGCCGCGCGCCGGCGGCTGCACGCCGATCACGAGGTCTCGCAGCGCCGCCGGCAGCTCGAGATGCTGCTCGCCGGCGGCGACCTGCCCGAGCACGCGCGCCCGTCCGCGGACATCGAGGTCGAGGTGAAGCAGACGCGCAGCAAGCTCGAGGACGCGCAGCGGCGCCGGACCGACGTGCGCGTGGAGGTGGAGGAGGTGTGGCGCAAGCACGCGCAGCGCCGGCCGGACCTCGAGCACGAGCAGGAGCGCCTGGTGCGCGCGATCGAGCGCGCGCAGCGCTTCAAGCAGTCGGTCGAGCTGGCGCGCGAGACGATCACCCGCATCGCCACCGACACGCACCGCAAGTGGGCCGATTTCCTGAACGACCGCGTGGCCGAGATCCTGCGCGCGTTCGGCAGCCGGGTGGAGACGCTGCGCTTCGGCGAGGACCTCGACTTCTCGGTGCAACTCGACGGCGGGCCGCTCGTCGCGCGCGGCAAGGCGCACGTGCAGCTCTCGGCCGGCGCCCGCGACCAGCTCTACCTCGCCGTGCGGCTCGCGATCAGCGAGTTCCTCTCGCGCGGCGGCGAGTCACTGCCGCTGCTGCTCGACGACGTGTTCGCCACCAGCGACGACGGCCGGCTGCGCTCCGGCATGCGGGCGCTCATCGAGAGCTTCGGCGCCGGCCACCAGGTGCTGCTCGCCACGTGCCATCGCGGGCGCATGCAGGAGCTGCGCCGCCTCGACGCCGAGCTCTACCGGGACCGCGTCCACTGGGTGGACCTGCAGGCCGGGAGCGGGGTGCAGCCTAGGGCGTCCCGCTCCGCCGCTCCTTGAGCTTGGACGCCAGCTCCGCCGCGGCCGCGGTGTTGTAGTTGGCCAGCCGGCGCAGCTCGGTGGCGTCGGCGGCCGAGATCACCTGCTCCTTCAAGAGCAGCGGCTCGGCCTCGGAGTACTCGAGCAGCGTGGTGATGTCATCGCCCACGACGGCGCGGATGAGGTGACCCTTCGCGTCGAGCGTCAGGAAGTGATCCGTCGGCGTGGAGGCGAGCGCGTTGGCCGCCGAGTCCGAGAACACGCCCTCGGCGCGCAGGCGCTCGATGTCGGCGAGCATGCGCATCGCCTCCACGTCGCCACCCTCGGCGAGCACGCTCAGCGGTGCCGCGAGCGCGCTCTTCTTCTTCGCGTTCGCGCCGGAGCCGAATGCGCCGCACCCGGCCAGGGCGAGCGCCACGAGCGCGCCCACCAACCAACGATTCAGCGTCCCCTGCGTTCCCACGTACGGTCCCTCGCGTGTGGTCTTCCGGCGCCGCGGCACTTCCGGCGCCAGAACCTAACACACGCGCAGGGACCCTTGGCGTCAGCGCTCGGGAGGCGGCGGGCTCGTCCCGATCGGCCGGATCAGGAACGACGACAGCAGCAGGGCCACGCCCACGGCCGCCGGGATCATGCCGACGAGCCACACGCGATGGTCCTCGTGGTCGGCCACGCCGTACAGGAACACCGACAGCGCGATGCCCACGAACAACGTCACGAGGCCGCCGATCAGCATGCCCTGGCGGCGGTGCTCCGCGGCCATCGCCGGGTCGGTGAAGACGCCGTGGTCGTCGTAGAGCAGCGGGCGCTGCAGGCTTGCGATCTTGTCCGGGTCGAGGCCGCGCTCGATGGCCGCGATGCGCTCGCGCTGGACCATCTCGAATGCCCGCTGGCGCTGGATCATGCGCACGATGCCGGCGGTGATGCCGCCGACGATGGCGACGATCGGGATGCTCATCGCCATCAGGGGGACGAAGTCTCCGACGTCGAAGCTGAACACGGGGAGCTCCTCCGGTCTTGGGGTGAGGGTGGCGCTGCCGGGTCGCGGAACACCCCCTTCGACCGGGCGAGCCCGGCTTCGGGTTTCAGCGCCCCGGAAGTCCCTGGGAATTCTTTATCTTCCGCGGGATGAAACCCTACGCCGGGTCCTCCCGTCCAAGCATGCGATGACCCTCCCGCCCGGAGTCCGTCCGGAGGCCGCGGGGATGGCGGACGAGCGGAGGCTCATCGCCCAGGCACAAGCGGGCGACACGACCGCGTTCCGCACGCTCGTCGAGCGGCACCAGGCGCGCGCCCACGCGCTCGCGCTGCGCATCCTGCGCTCCGCCTCGGATGCCGAGGAGGTGGCGCAGGACGCGTTCGTGCGCGTGTGGACGGCGTTGCCGGGATTTCGCGGCGAGTCGACGTTCGGGACCTGGCTCTATCGGATCGTGGCGCGGCGGGCATTCGACCGCGCCCAGGTGTTGAAGCACCGGCGCGCGCGCGAGCGGCAGGACGAGCGACTACCCGAGTTCGGGGCGCCGGAGAAGGAACACGACACGTTTCGCGCGGCGAAGTTGCAGGAACTGGTCGCCGACCTGTCACCGGCGCAACGTGCCTCGGTGACGCTCTACTATTATGAAGGCCGTTCGGTGGAGGAAGTCGCACACGTGCTGGGCATGCCGGAGAACACGGTGAAGACGCACCTGCTGCGCGCTCGCGCGGCACTGCGGGCCGCGTGGACGCACGAGCTGGGGGAGGAAGCGTGAACTGCCTCGAGTTCGAACGCCTGCTCGACGAGGGCGCGCCGGATCGGCTCCCCGCCGAGGCGCTCGAGCACGCGCGCGGCTGCGTCTCGTGCGCGCGCTCGCTCGCGCGTGCGCGCTCGCTGGAGCGCGCGCTCGAGGCGCACTTTGCTTCTGAAGCACGCCTGCCGGACGGATTCACAGAGCGGGTGATGGCGCGCGTGGAGCGCGGCGAGGCCCGCGGCGTGCGCTGGCTCACGCTGCCGAGCGCGCTGCCGTGGTGGACGCGCGCGGCCGCCGAGCCGGGCGTGGTGCTGGCGCTCGCCACGGTGGCGTTGATCGTGTGGCGCGGCGACCGCTGGCAGGAAGGCGCGCGCGTGGCGTGGGACGGGCTCGTGGGCGCGGCCACGAGCGCCAGCGACTGGCTGACGACGCTCGGCTTCGCGCCGGTCGGCGAGGCGTTCGCACGCGCGTTCGCCCCGGCCGGCGGCGTGCCCTGGGCGGTCGCGGTCGGGCTCGTGCTCGGCGTGGCCCCGCTCGTCGTGCTCGGCGGCTGGCTCGCCTGGCGCGCGGGCGAGCGGCTGGTGCAAGCGGTCGCGGCGCGCTGATCCGCGCCCCTCGCTACCTGACCGGGCGCTGACGCAGGCGGCGACGCCGCACCTTATACTCACGCGCCATGCCCGCACCCCACTCACCGGCCCGCACGAACCGGCTCGCGAAGGAGAAGAGTCCCTACCTGCTCCAGCACGCGGGCAATCCCGTGGACTGGTACCCGTGGGGCGACGAGGCGTTCGCGCGCGCGCGCGCCGAGGACAA
>Ga0070689_100000171_pt1 | contig 38792 bp, 20 predicted proteins | sample KBSS23HmetaG_FD_64669 | JGI IMG/M metagenome (GOLD analysis project Ga0070689, IMG submission 64669) | Switchgrass rhizosphere microbial communities from Kellogg Biological Station, Michigan, USA - KBS S2-3H metaG | ecosystem: Host-associated > Plants > Roots > Rhizosphere ...
CATTCAGGCAAGCGCAGTCCCGATTTGCAGTTCGGGTTGGGCCATCTCGCCGGAAACGAGCTCGTCAGCGTAGAGCTGCGCTGGCGCGATGCGCGTGGAGCACTTCAACAGGAAACGATTCAACTGTCGCCGGGCGGCTGGTACACCATCGTGCTCGGTCGTGAGAAGGGAGTCATCAATGAGTGCAAATGAGCAGGGCAATCGGATGGACCGTCTGGGAGGGCTGCGACGTTTCGCGATCGCAATCACGATTCTCAACATCCTGGGGCACGCTTTCTTTGGCTTCGAACAGTCGTTGGCCCAACCCGTCGTCGCGTTGGTCTCAGCGTACAGCGTTGAGCTGTTACTCGAGTTCATCGATGCGCGTTGCAATCGTCGCCCGCTTCGATTCCTGGGTGGCGGTCCACGCAAGTTCATCGAGTTTCTACTCTCGGCACACATCACCGGGCTCGCGTGCGCCATGCTCCTTTACGCAAACGAGAGGCTTGGACCAGTCATCTTCGCTTCCACGGTGGCGATCTGCTCGAAGTGTCTCTTGCGCGTTCCAGCCGAACGCGGCACGCGGCACTTCTTCAACCCTTCGAACTTTGGCATCACGGTGACGCTACTCGTCTTCGCGTGGGTGAGCATCGCACCGCCCTATCAGTTTACGGAGAACATGACGGGCGCGGGCGACTGGATCTTGCCTGCAGTGATTGTCTGTACAGGGACGTTCTTGAACGCGCGCTTCACTCACCGGCTGCCGTTAATTGCAGCGTGGCTCGGCGGCTTTGTTGCACAAGCAGCCTTGAGGAGTTTGTTTCTTGACACTCCTTTCGGCGCGGGTTTGATCCCGATGACCGGCGTCGCTTTTATCCTCTACACGTTCTACATGGTCACCGACCCGGCTACAACGCCGAGCGGACGGAGGGAACAGATCATATTCGGTCTCAGTGTTGCCGCTGTATACGGGTCGCTGATGGTGACTCACGTGGTCTTCGGACTCTTCTTTGCACTGTCGATCGTCTGCGCTGTGCGAGGACTCGGGATTTATGCGATGCGGTGGGTCAGGCGTCGTGAGCGTGAAGAGATTGATGCCCTTACCGGACCAGCGACTCCTGCTCTTGTGAGGGAGGCGTGAGATGGGCCAGGCAATAGCCATCGTCGGCATGGCGTGTCGCTACCCGGATGCGCGTTCGCCCGGCGAGCTTTGGGAAAATGCGCTGGCACAACGCCGCGCTTTCAGACGCATCCCGGCTGAGCGACTCAATCTCAACGACTACCTGTCGCCGGATCGTCAAAGCCCCGATCAAACATACTCGACAGAAGGGGCCTTTATAGAAGGTTACGAGTTTGACCGCGTGCGCTTCCGCGTACCTGGCGGGACCTATCGCGCAGCCGACCCGGCGCATTGGTTAACGCTTGATGTCGCTGCCGCGGCACTCGAAGACGCGGGCTTCCCGGAAGGTGAGGGACTGCCGCGGGAAACGACCGGCGTCTTTGTCGGTAACACACTCACTGGAGAGTTCTCGCGTGCGAACACACTGCGACTGCGCTGGCCATACGTTCGACGCGTCGTGCGAAAGGTGCTCGAAGAGGATGCGTGTTCGCCTGAGCGCCAGCGTGAACTCCTAGCCCAGATGGAAGCTCTGTACAAACAACCTTTCCCGCCCGTCGATGCGGAGACACTCGCGGGCGGCCTTTCCAACACCATCGCCGGGCGCGTGTGTAATCACTTCGATCTCAAGGGAGGCGGCTACACGGTCGACGGAGCATGCGCCTCCTCGCTTCTGGCAGTCATAAACGCGTGCTCGTCGCTCACTGCCGGTGATCTGGAGGTGGCAGTCGCCGGAGGAGTTGATCTGAGCACCGATCCATTCGAGCTCGTCGGATTCGCGAAGACTGGCGCGCTCGCCGCAGACATGATGCGCGTCTATGACGCGCGCTCCGCTGGCTTCTGGCCCGGCGAGGGCTGTGGCCTGATCGTCCTCATGCGTCACGAGGACGCCCTTTTGATGCGACGGCGAGTCTACGCTGTGATCCGCGGTTGGGGTGTCTCCTCGGACGGTAGCGGCGGCATCACTCGCCCGGAGGTCGAGGGACAACTCATCGCGTTGCGACGTGCTTACGCACGCGCGGGCTACGGTGCAGACACGGTCGCATACTTCGAGGGACACGGAACGGGAACAGCAGTCGGCGACACGACTGAACTACAGGCGCTGACTGCCGCATGCGGAACAAAAGTTTCGCCAGCCGCGATCAGTTCAGTCAAAGCGATCATCGGTCATACAAAGGCCGCCGCCGGTGTCGCCGGATTGATCAAAGCGACGATGGCACTCAACACGCAGATCCTACCGCCAACAGTTGGCTGTGATGAGCCGCACGAAGCGCTGAATGGAGAGGGGTCTGCCCTCCGCGCTCTCAAACAGGGCGAACTCTTCTCCACCAGCGCGAACCTGCGGGTAGGCGTTAGTGCAATGGGATTCGGGGGCATCAACACGCACATTACTCTGGAGGCGACACACGATGATCGCCGCCAGTCTCTCACCTCGAAGGAGCGCGCCCTACTCACTTCGGCGCAGGATGCCGAACTGTTTCTCTTCAGCGCCCGAGACGTCGATCAACTGGAGAATCAAATTGAGCGCGTGCTCGCGTACGCCGATCGTCTTTCGCGTAGTGAGTTGACGGATCTTGCTGTCCGTCTGTCGGAGACTCTTCGTCCACTTCCCTTCCGCGCCGCGGTGGTGGCGTCGAGCGCGAAAGAATTGTCGGGTCGACTTGAAGCGTTGAGATCGCACGCGCGCAGTGGCGCGGAGCGGCTGATCGATCCGCAGGGTGGAATCTTTTTTGGTGCAGACCAATCATCAGCGCGCATCGGCTTTCTCTTTCCGGGGCAGGGGTCGCCTTCATATAAGGATGGCGGGCTGTGGGCGCGTCGCTTCAATTTCCTCGAAGATTTGTATGCATACACGAAGCAGTCGTGGCGCGGCGACGGCGTCTCTACTGATGTGGCGCAGCCCGCCATCATTGCGTCTTCGGTCGCGGCGGTTCGCGTTCTATCAAGGTTAGGGATAGCAGCATCTGTCGCTGTGGGGCACAGTCTCGGCGAGTTCACCGCGCTCCACTGGGCCGGATCTCTCGACGAGTCATCTCTGTTGCGCATCGCGCGCGCGCGTGGCTGCGCCATGGGAGAAGTGGATGGTCCAGCAGGAGCGATGCTGAGTGTGGCGGCAAACAGACAAGCAGTCGAAGAGATTTTGAACGGTGAACGGGTTGTGATCGCTGGCCTCAACTCCCCCGTGCAGACAGTTCTTTCAGGTGAGGCAATCGACATCAACGTCGTAGCACGTCGTGCTGAGGCACGCGGTTTACGCACTACCTTGTTACGCGTCTCACATGCCTTCCACTCGTCGCTGGTCGCACCTGCCGGGATTCAGTTGTACGCGCATCTGGAGCGCGAAGAGTTTGGGCCACTCCAACGCCAGGTCTTTTCGACCGTCACGGGACAACATCTCAACGGAGATACCGACCTGCGCGCGCTGCTCCGCGACCAGGTGACCTCGCCCGTCCGCTTTATGGAGGCGGTCGATGCGGCAGTTCGCGAAGGCGTTGATCTGTGGATCGAGGTTGGTCCCGGCCAGACTCTCTGCGGACTGATCAGAGAATTTCGTAACGAACCCGCCATAGCGCTGGACGCTGGAGGGACTTCAATTCGAGGACTCTTGAATGCCGCCGGCGCATGTTTCTGTTTGGGCACACGCGTCGCTCACGACGAGTTGTTCGCCGATCGCTTCGCTCGCCCGTTCGATCTCGATTGGCGCCCGCGATTCTTTGCCAACCCATGCGAACTAGCTCCGCCGGATCTGTTGGAGACAGTCACGGCTACGCACCCACCCGCTGTCGCCGGTGGTACTGACTGTCTCCAGGCTACTGACACCCCGCTGGAAGTTGTGAGACGACTTGTGGCCGAGCGACTCGAACTCCCTGTCGCTACCATTAAGAACGAAAGCAGGCTGCTTGACGATTTGCACTTGAACTCGATCACGGTCGCCCAACTCGTGGCCGAAGCGGCGCGCCGCCTCGCTCTTCCACCACCACCCATGCCGACTCACTACGCAAACGCAACCCTCTCTGAAATCGCCAGTGCCCTGGAGGCTACGGCGCGCATGGGAAGTACGGACGGCGACTCGGACGCATATCCGTCCGGTATTGACGAGTGGGTCAGAGAGTTTTCCATCGAATTCGTCGAACGTGCTTTGCCTCAGCGAGATGGTCCATCCGGGGCAGGAGACTGGCGCATACTCGCGTCCTCAGACCATCCGCTCAAGGTCGCTGTGCAAAGAGCTTTCGCCCACTCGGGCACGGGCCGCGGCAACGTCGTTCTCCTCCCGCCCGAGCCCGACGAGAGTCACATCGATCTCCTGCTCGACGGCGCGCGTGAGGCGCTGAAAGGTGGCGATGATTTCCGTTTCGTGCTCGTGGGTGGTGCGGCAAGCTTCGCGCGCACGCTGCACCTTGAGGCGAAGAATCTCAACACGTGTGTTGTTGAAGTACCTTCGGAACATCCGAAGGCGGCCGAATGGATACTGGCAGAGGCGCTCGCGGCGCGCGGCTACACTGAAGCGCGCTACGATTCGGACGGTAAACGATGGGAGCCGGTCCTGCGCCCGCTCGTACTTGAACCCGATGAGTCCGAGTTGCCACTCACAAAGAGCGATGTGTTAGTAGTCACCGGCGGCGCGCGCGGTATCACGGCGGAATGCGCGCTTCGGCTTGCGCGCGAATCCGGGGCACGCCTGGCTATCCTCGGCCTTTCCCAACCAGCGGCGGACGACGAGATCGTCTCGAACCTCGAAAGAATGAAGGTAGCGGGCATCGACTTTCGTTACTACAGTGTTGACGTCACAGATACTGCAGCAACACGTGAAGTAGTACGTCAGGTGGAGAAGGATCTTGGTCTAATCACTGCCATCCTGCACGGCGCGGCGCGAAACGTTCCCTGCCTGATTGAAAATCTCAACGCGCAAGCGCTCGCCGAAACGTTGGCGCCCAAGATTCGTGGCGCGCAGAATTTACTCGCGGCGATCAATCCCGAGCGCCTGCGTCTCTTTATCACCTTCTCCTCCATCATCGCGCGGACGGGGCTGCCGGGCGAAGCCCACTACGGTCTCGCTAACGAATGGCTCACGTGCCTGACTGCGGATTGGCAGGCCGCACATCCACACTGCCGTTGCCTCGCCATCGAGTGGTCCGTCTGGTCGGGCGTCGGCATGGGCGCGCGGCTCGGCACCGTAGACGAGTTGGCGCGTAGAGGCATCACCCCGATTCCTGTTGAGAAGGGCTTGGACTCGTTGCGCAAACTGCTCTGCCGGAAGTCCGCGAACGTCGCTGCGGTGGTAATGGGGCGCTTACGCGAGATGCCGACGCTTAAAGTCGAAAAACCCGAACTCCCCTTCTTACGTTTCCTGGAGAAGCCGCGTGTCTACTACCCGGGGATCGAGTTGGTCGTCGATGCGGAGTTGTCGACGGCGACTGATCCTTATCTGGACGATCACATCTTCCGCGGGGAACGACTGCTGCCCGCCGTGATGGGAATGGAGGCGATGTCCGAAGTCTATATGGCGCTCGCGGAGACGAATGAGCCGCCCGCATTCGAGCAAGTCAGGTTCGAGCGGCCTGTCGTCGCCGGCGACGGTGCAACCACCACAATTCGCGTCGCCGCACTCGTGCGCGCTCCCGGCTGCGTGGAGGTTGTTCTGCGCAGCTCGGAGACAGGTTTTCAAGTCGATCATTTCCGTGCGGTGTGTCGCGTGGGAGGCGCTCTGTCGGAGCCGGAACGCAGGGTCGATAACGGCACGCGCGTAGTTATCGATCCAGAGCACGACCTTTACGGAAGAGTGTTGTTCCATAGCGGGCGCTTTCGGCGTCTCCGCAAGTATCGCGCACTCAGGGCCACGCAGTGTTCGGCGGAGATCGTGCCCGACGGGACGACCAACTGGTTCGGCCGATACTTACCAAGTGCTCTGGTGCTCGGAGATCCCGGCGCCCGCGACGCTGCCATTCACGCCGTGCAGGCATGCGTACCGCAGATCGCGCTTCTGCCAGTCGGTGTCGAGAAGATAACGGGCAGCTTGAACGGGCAGGTTGGCGAGTTATTCATGCACGCGCAGGAAAGAGAGCGCTTAGCGAATGGCTTCGTCTACGACGTGGAGTTGACAGATACCGAAGGACGCGTGCTGGAGCGCTGGGAGCGACTACATCTTAGGGCCATCAGCGGCACGGACTTCAATGGTCCATGGCCTGAGGGTTTGCTGACGCCATACGTCGAACGATGTGTGCAGCAGTTAATTCCGGGTGCGGAGGTTTCAGCCGTATTCGAACTCGACCAAGCGTCAGACCGTCGCGAGCGCAGCACACGCGCAATTGAGAGCGCACTCGGTACAGGCTGCGTCATCAGACGTGCAGATGGAAAACCAGAAGCGTGCGACGGCCGCGACGTGTCTGCCTCTCACTCCGGCAACCTCACGATGGCTGTCGCCGGCCGCTCGCCCGTCGGTTGTGACCTCGAGATTGTTTCGATGCGACCACCCGAAATCTGGTCCGACATACTCAGCGTTGAGCGATTCAAACTTGCCGAAGTCATTAGTCGCGAAGCACAAGAGACGTTGGACGTGGCTGCGACGCGGGTCTGGACGTCAGTTGAGTGCCTGAAGAAAGCAGGCGCCGGCCTATCTGCTCCTCTCGTCCTCGACGGCGTGGCGCCTAACGGTTGGATTTTGCTCGCGTCTGGTGAGATGAAAATCGCCTCGTGCGTGATCAAGAGGAACGGTGAGAAAGAGGATCTGGCAATAGCCTTGTTAACGGGAGGCGGAGATGCGCGCGTATGAATACCGGCACGTCGTCGGGTTCGAGGAAACGAACCTGATCGGAAATGTCTACTACGCCAACCATGTGCGTTGGCAGGGGCGCTGCCGCGAGATGTTTCTGCGTGATCGAGCGCCCGAGATCATCGAAGCGCTCAAGCACGGCCTCGTGCTGGTGACGACGCGCGTGTCGTGTGAGTTTATGTCGGAGCTTGTTGCTTTCGACGAGGTCATCTTACGCATGCGTCTCGGTGAATTAGGACAGAACCGCATCACGATGAACTTCGAGTACTGGCGCGGCGAAGAGCTCGTGGCGCGCGGCGAGCAACAGGTCGCCTGCATGCAGCGCGAGGGCGAGCAGGTGGTTCCCGTCCCTGTGCCCTCTCAATTGCGCGAGGCGTTGAAAGAATATGCGAGAAACTGAACGTGAAGACACTCGTGCATCACACCGCCAAGCGGTTGAACGTGTGATCACGACTGCGCGTGAGCGGCTGTGTGAGCCAATCTCGTTACGAGATATGTCGCGGGTCGCTTATCTCAGCGAGTTCCACTTCAATCGCGTGTTTCACCAGATCACGGGTCTTCCGCCCAACAAGTTCATCTCGGCGATGCGGCTGGACGAGGCGAAGCGGCTGCTGCTGAATACTAACCTGAGTATCACAGACATCTGCTTCGAGGTGGGTTACAACAGTCTCAGCACTTTCACCAGGCGTTTCACTCAACGCGTCGGACTTGGACCACGTGAGTTCCGGTACCTCGCCGAACGTATCACTCCGGCTTCGGTCGAATCACTTTGCGCCCATTACGCGGAGCTGACCGGGCGCGCGTCGCTCAACCCTTCTGTTGAGGGTTTCGTCGACTTTCCTGAACCTGGTGAGGGACCGATCTTCGTCGGACTCTTCCGAGCCCACATACCGCAGAGTCGCCCTGTCGGTGGAGCACTCCTTACGTCGCCCGGCGCCTTTCGTATCGGGCCTGTACCCGACGGCATTTATCACCTGCTCGCGGCAGCCCTGCCGCGTCTCTCTGACACGCTTGGCTACTTATTACCTGATAGCGCGAACCTTTTAGTGGGGGCATGGAACGGCCCGGTAATCGTGCGACACGGCAAAGCCAGTGGTCCATTTACCATCTCCCTAAGACCAATGACCTTAACCGACCCACCACTCCTCGTCTCTCTACCCTTCTTGCTCGCTGAAACGCTGAAGTGAAACCGCGGATGAGTCAATTCGTCTTGTTGACTCTCAGGTGAAGTCAGGAGTAAATTGCGCTGGTCTCATCGAGCTTTCGTTCCGCTGGTCCAAACACATAATTTTCCCCCACGTGCGGAAGGTCTCAACTTCCTAATCGCTTAAGTTGGTTTTACTTTCAGTCACCCTTACACGGCCACAATCGGTAATAACAAGCGGCCCAACATTAATCGCTCTCGAGGACGCACCATGTATTCCCACCTTACTTTGCGATCTGCATTTAGAATTGCCCTCGCGCTGTTGATTTGTGCGGCATTGCTGCCAGTTCCCTATAATTCATTACTCAGAAGCGTGATTGGCCAAGGTCGTAGCGCGTCACGTACACCGCCGCCGAGACCGGGAAAACCGGAAGGTACATTTCCGGACCTGGACACCGTAAAGAGCGAGTCGCAACTCGAACGAGAAGCGCTGCCACCGATTCCTTCTACCATGCGCGCCTCGAAGAACTCCGGCAAGCCCTGGGATGGACGCCGTGTTGGCGATCCATTCCCGTCTCAAAAGTTGGACCAGGATCCTGAGCGCGGCCAGACGCGACGCGCGCACGCACGTCGACGCGCGAGCGCTCCATCGCCGGTGCTCGACGATCAATTCGTACAGAACTTCTTCAACTGGGTCGTCGTCCGTACGCCCTCGAGCGCTGAAACAATCTACTGGAACGATCACTTGCGGGTGGCTTATGGCCAGGGGCAGGAGTCGCTGAAGCTCGCCAGTATCGAATTTGGCAGGACGCTATTTGAATCGGCCGAGTACGCCGCACGTAATCGGGATGCCCACGGATATGTTTACGATCTCTACAAGACTTACCTGATGCGCGATCCGGATTCCGGTGGATGGACCTATTGGGAAGCTATCGTGCCCACGCATGGACGCGAGTACGTGCGACGCGGGTTTGAAGAATCAACTGAGTTTGCCTACTTGCTGTCCAGCATGACGCCCAACGGTTCCGCTACCGGCAATGCGGCCTCGTTGATCTCAGCGCGCGTTGAGCCACATAATCAACCCGGTAATGGAATGCTGACACGCGATGCGAGTTGGAGTGTGTCGCTGCTCAGTTTACCCGGTCGCAGCGGTCTGGATCTTGGTCTGGGACTCTCTTACTCGTCGATGGTCTGGACTCGTGCCGCTAATTCTGCTCCCTATATCTACTTCGACGAAGACAACGGCTTTCCCAGTCCGGGCTTCAGGCTTGGCTTCCCAACGATCCAACGCAAAGTCTTCGACGCGCAGACCGCACGAAATGCGTACCTCTTAATCACCGCCAGTGGCAGGCGCGTGGAGTTGCGTCAGGTAGGCACGTCCAATATCTATGATGCGACTGACTCTTCGTATCTGCGGTTGACCGATAATGGCGGTACATTGCTGGTCAATTCCACTGACGGTACCAGGCTGAGCTTCTCTGAAATCAACGGCGAATATCGCTGTGTGGAAGTAAAAGATCGCAACGGCAACTACATCACGGTGAACAACAACGCTCTGGGCCGCATAAACACGATCACTGACACGCTGGGCCGCGTCATCACCTTCAACTACGACGGCAACGACAACCTCATATCAATCACGCAGGCGTGGAACGGGCAACCGTCACATCAGTGGGTTAGTTTTGGCTGGGCCACACGGCCCTTGCAGCATGGTTTCACCGCAGCCGCGGTGGTCGGCACGCCGGACAACACTACACTCCCGGTAATTACTCAGGTAGCTCTAAATGATGGTTCCCACTTCACTTTCGATTACACGAATGCGCTTCAGGTTTCGGTCATCAAAAACTACTTCGGCACGATCGAGCGCAACGCCACGAGTTTTATCTATGACACGCCGGCAGGCGAGGTCCCGCGTTTGGTGAGTAGCAGTGTTTCGGCGCGCAATTGGACCGGCATTAACGGTGTACCGGCGCAGGTCACGACTCAATACAGTGTCGCTACTGATGGTGCCTGCGTGATGACTGCGCCTGACGGCACAGTGTACAGGGAGTATTACGGCACAGGCTGGCAGCGCGGGCTGACGACGCGGAGTGAAGTCTGGTTAGGAACGCAGCTCGTGAAGTGGACCACCGTTACCTGGACACAGGACAACACTTCAGTCGGATATGAAATGAATCCGCGTGTTACTGAAACTAATATTTACGACATGAGCGGCAATCGCCGTCGCACCGTGATCGACTACGGGCCATACGCTCAGTATGGTCTGCCTTACGGAGTGCGGGAGTTTGCCGCTGACGGCGTCACGGAGATCAGACAGACTTACACTGACTACAATCTGAATCCTGCTTACGTCGAACGTCGCATCATCGGACTCGTTTCGCACGTGCACATGTCGAATGTGGCTCAGTGGCAGAGCAAAATTACCTACGATTACGACGACCCCGCGCGCTTGCAGGTAGTGCCCGCAGCCGCAACGCAGCATGACGCTTCATACAACACGTCTTTCACGGCGCGCGGAAATGTGACGGCTGTCTCGCGTTGGGACGTGTCTGACATCAACAACACCGCCAAGAAACTGACCACCTACACAAACTACTACAACACCGGCACACCGATTTCGACTACCGATCCTGCCGGCCACCAGAGCAGTGTGACTTACGCCGACTCCTTCTCTGACGGCGTAAACAACCGCAACACGTTCGCCTATCCCACCACCGTCACCGATGCAGACAGCTTCAGCTCCTCTGTGCAATACAACTTCGATTTTGGCGCCACTACACGCACTCAATCGCCCGCTCCGGCCGGCCAAACGCAGGGCGCGATTCAGACTATGTCTTATAACAACCTGGGCCAACTGGAACGCATCACCACGACCAACAACAGCGCTTACAGACGCTTCTGGTATGGACCAAACTACACCGCCAGTTATGCAACCGTGAACAACGTAGCGGATGAGCTGTATTCAATTGAAGTTGTAGACGGCGCCGGTCGCGTCATTGGTGCTGCTGGTAATCATCCGGGCAGTACCGGAGGTTACCGCCTTGTCGTAACTGTCTATGATCAGATGGGCCGCGCCTGGAAAGTGACGAATCCAACGGAGGTGAACAATTTCTGGGTACCGACCGGCGACGACGCGGCTGGCATGTATTCCACGCAGCAGACCTACGATTGGAAAGGACGCCCCCTGGTGACCACCAATCAGGACGGAACGACGAAAACGGCTGAGTACAATGGCTGCGGCTGCGCCGGCGGTGAAGTGGTGACGGTGACTGATGAAGGAACCATAGTCAGCGGAGCAACAAAAAAACGGCAACAGAAAATCTACAGCGATGTGCTTGGGCGAACCTGGAAGACAGAGGTGCTGAACTGGGATGGCGCTGGTCCAAATGGAACTGGAGGAACGGTCTACTCCAGCACGATAACGAACTACAATGTTCGCGATCAGGTAGATCGCGTGCGGCAATTTCAAGGCGCTGGTCCGAGTAATCCTTCTGATCTGAGTTGTCCCAGTGGCAGTTGCCAGCAGACCTTGATGACTTTCGACGGCTACGGTCGCTTAGCAACCCGTCATGTGCCCGAGCAGCAGGTGGATACAAACAATCCTGCTTCAACCGACCACACGACATGGGAATACAATTCGGACGACACCATTCATAAGTTGACGGACGCGCGCGGCGTGGTCTCGACGCTGACTTATAATATGCGGCATCTAGTCACTGCCATTGCCTATACACTGCAACCCGGGGTACCGACCACGGGCGCTTCGGCCGTTCCTGGCACGAGTAGCGTGAGCTTCACCTATGACGCGGTGGGCAACCGTATATCGATGGCCGATGGATCGGGTACGAAGACCTATCAGTACAACAGCCTTTCGCGGGTGACTTCTGAGAGTCAACAGTTCACGGGAGCGTTGTCGGGAACGACTTACACGCTGAGCTACGACTACAGTCTGGACGGTACGTTGAAGAGCATCACGGATCCGGAGGGAGCGGTGTTCAACTACGGTTATGACAGCTCAGGGCGGCTGTCGGCAATAACCGGAAGCGCGTTTGGCGGGGTGTCAACCTACGCGTCGAATCGACAATATCGCGCGGCAGGCAATCTCAAACACCAGAATTATGGTAATGGAAAGAGTCTCGACATCAGCTACAACAGCCGGCTTCAACCAACAAATTTTGCCGTGCCTGGTGTTTTGCTGAAGGATTATCAATACCATCCGGACGGTCGCGTCAAATATTCCGCCGACTTGAGCGACAACCGCTTCGACCGCTCGTACGAATACGACCACGGCGGGCGTGTGACGATAGCTTTGTCTGGGCCGGCCGCGCGCGGTTTACCGGATACAACCAATCGTCCCTATAAGCAGAGTTACTTCTATGACGCCTTGAACCACTTATTGGAACGGTTCGGCGGACTGTGGACTGGACCGGGAGGCGCAATGGACAGTGGCAGCGGTGAATACGAAAACAATCGCAACACCGGCTGGCAATACGATGCGGAGGGCCGGATAACGGCAAGCTCGTCTGAGCACTCCACCTATGATGCAGCGGCACGCACTGTCAGCAATGTGACGGATGAATCGAACCGCACCATCACGCGAACCTTCGATGGTGATGGAATCGAAACAAAACGGATTGACGTCGATACGGAAGAAGGAACCATTACGACCTACAGTATCTATTCGAGCGTGCTCGGTGAGATGATTACTGAGTTGAACGCGTCGGGGCAAAAGAGCCGGACGTTTATCTACTCCAATGGACAGGTGCTGGGCTGGCAACTGAAGGTCGGTACTACGCAAGGTGTAGTTTGGGAGTTCCGAGACATCAGCAATGCCAGTTACCGGGAAACTAATTCATCAGGTTCGCTGATCCGCCAGCGCGAACTGGACCCCTTTGGAAATAACACCGCCACTAATCCCTACGTTGTATTAAATCCCGTCCCTGGTGAGGATCGCACCTATCCTGGCTTCGCCGATCTACTCAGTGGTAGCTGTCAAATCAACGGCATCCCTGCTCCATGTGATAGGGTTAGTTTCCTGCTGCGCTCGGGCGCGGCCACCGAGCAGCCGCTGGGGGTTATCTGCCTCGGAAAAGGTTGCGAGGAGGAGAAGAAAGAGTCTAAGAAAAACACTCTTAACCATCACATGGACGGCCCAAACGATATCCCGGACATTGGCGAGTTCACTGTTAACGTTGACGGTCCCACGGGCGGGGAGTATGCCGGTAGTTACGTTACAACTACTGGCGTCATTCTAGGAGTCGAGCATCTCATCCTACGCCAAACGCAGAATCCTATAGACGAAGCAGGAATTAAGAAGACTGTTCTAGCAGCACTGGAAACCGAGCCATGCGTGAATTTTGCCAAAGCGATACTTGGAGCCCAAAAGCGCCAAGGTCTTGGGACGCTCAGCGATGTCGCCAAGTCGTTTTTTGCGCTTTCGGGTCCACGCTTTTCTCGCAATCGGCCGCAAGGTAGTACTTTGGGTGTCTCCAATCCAATTGGCAGAATTGCACTTGGTTCCGCCCAAATATACTCACTCGGTAATGACTCCAATCTTTCCGCGAATGAACAGATGCTTACTGATGCTGACAACGCGATTAGTGAGCTGTTTCACCTGGCGGCTCAGGGCGAGTATTACAGTGATGAGGAGTTGGCAACAGCTGTCAGCAAATCAAGCTACGCTGCCGACGCGTATTCGCTAATGAGCAATAGTAAGCCATTAATTGATCCTCGCTCAAATATCTTCGATCCAAGATACATCCCAGACAAAAAAGATACGAACGACCGCGCACATAGCTTCAGCAGGTACTTTCATGCCATCCAACAGAAATACTGTACATCAAAGCCCGGATTTGAGAGAGGAGTTGGCTTTCAGCCGTAAATAAGAAATGTCAAGATTAAGCATCATATTTTTGCTGTTCCTCCTAATTGCTGGTGAAACGCGCGATGCTCTCGCTAAATCGTGGCGACAGATCACGCCATTGCGTTCTACTGCGGAGGATGTGACAAAGCTGGCGGAATCGTGCAAAGAAACAGAAACGAGATGTCAGTTCACATTAGAGGATCAAGAAGTGATGATCGTTTTCTCCGGAAGTAAGATAGGTTCTTTGGAATGCGAACGAGTTCCAAAGCGGACCGTCCTTGCTGTGATCATTAAGTTCAATCGTCCCAAGAGGCTGCGAGATTTTCAACTCAAGAACAAGAAATTCAAGGTATTCGATCCCTCACATCCACCCAATATGGGTTACAAGACATACTACTATTCGAACGAGGGTTTCCTGATCAATACCTACAGGGGTGAGGTGATTGGGTTAGTTTATGTTGCCGCCCAAAAGGACATTCATCTCTGTCCGGAATACTATGAGGATCCGAAGGGGTTCGTAGAAGTCGGTCTTGTTCCCTGAGTCACGAGGTACGCCCGGCCTCGGCCTGTTATCACAATTGATACTACTAGCCTGGAACCGGCCGGACTATAGTTGCCACGGATCTACTAACCACCCGGATCGCGCACCGGCGACAAAAGAAGGCCCAGGACATCCCAATCACACCTTCACCTAACTAACTTACGCGGAGTGGCTCATCCGGTCAGCAACCTTACTGTCAACGCAAAGAGAAGTCTTCCGCGAGCGATTTTTCCACCGTTTCCTGAATCTTACCCAACTCGTTCTTTCCGCGAATCATAAGAAACAGACACTCGCCATTACTCCGCGCCGCCCATAGCTGTCCAAGGCGTTCCTTCTCATCTGTATCCTCCTGGTCGCCGTATCGCTCTGCCTTGTACTCCACTACGAGGTTCTTTCCGTTCTTCAGCTTGCATACAAAATCAGGGTAGAACTTGTCAGTAGAAGTCTGAATCCAGAACGATGCATCAGGTTCGCGCGCGATATTGCGAATCCAAAACTTAACGCCCTTAGTATGAGCAATCGTGTGCGCACACTCGTACTCTTCGCCTTTGTTCGCGAGGTTGCCAATTACGCTATAAAAGTGCTTTGGGAGTGGCAGCCCGTTATAAGGATAGGTATAAGGATATCTATACGGGCTGAAAAGATGAGTCGCCGCCGAATCGACGAAAACGGCGGAGCCATTCTCGAAGAGAAATTCATCCAGGGCCTTTCGTTTTTGTATACGGCCCAGCGTTTTGAGCTTCGCTTCAATGGCCTTGCTCAATCGATAGCGATGCGCAGTTAAAGTCGCGAGGTCGAAGGTGCCGTCGAGAAGCCTTTCGACCACACGCGAGAGGTATATTCCCGTTTCTGCCTGGGTCAGTTCCGGATGTGCAAACGATCTATCCAGCCAATCGATCAGCTTACCCACCGGCCACTCTTTTGATAGTTGCAGCAGCTCTAACTGAGCGTCCCCGGCTGAGAGAAATTCCTGCTTCAGCTTCTCGGAGTCGGTGATATCGATCTTGATTGCCCTTTTCTCATCGGGAAGCGTAAATCCTGTCAGTTCCGCGTCCTGCTCACTTAGACTCCATTCGATGTAATCGCTGAGATCGTCCGCTTCGAACTGCTGAAACAAGTCTCCCTGTTTTAGGGCTAGAACAGGTATTTCAAACTTCTCGCCAAGTTCAGCAGGCGCCTTTTCTTTGACGAATGCATGCGGTTGCATTCCCAGTGCTTCTACTAGAGCGTTTCTGTTTGTCTCATCGACGAGTGACATCGCGAGATCAACGGTCTGTGCTTCACTTAACGGTTTTTCGATCCGCAGAATCTGCTTCTCCTGGTTCCACGTCACGGCATCGATAACAGTCAACGGCAGCGGGTCGCGCAACGGGGCGGGCAGTGCAATGTCGATAGGCTCGACCGTCTCTACTCGTACTCCAGTAGGCTTTGGTTCCTTAAACGGGAGGGTCGAATCAACGACGAGGTCTCCGATTTCCTGCCGTTCGAATCCCGCATGTACCAATCCTTCTTTCAGAGCGCGCGCAGCGGCATCGAATTTTGTAGATGCAACGTATGCATATGCGTTGTTGAGATCTTCGCGCTCTTTTCGCTCTGCTCGCGGCATCCTCAAGATCCTGCCGAGTATTTGCTCGACGGCGCGCCCACTGCTCAACTCCGCGACCGAAAAAAGCACGTAGGCGAACGGGCAATCCCATCCCTCTTTCAACGCTTGCACCGTGATAATGAACCGCAGCTTGCACGCAGGACTGAGGACATCCTGATTCTCGGGTTTATCCAAGTCGCGAATCTCACCGGTCGCGATCGCGATCTGCTGTTCAGGAATATGAAATTGATTGATGAGCGCGGCTTTGACTGTCTCAACCGTGATGCTGCTTTTCCTTTCGTAGCGCGGTTGCGCCTGCAGCAACATAATTGGCCGAATGTACTCGCCGGTTCCCGCTTTTTCTTTTTCCGCTTCGTCCTGCAGCTTGTTAAGCAGACCGATCGCATCACCCAGCAACGCATCCCACGGCTCGCGATACTTCAAAAGGATCGGCATCTTGATCATGTTCTCTGACCGCAACTGCCATGCAGTCACGGAGACCAGAACATTGCTGGGTGGATTCTCAACCTTTTCCCCTTCGAAGGTGACAACCTCGCGCTTTGTGTTCGGCGTTGCGGTCAATTCGAGAATGCCGGAAGGATGCAGCCGCTTGAGTGTTTCGAAAGCTAATGGCTGCCGGGCGTTATGTGCCTCATCGACAATGATGAACGGCCGGCGCAGGCGGAAGACGTTTACAAGCGAATAATCAAAATCGCCTTCACGTCGATCTAACACCTCCAGCAATTCACCTGGCAGATTTTCGAAATGGCTCATCAACGCGCCGTTATTTTTGTAAACATTGAGTGCGCTGACATCTTTCCGGCGAAAAGCTTGCATGGTAGCGACCACGATCACAGTCGCGCCATCGAGAACGGAGCGCTGGACAGTCAACGCTTCGTCGATATCAAGCACTTCGACAGAACCAAGAGTTGTTTCAAGCGCAATGCGATAGGGATCGTTTCGATCTTGCAAGCGCGTCAATGTTTGCGTTCGGATTGCGTCGCTGGGAACGAGCCAAAGCACCAGTGAGTTGTCGGCGAACAAGAGTCTCTTTTGCGCGACGGCAATAGCCTCACATCCGAGCAGTGTCTTGCCGCCGCCGGTTGGAATGCGCAGACAGACATAAGGAATGCCTGGGATCTGTTCCACCGGTGAGTAGGGCAGCCCTGCTCTGTCATAAATCTCTGCCGTAGTTAGAGTAAAAGCTGCGGCTGCGGGATACGGCTCACCGGCTTCTGTCAAGACTCGGCAGCGATCGTAATAACGACCAAGCCAGTAGAGCGTTTTCTCCTGATAGTTTTTGAGGTTCATTTCACCTTGATGGCGTAAGGACTTTGCTTGAATGTAATGTTTTCGCGTTTCAATCGCTGATTGCTTAATCGTGAGCCCGCGGCATAGACAACCTTTGGTCCGTCATGACGCGGCAGGAGTGCGAGCGTCTTGGTTGTCAGAATGTTTCCGCCGTTTACTGAGCGATCCCCAAGTATGCCGTTGTAAAGAAGGTAAACTGCCACACCATTGGAAGTGATGCCAAGCAGCGGTGACTTCTTGGCGCGATTATTCGGCAGCGGTTCTCCAGTCTCGGTGAAGAAAACGTGACGCGCAAGATCGGTAAAGCGAACTGAGGTGCGAATCTTTCCATGCTCATCAAATAACGGATCGCCAACCCGACAATATCGAAAGCCGCCGCCGAGTCCTTCAATACTTTCGCCGGTTCGCTCTTTGTACCCTTCTAATGATTGCCTTACTCGTTTTGCAGCTACGTTCCGAGAGATCTCAGGCTCAAGTTCGATCAGCACGAATCTACGCGATCCTCCGTCTCTATGGTTCGCCTGCATGACGGCCTGGCCAGTTGTTCCACTTCCCGCGAAGGAATCAAGGATTAAGTCATCCGGGCCTGACGAGATTTGTAATATGCGATCAATCAGTCGTAAAGGTTTTGGTGTGATAAAAACATCTTCTGATTTTTGGAAAGTGACGAGCGCTAGTAGATCCCTTTTTGCTTCTTGCGTGTTTCCAACGTCAGTGTGTAACCATAAGGTCTGAGGCGTTACCCCGTCCTTTACTTCGCTCAGAAATCGCTTCAACCGGGGCATGTTAGATCCTCGCGGTCCCCACCAAATCCTCTTGTCTCGGTCCAACTCTAAGAACTTTTCCTTTGCAACGCGCCAATACATACCGCTACCGGGCCCTGGGATTACGCGTCCTGACGGTGTTGTAATCGAATAGGTGCCCTCTGAATAGAAATTGCGCGCTTGGAGATCACCCGATGTCCACGGACCGCGCGGATCATCATCCGGATTCTTATATCGCGCCTCTGCTTCGTCACTGCGGCGAACCAAATTCGGTCTCCAACGATCCGCGTTCTTCGCATATATCACAACGTAATCGTGATCCTCTGACAAGTGTCTGGCCGTATTCTTTGGAGCAAAGACCTTCTGCCAGATTACCGTCGCGATGAAGTTTCGTTTGTCAAAAATCTCGTCCATCAAATAGCGCAAACCTTGGACTTCATTGTCATCGATGCTGATAAAGATAGCGCCGTCATCTCGTAAAAACTGATGCAGTAGCATCAGCCGCGGATACATCATGCATAACCAACGGTCGTGACGATCTAGCGACTCACCTTCGCGACCTACAACTTTGCCAAGCCACTTGCGAATTACTGGACTATTAACATTATCGTTATAAACCCATCCTTCATTGCCTGTGTTGTATGGCGGGTCGATGTAAATGCACTTGACCTGTTTCGCGTAGTAAGGCAATAGGGCTTTGAGCGCGATTAGGTTGTCGCCTTCGACAATCAGATTGCCGCTCCCCGGATCACCACAGGAAAGTTCCGGCACTTCTTTGAGAAGATGGAACGGCACCTCACGATGATGATTTACGACTGCTTGTTTGCCGATCCAATTCAGCGTTGGCATTTGTATCGCATTACCTGATTAGGTGGATTTCCCTCATCCGCATGTTTTGTCGTGACGGTGCTTCAGCGTTTATGAGAGACGACATTTTCTACCAAAGTGTTGGCGGGAAATGTTACTTGCCCAAGCGTCATTGAGCAAACGGCTGTTTTCAAAAGATTTCCTGTTGCCAACCGAAAATCGGCGCGGTAAGGTGCTTGCCACCCCTCAACGAAAAATGAAGCGGGCCGGCTTGTGCTACCAACACAATACCGACCCTCGACCCTCAACCTTCACACGAAAGGATGAAGATCATGTCTCATAGTAGCGCAACCGCGCTTTCCGAAACACCTCAACTCAGTGCCGCCATCAAACGACGCGCTCAAGCTCTTATCAACAACCACTCCATCGATCCCGAAACGCGATCGATCCTCCGTTACGGACTCGAAATAGACGACCCGTCGCTTGCCGACCTTGTGCGTCGCGTCGACGACGGCGAAAACATCGTCGACAATTTAAACCTCTCGCCAACCGTCGAAGAAAACTCAGTGGAACAAAAGGTCGCAGCCCTGGCCGAGGTGATCTGTAGCACCGGTCAAGAACCAGGCGAGAAAGCGGCGGCCTTACTCGTCATGATGGCGATGCTGGAAGATGCCGCTCACCCGAAGGCACTCGCAAACATAGCGAAACACTTCGCCTTCAACCGCTGTGGTGAGTTGAATCACTGCGGCATAGTTGACACGCAGATCGACGCCTTTGCACGCGCATGGTTCCCAGGCAACGCTCTCGCAACCTGACCAAAAGTTAAGGAGCGGAGGTGTTGAAACGTCTCCGCTCGTGAAACGGGCGACAGCGCTGCCGCCCGCTCCGCGGGCTCGCGCTCTTTTCTTTCCTTGATCCTGGGGCTCACGCCCCAGGCTTTCTGCTTACGCCTGCTTCGCAGGCTAAGAGGACAAACCGGCAGTGATTATCGGACGACTTTCCAGAGCCGCAGCAGGCTGGGAATGAGCAGCAATGTGGTGACTGCGCAGGTCAGGAGGCACAGACAGATCATGACGCCGAGCTGAACGTTGGGGGCGATTTCAGACAACATCAGCACGGAAAAACCCGCTGTGATCGAAGCGGCGCTGACGCAGACTGCCGGCCCGGAGAGTTCGAGCGTGCTCCGCAAAGCTTCGCTCGCAGGTATGCCTTGACGAAGCCGCTGCCGGTAGGCCGTCGTCAAATGGATCGCAAAATCCAATCCGATGCCGAGCGCGATGCCCGCAAACATCGAGTTCGCAATTCCCAGCGGCGTGCCTGCGAGTGCCAGCGCGGCGAGCACGAGGAGCAGGCTAAAGGCGACGGGCAGGACAGCGATGAAACCCATCCTCACTGACCCGAGCAGTAAACTGATGAGAACCAGATCCGTCACAAGCGCCAACGCGATCGAGGACGCCTGTCCTTCAACCAGCAGACGCACCGTGAGATAGCTGATCCACCCGTCGCCGAAAGGCACGATTTTGTGGCCCAGCCCCTGGTCCAACGTCTCGCGCTGGGCGGCTCGCAGCACGTTGTCGATGCGGCTGTAATCAGCGTCACGAATGAAGACCGTAACGCGTGCCCACCGGTTCCCCTCGTCAACCCTCTCGCGGATCGGCGCGGCCGTCGAGTGAGAGAGGGCTTTTAATGCCGCCTCCACGTGCTCCTTTTCGAGAGGAACGCGTCCACTCCGCAGGGCTGCCCGGTACGCGGGGTAGTTTAAGCCGGCGACAAGGGTCGAGTTGGTTCTCACCATGTCGTTGAAGAGACTGTTGACAGCGCCGACATGAGGGACTCTCGCAAGGACCCATTCGAGCGAGCCGAGCGCTGAGAGACCTTCGACGCTGTTGAACCACCCTTCGTGTTTCGCGTCCACCATCAGCTCGAGTGCGGTCGTCCCCACCATCTTGTCGTTGAAGAACCTGTCGCCTCGCACAATGTCGCTATTCGTTGGCAGGTTTCGGATCCAACTATCGTCGACGCGAAGACGCGTGGTCGCGAGAACAGCGCACGCCGCGACCAAAATGGCGCAGACGGCCACGCGCCGCGGACTCGCCCATCCCGTTAGCAAGCGCAGCGCCGACGTTGCGGGGCGTCCGCCGAGATCTCTTTTCCAGCGGATCTGTGGTTTCAGTAGCGCGAGCAGTGCCGGAAGCAGTGTGAACGTGAACAACGTCGAGAAGATGATCGCAACAGAGCCAAACAGCCCGAAGACTCGCAGCGGGTTGAGGCTCACTGCCGCCATCGACAGCAGTCCGACAACAGTTGAAACAGCCGTGACACCGACAGGGCGAGCGGCACTACTGAACGCCGCCACAATCGTCTCTTCAACCGTGGCGTGTCTCGGCTCGTTGAAGTAATGCCCAAGCGCGTATACGTCATCGGACACGCCCACGCAGATGAGAACCACGGGCAGTACCAAAGTTGTGACGAACACCGGTTGACCAGTCAGGCCCATCAGCCCCGACATCCAGACGAGGCTCACTCCAATTTCCACGAGCGACAAAAGCGCGGGCACGGAATGGCGAAACGACAGAAACAACATTATGCCCAGGACGGCGACTACGGCAGGAATCAAGCGAGCGAGGTCGCGGGCTGTCGCCAGGCCAAGAACGGCTTGCGCCAGGGCCGACCCACTAAGATAGATCGAGTCTTTGCCGGATGACTCGTTCGCGATCAGTGAGCGCGTCTCTTCAAGCAGGCGGTACCGGTCGGCGCCCGGCTCGACCTTCGCGATGATGGCTGCACCCTTTCCGTCGGGCGAGACCAGCAAGCCGGTGTTATAACCACGTCTGCTCACGTCACGGCGCAGTTGTTGGATGGTCTCTTTGTTTAATTGGTCCTCTGGTCGTAACAGCGGCTCCGTGTCAACCTTGTCATCGACGAGTTCGATACGCGGCACAGTGGAGATGCTGATCACGGAGTCTTTTTGGACTCCCTTGACGCGAGCAAGGCCATCACTCAAGCGGGCGATGCGTTGAAGTGTCTCGGGTGTGTACACACCTTTTTCTTCATTCCCGACACCTATCAACACAAGATCGCGCAACTCGAAACGCGCCGCGGCCTGGTCGCCTTCGGCGAACTGCGGAAGACCGGAAGGAATCAGGGATCGACCATCAAGCCGCAGTTGAATACGTGGGATGAAGACGAGTGCGAAAACGCTGACCGCGCACACGAGCGCGATAACGAGATGCGGGTGCCTGACGGAAAATCTCAGCAGGTGAGTTATCAGAAACACAGAGCGACCTAGATTTCAGTGAATACACGGCCAGCTACCGTGTAACGTAAACACGCCACTTTTTCTTATTCAATCTTGCTAAAGTCACGATCTGTACAACAAGATGCAACTGCCTGGCAGGAGACAGTTGCATCTGTTTTAGGCAGGGACTTGATACAGTGCGAGTTCGTGATTTGTTACCTTTACGATTGCACGAGACGTCTTACTGAGGAGCAATCCTAAAAGTAATTCCTCCGGTGTATCCCACCTTCCAGGCCTTCTCGATCGGCGGTGTGGCGATGGAATCCGGCACCACATCACCTTCCTTGAAGCCACCAGCCAACTTGTTCACGCGTCCAAAATGGAGCGCGAAGGGTGTGATAAAGATGAGTCTTCTGATCGAGAAACTCACTCCGGCAACAGGCTCGACGTCTGTGCCCGTTTGTCCTTTCAGATCGACCACTGCACCGAAGCTGGCGTGCCAGTTAAAATTCGGATACTCGGTGAATCTGAAGTTCAGCAACGCGAGTGGATTGGGACGGAAGGATGACCGGTTTGTGAAACCAAACTTTTTGACAGTGCTTCCACTGTCGGCGCCGGCCGAATTCACCACGCTGAACTCTTTCTCATCAAGCGTGCTGAAATTGAAACCTGCCGTAAACGCAACGCGCGAGTAGCAAGAGACTTTTAGAACCTCTCGTGTGACCGCAGTCGCGTTTGGTACAGTTCGATCGGTTTTGGTAATGCTTAGTTGGTTTGTTTTCGATTCGGCCTCATCAGTGTGACAACTGACGAAAACACTCTCCTCGAAAGCACTTTCCTTTCGCTCCTGCACATTCTTAAAGATACGCTGCCATCCAGTCAGTACTATCTTTGCATCATCGAAGGACTTGGAATTGAAAGAGGAGGCCTTATTCTTCAACTCAGTCACACGATCTCGCACGCGGTTGTACCTGTCCTGATTAGCAACAAGCCATTCTTTCCACACCTCTTCAGATACAAGGCCTCTGAGGTCCTCCAGTCGCCCTGTAACTTCATCAAGTTTGGACAAAACCTCTAGTATCTTATCGGCGGGCCACTCGGTATCAAGCGCGTCTTGTATTTCCCCTAAAACAGCGTCGACTTCATCCAAGAGACCCTTTGTATTGTTTACTTGAAGTTTGTCATCCGCATGATTGGCTACCCCTTTAGCATTCGCGTGGGCAGTTTCCAGTGCGGTATTGTTCTCATTGATTTTCTTTTCGACCTCTTCACGGAGTTTTGTTTCGGCGCCATTCAGCGCAACACGGGCGCGATTGAATTCGTCATTAAGTTTTTTTATTTCTCTTTTGAACTCCGCTTCTGCGTTTTTGGTCGCGTTATCTTTCTCTTCTCCTTTAAGGTTACCGACACGCTCCGACACAAATGCTTGCGGTGGTGCTTTGTCTGATGGTGCTGGTGTCGTCGGCGTGGACGGTGTCAGAGCAAGCTTTGGAAGGAACGGCAGACTGCTAAGGTCAGGTCCCTCTGACCTTGTAGTTTTGGTATTAAATTCGATCCGATATTTCAACCTGTTAAGGTTGCGGAACTTAACGCATGTGTTCTGATTGCTTGTGTCGCCCTCTAGCGCATTATGTAACTCATCACTTTCGTCACGCCTCGCACCGCTACCGGGCTCACAACCCGTTGGATCCGAGGGTGTTGTATTTCCTCCTCCCTGTAACCCCGCCAGCCCGGCAATTTTCTTCAAAATACCGCCACCTCCGGAGCGTGACGCGGCAACGTCAGCGGGCGCAGGCAAGTGATTGTTGTTCCTCACTTCGGGCTGCGATGTCATAACGGGCCGTGAAACGTCCGGCCCGGACGTCTCAGAAGCATCATTCAGTTGCGGTCCGCTGCCTTGCGAAGATGACGTCGAGCCTTCCATGGGCACCAACGCAGGTCCTTCGATACGAGCTAGCCGAAGACGAGGTGGCGCTATCACGACGCTGAGAGAAATCATTAAAGAACTGGAATTAGCTATGGCTCGGTCGACAACCTTCACACGAAACACATACGGTCGTTCTCTGGCCATTTCGGGAGTGCCGGCCACCTGGCCATTGGTGCGAACCATCAGGCCCGCAGGTAATTCGCCATCGACTACCGACCACTGAAGTATCGAGTCGTTCATACCCGTCTCAATCTTCTGGCGATATTTCTCACGCAGCACAGCTTCAATGTCGGCTTGGTATGCTGCTCGAGCCTGGCCATCCGGCAGTTGGAAAACATCATTTCCACTTTGTGCGAGCGCGCTCAGACACGCTGCACAAAACATCAACATACACAAGGTGAAATTCAGAATAGTCCTCATTGGTTTTTCTCCTTTTGAAGTGAAACCAACCCATAATTCCGGGCGTCTTGCTCTCGTATGGGAATTTCCGCAAAAATATTTCAACGGGAAGGAATGAGTTCGGACTTTGAGGGGGATTTATCTGGTGCGAACCGTAAATGAGTAGGTGGCAACATTCTCGGAACGGCCGTCTGGCGTCGTTCCGCTGAGTTGAATGCGGTAGTCACCCGGAGAGAGCAGATCCGCGTTGAGGTCGACAATTACAGCAGCAAAGTTATTAACGATCTGAGGCTTGAGATTCTTAACGGTGTGCATCGAGCGGAGTGAGGAATCGCGTAGAACCGCTTCATAAGATTGATATTCGTTGTCTGCTAAGTCCAGTTGCAGATGAACTGAGCCAATGTCAGGTGTAAGACCAAACTGTTTCACTTCACTGACGTCTCGCGTCGCCGGCGCCGGAGTCAATTCGATTGCCAAAACTCTTCCGCTCGGCGACAAAGACCTCCTGTAAAGCAACAACAAACTCCCACCCACGATGATCAGAACGGTGGCGGCGGCGACCGCGTAAGAGATCCTGAAAGGAAAGAAAGAAGACCGCGGTGGTGAAACTAATCTCGCTGTTTGAGTGACTGATACTCTTTTTCGCAGCGCCCTGGCAAAACGGACTTTTTGCTGACGTTCGTAAGATGAAACGAAGTGTGATTCAAAACTTTCCCGGTCTGAGTCTGACAGTGTGCCGCCAAGATATCGATCGATTAACTCATCTTCAACAATCGACAATTCTTCGTAGAATTGGTGATCGGTCAGTAGACGCGCTCCAACTTCAGCATCCTCCTCCTCAGGTATCCGCCCCAGCAGATAATCCTTGATTCTTTCGTGATCGGTGGGTGATGCTTCCAATTACTCCTCGCCGTCTAGCTCAGTTCAGACGTAATGGCCATAACACACGTACGAACACATTCTTCAAGTGAATTTCTGATGCGATAAGCTCGTATTCTCAACGCGTTGAGAGCAATTCCCATCTTATCGGCCAGTACGCGTCTGTTATCTATCTTCGCCTTCTTTTCTTCCTGGTAATACTGCAAAACTAAATCCCGATTTTTGTTGGTCAACTGCTCTAAGCATTTTTCCAGGCACTCGTATTCGGGGTCGACATCATCAGCGTCCCAAGTCAACGCTGGTACTGGTGTCCGGGTCCTCTTCCGATCTTCGTGCACAAGCTTCTTTGCCACACCGTAAAAATAGAGAGCAGGATCGCCCTGGTAATCGTCCTTAATTTGATTCAGCTTATTCGCAACTCGATTTATCGCTTCATCAGCCAAATCTTCGACAGAGTGGCGACCATTGATTACAAAGATCTTGATTAGCCCACGACGAATGTTCTCATATTTTTGGCCGGCGACCTCCCGGTCGGGATCCAACCAGGCAAGGAGATCTTCAAATAGTTCTTGCGTCAGAACCCAGTTTTTGTTCATCGGTTTCCGAGATGATGATACCTCCAGGAAGAATTCACCACTAACTTTGATGTGAGTTCACTACTGAATTTCTCTTTCGCCGGATAACAAGTATGAGCGCAGTCAACAAAAGGAAGGCCATTATACCGCCAAAAGCGACCTTTCGAGCCGGCAGCAAGGTCCAGCTCGAATACGACGTCTCTGTTTGATTATACTGACCCTGAATTACAAATGCGGCCCAGTAGTAAGGCGCGCGCCATCGTTTCTGGTTCCACATCGCCAGTTGAGCTTCACGCAATGCAGCGGCGGGCGTAAGTCCGCGTTGAAATATTCCTCCATAAAAATGACTCATCAATTCTGCCGTGGCTTCATCATCAACTTTCCACAAGGAAGCCGTCACTCCGCTCGCGCCTGCATACAGAAATCCTCGCGTCAGTCCGATCAGACCTTCGCCTCTAACTTCCTTCCCCAACGCTGTGCTGCACGCGCTCAGTACCACGAGGTTCGAGGTGAGCTTCAAATCGTAGATGTCGGACATCCCGAGAAACCCGTCTAAGGGACGTCCCTGCGGATCGACTAACGACAGGACGATGCCCGAGAGTTCAGGGTGCTCACTATCGATCATCGTGTGGGTAGCAAAATGCAGGATCCGATATTGTCCGAAGTTGGGCGTCGACAGAGTGGCACGGCTGGCTTCAAAGTCGAGAGCCTTGAAGCCGGTTCGCCACGGAACAACAGCCATTATCGCCTCCGCTTCCTGCCGCGAAGCGAGCAAACGAGGAATTCGGCGGTTGTCGATTGATTGTCCGGCATCACGGAAAACTCTTGCGACCTCAGGTTGTCTGGGCTGTGCCGTTGGGTTACGACCAACCAGTCGAACATCGTCCGTTTCGAACACCGGATCCGCAAGAATCGCCACTGACCCTACGGGCCGCGTTCGTTCGCTTGAATCGTTCAGCAGCAGTGCGAGGGTGGAAGCAGAAGGTTCATTGATTATTTCGTGATCCACGATCAGTGGAACGGGCGTCTCTTGTCCCGCACCCGGCAGGGTCAGCACTTGAAATGGTATGTACTGTAGCGCTCCATCGGCAACGACGATCAGACGTTTCTTACCGAGTTTCTCCGCAACCGGAGCCAGCACAAATTTGCTTAGCTGAGCAATTTCGTTCGGAAGCATTTCGTCAGCCTGACGCGTCCGTTCCTGTCGTAGCTCGAAAGTCTCATCAGGTTTCGGCTGCAGTGCAGTCAATAAACCGTAGAGCTTGCGGGCCGCATCCTCAATTTCATTCCTGCCAGGCAACTCATAACTTGAAAACTCGTCGCCGGATATGACCCACAGATAACTACGTTCATCGCCGAGCGCGTACTCCAGCAACAAACTCTGATTGTCACTAAGTACTTTCTGCTGGATTTCGCTCAGCGTTACGACGTCGGGTTGCATCATCTGCTGATAGGCGGGATGGCGCTCGCGAATCACCTTCTGAACCTGCTGGTATTGCGCTTCGAGCTCGCTCAGTTCGGTTTCAAGAGCGCTCAAAGTTTTTTTGTCGTAAGACTTTTGCAGCAACGTGATCCTTGCATTCTCTTTAACTCGAAGCGACTGCACGAGCGACTTCTCTCGCGCGGCCAGTTCGGGATCAAGCGAGGCCAACCCCGTCTGCTTTGAGCGCAACAACGTGGCCAGGGTGCGCGCTCTTGCTAATTCGTTTGTCTCGAAAGCACGTGCCGCAAACCCCAGTTCAGGTTGCTTTGCGTGTTTACGCATCAGACAATCGACGTAACTTTCATAGCGATCACTCACAGTTGCAGATATTGCTGTAGTTAAATCTCCACTCGTCGTGGCGCCTCGAATCGCCTCTGTCATTTCGATCGAGCGGCGCAAATACTCCTCCGCACGATCCAGATTGTTTAATCTCAGCTCAAGTCGTCCCAGGGCAAAGTAGGCGACCGCGAGATTAAGATGATCAGATAACCGCTCGAGTCCCGCAGTGCCATCCAACAGGAGACGGCGGGCTTCGCCTGTCTTTCCCTGACCGTCATAAATGCGGCCCATCAAAACCCTGGTTCGCGCTGCTTCTCTCAAGTTCCCTAACTGAATGTAGGCTGCGAGCGCCAATCTAAAGTGTTCAAGGGCGCGATCAGGTTCGCCGCGTGCAAGGTATGTTCGACCCAGGAAATCATCACAGAGGGCAACAATTCGCGGGACCTTGAGAGCCTGGACCTCGTTTCTGGCCTCTTCCATCCACTTAATGGCGTTGTCGTAATTGCCTTGTAAGTAATAGGCTTTTCCAATGTCCCACTTGGCGGCCGCGACCCCTACAGGATCTTCGGCGCGCTGATAACTGTTCAGGGCGGAGAGCGCGTTCCTTAAACCCGCTTCGGGGATCCCACTCTCCATGAAGGCTTCGGCAATGCCGGCATAAATCTGCGCCATCCGGGAAGGTTCAGATTTTTCATCAAGCAGGGCCTGCGCCTGCGTGAGAAACGTCATGCACTCTTCCCAGGCGCCTTTCCGGTAGTGAATGAATCCCAGATTTATTAAGGCACTGGCTTCTTCATCCTGGATACCGAGCTCGCGCCAAATCTCCAGGGCGGCTTCGTTGTTCTTAGTGGCTTCGACAAGATCACTCTGCACAATCTGAAAATCGCCTTGAAGCATGTAAGCTCGAGCCATCCCTTTCTTATCGCCGGCCGAGGTAAACAGTCGCAGTGATTCGGCAATGGTTTGAGAGGCTTTGGGGAAGTCGCTTAAGCTTTGACACTCGCTGAGATTCCGTAATGCCTCGGCCCGACCAGAAACAAAGTGCTGCTGGTCGCTGACCGAGAGTGCTTGCTTGATGTATTTCGTTGCCTGGTCACACTTCCCTAACTGAATAAGCACATAGGCTATTCCATTCAGGCTTTCGACGCGGATGGTGGATTCAGGGAAAGGCTTGAGTATCGACAACGCGGATTGATAACTCGCCAACGCCTCTTGAGAAGAGTTTAAGCGAAATTGCAAGTGGGCGGCGCGATTCAAAAAGCCGGCGGCTTTCGCAGGATCAGAATGGCTAACCTGTCGTGCAGCATCAAGCAGAATGTTTCGTGCTTGCTCTCGCTGTTCGTGTGTTCGAGCACTTTCATCGCTTTGCCGATTTAAGACAGATTCATTCTGGGCCAGCGAAACCACCGGCAGCATACATGTGAAGAGTAACAAACCAACCGCAAAGCGGGCTTTTGACATACTAGCTCTCGCTATCGCTATCGCTATCGCTATCGCGGGTCTTACTATTGCTCTACGTTCTCTCCTTCTTTAGGTGGTAAGAACGCTCCCAATGCTCCTGGCGTTATCGAAAACTGCCGGACATTGCGATCCGAATCTCGTCTTGTTGGATAGTTCTTGATAGTTGGACAGGTACAATCGGTGCCTACATCCGGAGTTTTCTTCAGTTCCGGCGTACGTTTTAAGACTCCGTTGTTGAACGTCCTTTCCGCTGTTTTGTACACGTGTTCCGCCGCGTCTTCGCTGAGATCCAGGTCGCGTTTGATTGTGTTATAGAACGCGTCTCGCGGCTCGTAACGTGGAACCCGTCTCGTGTCGTCCCAATATGTTCGGAGAAAACTGAACCATGACGACTCATCTCCGAACTCACTGGTGAAGTCGTACTCCTTATAATTCTCCAGTATTGTCCTGCGAGAAGCTTGGCGTTGCGTGGCTTCGTTAAAATCCAGTTCTGAGTTAACGGTTGCTCTTCGATCGTCGAGGGGCTTACACCACGGAAAGTAGATCGACAGTCCCCGCGCAAATTGATACTCGGTACCAAAGTTGTCAGCGTAGCGCACGATTCCGCCGGGGTTCCCTCTCTTATTTTCAGGAGCCAAAGCGTCCTGTACCGCTTTACACAACGCGATGATCTCGGGACCTGTCTTTGCGTCGTTACATCTTTTTGCCAGGCAAGCACAGAAGTCCCACAGGTCCGTGTAGTTTTCACTCCAGAAACTCTGCGCGTCCCAGTGCGCCAGTAGTATCAAGTCCTTAACAATACTCACCCCCGGAGTTAGTCCTTTTTTCAGGACTGTCACCAGGTCTTGTAGTGGCTTCTTAAGTCTCTCGAAGTTTTCTGGATAGAGACTACAAAGCGCAATATCGCAGGAGTAGCCTGCGGTCATGAAGTCAGTGAAATTGTAAAGACACAGGTAGTAAAGCTTTCCTATCAGCTCATCGTAGTCCACGGGGGCATCTTTGACCTGATTGAATGTCTTCTTTAGCAGTTGTCGATAGGGCCAACCATTGACGAACATGGTGCCCTGCGTAGCTAACATGTAGTCTGCTTTACCTTTCAACTCGTAAGCAACTTCAATTGAGCTCATCGAGCAACTGTGCAGGCCCAATAATCTCAGACTGGTTTGATTGTCCCTGCTGAACATCTCGCAAAGCTTTTTTAATTGCTTGAGAGTGATGGCGGAATCCGTATCGCCATCGGGCAGAAAAGTATCGTTTCCGACGATCATCCCATGACCGAGAAGGATCAGCATGTAGTTCCGCGCGGGACGCTTTTGGAGCGCAAACTCAATAAAACTTCTAAGGCTTTCGAAGGCAGTGACGGTAGCTGACGGATCCACTGTCACATGCATTGCGGGCGTAAACTCCGCAGGGTCGACTTCGTCTTCGGTCATGTTGCGCACGTAGGGATCCGCACCATCTCCAATGAAAGTTCCTTTTGCCTTCCTACGTTTGAAGTTAACGTCCAACAGTTGAGTTGGGGCGTCCTTCTCCATGGGGTCGTAAAGGCACAGCACAGTCGTATCTTCCTGGAATCCGGCATCCTTGATCGCCTTGAGTTCCGAAACAACCAGGGGCGCCAGAGGGTTATCGCTGGCAAAGTAGATTAGTACTGTCAATTCTTGTTGTTCTTGTTGCTCTTTCATTTGTGAGCCCTCCTCAGGCATTTTGAGCAGACTCCTTATCAAATAAGCTGCTTTGGGATTTCTCGTATTGGAATCCGGAGGCGCGAGTCAGATCGTTGCGGCTTACGATCGCATCGCACCTTTTCACTGGCTATGGCAGCGCTCAATAAAATATTTCATCAAGCAAAAAACAACTGCAAAGTACGTAGGAACAAAGGTGGTCTGGGCGAAAGGGGCTAGAATTTATATAAGTGCGTGGGAAAAGGCAACAGGCATCAGCGCATCGAAAGCGTTGTCCTATTCTTCGCCTTTTTGCGGGAACACCGGGAACAGCCGACGCGAAGGGTAAGTCTTTGGAAAAGCAGAAGATTGCGCGGATTTCTTTGTGGAATCGACTTTAATTCGCTCTTGCACAATCTGCCACTCAATCTCATAATCGGCCCATGACAGAGAAAGGGATCGTCCTTGAAACAATTCGCGCTTTACCGGATGACTGCTCGCTGGAAGAGATAGCCGAGCGCATTGAGTTTATGGCGGCGGTACAGAAAGGTCTCGACCAACTCGACAGAGGCGATGGCATTCCTCACGACGAAGTAAAAAGACAACTGGCCTCATGGCTTACAAACTAATCTGGTCTCCCCGCTGCAGGAGACGACCTTCACGACATAGTCATCTTCATCGCGCGAGACAATCCAACCGGGCAATGTCCTTCGGATACGAACTAATTTCCGAGACAGACCGCCCGCAAGAATTCCAACTAGGTCGTATTGTTCCCGAATACCGGAATGACAATCTTCGCGAGATCCCTTTTCGGTCATATCGGATCGTGTAGTGAGTTGATCACGACCGAAAGCTCTGTGAGATTGCGCGCATTTGGCACTCAGCGCGAGGAATTCCACAACTGTAGATCGACACGGCTCAAAATTGACCCCCACTGAGCCCTCATTTCCGGTATCATAACCGAGCGCACGGCAGTACTCAGGTCTGTTTCGCCTCAACCTCTAGCCCGAAACCGTTGCGCCTTGCTGTCAAGCAGAAGTTAAACTGCAGCTCACTCTACCGCAGAAGCTTTATGAATCGCAGATACTTTCGCTCCTCAATTCACGAGTTAGAAACTTTGTTTGAGAATCAAAGGGACAATGGTTCCCTGCTTACAGTTCTCGAACACGAGCTAGAGCATCGCAAAACTGAACGCGCGGCGAATCTGCGCCGTCGTGTCGTGATGCGCTTGACCGAACTTGGGATCTCTCCTGCGCCGTCTACGCAAAAGCAACAGGCGCTTTGGTTCGAAAGCGTGCCGAATAGGGAGAGTGACGGAATCATTCACGCAGTTGCGAATACCTCGACGAGGACACAGAAAGCGGCGGACGACGCCGACCTCAGCAGTGCAACTGTGCGAGAACGGATAAAAAACCATTCGCAGCGCGCGGTCCCACCGGTAACTAATAAACCCGAATCCATTTTGTCAGCCTGGACAGCACTGGAGGTACTATCGCCGCCTGCGTTTCGTCGTCCCGAAGATCTCGCTTCAGGAGATCCGAAACGCGTCGCCAAACTTGATGGACTCCAGCTTCCCTGGGAGCGCGGTGACAAGTCTCGCCCGAATTACCGATTGTTTTATCAGGTCGTACTCGGCGCGATACGGATGGAGCCGGCAGTGGAGTTGCTTGTCGAGCATTACGGAGATACCCGCATTGAAAAACCTGGCGCGGTTGGCAATGCGGCGCTTGCCGTTGTTATCGTCGACAAACAAGGCTGCCTTGTCGACTCACCGGCTGTTACCGTTTCCAGTTTCGGTTGGGGAGTTATGACGGCATTAGAGGGTGAGCTGGAAGACCTCGCTCAATGGTCCAAAGTTGAATCCCATCTGGCAGCGAGAATTGAAGAAATTCTTCAGAACCAGACCATGGATGATGTCGATCGCAATCAACCGATCACACGAGCCGCGTTAATCAGCGCTTATCAAGACCTCATTGCTTCATTGGGACTGCCCGTCGATTGGCTTGAGCCTCCACAATTTGCGATTCGCTCGTACACGTACTTCAAAGATCCAAACCCGCCGGAGCCCATACTGCTTAACAGTTTCTTCCTAACTGATCTTGCTTTTGCCAAAAAGTTATTTGTAAGCCAGGAAGCTCCTCGTAATCTCAGACGTTATCTCGGTCTCGACCGTCCAGCGCAAATCAGGGATCTGATTCGCGATAATGATGCACTGGAGAACGCAGTCAGTCCTCAAAACACTCCATTGGCTAGATGGCCCGGCCCGGACCGCCATCCCCTCGTGCTACTCCAACAAGCCGCAGTCAATATTGCTTTTAACGAAACTGCAGCGAGTGGATTGATCGGTATAAATGGACCACCAGGTACAGGAAAAACTACGCTGCTTCGCGATTTAGTTGCAGGCGTGGTTACCGAACGGGCACAGGAAATGGCGACGTATGCGGATCCTGAAACCGCATTTGAGCCGACCGGTTTAAGACTTAATGTTAGCTCAGCTTGGATTCATCTCTACAAGCTGGATGAAGCGCTTCGAGGATTCGAACTCGTAGTCGCCTCGTCAAATAATAAAGCAGTCGAAAATATTAGTTCCGAGTTACCAGGCATCCGCGCAATCGCAGACGATGCCTCTCAGCTTCGGTATTTCCCGACAGTCTCAGACTCGGTACATCAACGCGAAACATGGGGACTAATCGCGGCGGTTTTAGGAAATGCTCAAAACCGAAGCAATTTCAAACAACGGTTTTGGTGGGACGACGACAAGGGATTGAATTCCTATTTGCGCGTCGTCGCGGCTTCGTTGCCGATGGACGCGAACGCCGAACCGTCAACGATCCTTCTGGCAGAAGATCCTCCGTTAACACGTGTCGAGGCACTGAAGCGATGGCAGACAGCACGCGAAAGATTTCGCAAAGTTCTAAAGCAGAGTCAAGAATGGCAGCAACGACTTGATAATTTGCGTCACGATGTACTTGCAATTCCACGGCTAGCGAAGGCATATGAAGCTGCTACACGACAACATTCAGATGCTGTCCGCCAGGTAAAACGGCTACTACAACAACACCACGAGCTTACACGCGATATCAAAAGCGCAAGTGAGGAGCTGCGTATTCACACCTCGACGAAGCCTGGTTTCTGGGCGCGATTATTCAGAACTCGGGCAGCGCGAGCATGGAATGAAATACAGTCTGCTTTGGTAGAACTGCAACAAAAAGAATCATCCTTGCAGTCGGCGCGTTCGGACCATGAAAGAACGACACGACGCATCCTTGAGGCTCAGGAAAAAGATGGTGTAGTGGTCCCTGATTCTGCTTTTTTCGAAAAGCACCCGCGCGAGGTCCATCAGGCTACTCCCTAGTTCCACGCTGCCGCTCAGAGAATTAGAGATGAAGTTTTTATCGCTGCCATGGCGCTGCATCGCGCCTTTGCAGACGCCGCAGCGAAGCCATTGAGGCACAATCTCGCGGCTCTCATGAATGTCTTTACGAATCAGTCACTGCCAAGTGCCGAAAAACAAGCATTGCTTCCTGACTTGTGGGCGTCTCTTTTTCTTGTTGTCCCACTTGTATCGACAACTTTCGCCTCGGTCAACCGAATGTTGGGTAAGCTTCCGCCGGAAAGTCTTGGGTGGCTACTTGTTGATGAAGCTGGTCAGGCAGTACCTCAAGCCGCAGTCGGAGCGATCATCCGAACTAAACGGGCGGTTATCGTCGGCGATCCGATTCAGATCGAGCCGATTGTGATGTTGCCGAATACGTTGACCGATGCAATATGTCGTCAGTTTGGAGTCGATCCTGAGCAGTATTCGGCTCCACATACTTCAGTGCAGACGATCGCCGATGCAGCCTCTGCATACACTACGGAATTCTCAACCAGATTCGGGAGTCGTACCGTGGGGGTGCCTTTACTTGTTCACCGACGATGCTCGGAGCCGATGTTTAGTGTCTCAAATAAGATTGCGTATTCCGGTTTAATGGTGTCGGCGAAAGTGGAGAACCGGTCAGATATCCGGGGAGTCCTTGGTCCTTCAAGATGGATCGACGTCGCCGGTAGCGGCGAAGATAAATGGTGTACTCAAGAAGGCGATGAAGTTGTTCGAATGCTTCGTCAATTAGCTCAAGCAGGTGTCGCTTCGGATTTGTATGTGATTACACCTTTCGTAATCGTTGCCGATCGTTTGCGTTCGACCATTCGAGAAACGGGTGTGATCCAAGGCTGGGTTGATGATGAATGGCGATGGATCAACGAACGAGTGGGCACTGTGCACACGGCACAAGGTCGTGAAGCAGAGGCGGCGATAATCGTATTGGGCGCGCCGAATCCTTCACAAACCGGAGCGCGTAATTGGGCTGGTGGTCGTCCGAACATACTGAACGTCGCTGTAACGCGCGCGAAAGAGGTGGTCTACGTTGTCGGAAATCGAAAACTATGGAGTGAAGCAGGCGTATTCGGCGATCTAAGTAGATTTTTTTCGTAATCAATATCTCACATTGAAAGGCGCGACTTAGATCCGCTGGGGAGAAATGACTGCTCTACCGCTGTTGAGGTAGGACTGACGTGGTTTTTGAGTTGATAGAACCTCGAACTGCCCGGCCGTAGCGTTCTCTGCCTTGACTTCGTGACTCACGTGAAACAAGATCCATTTACGCTTAAAGATTGGATTCGCCTCCAGGCTTCTCAGCTGTTGTCCGCTCTAACTGAAGGAATGCTCACTCAGCTTATCGAGCAGCGGCGGAAAGAAATCAATGCAGCGTGCCGGGTCATCAAGGAGAAAACCCCAACCACACTCTCCTGCGGAAGATGCCGCCAAGCGCCTGCGAACGGAGCAGGCACTGCAAAATATTGAGGAACGGTGGCGATCCGTGTTCGAGAATTCAGCGATTGGCGTTGCGCTGGCCGATCTGACTGGCCGCCTGCTAATCGTAAATCCCACCTACCAAAAAATGCTTGGGTACACCGAGGAGGAATTCCAAGCGCTTTCATTTCTCGACTTTACTCATGAAGACTATGTTGAGGGTTGCGAAGCTTTAGCTCGGGAACTTGTCGAGGGGAAACGAAATCAGTTTCAAATCGAGAAGCAGTACCGGCGTAAAGATGGTACTCCTATCTGGGTAAGGGACAACATCTCACTGGTTCCGGGCACCGATAGCATATCGCGATTTATCATGGCCCTCTCGGAGGACATCACCGAACGGAAACGAGCAGAAGACGCCCTACAACAAAGCGAGGAGCGAATTCGTCTGATTCTCGACTCCTCCGCAGAAGGAATCTTCGGTTGCGATCCCCTTGGCAACTGCCTCTTCTGTAATCAGACAGCAGTTCGCTTGCTCGGGTACGAGGAACCCGTTGAATTGCTCGGCCAGAACATGCACAGGCTGGAACACCATACTCGCAAAGACGGAACTCCGTTTCCAATCGACGAATGTCCTATTTATATAGGCTTTCATGAAAACCAGGGCGTCCATATTGACGATGACGTTTTTTGGAGAAAGGATGGCACCAGTTTCCCGGTGGAGTATTGGTCTCACCCCCTGATTCGCGACGGCAAAACAGCCGGCGCCGTCATTACCTTCTTCGACATCACTGAACGAAAAACAGCGGAAGAGGCACTGCGGAAAAGTGAGCAAAGGCAACACAGCCTGCTCGAGATCAACAATGCAATAATAAACAACCTCACTCAAGAAGCGCTTTTCTCTTCAGCCTATGAAGCTATTCGAAGTGTGGTTTCCTTCGACCGGGCTGCCTTCCTTCTTTATCAGCCGGAAAAGAAAACTTTAAAGCTCCTCTCCATGGAGAGTGAAACTGACTCTGAATTCTTCCAACTGGGGAAGGAATATGATCTGCAAGAGACCCGGATTTCGGCATGGGTTCTCGATCATCAACAGTTGGTCGTGCGGGGCGATCTCGAAAAGGAACAACAGTCGCGCGGCGACCGGCGCCTGGTCGAGGAAGGTATTCGCTCGTATTGCGTCGTGCCACTGGTCGCGAGGGGCAATAGCATCGGTACATTCACAGTGTGGAGTGAGTCAAAGAACAGATACTCCCAGGAAGATGCCGAGTTGCTGAGGGAAGTCGCGAATCAAGTCGCATTAGCGATCGCGAATATGAAGTCGTATGAAGAAATCGCGGCGTTAAAAGCAAAGCTCGAAAAAGAGAACGTTTACCTTCAGGAGGAGATTCGTACCGAGCACAACTTTGAGGAGATCGTGGGAAACAGTCCGGCGTTGCTGGATCTGCTGCGTCGAGTGGACCAGGTTGCACCCACTGACTCGACTGTGCTCATCCATGGGGAAACCGGTACCGGGAAGGAACTGGTCGCGCGGGCCATTCACAACCGCAGCGCGCGGAAGAACCGTCCGCTGGTAAAGGTCAACTGCAGCGCCATCTCCGCCGGTTTGGTGGAGAGTGAACTGTTCGGACATGTGAAGGGTGCGTTCACTGGCGCCTTTGAACGACGCATCGGCCGCTTCGAACTTGCAGATGGCGGAACACTCTTCCTTGACGAAGTGGGCGAGTTGCCTTTGGAGACGCAGGTTAAGTTGCTGCGGGTTTTGCAGGAACGAGAGTTTGAACCGGTCGGAAGCAACCGGTCTGTACACGTTGATGTGCGGATCATTGCCGCGACAAATCGAAATCTCGAGGATTCCATCAGCGCCGGCAAGTTCCGTTCGGACCTCTATTATCGATTGAACGTTTTCCCGCTTGTTGTGCCTCCCTTGCGTGAGCGTCGTGCCGATATTCCTCAACTCGCGACGTTCTTTCTTTCGCGATGTGCTCGGAACGTCGGGAAAAAGATGGAAGGCATCTCTGCAGCGGCCACTGAACTGCTTAACCGTTATTCATGGCCCGGCAACATTCGAGAACTGCAAAATGTTATCGAGCGTGCTGTAATTCTTTCTCAGGGGTCCATGCTCGAGTTAGAGAACGATCTGATCAGCGTCTCAGTCTCCGAAGTTCCTCGCGACAAGGTGCAGGCAGCGGAAGAAACTCAGCCTGCGACACAATCTTCTTCACTTAAAACATTGGAAGAGGTTGAACGAGCCCACATCTGCGCTGTACTGCAACAAACTCGCGGCGTGATTGAAGGTGCAAATGGTGCCGCGAAGACTCTTGGCATGCATCCCAATACGTTGAGACATCGGATGGAAAAGCTGGGGATAAAACGCGCCGCCCACCGCATATCGTAGCTCACCCACCAGGGGCAATATCTTCGCCCACTAAATATGTAGGCCCAGGCTCGAGCAGTCGACTTCTCTCACAAACCTGATCTGCGCCTCAAACTCTTAACTCTCAAATAATTAGTTCGAAATCCTGGAAGCGAGATTCGTTGGCTTCTTACGCGGCATGCAATCTGCACCCGGAGCGACTCGCGACATTCAAGTTAATGAAAGTTCGCGGATGGGTTTTCAACCAGTTATCTAAGAGGAGATGCAAACATGAAGAAGTATGCGCTTTTAACATTCGTCGCCTTCGGCTTCCTATCGATTAGCATACCGATCGCAGTTCGTTCGACCCACGCTCAAGACAATACAACCAGAGATTTTGTGGCACCGGCTGTGTTTCAGGCTGCTGGTCCAAACGCCGCCTCGATTCAAAGTGTGGTCGATGCGTACCGGGCGGCACTGGGAAATCCAAATAACGGCAACGCCGGATCACTTATGACTGGTCACCGTGAGATCAATTGGGATGGCGCCGGCGGAGTTGACACTAGTACTACACCTCCGGCAAATCCGTTCAACGTATTTCTGAACACTCGGGGCAGCCAATTCACTACGCCGGGAATCGGGCTCTCCCAGGCACCTCCATCCGGAGGCGCGCAAGGCGGCCTCGCAGTCCTTTTCAACAACCCGAGCTACGCAACGATTTTCAAGCCCTTCAGCAATTTTCGTCTGTTCACTCCAGTCGGAAGCAATATCACCGACGCACTGTTCTTCGTACCGGGGTCAGGTGGAAGTATTCCGGCCAGTGTTAGTGGCTTCGGCGCAGTCTTTACTGACGTCGATCGGCCG
>Ga0070689_100000172_pt1 | contig 38591 bp, 31 predicted proteins | sample KBSS23HmetaG_FD_64669 | JGI IMG/M metagenome (GOLD analysis project Ga0070689, IMG submission 64669) | Switchgrass rhizosphere microbial communities from Kellogg Biological Station, Michigan, USA - KBS S2-3H metaG | ecosystem: Host-associated > Plants > Roots > Rhizosphere ...
TACAGCGGACGACACAAGATCGGCGCGCGTTATCGCTCCTATCATGGCGGCACCGCCGGATGTCTGACACTCACGGGCGAGCCGCGTCGCTGGGCCGCTGAGCCAGGGATTCCGGGTGTCTTTCGCATCCCTGATTACTATCACGGCATTCAAAAAGGTTGGGACACAACTGAAGACGTGCTCGCGCGCACTGAAGAGATAATCGAGCTCGAAGGACCAAAGACTGTTGCCGCATTGATCGTCGAACCGATCGTGGGAACGAATGGCATTCTCATCCCGCCAGACGGCTACATGCAGGGGCTACGCGATCTGTGTGACAAGCACGGCATTCTTCTGATCGCCGACGAAGTGATGACGGGTTTTGGTCGCACTGGAGAATGGTTCGCAGTGAATCATTGGAAAGTCGTTCCCGATCTGATCTCAATGGCGAAGGGTTTGACGAGCGCGTACGTGCAGCTTGGCGCAGTCGGGATGCGACGCCAAATCGCGGACCACTTCGAGAAGAATGTTTTTTACGGTGGTCTGACTTACAACAGTCATCCGCTAGCTTGTGCGGCAGCGCTCGCGACGATTGCTGTCTATGAAGAAGACGATCTGATCGAGAACGCGCGACGCATGGGAACAGTCATGCGTGGAATGCTCGAGGATTTGGAGAGCCGGCACCCGTCAGTGGGTGCGACGCGCAACATCGGGCTCTTTGGAATCGTCGAACTGATTCGCAATCGCGAGACGCGCGAGCCGATGGCGCCGTTCAACTCCGCTTCGCCTGAGATGCAGGCGTTGGGCAAGTTCTTCCGCCAGGAAGGACTCTACACTTTTGTGCGTTGGAACACTTTCTTCACGAACCCGCCGCTCTGCATTACGGAAGCGGAGTTGCGCGAGGCGTTCGCGATCATCGACAAGGGCCTCGAGATCACCGATCGCGCCGTTAGCTAAAAAGAAAACTTAACCACGAAGGCACTAAGACACAAAGTTAATACAATTTGTGTCTTAGTGCCTTTGTGGTTAGGTTTACCGACGATGTTGCACTCCTTCCTTAGCTCGCTTTCGTGGTTAACGCTTGCGCGCTCGATACGCTGCTGCTGTCTTCGTATGGCGCTGCGTGCTCCTCCGAAATCCGATAGCGCAGAAAACCGCCCACACCACCCAGTTGCTCCAGACGTGTACTGTCCTCAATAAACGTCACTTTCGCGGACGAGTACACGTTGGCACGGCGCACGAGCTCGTCGGCAACTGTGCGTTGGTCCAGCGGGTCAGGCAGCGCCTCGTCGTTTTTATAAAGCTTCAGGACTTTGTCGACCTCTTCTTTGTCAAACTGAATACCTTCCGGGTTAGCGACGATCAGCATCTCCTCGACCTGCCCATTAGAAAGCGCGGCCAGCGTCTCAGGCACACCGGCAACACCGAGATCGTCGGCGCGATACTCATTCAACAGTCGCTCAACTTTTTCCATGTCAGTCAGCGAATCGTGCCGGCGAAAGGCAGTTAGAGATTCTTCCAGCAGTTCGTGCTCGGGTGTGTCGATACCGAGACTCAACGCATCGATTACTTTCTCTTCGATCGTCTTCGGCATCTGCTCGTGCAACAAAGGAATCACCGTCGCTTCGTCGCCGGCCAGAATGATGTGCTCTATCTTTTCGTCAAGCACGATCTTCTCGATCATCTCGACGACTTCCTTCGCGTGCTGCAAGTGATAGTTTTGTTCGTGCCGCTGGTAACGCGCCTGCGACCAGCCACCAACCTTCGCATGCTTCGTCTTTACATTTTCCACTTCCTGGCGGTCGACCGCACGACCTGACGCGAAGACGAAGATCTGCGCACGATTCGTGTCCGCAAGCACAACTGCATATCGCCGGTATTGATCAATTAGCCGCGCCAGTGGATAGAAATGCGGTCTGTCGGAAATAAACAACCGATTGCGTTCGAAGGGAGCATCAAACAGTCCCACTTCAAACCAATCTTCCGAGGCCGAGCAGGCGAAGATGGCGAGTCCCTGAATTGAAACCGGAACCTCATCCTCCAGGTAGCGCATGATCCGGACAAAGTCTTCCTCAAAACTCTGTCGTTCCTCTGACTGGTTTTCGTAAGACTTGCTCCGTTCATTCAACTGCTTTTTCACAAAAGGAAGGAAAGTCCGCTGTCCCTGCTCGTTCACGCGAGCGTCCAGGTAGAGACTAATTACCGGCGCTGGTATCGGTTCAAATTTCAGAAGGCGTTCGAGCAGCTTATCCGGCAAGGTCGTTTGTTTCTTAACATCTTGTTCCATATTGATCTCCGCTCAATATTGTTCTGATTACGTACGTGCCTGTCCGCAGAACCATCTACAAAGTGAACTGCTACCTTCACTTTCCTTAGATGATTGCGACGGCTAAAGATGGAGAGGCACGTACAGTTCCACGGAGCAGGAGTTGCATCGATCACGGTCGCTATGACTACGGGAAAAGACATCATCAAGTTAACGGCGCTTGCTGCGGGCGCTGTCGTGCTCAAGTCAGCCTTGAATCATTTCTTCGAATACGATCTCAAGAACAAAACTGTCTTGATCACTGGCGGCTCGCGAGGCTTGGGTCTCGTGATGGCGCGAGAGTTCGCGCGTGAAGGCGCGCGCGTGGCTCTTTGCGCACGCGATGAAGAAGAACTGCAACGAGCGCGCAGCGACATAGAAGACTATGGCGCCGAAGTGATGACGGTTCCTTGCGATATCACAAACAAACAGTCAGTGGACAACATGGTTGCCGCCGTGAACAGTCGCTTTGGCGGCGTGGACGTGCTCGTCAACAACGCCGGCGTCATTCAAGTCGGGCCGATCGAAGTGATGACTACTGAAGATTTTGAAATAGTGATGAAGGCACACTTCTGGGGCCCGCTTTACACGACGATGGCTGTGCTGCCATCAATGCGTCAGAGGAAATCCGGACGCATCGTCAACATCAGCTCGATCGGAGGGAAGGTGAGTGTCCCTCATCTTGTGCCGTACAGCGCGAGTAAGTTTGCCCTCGTTGGACTGTCTAAGGGCATGCGTGCCGAGTTGATGAAGGATGGGATCAAGGTGACGACGGTTTGTCCCGGCTTGATGCGAACAGGCAGCCCGCGCAATGCTGACTTTAAAGGACAACATCAGTTGGAGTACGCGTGGTTCAGCATAAGCGACGCGCTGCCGCTGCTTACTGTCAGTGCGGAGAATGCTGCGAGGCAAGTTGTCGGCGCGTGCAAGCGTGGCCAGGCAGAACTCGTCATTTCGATACCTGCGAAAGTAGCAGTGCTCTTCGATTCGTTGTTACCTGAATTGTCATCACAGATGTTGGCGCTCGTTAATCAATTTTTGCCAGCAGCAGGAGGTGTTGGTACGCAACGAATGAAGGGAAGAGAGAGTACTTCGGCGTGGTCGCCATCATGGTTAACGACGCTAAACGAAGAAGCTGCTATACGAAATAATGAAGTTGTTCAATGACGGTTGTAGGGAGTTTTTCCTCATCGGTTTTGACCTGTGGAAATTTTGTCACAACGAGTTCAAATCGATTGACGCAGGTACGTGACGCTCTTAATATCAGCCCCACACGCCACTAGAGTGAGATTGCTGTGCCCCGCAACTTCTCCCCCTCTACTCATCGGCCAAAATCTGGATGGTGGCGCGTGCATGTTTTGAGGCACAACAAGGAGGATCTTCACATGTCCCGATTTGGCAAGTTTATTTTTTCATTAGCCGCGCTACTGGTATTTGCCAGTGCTGCTGCAACAGCCCGGGCGGATACCATCACCATTTCAGGTGTTAATTCCGGCCAGGCTGCAACCGCAACAGTTGTTTGTGAGTTCAACTCACAGACAAACACTTTCACTTTCACCATTACAAATACGTCAGCCATTACGCAGCCCGGATCGACGTCGACTATTACCGGCATCGGCTTTGACTTGCCGCCGCTTGGGAATGCGAGCGCATCGGGACTGAATGGTTTCACCGGCATGCAGGCGCCGAGTCTGTCGTCGAATTTCACCTTTTCGGATGGAAATTTAGGAAACGTACCGGCTGGCTTTAATTCTGTGGTGCTCGACTTCGGCTTTATCACCGGACCTAACTTTGCCGGTGGATCTGTAAACGACGGTCTGCTACCAGGCGAGAGCGCTTCGTTCGTAGTTTCAGGAGCAGCATTCACGGGTTTCACTGAATCACAGATCTGCAATGCGATCTTCGTGAGATTTCAGAACGTGCCCGTAGCCGGCAGCGATGTCGGTACGAGCAGCACAATACCAGAGCCATCATCGATCATGCTGCTGGGTAGTGCGTTACTTGGATTGGGTGGTTATGCCCGCCGCCGATATAAGACGCGAAGTTAAAAGTTAGGGAGTGCCAGATAGCACCCGTTCAAGGGCGTCATCGTCGTGCGGCGGTGACGCCTTTTGCTTTTAGCTTCGGGTAAGAGCCGAAGAAGGCCACGGCCTTGTAAAGGCGTTCGAATAGATGCCAGGGGCTTGTAAGGCGTTCGAAACGAGATGCCACGGGCTTGTCAGGTTCGAAACGAGATGCCACGGGCTTGTCAGGTTCGAAACGAGATGCCACGGGCTTGTCCCGTGGAGCCTCACGCTTGCCGCTAGCAAAGCAAAAAATAACAACGCTTGGATGCCACGGCCTTGCGCCGTGGAGGTTTACGTTCGCAGCTAATGTAGCCTCAAGCGTGAGCACTCCACGGGGCAAGCCCGTGGCATCGTTGAAGCTCCACGGGACAAGCCCGTGGCATCGTTGAAGCTCCACGGGGCAAGCCCGTGGCATCGTTGAAGCTCCACGGGGCAAGCCCGTGGCATCGTTAAAAGCTCCACGGGACAAGCTCGTGGCATCTTTGTGTTTGCCCAGATACTTAATAGAGAAAATCTACTAAGTCGTAACTTTGAAGGTACGCCGACGTACAACGCGCAGTAGTAACCACACCTAAACTACCTCGTATCGCGGCATCTTATTTGCCATCAGTGAAGAACGTGACGAAAGAGGTTCGAAGACGGTTGAGAAGCAAACAGCGCGAGAGTTTGTTGTATTGAATTAAGGCGAAGTCCCCAACTCAATCCCAATGGTTTCAATGGGCCAGCGGTAATCAACCCATATAAGGCCGGGTGGGAACAACAGATTCTCAAACCCAGCCGGCCATAACAAAGTCGCAGTTGTAAAGGATTCGCTCTCCGCGAAATATAGGTGCGCGCGCGGTTTGGTAGCGGTCTCAGTTTTAAGGAGTGACGGAGAAAACGATGAATAACGCAGTAATTCCACCTTCAGTTCTCAACGCAGGCGAGACAACAGATCTCGTTTGCTTCTCCCACCTGCGTTGGGACTTTGTGTATCAACGCCCGCAACATCTCCTGAGTCGTTGCGCGAAGGATCGACGCGTCTTCTTTATCGAAGAGCCGATCTTTGGCAACGGATCAATGCGACTCGAGATGCGTGAGGCGGACCCGGGCGTACACGTTGTGGTACCGCACCTGCCGGACGGATTGAGAAGTGAGATCGCAATCAACGCAGTCATGAGAGAGATGACGCGCCAACTCTTTATCGATCACGATATCGATGAATACATCTTTTGGTACTACACGCCGATGGCGCTGAATTTCACGGATCATTTCAATCCCGTCGCTTCCGTCTACGATTGCATGGACGAGCTTTCAGCCTTCAAAGGCGCACACTCGAATTTGCCTCTGCTCGAGAAGCAACTGTTTCGACATGTAGATCTGGTTTTTACCGGCGGGCAGAGTTTGTACGAAGCTAAGTGTGATCAACATCCGTCAGTGCACGCATTTCCGAGCAGCATTGATGCGTCGCATTTCGGCAAAGCACGAAACATCAATGAGGATCCAGAGGACCAGGCGCACATTCCGCATCCACGACTCGGATTCTTTGGCGTCATCGACGAGAGATTCGACAGCGAGCTGCTGGATCGAGTTGCAGCCATGCGTCCCGATTGGCATTTCGTCGTGATTGGCCCGATCGTAAAGATCGATCCGGCGACGCTGCCAAGCCATCCAAACATTCATTATTTAGGTGGCAAAAAATATCAGGAGTTACCCGAGTACCTGGCAGGTTGGGATATCGCCCTGTTACTCTTTGCTCGGAACGAATCCACACGTTTTATTAGTCCGACAAAAACGCCGGAGTATCTGGCGGCGGGTAAGCCGGTTATTTCAACATCGATCAGGGACGTCGTGCGACCGTACGGCGAACTGAAGCTGGTGGAAATTGCTGACAGTCCGGACCAGTTCATCAAGGCTGCCCAAAAGATACTCGCGAAAACAGGCCGGACCCAATGGTTGGCTCGCGTCGACTCGTTTCTCGAGCACATCTCGTGGGACAAGACGTGGAACCAGATGTCTAACCTGATAGATAATGTAATTCAGAAGAAGCGGCCTGCACGAACGGCTTCTGTGCCGCTCGGGCGCGTAAACCAAAGGACAGGTGCGGCCGCAACCACTTAGTAGATCCCACATTAGAACAAGGAGGGTTTCATGTAATGTTTGATTATCTCATTGTAGGTGCCGGCTTTGCCGGCAGTGTCCTGGCTGAACGTCTTGCAGCAGGTTCGAATAAAAAGGTTTTGATTTGTGACAGGCGGCCGCACATCGGCGGCAACGCTTACGATCATTACAACGAGGCGGGCATTCTCGTTCATAAATACGGCCCGCACATTTTTCACACCAACTCGCGTGAAGTGTTTGAATATCTCTCGCGCTTCACCGACTGGCGACCTTATCAGCACCGTGTACGCGCCAGCGTGGACGGGCAGATTGTTCCCATTCCCATCAACCTCGACACTATCAACAGTCTCTACGGGTTGAATCTGACTTCATTTGAAGTCGATGAGTTTTTTAAGAAGGTTGCAGAGCCTATCGAACAGATACGGACTTCTGAGGACGTCGTCGTCAGCAAGGTGGGACGGGAGTTGTACGAGAAGTTCTTTCGTAACTACACGCGCAAACAATGGGGGCTCGACCCTTCGGAGCTCGATGCGAGTGTAACTTCGAGAGTCCCGACGCGTACCAACCGTGACGATCGGTATTTCACCGATACGTACCAGGCTATGCCGCTGCACGGTTATACGCGCATGTTCGAGAACATGCTTGATCATCCCAATATCAAGATCATGCTGAACTGCGATTATCGGGAAATAGAAAAAGATATCCCCTTTGCGGAAATGATCTATACAGGCCCCGTCGATTCTTATTTTGATTATTGCTACGGAAAATTGCCTTACCGATCGCTTGAATTCAAACACGAAACACACGACGTGCCCACTTTTCAATCGGCGCCCGTTGTGAATTACCCGAACGAGCAGCTCTACACTCGCGTGACGGAATTCAAATATCTCACCGGGCAGGAGCATGCCAAGACGAGCATTGTCTACGAGTTTCCGAAGTCACAGGGCGACGCCTATTATCCGGTGCCGCGCAAGGAAAACGCGGATCTGTACGCGCGTTACAAAGCGCTGGCGGATACAAAGTCGAATGTACACTTTGTCGGCCGGCTGGCGACGTACAAGTATTACAACATGGACCAGATTGTGGCCCAGGCGCTCACTACTTACGGCAAGATTGCCGGCATGAAGAGAGTCGATGCAATGATGGTCTACAGCCATGGCAATGGAAAAGGCAACGGCAATGGTTATGGCGTGAGAACTGATCGCATCGTCATTCCTGAACGAGTGATCACTGCAGTTAATGGTTAGGAAGGATTGGACTGAAAGTCATTTTGCAGATCAACCGCTACGGCCATTTTGGACCAAGCGGTATGCCTATGCGGCTAGTCTTCAGCGCTGCGGCTATGTCGCTAGTCTTCAGTGCTGCGGCTATGCCGCCTGATGTGAGGCGAGGCTCCGCCTCGCCGCCAGTATTATTAAATGACTTGGGGCTACGCCCCTGGTTCGGGCTTTGCCCCCACGCTGGTAAGGGCAGAGCCCGAACCAAGGGCGCAGCCCAATGAGAATTTATTCAATCGACGGCGAGGCAGAGCCTCGCCTCACATCGGGCGGCGAAGCCGTGACGATAGAACGAAAAGTGACCTTCGGGTCAAAGCGGTTAGAGGAATTATGAGCGGGACGATGGTTACGGCCCAGATGCCTGAACTGTGGGCCGGAGTTGAGTGTACGGTTAACCGGGTTGGTGACACTTATTCAGACCAACTTGAACGTACAGGGCACGCGTTAAGACTAAAAGACCTCGAACGATTGGCGGAGCTCGGTGTAAGCCGGCTCCGCTACCCGATTCTCTGGGAGCGAACTGCTCCCGATGATTTGAAGTCGTTCGAATGGTCCTGGTCTGACGAGCGCATGAAATACCTTCGACGGCTCGGTCTGAAGCCGATCGCCGGTCTGGTTCATCACGGCAGTGGGCCTCGTTACACAAACCTGCTCGATCAAGAGTTTCCGGAAAAACTCGCGCAGTACGCTGCAGCTGTGGCTCGCCGCTATCCATGGATCACTGATTACAATCCGGTCAACGAGCCTCTGACCACGGCGCGTTTCAGTTGTCTATACGGGCACTGGTATCCGCACAAATGTGAGGCATTGCTTTTTGCAAAAGCATTTCTCGCCCAGTGTCGCGGCATAGTGCTTTCGATGCGCGCGATCCGTGACATCAATCCCGCGGCGCAACTGGTCCAAACTGAAGATCTCGGAAAGACGTTCAGCACGCCAACACTCGCGTACCAGGCGGAGTTTGAAAACGAACGTCGCTGGCTCACGTACGACGTTTTGTGTGGTCAACTGGCGCCGCACAGTCCGATGTGGGACTACTTCCGCTGGCTCGGGGTTGAAGAAGAGGAGTTGCAGTGGTTTCAGGACAATCAAATGCCGCCGGCGGTAGTCGGTATCAATCACTACATCACCAGCGAACGTTTTCTGGACGAACGCACCACGCGTTATCCGGCGAATTTCCATGGAGGCAACGGTCGTCACGTATATGCGGACGTCGAGGCAGTGAGAGTTTGCGCGGCGGGTGTTGCTGGTCCTAAAGAGATCCTGAGAGAGGCGTGGGAGCGATACCGGTTGCCACTGGCCGTCACTGAAATTCATCTCGGCTGCACGCGAGAGGAACAACTGCGGTGGGTCCAGGAGGTTTGGGATGCCGCGGTCGAGCTGCGCTCAGAACAGATCGACGTGCGAGCAGTGACTGCGTGGGCGGCATTTGGCGCATTCGATTGGAATAGTTTGCTGACCTGCGATGCGGGTAGCTACGAACCGGGAGTTTTTGATCTCCGTTCGCCTGCGCCGCGGCCGACAGCGCTTGCAAAAATGATTCGCACGCTCGCTAAGGGCGAGCAGTTCGATCATCCGGTGTTGGACACGCCTGGATGGTGGCATCGTTTGGACAGGCTTTGTTATCCGCCGACGAGTCATCATCACGAGCAGGCACTTTCACCCAACAGCAGAACTGTTGTTAAGAGAAGCGGCAATAGTGGCCGGTGTTTGTTGATTACGGGCGCGACCGGCACGCTGGGACAGGCGTTTGCGCGCATCTGCACCAACCGCGGACTTGCATATCAATTGCTTCGCCGCGATCAGCTCGATATCGCCGACCACGATTCGGTGGTCCGCGCGCTGGACCATTACGAACCGTGGGCCATCATCAACGCCGCCGGCTATGTGCGTGTTGACGATGCTGAAGCCGATGCGGAACGGTGCATGCGTGAAAATGTTGTGGGACCTGTTTGTTTGGCAAAGGAATGCGAGCGCAATCAGTTGCCATTCATCACTTTTTCATCGGATCTTGTTTTCGACGGATCGAAGAATGAGTTGTACATAGAAAGCGATACTTGCTCGCCATTGAACGTATACGGGAGGAGCAAGGCAGAAGCAGAGCTGCGAGTGCTTGAACATTTTTCGAAGGCGTTGATTATTCGGACGAGCGCTTTCTTTGGGCCATGGGACCGATTCAATTTCGTTCACGCGGTGCTTGATTCTTTGACAAAGGGACGGCCGTTTTACGCTGCTGCCGATATCACGGTGTCGCCGACCTATGTTCCCGATCTGGTGAACGCGGTGTTGGACCTTTTGATCGATGGCGAGCACGGCATCTGGCACGTGGCGAATTCCGGTGGTGTGACGTGGGCCGAGTTTGCGCGGCTGGCAGCGATAAAAGCGGGACGCGATCCGGCGGCAGTGAAGCCTCGTCCCGGACGTGCGCTTGGTTTCGTTGCGCCGCGCCCGTCGTTTACGGCATTGGCGAGCGAGCGTGGCAGTTTCATGGCGCCGTTTGAAGATAGTCTGGATAGATGTTTTCGAGACATGCGGTGGGACGTTCCCAAGAACGTCGTTAGAGCTTAAGCCGCAGATTCATCTGTGGCTAAAAACGGAGTAGAACGAACAAGGGGTGGGGCGATGGATCTCAGAGTCGGGGGAATTTACCTTCTACCGAACGGGCGTGAATTGATTGTGTTATGTAGACGTGAAAATGGTCGAGTTTCGTATCGACTCTCATGTCGAACAGGCAATTATGAGATAACAGATGAGGGCCGGTTGATGTGTGACGGTAAATTAACCGCCTGGGATGTTTCAAATTTGAGTTACACGGGGCGATCGGTTGGTGTCGAAAGACTTCAACCGCCGGCAAATCAAAACCCGGAGCTGGTGCCCTCGTGACTATTAGTTTGTCAGCATGACTCTCAACAGAAAAGAGATCCCCCGCTCCGAATATCCGCGTCCACAATTTGCACGCAGCATCTGGTTCAATCTCAACGGCGAGTGGGAGTTTGCCTTTGATGACGCCGATGAGGGACTGCGACTCGGTTGGCAAGATGGCCGGAAGTTGCCGCTGCAAATCGTTGTTCCCTTTGCTTACCAGACTGCGCTTTCAGGGATCAACGATAAATCGATCCATGAAGTGGTCTGGTATGCGCGCTCCTTCGAACTCCCTGATGAGTTTTACAAGCGCGATCTCCTGCTGAACTTTGGCGCGGTCGATTACGCCTGCACTATTTGGATCAACGGGCAGGAGGTTGGACACAATCGTGGCGGTCACGTTCCGTTTCAATTCGATATCGCTCCCTACGTCAAGGCCGGCGCGAATCGCTTAACGCTGCGCGTCGAAGATCGTCAGGATCCGGAGCAGCCTCGCGGTAAGCAGTCGTACACCGGTGTGCCTGAAGGCATCGACTACTATTGCACCACCGGAATCTGGCAAACAGTTTGGCTCGAGCCAGTGCCGTCGATACGGATCGAAGAGTTGCGCGTAATCACGCATGCGAAAAGAAACATGCTCGAGTTGACGGTGTATCTGCATGCGCCGTCGTCGGGGTGGCGTGTCGAGGTCGAAGTGCTCGAAGAGGGCAAGCGAGTTGCGATTGGTGAAGATCAGACGGCCGTAGCAACAGGACGGCTCGGAATTTCGATTCCTTACGCGAAACTGTGGTCGCCGGAGTCGCCGCATCTTTACGATCTGCAAGTGCGACTCTACGACGGCGATAAACTCCTCGATGAAGTTGGTTCCTATGTCGGACTACGCGGCATCGAGTTGCGGCACGGAAGATTTCTCCTCAACGGCAAACCGACTTATATGAAGATGGTGCTGGACCAGGGATTTTGGCCTGAAGGTTTTTTGACTGCTCCATCCGACGAAGCTCTCCAAACAGACATTGGGTGGATCAAGAGCTTTGGCTTCAATGGCGTTAGAAAACACCAGAAGATCGAGGATCCACGATGGCTCTACTGGTGCGATCGACTTGGTCTGCTGGTTTGGGAAGAGATGCCGAATGCGCGTGAGTGGTCACCAAAGGCGGAAGAGTTGTTATCAGCGGAATGGCAGGACGCCGTGCGGCGCGACTTCAACCATCCGTGCATCGTCGCCTGGGTGCCCGTCAATGAGAGCATGGGATTTCCCGGCCTCGCCACGGAGCATGCCGGACAATATGCGTTCATCGAGCGAATGGTGCGAGTCACAAGACGACTGGATTCCACGCGACCGGTGATCGACAACGACGGCTGGGAACATACAGACATTACCGACATTTGTGCGATCCACGACTACACTCCGAGCGCGGAAAAGTTATCGAGCCGGTATAAAGAGACTTTGAGCGGCGGCCAGTTACCAGCGAAAGTCTGGATCGCTGACAAGCCACTCTTTGCCCGTGGCTCGAGATATCGCGGACAGCCGATCATGTTGTCGGAGGTAGGTGGGTTCCTGACAATTCCGCCGGAAATCCCGCCTGAGAAGCGAGATCTGCTTTACAAGTTCTACGATTCGTTCAAGACCACGGATGAGTTGCTGGAGAAGTATCGCGATTTGATGAAGGGCATCTCCTCGTTGGATTTTCTTGCCGGGTTTTGTTACACGCAGTTGACCGATATTGAGCAGGAGATCAACGGACTGCTTACGTACGATCGCAAGCCGAAGGTCGACCCTGAAGCGATCGCGGCGATTCATGCGGAGCTCTTTCGCAAGTTTTCCTAAATACTCTCAACCAAAAAGGACAAAGACACAAATTTTATTTGCAACTTTGTGTCTTTGTGCTTTTGTGGTTAGAGTGGCCCATGAGTTGATTGCTTCTTTGCTACTTCAAGGAGGCACAACCATGGAAAGTAGGGCAAGAATTTTCGGTCATGCCATTCATCCGATCCTGATCGTTTATCCGCTGGGACTCTTATCAGCGGCTGTGGTCTTCGACGTGATTTATCTGGCAACGGGCAATCCAACGTGGACTACCGTTTCGTTTTGGATGATCGCGGCCGGCATCGTCGGCGGGTTGCTCGCGGCTGTTTTTGGTCTTATCGACTATCTGAGTATTCCGCGCGGCACACGCGCCAGTCGCATCGGGCTCTTGCACGGAGTGACCAATCTCGGCGTCATGATCCTGTTCATAGCCAGTTGGCTGTTGAGAAGGGATTCGGCGGATGTGCCATCGACCGCGGCATTTGCACTGTCGTTTATCGGCGTGGCAGCGGCGCTGCTTGGCGGATGGCTCGGTGGCGAGTTGGTTGAGCGACTTGGTGTGGGCGTCACGCCTAATGCTAATCTGAACGCGCCGAATTCTTTAACGCACAGCGCGAAAGAAACCAAGAAGAGGATGACTGATGCGGAAAGTTATTGACGTTGATCGGCTGGCCGTACGACATCGTCCCGACGGCCAGCCGGTTATGCACCAGGACTGGGGTAAGCTGCTCTTCATTCACTGGCGCATTAACGCGAACCTTCTGCGACCGCACATCCCCAGTTCACTTCAGATCGACACCTACGGCGACTCCGCGTGGATCGGGATTGTTCCATTCACGATGTGGGACATACGAGGTGTGCCCCCGTACATGCCGCCTATTCCCGGGCTGGATTCGATGCACGAACTGAACGTACGAACTTATGTTCACCACAACGGTGTTCCGGGGGTCTGGTTCTTCTCGCTTGATTGCGATAGCAAGGCGGCGGTGTTGGCGGCGCGCACTGTCTATCACCTTCCTTACTACTCTGCTGACATCGCGCTGGAAGGTAAGAGGAAGATCAAGTACCGGCTCAAGCGTCGCGAGGATCCGGTCGCGCAATTCAAAGCAAACTGGAGTGTTGGCGAAGCGCTGCCGAAGTCGCAACCCGGCTCGCGCGAATTCTTTCTCACTGAGCGTTACTTACTCTACACCGAACACGAAGGCGAGCTCTTTCGCGCCCGCATCTACCACGAGCCGTGGGAACTCTACAAAGCTGAGTTAACCGACCTCGGCTCTACCATGCTCGAAGCGACCGGCCTGCCTCAACCAAAAACCCAACCTGTGCTGCACTACGCGGAAGAAGTAAGCGTCGACATCTGGATGCTTGAAAGCGTCGACGACTGAGCACGCACAAGAATTCTTAACCACCAAGGCACCAAGACACAAAGGAATTACTTTTGTTTTTCTTGGTGCCTTTTGTGACTTTGTGGTTAAAGAAATCTTATTGTATTGAAAACGATCCTCGTTAACTTCTTACGTTGTAGTGATGCTAAACATGAACTTAGATGTTCTGGCTGATTGGTCTGGACGTTTGCGGAGTTGATTTAGTAATTCCCGATATCGCTGTGCCGATGACCAGTGGCGGCGTTATCGAATTGAACGCTTCGCCTGGTCTGAGGATGCATCACTATCCATCCGCCGGCATGCCGCGCGACGTCGGGCAGGCAGTTGTAGATTCGATCTATCCACCGGGCGCGCCGAGCCGGATCCCGATCATCTCGATCACCGGGACCAACGGGAAAACCACAGTCACGAGAATGATTGGACACGTGCTCAGCAAGACGAACCTGTGCGTGGGCATGACGACGACTGACGGAATTTACATCGGCGGCGAGCGCGTCGTGGAAGGAGATACGACTGGACCACAGTCAGCACAGGTCGTGTTGTCGGATCCGGCAGTAGAAGCAGCGGTGCTGGAGACGGCGCGAGGCGGAATCCTGCGACGTGGTTTGGGCTACGACTGGTCTGACATCGGCGTGTTGACCAACATCAGCGACGATTTCTTTCTTGCTGGGCTATAAACATGTTGCTCCTCTGGAGCAGAGGCAAGACAAATACATTGGATTGCGTGCGCGGAACGTGGTATAAAACGAGGCACAAATCGCCCTTATTTGTAATGTGTTCGGTTGACCCCCAATCTCCGAACTTCCCCCATCGTGCGGGTTTTACTATCAACCCTTTCAAGGGGGTTCTGATGTTCAAATCACTCGCTTTCTCTATCGCCTTTCTAACTGGCGCGTTGCTCCTGTCTGCCCAAACAGTCACTAACTATACGGACAATTCGCGTCCGGATCGCACTGTCTCCTCACCTGAAGCCAGGGCGGAAGCTAAACGACTGTACAAGGAAGGCGTCAAATACGGGCTCGCCGGATTGTTTCCGCAAGCCGTTGAAATCCTTCAGCGCGTCGTGAAGTTAGACCCACAGTTTGCCGACGCGCATTACGCTCTGGGTCACGCGTATTTCGACCTGAAGCAGTGGAGAAATGCAATTGAGAGTCTTAAAGCGGCAGTCGAGCTGAATCCAAAAGATTCGGAAGCACGAGATCGCCTCGGGTTGGCCCGCGCGATGTTGTGGGAAGAGGACAATGCCAGGTTGGTCACGCAGCGTCCCAAAATTGTTCCGAAGCCGTCTCCCCAGACAGTTCAAAAAAACGACAATCCCAGGCCGGAGGGCCAGCAGGTAGCGATCGTCACCAAAGCGCCGACACCACCGACCGAAGAGACACCAGCGCCTTCGGAGGAAGTAAACGCCGCCGCCACAAATGAATTAGCACTCACGAAGATTTATCGCGTTGGACCAAGCGATGTGTTGGATATTCGAATCAACGACAGTGCCTCACCGCAGTCGACCTTGTTTACAGTTACGCCCACTGGCTTCGTGGAGCATCCGCTGCTCGCGGAGCCGCTTCAGGCAGGTGGTCTAACCGTTGACGAGATCGGCAGTAAGCTGGAAAGCGAACTAAAACGACGTGCTTTAGTCGACAATCCAAAAGTCACGGTCGGCGTGCGCGACTACGCCAGCCATATGATTCTTGTAAGTGGTCTGGTGAAAGACTCGGGCACAAAGATCCTTCGCCGCGAAGCGATTCCACTTTACGTCGTCGTCGCCGACGCTCAGCCGTTGCCCGAAGCGGCGCGGGTTACGGTGCTGCGAAACGAGTCGGGCCAGACGTTTGAGATCGAGCTCGCTGAATCCGGCGAGATGAACCTGCTGGTGCGTCCGGGCGATGTAATAACACTGCATCCACATGTGACGCAGTTCGTCTACATCGGCGGTGAAGTGAAGATGCCGGGCGAGAAGACTTATCGACGTGGCTTAACTCTGACGCAGGCGCTCATCTCGGCTGGAGGCGTTACACCCAAGGCGAAAGAAGCGCGGATCGGAAGAGATGATGGAAATGGATTCCTGGTCGTCAACCGTTACAAGTTGAAAGACATCGAATCTGGCAAAGTGCAGGATCCGGTAGTTAAGCCTGGTGACCGGATTGTGATTCGGGATTAAGCATGGCAGCGATAGCCAAACAATTTGTGTTCGACGCCGCGACACGAGAGTTATGGCGCGTGGCTGAAGACGGCGATACGGACGCGCTGGCCCGCATCTTGTCGCGTGGCGTCGATGTTGATGCTCGTAACGAACACGGCATGACGGCGTTGATGCGCGCGGCGCACAACGGGCGCGAACAGATGGTGCGCGCGCTACTCGAGCACGGTGCCGATCCAAACATAACGCGCAATGACAGGTTCACGGCGCTCGCACTCGCGGCGTTTTTTGGTCACACGGAAACGGTCCGGATTCTGATCGAGAATGGTGCGAAGACTGAAATTGTCACGCGCTCTGGTACGTCGCCGAAGATGTGGGCCACGGCGCGGACATTCACTGAAGCTGCGCGTTGTTTTGAACAGCCAAAGCCAAAGCCAAAACCAAAGCCTGTTGTACCGGCCATTGTTGTCCCTGTTGCCCCTGTTGTCGCCGCGAAGCCCGCTCCGGCAGTGGTCAAGACACTAAAAGATCCGCCGGAGATCTGGGATCTCGTTCATGAAGTACCGAGAGGAGAGTTTAAGGCACGCTCAGCGTTTGTCTCGCGCATTAAGTCGATGAACAGGGCTTTTACTCTCGGTGCGTTCGCGGCGTTGTTGCTGGTTGCGTGTGGAGTGGGGGCGTTCGTCTTGCGGAATTCACAAGCTCGCAATCTGCCGGCGGAAGTGCGGCCTATTCAGACGACGGCAGATGCTGCTGTCAGTCCTCCTGTTAATGTTGAGAGTTCAACTCCCGCCGCGCCGGCTGTTGAGACAGATGAATTTCTCTCGGCGCACGCGATCAAGAAAGCGCCGGTGACACGCCCGACGAGGCGCCATCCGATTCGTGATGAAAATGTAATTGAGACCGCGCCGGTTACGGAAGCACCTGCAGCGCCTGCGGAAGTAGCAACACCTCAGTTCGAAAAACCCAAGCCGAAGTCGTCTGACTCTGCCGCGAAGAGCACGCCGTCTCTTAGCCCTCAGGTCATCACGCCCGCGAAGAGTACGCCAACAAAAGCAAAAGTCATCCAGTGGCCATAGCCACAAAAGCATTAGCCACAAAAAGGCACATAAGGCACAAAAATAAATGCTCATAAACCATTTTGTGCATTATGTGCCTTTTGTGGCTAATACTCAGCGAAAGCGTCGTCCGGGTAACAGTACAACCAACGCTCGCCGCGCTCGGCGGAGGCGATCACTGGATGACTGGTCGCGCGAGCGTGCTTGGACGCGTGCTTGTTTGGTGAGCTGTCGCAACAACGCGTCCCGCCGCACTGCTGGCACGTGCGCAGGTGAAGCCAACTGTCTCCAGTCTTCACACAGTCTTCACAAACCCTCTGTTCTGGTTGCTTAACGTCAGTAATCTCGTCGATATGAATGCATACTTCTGTTGGCATCCCGCTAGTATACAGCTTGGGGACGATCCTCGAAGCGGCGCGCTCTGGGCGGGTAGTCGGCATTTACATCAAGTGGCTCATCCATCTTTGTTGAAGGTCCACCGTGGTTATCACTGGCACGAATAACTGACGTTTCATCAGTATAGAACGATCGTATGCCGCTGCTGCGATAAGTCTCAGGGATTCCAACAGCCGCAAACCCTTCTACATTCTCTTCATCGGTTGTTAACTCGACCGTGAACTTGTAGCCGTTCTTGGTGCCTGAGCCGAGCTTCGGATCGATCAAGCCCTTCTCTGTCAGTTCTTCCAGGGTTGCGTATTTGCTGGTAGTGCTCTGATACACCGCCTGGGCCGAGGCGATCTGCCTGAGTGAGTGAATGGCGGAACCCTCATTCGCGGCCCTGTAAGACGCCATCAGATTTGGAATGGAGATCGCTGCAATTAGCAAAATCGGAACGACGCTGGTAAGCGACACGATACTCAGAACGAGACCAGCGATTGCCAGCCCGCGACCACCATACTGCCACGGTTCGCGTCTGACTCTGCCCATGGCCTTGGCCGACACGACAATGCCGGCGATGGCGCCTACTAAAAACAGGCTAAAAGAAAGGAAGCTGACGATGCCGAGAATGAGGGCGAAGATTGCCAGTCCCTTCTGTTGTCCTTCTTGCTGATTCCACTGGTCGTAGTGGGGGGCAGTTGAGGGGACGTAAGCCGATTGCTGGTTGAGCGGTGCGCCGCAAGCTTTGCAGTTTTCGACGTCTGACCGGCCCACAAAGCCGCATGCGACGCATTTTGTACTCTTCATTATGGGTTTCTCACCTTGGGAGTGGATTTGAACTGACGCGATTTTGGCGTGCCGGAGGTGAGCGTCAGGTATCCTTCGGGAGGAAGGACATTAGAGATAGTACTGAGTGGCAGTTCGCGAGGTCAACAATTTATTCTGAATTTGGGGCAATATTGTAGGGGCGGCCCTCCGTGGCCGCCCCAGTGGTGAAATGCCCCACGCAATACTACGCGCTGGCAGCGCTCTTCTTTTGTGCTTGTTCCTGCTTCATCCACTCTCTCATTGCGGCAATATGCCCCGGAGCCCGTTTCTCCTTCCATTCCTCAAACCGTTTCGCTACCTTCTCGAGATTCGCGAGCATGGTCGGATCGTGAAACTGCTCCCGAAACTGGGGTGCCAGTCCCTTGAGCTGCTCCCACACGAAGAAAAACTCTCCGCTAGTCTCGAAAAACAAGTCTTCGTTAAGTAGTCCATAGTTCAGCAGCGCGCAGGCTTGCTCCCAGTAACCAATCACCATACCGAAGAAAGTGCCGTGCTCTGTGCCGGGGGCCGCGAGGCTCATCGCTTCTTCGACCGTTTCAGCGCGGTAATTCTGCTGAAACCAGTCGCGCGCTTGGCGCAGGCGGGGTTCGCGTCTCAAATCATAAACTTGCAAGTGCAACTGTGCTTGTTCGTGCGTAGGTTTACTTTCCATAACTTTCCTTTCTGATTTTATTTCGGGTCAATTTATTGCTCACACTTTCTCTTAAGTCGAACGGCGGATGCCGGGATCGACATTTCTATCCTTGAATTTTTGATTGACGGGAAGCTACCTCAACTTTGTGACAAAACCGTGACGCGCGATCAATGGCTACATACTTGCAAGCAGAACGAAACATCCGGGAGGGGCGTTTCAAATGGCATCACTTTGGAAACTTGGTGGCCTCGGTTGGCGCGAGCTAGGCAAACGAGTCTGGAGCGAGATTCAGGAAGACAACGTGTTCGGGCGCGCTGCTGAGTTGTCGTACTACTTTTTGCTCGCGCTCTTTCCGTTTCTGATCTTCATTACTTCCACGATTGGTTTGATACTGGGCTCCGGTACCGGCACGCGCCACACTCTCTTTGATTATCTCGGTCGCATCATGCCGCCGTCGGCGTTTCAACTACTCGACAACACGATGCGCGAAATCTCGGCTGCGAGCAGTGGAAGCAAGCTGTCGTTTGGAATTCTCGCTGCGTTGTGGGCAGCGTCGAATGGCATGACCGCAATCACTCAGTCGCTCAATAGTGCTTACGATCTGGAGGAGAGTCGGCCCTGGTGGAAACAGCGACTGGTAGCGATCAGTTTGACGATCGCGTTGTCAGTCGGGATTATGCTGGCGTTGGTGTTGATTGTAGCTGGTGGACATATTGCCGAGTGGCTCGCGAGTACTTACGGGCTGGGTCCTGTTTTCCCGGTAGCGTGGAAGATCATTCAATGGCCGCTTGTGCTTGCGTGCATGATCTTCGCCTTCGCGTTGATCTACTACCTCGCGCCTGACTTCCGCGAACAATCGTGGACGTGGCTGACTCCCGGCGCTGCGATTGGCGTCGCGTTGTGGTTGCTCGTGTCAATCGCATTTCGCGTGTACCTGAGTTTCTTCGACTCCTACAGCGCCACGTACGGTTCGCTCGGCGCGGTGATCATACTGATGCTGTGGCTTTACTTTACGGGCGCGGCAGTCTTGTGTGGTGGTGAAGTGAACTCCGAAATCGAAAACGCCGCCGCGAAGCAGGGCGAGCCGGACGCTAAAGAGAAAGGCGAGAAAGCTCCACAGGAAAAGGAAGGCGCCGTCCAGGCCGCATAACGCTGTGAGTTGGCGGAAACGTTTTGCCTTCCATCGTCATAGAACAATGAAGAGTGATCGCAGGGCGTCCCCAAACCCTCACTAGCCCCGGAGATCTACGCAACGTCAGATAGTCCTACCAGCAATGACCCCGCAAGGCGCATCAACAACCCACCTCAAGTGGATGCGCCCGCGTGCCCACAAACCGTGAGAGTCCGAATGAAGCTGCTTACTCGCGCCGGATCGATCGTGTTTGACCAGAGCCCGTCGACTTTGAACGCGGATCCGATAATGAAGCCGTCGGCTTCGTTGTAAAACTGCTCGATATTGCGTTCGCTAATGCCGGAACCGAGAAACACCGGCAAGTTACAATGCTGCTTCGCTTCCTGCACGTCGGCGACTTTCGGCGCTTGACCAGTGACGCTGCCCGTGACGATCACGCAATCCGCGCCCATGAACTCGACGGTCTCCGCCGTTTGTCCGAGGCTCACATCCGCGGTGATCGCGTGTGCTGAGTGTTTCTTCTTGACGTCTGCCCAAACCCGCACACGCTCGGCACCGATCATTTTGCGATACCTGAGCAGCTTCGCGGCCGAAGCCTGAATCAACCCTTCATCCGCGACGTGCGCATACGCGAAACCTTCAGCGCGTATAAAGTCGAGGCCCGCCGCGTGTGCCACCGCCATCGCCTCGATGTTCGCGCCCGCGAGTATCTGAAGTCCGACCGGCAACCCGCACTCGCTCTTAACCTCTGTTCCGATCGCCGTCATCGCCGCCACAATCTCCGGCCCAACCTCACCTTTGAGGTAAGGGACATCATGCATATTCTCAATAATGATCCCATCCACCCCACACTCTCGGTAAATCTTCGCCTCCTCCCGCGCAGCTCCAATCAACTCGCCCACACTCCGCTCACTCCTCGGCGTCCCCGGCAACGCACCGACATGAATCACCCCGACGACTGGTTTGGAACGCGAAAAGAGAGAAGTCATAGCCACAGATTTACGCAGATTACACGAAGCAGCGGGGATGCGCATGCGGTGCCTGCATATACTGTTGACAGTAAATACTGGCAGGAGTATAGTGCCGGCATGGTGAATGTGGTGATGAGGGAGAGGGGAAGGAAGTATGTGGGGTTGCCGGAGTTTGCGAGGGTGGGGGAGCAGGTGCTGGCGGAGATGGGGCTCGAGCAGGCGCGCGGGACGGTGACGAGTGTTCCGGATGAAAGGACCATTCGGTATTACATGGCCGAGGGGTTGGTTCAGACGCCGGAGGAGAGACAGGGAACCGCGTCGGTATTTGGGTACATCAATCTTTTGCAGCTACTCACGGTGAAGAAGTTGCAGGCAGAGCACTTGCCGATCCGGAAGATACGCGAGTTGGTTGCTGGAAAAAGTGAACAGGAACTCGAGACACTCCTCGGTATCGGAAGCACGGCGGCTAAGAAGAGTCGAGAGACTGAAGCAAAACGCTACCTCGAATCGTTGTTGGCGCCAACTCCAGCACCAGCAGCGCCACCTCTAAAAGAAGCGACGGCTGCACCACCGCAACAAACCAATCAGTCGCAGTCCTGGCAGAGAGTCGAAATCGAACCAGGTCTTGAGTTGCACATTCGCTCAGACTACGCGCCGCCGACAAGCGCGCGAACCAAAGGTCTGCTCGAAAAAGCCATCCACAGATTACGCAGATTACGCGGATAAGGAGATAAATCATGGAACACCCGAAGGTAGAATTTTTCACGACGCACGCGAAGCTGGAAGCTGGACGTGAGCAGACTGTGGATGTGTTGATTCGCATTACACCGCCGGCACTGAACCCCGATCCTTCCAGTCGTCCAAACTGGAAAGGTCGTCCGGATCTGAATCTGAGCATCGTGCTGGATCGTTCCGGCTCGATGGAAGGCGAGAAGATGATCCGCGCGCGTGAAGCCGCGATGTTCTGCGTTGACCAGATGCTGCCGAGCGATCGTCTCAGCGTGGTTACGTTTGACGATCATATCGACGTGCTTTTCCCGAGCGAACCGGTAACGAATAAACAGTCGATGAAAGACCTGATAGCGCGCGTCACTGCGCGTGGCTCAACGGCTTTGCACGAAGCGTGGGTGCGCGGCGGTTTGAGTGTTAGCGAACGGATGCTCGATCAGGGCATCAATCGCGTGGTGCTCATCACTGACGGGCTCGCGAATGTCGGCATCACCAGCACCGACGAGATCGTCACGCAGGCAATGGGTCTTTACCAGCGCGGCGTCAGCACCTCGACAATCGGCATCGGCGCCGACTTTAACGAGGACCTGCTGATGCCCATGGCCCAATCAGGCGGCGGCAATGCATGGCACGTGGTTGAGCCTAACGACATGCAACAGATTTTTCAGGTCGAACTCGAGGGACTGATCGCGCAGTTTGCACACACGGTTTCGTTGTCGCTGATTCCTGCCGACGGTGTTCGCATCGTCGACGTGCTCAATGATTTTGATTTGACGGAAACTGGACGTTACCGGCTGCCAAATCTTCAGGCTGGCTCACCGTTCGATATCGTCGTGCAGTTGAAAGTCGGGGCGGAGGAAATTGGCACGCAGATGCGTTTGCTCGATCTGCGTCTTGGTTTCACGCCGCAGGATGCGAAGAACGCTGAAGTGTTGAAGCAAGCGCACACGGTTGAGTTTGCGTCGCGCGCCGAAGTGGACAGCAGCGCTGTGAATCAGGAAGTGATTAAGACGGTGCAGTTTTTGATGAACGCGCGCGCGCGAAACGAGGCGATGAAGCGTCTCGATCAGGGAGACTACGCAGGCGCGCAAGTCGTTTTAGGAAGCGCCGTGGAAGCGACTCGTGCGGCGTGTGCGAGTTTCGCCTCGATGCCGGCAGTGATGGAAGAAATGGCCGCGTTGGAAGAAACTTCAAGGTCGTTAACAGATCGGCTAAAAGACAAGATGAGCCGCAAGAAGTTGGCGTATCAGGCGTATAGCAGGCGCTCCGGGAAGTAAGCGGATCAGGCGAGATTGTGGTAGTCAGAGATCATTGCGACGCACAGACGCTCCGCCTGAGCTCGGTCCGGCTCGGGCGGAAGTGACGAACGTACGTAGGCTTCCTGCGAGAGTTGAAACAAACGTTCGGCCTCCGATTTCACTTTCTCGAGCGGCCACGCGCCGCGCTTTATGTCCAGCAACTCTGGTGCATCAGCGCGTTCCACGTGCATCGTGCCTTCAGTCAAAAACTCGATCCCCATGCGCAGCAAACGAATCAAATGCGCGGCGTTCTTCGCGTCGTAACCAACACGGCGCACTAACTCACGGCGCTTCTGGCCCATGTATCCGCCGCTGTAATAACGGCGTCGCTCGCCCCTGTAGCGCTTGACCACCTCCATCATCTCGGTCGTAGCGCCAACAAACGGCTGTCCATCGAGCGCGCGCAGGGAGTGGCCCGCATCGCTCGATTCAGGATCGATGCCAAACGACGTGAGTTGCTCCTCGAGTTGTTGCATCAACGCCTGTGCTTCCTGATTGAAGGAGATCATCTTCTTGAACTGTGCGTGCGCATAGCCGGAAAAAGAATGATATGCCTTTTTCGTAACGAACAGATTGCGATGCTCGCGAAGTCGCGCGCCGAGCGGACTTTCATAAATGATGCCGTTCGGCTTCAGCCACAGCAGGCTGAGCACGTTCGGATTGCAGTTGAGCAAAAGATCGATGAACTTACGCAGTTCGTAAAACACGCAGTCCCATTCGCCTTCCCACTGCTCATAAACATCCTTGCGCCCAAACCCGAGATAGTGTTCGAGCGGCCCGATGTAAACCCCCATCACGTCCTTGTCGTCGATTGAGTCCGGGTCCGCCTTCGGCACGTACATCCCATGGGCAACACTGCCGCGCCAGCAGAGCGAGATGAGTCCTTCAGGCAGGAGACGATCCACCTGATCGGGCGAGAGACCTTTGAGTTCGATTTTGTTTGTTGCCACTCCTTTAGACTAGGACAGGAGTTTGAGGATTTACAAATGAGCAGGAAACGAGTAGTGGCCCAGTTTGAAATTTGACCACAATTACGCCGAAGGCGTTCGCTAATTTCAGCCCGGGGTTGGAGCGCAGCGACAACCCTGGGGAAACGATTAAAAAATTGTTATTAAACCCTGAAAGGGTTCGGCGGTTGGCGAACCCTTTCAGGGTTAGAATGCCTTAGATGTAATGACCCCAGGGTTCTCGCAAGCTCGAACCCTGGGCTGAAATTAGCGAACGCCTTCGGCGTAATTGCGATCAAATTTCAAACTGAGGCATTACCTGGAAGCGGCAGTCCCGGACTGCCGTTTCCAGATTGTTTTTCAACTAATTGCTGTTGAGATTCTCCGCGCTATAGAAGTAATACTCCGCGGTGTAAGGGATCTCTTTTGTCTCACCGTCGATCAAACCGGGCGCAAGTGGAGCGAGGCCGCCGGTCGTGTTGACGCGTTGAATGAAAGTGACCTTACTGAAAATGCCGTTGCCTTCAGTGCGGAACTTCGAGAGTAGTAACCATGCAATAGCAGTAGGATCCGGAGTGCAGCCTGTGCCCTGCACGCGGCGAGCTTCGATTTTGCTGCCGCTCTTGCTTTCCCAGGTTGGTCCAACGTAGTGAGTTCCTACTTCGCCGAAGTAGTTCTCCTCGGCGAAAAGGCTGGCGACTGGAGCGAGCAGATCCCACTTCTGCGTGACGAGGTTCCACTTGTAGACCTGAACGCCACGCGCGTAGACGTGAAACGCCAGCTTATTTTCTTCCTCGACCCGAATGCTCGAGCACTGCTCGGGCAGCTCTGGGCCATTGGTGTTGTCGAACGTGTTTGCCTGTGCCGGCTGCAGCCCGATGGTAACGAGGGCTATGAGAGCAAGAAGTTGTATGACGCGATTGATTTTAGTGCGGTACATTATTTTCTCCTACGAACGTTTTTGTATACCGACAGAGGAAGTTGCTGAAGATGAGCGCGTATTACCGGTGCCGGAAAGTTTTTTCACGCAAAGGCGCAAAGCTGCAAAGAAGTCGCTAAGGAACCTTTGCTGACTTTGCGCCTTTGCGTGAATTTTTGTGGCCCTCCCGGCGAAGCTTTTTCGCGTTACTAAAAGAGCCAGTAACAGCTAAGGAGGGTCGGTCCATGTCGCTCGCGTTCCGCAAGGCGCTTCCGTTACTGATTGTGAGTTTGAGCCTCATCACCCCGGCGCTCGCTCAGTCGTCATCAAATGCCACCGAACCTGTTTCGTCAGACGTAAAAGATCTGGCTATCGCACTCGTACGCACTAAATCGGAGCAAGAGCAGGATCAACTGCTGACCAGGAATGGCGATCTTAAAAGCGGAGAGCTGCTCGCTGCTTTGAAAGGCCTTGCCGATCCGTTTGTGCAGCGAGGTGAGGACAACGAGGCGTTGAGAATCTCTCATCTGGCGGTGAGGGTTGCAGAGAAGACGGGTGATCGCATGCAACTCGCCGTTGCGATGTGTGATCTCGGCGCGATTTACGCGCGTCGCGTCCCGCCGAAGGACGCATTGAGCTACCTGCAAAAGAGTCTCGCTGTATTTGAGGAAGCCGGTGATAAGAAGGAGCAGGCGCGTGCTCTGGCTGCGATGGGCGAGGCTTACGAAAATGCTCGACAACGTCAGCTTGCAGTGCAGCATTACGAGAAGAGTCTTGCACTCAGCCAGGAGCTTGGAGACAAGCGGCTGACTGCACGTATCTTTAATGGTCTGGGCCAGACGCACAGTAGCCTCGGCGATAATGAAACCGGTATGTCGTTTTTCCTGAAGGCACGCGCGCTCAGTGAAGAGTTGAATGACAAAAGTATGCTCAGCACCGTGCTGAACAGTATCGCTAGTAATCAGATCGATAAAGGCAGCTACGCTGAAGCACTGGATTACCTCCACAAGAGCATCAAGCTCACGGAAGAGCTGGGACCCAACGCGGATCGACGGGCTCTCGCCGGTAAGTTCCAAAATGTCGGCATCATTTACAGACGACAGGGCGATCTCGATCAGGCGCTGACTTACGCTCGCAGGACACTCGCGATCTTTGAGGAAGTCGACGATAAATTCGGAGTAGCAAACTTACAGAACAACATCGGAGTCATTACTAAATTACAGGGACACTACGACGAGGCACTCGAGTGGTTTCAAAAGGCGCTCCAGGGTTACGAAGCATTAAAGGCGACGCCCGGCATAGCGCGCAGTTTCAATAACATTGGTGACATGTATCGTTTACAGCGGCGCTACGATAAGGCGTTTGAGAGTCTGCAAAAGGCCATTCAGATACGCGAGCAGAGCGGCGACCGCGCGGGCTTACTGCTTTCGTTGAATTACCTTGGCCGGCTGTATCAGGACCAGAACAAGTACGCTGAGATGCTCGATGCGGGTCGCCGTGCGGCGAAACTCGCTGATAATCGGGAAGATCAGTGGATTGCCCAGGAGCGCATCGGCCGAGCACTCTTTGCGTTGGGCCAGCCGGCAGAAGCGCGCGAGAATTTTCTCGCCGCGATTGCAACCATCGAGGATATGCGTCGCGATGTTGCAGGCGGTGAGCAACAACAGCAGAGCTTTCTCGAGAGGCGGTTGGCGCCGTGGCTCGGAATGATTGACGTGCTCGTTGCGCAAGGAAATTATAGTGAGGCGCTGACCTTCGCTGAGCAGTCGAAAGCTCGTGTGTTGCTGGACGTACTACAAACAGGGCGCACCAATTTGCGAAAGTCCTGGTCGAAAGAAGAGCAGCAAACTGAGGCACAACTCCGGCAGCGCCTGGTTTCGCTTAACTCGCAATACACCGCCGAGGCGCGCCGTGATAAACCCGATGCGAAACGCGTGACTGAGCTGAAGGACGCGGTGCAGAAGGTGAGACTCGAGTATCAAGACTTTGAGACTCAGCTTTACGTGACGCATCCGGAGCTGAAGGTACAACGGGGTGAAGCACCGATCGTTAGAGCGGAAGAGTTGGCGGCGTTATTACCTGACGCTTCGAGCGCGTTGCTGGAGTATGTCGTTGGCGATGAGAAGACGTATCTGTTTGTCGTGACGAAAGGCAGCAGGGTAGCGGATGTTCGCACTTACACACTGCCGATCAAGAGAGACGATCTCGCGAAACAGACAGAAGCGTTTCGTCAACAACTTGCGTCACGCGATCTCGGCTTTCGTGCCTCGGCTGCGAAACTCTACGAACAGCTACTCAAGCCGGCGGTGGCTCAGCTTTCCGGGCGCAGCAATCTCATCATCGCGCCTGATAGCACTTTGTGGGATCTGCCGTTTCAAACGCTCGTCAACAGCGCTAATCGTTTCGTGATCGAAGATGCTGCGGTTTCTTATGCGCCGTCGTTTACAGTGCTGCGCGAAATGACGCGACGTCGAAAGATCGAGAGTGCGCATGCGAATCCCGCAACTCTCCTCGCGCTCGGCAATCCGGTTCTCGGCACTGAGACTGTGAAACGCACGGCGGCGGCGCTGACGCTGCGTGACGGCAAACTCGAGCCGCTGCCCGAGGCGGAGCAGGAAGTCAAAGCGTTAGGACGGTTGTACGGTGTCTCGCGCAGCAAAGTCTACATTGGCGCCGACGCTCGCGAGGACCGCGTCAAGAGTGAAGCAAGTCGCGCCAGGATCCTTCACTTCGCTACACACGGAGTACTGAATAACGCCTCGCCGATGTATTCACACCTGGCGCTGGCTGATGGTGGCCCAGGTGAAGACGGGTTGTTGGAAGCGTGGGAATTGATGCAGCTCGATCTGCAAGCCGACCTCGCGGTGCTCTCTGCGTGTGAAACCGCGCGCGGGCGCGTCGGAGCCGGTGAGGGCATGATTGGATTTTCGTGGGCCATGTTCATCGCGGGTGTGCCGTCGATTGTTGTGAGTCAGTGGAAAGTCGAATCCGCCGGCACGCGCGACCTGATGGTCAACTTCCACCGCGGCTTGCTCTTACCCAAATCAACCAAGGCGGAAGCCCTGCGCCAGGCAGCCTTGAAGTTATTGAAGAACCCCGAAACGAGCCATCCATTCTACTGGGGCGGCTTCGTCCTCGTCGGTGACGGAAGATAGTTTTAGGTACAGATGAACGCGGATGAAAACACGGATCTATCCGTATTCATCCGCGTTAATCCGTGGCTCGTTTTAACGATTGGATTTGGCGCAAGAGGGTGCGGGCGAGGGGGGAGTCAGGGTTGGCGCGGAGGAGGAGGCGGAATTGCTGTTCGGCTTCTTTAAGGAGACCAGCGTCTGCGTAAAGTAAGCCGAGAGTTAAGTGTGACGAGGGGTATGATCGTTTTGCTCGTGCGAGTTCGTTAGCTTTCGACTGGTTGAGAACCCGGAACTTCGCCTGTGGCGCGGGTGGGCGTGGGGAGGTGATTTCCTGGCCGTCTTTGAGCGCTTTGACTTGCCACGAGTAGACTTTTCCGCGTGGGAGAGGCTGCTGTATGGTCCATGAGCGATTGGTAAGCTGCTGACTTGAAGCTGCAAGCTTAAACTGATCGTCGTAAACCTCAACGACGTAACCAGCCGCGCCTTCCATCGTTGACCAGCGAAACGCCGGCCGATCAGTCAGCGATACACTTCCCACCGGTTCGAGCACCGAAAACTCCCACGCTTGATTGCCGGAACCCATCAACGAGCTTCCCTGTCGCGTCAGCCCCTGAAGCTGCGATGACCTTTCGATCCGCTGCGACGTTAGCGCTTTCTTAACGAGATTCTGATAAGCAGGCGGTACTTCACCATCATTAAGTTGCGCGACAACTTCCGGCGCCGGTGATGGTTGCAGGGATGGTTCCGGTGATGGAGTCGGTTGCGAAACCGGAGGTGTCGGCGACGATATGGCCACAACTTCCGGCCCTTTCTGTCCCTGGGTGCGCCAAACCAGCCACGCAATCGCGCCCAACACGAGCACTGCCAGCGCTGCGGCGCCAAATGCCGGCACTGGTCCTACCTTAAACAGAAACTCAAACTTCCGAAGCCAGCCACCCTGCTTTGGACCATAGCGATGATCGAGCGACGGCGCGACCACATTTCGGAAAGCACGCAAATCGGCAACGGCAAGTAAACACTGTTCGCAACCACTCAAATGATCGTCAACCATCTGAAGTGCTTCGCCCGCTAACTTCTGGTCAACATAATCAGCGGTCTGCCCTGCCGTGAGGTGCGCGCTCTCGAAGCCAGTCTCGCTAAACGCGTCCTCGTGCAGCCCCACAAATACGACATCGCCGCTCAACGCGCTCTCAACACGCCCCCGACAAACCTCGCACGCACTAACGTGGTCACTTACCGCCAGCAACTCCGCGGCGCTTAGCTGACGTAACGAGTAGTCCTCGACTTGTTTTTGACTCAGATGTTCCACTGTCTTTTTTGCTCCCAAACCAGGGTCCTGGTGGGCTTCATAATCATAAGTTGGCGAAAATTGCTGCGTATTACCATCGCGTTTAAATAAATCCTTTCAGCCGCCGCGCCAGCCGCTCGCGCCCGGATTTGCGCGCATTTATGACCTGTTGCCGCGTCAAACCAAGCAATTCCGCAATCCGCGCATCTTCAAGCGGCAAGTCGTTCCAAATCTCGGCGAAGCTCTCGGCACTGATCCCGAGCGCCTCCGCGAGCTGCCGCATCGTGGCGATGCCGGTCGCGGGGAAGAGCGTGATGCAACTAAATCCGCTAGCGTCTTTCAAGTTAAGCAACAACGCCGCGCGCTGATTTACCGGAAGCTGTTGCAACTCTTCCCACAATCGCTGCAGAAATATCCGCTTCTCGATACGCCACGCCTGGTTCGGTTCTGACGCCGCCGGTTCGAAAGTCGCATCCTCATCCTCTGCCAGTGACTCGATCGGTTGATCGCTGATCCCCTGAATCGCAGCCACTCCGCTCACCAGCTCATCAAACTCAACCGGACCACCGAGAAAGTTAAAAATACCGGCGACAGTCTCAGCCAGTTGCTGAGCTTTGTCGCTCCTGAGTGCGCGAATGTGCGCGGGCAACTTCTCGACGTCCGCAAGGTTCCGCACCGGCCGTTCCCGCCAAGCCTCAAAGCCGGCGACGAGTTTTCCGTCCCGGTCCTGCCAGAGCGCAAACCCACGCTGGCGCGTCATTAAATAATGAAGGCGATTCTTGAGCGCGTGACGTTCGGGAAACTGGCGTCGCATCCAGCGCGCACAAGTTCGATGCGCGATAACCGCCGCCATGCCGCGAACGTCGCTGATCGGATGTCCACTCGGAAGTTTGCGAAACCGCTGCAGCTGAGCCAGGAGTTGCAGCACAACTTCCTGCTGAATGTCGTCAGCCTCCGCACGTTGCGTTTCGCGGTAAGAGTTGAGACGAAGTTTAAAGCGAATGACGCCTTTGATGACCGGCTCGGCGTGAACTGTGATCAGTTGTGAAAGGAGCGCGTCAACCTGTTCGTCGCTGGCCTCAGCCAACAACGGTTCGAGCAGGACATCGATCTGGACCGGCGACTCTTTCATCAATTATTGAACTCCACGTAACGATCCTCTAGTATGTGCCCACTCAACTCGCTCTGCTCAGAATTCTAATCAGTCCGGTCTTACCGAGGTGAATAATCAGCCATGGAACATACAAGAATAATCATCAGCGATCTACATGTCGGTATGAAAGATAAGTTTGATATCTTCGCGAGTGACGACAAGCCTCAGCTATTTGAGTCGTTTATTCAGCACCTGCGCGATTTGCAAAAACCCATAGAGTTGATCATAAACGGCGACTTCGTGGATTTCCTTCAGTTGCAGCCGTGGAATGATCTACGTAGAGGATCGGCTCTCACAAAGGTCGGGTCAATCGTCGAGAAGAGTGCATATTTTTTTGATGAACTCGGCAAGTTGTTACAGGATTCGCAAAATCAGGTTGTCATGTTACCGGGCAATCACGACGTAGAACTGGCGTATCCGGAAGTTGGTAAGGTTGTGCGAAACGCCATCCTTAAAACGGCGCCCGGCGCTGCGAACCGGATTCGCATGTTTGATACTCCGGATATGCGGCGAACAAGTTACATCCCTAAGATCAATGGTGTCGTGGTACGCATTGAACATGGCAACGAAGGCGATCCCTGGAACTCACTTAACTACAACGCGCTCTTCACCGATGCCGAAACGAGCGCAAATAATTTCTCATACCCACCGGGAACGAAGCTCGTTTACGAAACGATGAACGAGTTTAAGGATCTGTTCAGATTTGTCGATCTGCTGAAACCTGAGATGCCCGCGGTACCGTTGCTTCTGATCGCTCTCAAGCCATTCATGTCTGTTGGCAAAGTACCAGAGGCATCGCTGATCGCTATCGAAAGACTTGGCAATGCCGCAATTACTGCGCTCCGCAGGGCTGTCTTAGGAGGAGCACCTCTGGGCGACGAGAAAGAAGCAACAAGCCCAACAGTCGATGATCAGTTGATAGAGTTTCTTGCCGACGAACTTCCGGAGGACAGGGTGAGTGACTGGTCGGTTGAGCAGTTTCTCCACGCCGAGGAGACCGACGAAGGGACGCTTGGCGGTAGCTTCCAGAGAGTCAGGTTGTGGTTTGTTTCCTGGGCTGTCCGGGGTCTTGCTCGTTTTCAGGCAAAGCAACGCGGCGCTCAGTTTTATCTGGATGACCATCCAAAGAACACCGCTGCGAAGGGTGCCAAGACCCGCTTTGAAGGTGACGTGAAGGTAGTAGTATTTGGTCATACTCACGAGGCGTTAAAAACGGAATTCGACGACCGCGTCTATGTGAACTCGGGGACATGGGCCAACCTGATAGAGCTTCCCACAGACACTGGATCGGATATGCTGAAATGGCTTCAGGATCTCGCGGACGATAAATTTGAGAAGACCGCCTTTCCGACGTTTGTACAGATCGAGTCGGCAGATCAGGGCGTGGACGTAAGCCTGAATTCATGGAGTCTTAAAGGAGCTAATACTCTATGGACCAAAAATATCTCACGATAAAACTCGCGCTCTCAAAAGTTGGCGAGAACCGGTACCGTTCCAGAATTGAGCGGTCCCCGCTTGGCGCCAGCAAGGGGAGTGGATTTGATTTCGAATTAACCCAGAATGATTGGGATGCAATCAACGACTTCATCAAAAAAATGCCTGGAGTGGATCTGCGTGCAATTGATGTCAAAACCATGGGAAATAAGCTCTATTCGCTCGCTTTTGGCAGCGAAGTAGGTGGAAAATATAAAGAATGTCTGACTCTCACCAAATCCGGTAGGCGAAGTCCGAGAATACGTCTGGCCATTAGCGTCGTCAATGAAGATCTACTGCGTATACCTTGGGAGTATTTGCATGACGGTAACGAGTTTTTGCTGAGGCAAAACCACACCATCATTCGTGTGATTGATGAATTAACAGAAGGGCGAGCTCCTTATTGCCCCATCAAACGTCTCCTGATTGCAATTGCTAATCCAGGCAGTCAAGATCCGAAGAACTCTGATTTCACGCCTTTCGATGCGGACCAGCACAAAACCGAACTCGAAAAGCGGCTTGAGTCGTTTGCAGGTTTCACCAGCGAAATACTGATGCCGGCTACCAGAGTTGAACTGGAGAGCAAGATTAGAGATGGAAACTTCGATGCTTTGTATTTTCTTGGACACGGCACGTTCTCCGACCCTCAGGAGGGACAGCTTATTCTCGAGACTGAGGAGAACAAGGATGATCCACTCGATCCAGGCGAGTTAAGTAGTTGGCTGAGTAACACGTCCGGAGGCCAGAGCATTAGGTTCGTTTATCTCAATTCGTGTGCAACCTCACAGACTGATCCGGAAAATGTTTTCGCCGGGGTCGCCCAACGTCTGATGTTGGGCGGCGATATCGACGCGGCTGTGGCTATGCAGACCAAGGTTCAGCAAAAAGCGGCGCTCGAAGTTGCGCTCGCTTTTTTTGACGAGATGCTAAGAGGCAGTGTTCCCGAACAGGCTCTTGCCCTGGCCCGATTCAAGGCCAGGGATCATCACAGTTGGGGAATTCCGGTGATCTTCAGCTCTATTGCCGGACCGGAAGAACTGGAGCGAAACCGAATTGCCGCCCTGCTCAGCGCGGATAGTGAGAGCTCCTTCGCCTTTGTGCTGGGGAATTTTCGCATGGGGGTTCCGGTGGTAACCGCCGGTGATAAGGAATACACGTTGAGTCCTGTGGTCAGTTATTGCTATCCGGGAGAGACGTTTTCTGTAAGGGACACCAGGTCTGCTTTCGATGTTTTACGGCTGGTGAGTCAGATTGCTGATCCGAGCCGTATCCACCTGCGGACTGCAACTGATCTTGAAGAAGGTCCCCAGTGTACTCACTGGTTCCTTTTTGGCAGCAAGTCGAACAGTAAAGTGGCGTACATGTTAAAAAACTACTCGACGAGTTTTCAGTTTGACTATGATCCACTCGATAACCCGGGCTGCTGGATGCTGAAAGATCTTGAAATGGAAATAGATTATTTGCTTCAATCTCCGAACACATCCAAACGAGGCGAATATGACACCTCAGAAGACTTCGGCATAATTGAAAAGGTAGTTGACGACGGCAAGGTCTTTTTCTTGGTGGCTGGGCTTGGAGATCGCGCGACGAGAGGTTGCGGTTGGTATCTCTACGAAAAGTGGAAGGAACTATTTGACGAGTTCGGTAACAAGAGTTTCCGAATCATTCTCAGGTTTCCGGCTGGCTTAGAGTTTAAAGATGCGAAAAGAATTAGTAGACAGTCAGCCTTGCTGTTCACTAGTCATGCAACTGCAGGTGACGACGACACTTGATCGCCAAACCAAGCCACGGGGCTCACATCGCGTAGGATCCAGTGGTGGGCTGAACTTGAGAATAACCGCAAAATCGTTTGAACGTACTTCTTCGAAAGTTCCAGCCAGTGTCTGGAGAAATAATAGCCATACCCCTCTGTAGCCCGGCTTCCCAATCCTGCAATAACAAACACCTGCTCTTCACCGGCGGAATCAGAGATACGAGCTACTACTCCATAATCTGTCTGGCTGCTGTAGGAATCACGGCTCAACGCAGACGGATCCGGTGTTGAGAAAATCGTTCCGTCTTCGCATACGATCTCCCAATTTTCACTAAACAAAGTGGAATCAGTTTGCTGTCAATTCGCTCCAGGGTTGCAGAGTTAAACCCGGCAGCTGCCTCACGCAGAATTTGCTGCTTGCCATAATGCGAATTACAGCCAGTGACTGCTGACAGTAAGACACTGGTCAAAAGGTTGAGATTGGCGGGCTGATTCCAGCGATTCTTTACGTTATCTGCTCTCTTCCAATCCATCCAGTGGATGTAGCCAAATGAGTGTATATCGAAGAAGTGGATTTTATTGAAGAGATCCAGAAAGGCAGCCGTTAGCTCCGGTTGATTCAGAAAAAGAACATCGATATACATACGCCGGAAATCCAAAACCGAGGTGATCTCCCGCACGTCGAAATGAAATGCACCTCATTGCTGACGCGGTACAAGTTTTAGTGGGATTAGTATTGAACTCCTCCGCGTAGGTACTTACCAATTCCTCGGGCACCAGTAAGTAAAGTAAAAATCCTCGCGTTTGCGGAGACTGCACGGATCAACTCCTTCTGGAGTTGCACTCCGAAGTCCGCTTGAGGATTTCTGCGATTTGTAAAGTTGAGGATATCTAGGATCCTGATCGGCATATTGTGCGGCAACAAGGCTTCTGCAAGTGAGCTTTGTGAAACGCTTCCGTTATCACGCAAATGGCCATCTTAAAAGAGTTATTTCCCTTCAACCTTGCGAGAAACACTAGAAATTCCGGCCATCACGGTGCCCTGACTGTGGCCTGTACGGGGCAGTTCTGTGGTCTGTAGCGTTAGTCCCGAAGCCCTCCTTCCATAGGATCTTCGCGTTTTAAACAGGGGCCGAGGTGGCCCGAATGTTTAGTCGCCTTGAAGGCAAAGAGGACAGTATGCAAGTCAATTTACGAAATCTGTGTTTCGCTTTGATCGCGGTCGCAGTTGTTTTCACTTCAGGTTACGCGCAGCAGCAGGAGGACAAGGCCGAGAAAACGCTGGCGCCTTATTTCGTGGTCCAGGGAGACCCCAGCGTCGATCAACTGCCGCTCAAAGATACACGAGTCGATATATCAGTCGCAGGTGTGATTGCCGACGTGAAAGTCCGGCAAATCTATCGCAACGAAGGATCACGTCCGATTAATGCGTCATATGTTTTTCCAGCATCCACGCGCGCTGCCGTTTATTCGATGCGGATGCAGATCGGCAATGAAATCATCGTCGCCAAAATCAAAGAACGCGAACAGGCCAAGCAGGAGTTTGAGCAGGCCAAAGAGGAAGGGAAGAGCGCATCGCTGCTCGAGCAGCAGCGGCCAAACGTGTTCTCGATGAGCCTGGCCAACATCATGCCGCAGGAACAAGTGGAGATCGAACTGCGCTACACCGAGCTGCTTGTGCCGGCCGATAACGTTTACGAACTCGTGTTTCCAACCGTTGTTGGACCACGCTACACGTCACCGGACAACGAAAACAAGAAAGACGACAAGTTTGTCGAAACGCCTTACTCGCGCGAGGGCCAGAAGCCGGCGAGTGCTTTGCACATCTCAACGCGGATCTTCGCCGGCGTGCCGATTTACGATCTCTCGTGCCCGTCACACCAGGTCAACCCGCAGTGGCAGGGTCAGGGTGTTGCACAACTGACTCTCGATGATTCGGATCCCTTCCAGGGTAATCGCGACTTCGTCGTTCGCTATCGTCTGGCGGGCGATCAGATCGCGTCCGGTCTGCTGCTGTTTCAGGGCGCGGACGAGAACTTCTTTCTTTACATGGCCCAGCCGCCGCAACGTGTCGCGACCGAAGCCATCCCCCCGCGCGAGTACATCTTTGTTGTTGATGTGTCCGGCTCGATGGAAGGTTTTCCTTTGAACACGTCCAAGCGACTGCTCAAAGATTTGATCGGGCAGTTACGTCCGACCGACTTGTTCAACGTGGTGCTGTTTGCGGGAGATTCGACAGTGCTGTCGCCGCAATCACTGCAAGCGAACAACGCAAACATCGCGAAGGCGATCAGTCTGTTGGAACAACAGCGTGGCGCCGGTGGAACAGAACTACTACCTGCCATCAAGGAAGCGATGAGTTTGCCGCGCCAGGAAGGAATCTCGCGCAGTGTCGTGCTGGTCACCGATGGTTACATCTCGGGTGAGCAGGGAGTTTTCGAGCACATTCGCGCGAACCTGAACCGCTGCAACGTGTTCGCTTTCGGCATTGGCGGGTCGGTAAACCGCTATCTCATCGAGGGTGTTGCGAAAGCTGGAATGGGTGAGCCGTTTATCGTCACCGATGAATCTGAAGCTGAGGGCGTGGCCAATAAGTTTCGCGAGTACATTCAGACGCCGGTCCTGACGGATATCAAGGTTCGTTCAGTCGGCTTCAACACGTATGACGTTAATCCGGTGCAGTTTCCGGATCTATTCGCGCAACGTCCGATCATTCTCTTTGGCAAATGGCGTGGTCCAGTCGCTGGAACTATCGAGCTCACCGGCAAGACTGGTCAGGGCGAGTTTGTCAGTACGTTCGACGTTGCCCAGAGTCAACCTGATGAAGGAAACAGTGCGCTGCGTTACTTGTGGGCGCGTTCACGAATAGCGGAGTTGTCTGATTACGGAACCTCTGATGTCACGGAAGAAACCGCCAAAGAGATCACGTCGCTCGGGTTGAAGTACAACTTGTTGACTCGATACACGTCGTTTATCGCGGTGCGTGAAGTCGTGACCAATCCGACTGGGTCAGCAGACGACGTGAAGCAACCGTTGCCGTTGCCGCTGCACGTTAGTGATCTGGCAGTCGGAGGTGCTGAAGTCGGTAGTGAACCGGAGCTGGTGTGGTTAGTGATTGGCTCGCTCCTGTTGGCTACGATCATGATCCTGCGACGGAAACGGTGGTTTGTATGAACCGCTCGAAGATGATCTGGGGCGCACAGCTCGTGGTAGTGCTGCTGTGCGCTCTGGCGCTCAAGTCGTATTACTCGACTGCGACTGCCGGGGAGTTGCGCTGGATACTGGCTCCGACGACGGCCATGGTCGAGATGTTGAGTGGCAGGTCGTTCGCGTTTGAGTCGTACACGGGTTACATGAGCAGCGATCACACGTTCGTGATCGCTGTGCCATGTGCAGGCGTGAACTTTCTGCTCACGGCGTTCTTGATGATCAGTTTGCGACGTTTGTGGCGCGATCGATTTCAGGGTGTTAGCTGGCGCTTCCTGCCGATTGCGGCGCTGATAGCTTACGTGACAACGCTGATCGCGAACACGACACGCATTTGCGTCGCGCTCGAGATGCAAAGAAGTGCAGTTGACGTTAGTTGGTTGACCGGCAACCAACTGCACCGGGTTGAAGGAATCGTGATCTATTTCGGCTTCCTGTTGTTCCTGTTCATGCTGCTCGAGCGGATGGACTCGCCAACGCCGATGCGGCTCAAGCGAGTATTTCTTTTCCCACTCCTTATTTACTACGCAACAACATTGGGCGTCCCATTAATCAACGGTTCTTTTCGTCAGCCCGCATTTTGGGAGCACACTGGTTTCGTACTGGTATTGCCGTTAATCCTCGCACTGTCTTTTGTGCTTATTAAGACTATTAGCCACGGATTTCACGGATTAAAAACACGGATCAGCGCTGATCCGTTATAATCCCTGAATCTGTGGCTAAAATACTTCTACTCATCGCACTCTGCCCTTTGTTATTACAGGCGCAGACGAAACCTGACAAAGATTATCTGGTCTACGTCTTATCAGAAGGCGCAGACAAGATCTCGCTGGTTCGCTTTGGTCCTGAAGGCGCGCGCGTCGAGCGTCAGATCGGAACCGGCGACATGCCGGTTGACATTGATGGTCCACACGGCATCGTCGTTTCTCCCGACCGGCAGTTTTATTACGTCTCGATTGCGCACGGACGCCCGTTTGGAGCAGTCTGGAAGTACTCAACTAAAAATGACGCTTTCGTCGGGAAGTCTGTCCTCGGTTATTTTCCAGCCACGCTCGACATTTCGCCTGACGGCAGTTTTCTGTTTGTCGTGAATTTCAATCTGCACGGCGACATGACGCCGTCGTCGGTCTCCGTCGTCTCGACACAAACGATGACCGAAGTCGCACGGATACAAACCTGCACGATGCCGCACGGTTCGCGTCTGAATGCGCAGGGGACGAAGCAGTACTCGGCTTGCATGATGGACGATATGCTGGTGGAGATCGACACGCGTTCGTTGAAGGCGGCGCGGTTCTTCGTCGTCACGAAAGGGCAGGAAAAGGGAGTAGCTGAGCCAACTCATTCGATGCACGGGATGAAAGGCGGCGGGGGGCATGGCACTGAGGCGCCAAAGCCTGGTGACAATTCGTGCTCGCCTACGTGGGCTGAGCCTTCAACTGACGGTGCTTCGGTTTTTGTCGCGTGCAATGGGTCGAGCGAGATCGTCGAGGTGAACGCGAATAGCTGGCAACTCGTCAGACGCATACCGGCGCGCGCGGGCGTCTACAATCTCGATATCACGCATGACGGTCAACGTTTGATCGCGACGAATAAACGAGATCAGTCAGTGTCGATTTACGATCTGAAGAGTGGGAAGGAACTGGTGCGGCTGCCGACTAGACGGAAAGTGCTGCACGGCGTTGTTGTCTCGCCGGATGATCGTTATGCGTTCGTGACGGTGGAGGGTGTCGGAACGGAGCCGGGCACGGTTGAAATTATCGATCTAACGGCCCTC